>Ga0265780_10006501_pt1 | contig 14481 bp, 10 predicted proteins | sample P1T30metagenome_FD_192432 | JGI IMG/M metagenome (GOLD analysis project Ga0265780, IMG submission 192432) | Plant litter microbial communities from East Loma Ridge, Irvine, California - P1 T30 | ecosystem: Environmental > Terrestrial > Plant litter > Unclassified | place: USA: California... | reverse complement strand
GAGAGCGCCGACGTGCTGGGCCTGCCGCTGCCGGCCTTCTATTCGCGCACCGTGAACGATCCCGAATACGGCCTGCGCGCGACCTGGCGCGGCGCGCACATGGACGCCACCGCGATGAGCCTGCGCGACGAGCCGGGCGGCCTGGTGCTGCGCGGGCGTCCCTATGAGACGCTGGAGTACGCGCAGACCCGGCGCACGATGGCCAGCCTGGCGCGTGCGCGCTGGCACCAGGACGGCCTGCTGCTGGGCGCCTTCGTCTCGCAGCGCGACTACCATCGCTTCGGGTCGAATGAGGTGCTGGGTGTCGATGCGCAATGGCGTGGCGAAACCGGCGGCGGCGTCCAGCACCAGCTGTCCGGGGTGGCGATGGCCTCGCGCACCACGGCCGGCTTCAGCGACGACGACCTGCCGGCGAAGGTGGATGGCGATTCGGGCGGCTACCTGTGGGGCAAGTACCTGCACAAGACACAGCGCTGGTGGCACGAGGCCGAGGTGGAAGCGATCGCGCCCGGTTTCGTGAACGACAACGGCTTCGTGCCGCAGGCCGGCATCGCCCGGTTCACGGGATCGATGAACCGCATCCTGGGCCCGCAGTCCCTGGGCGCGCTCGAACTGTACGAATTCGAAACCTATCTCATCGTGCATGAGATGCGCACGCTGGCCGACGCCACGACCGGCCAGCGCGGCGGCGAGACCGTCGAGAGAAAGCTCCGTCCCGGCGTGTGGATGGCGGCGCCGCTGCAGACCGGCGTGTGGGTCGAACTGGGCTTCGATCGCCAGCGCGCCGGGCCGGGCGGGCGCCTGCACGATACCCGGGTGATCAACTTCGGCGTCGAGACCACGCCGGCGCCGTGGATCTCGAAGATCGCCCTGGAGGCCGCGCTGGGGCGCCAGCTCGACGTCGATGCCGACCGCGTGGGGCCGGGCGGCAACGTGATCCTGGACGTGGGGCTGCGCTTTCCATTGCGTCGCGGCTGGTCGCTGGAGCTGGACCATCACGTCAACCGGGCCTGGGTGCAGGGCACGCTGGGCCAGCCGGCGTTTTCCGACACCGCCTGGCGCTGGCTGGCGATGCTGCATTTCAGCGCGCGCGACTCAGTGCGTCTGCTCGCACAAAATACCTGGGCCGCGCGGCGCGACGACGGCGTGACCCAGCTCGAGGCCTGGAACGACCGCCAGATCCACCGTTCGCTGCTGTATCGCCACCAGTGGCGGGTCGGCCGCACCGTGTCGTTCGGCGTCGTCGACGACAAGTTGCCGCTGGTCGACGAACGCAGCAGGTCACTGACGTTCAAGCTGCAATGGGAAGTGTAGCGACCTAGAAATATTGCACGCCGCACTTGTGGTGCCTGCACAAATACCGGTGTCAGGCAAGCGCTATGTCTTTGCATAAAGGCTTACTTTGATCACCGTCATCGGCTAGACTGCACTGTCATCCTCGACTCTTACAAAAATGAATACAGGCAAGTCATCGGCTGTTGCAGCCAACGACACGTCGGCATTGCCGGCCCGCAGCGGTCTGGACTTTCTCGTGGTCGGGATCGGGGCATCGGCCGGCGGCTTACCGGCATTGCTGCGCCTTTTCGAAGCGATGCCGGCCGAGCACGGCATGGCCTTCGTCGTGATCCTGCACCTGTCGCCCGAGCATAAGAGCGCGGCCGGCGCCATTCTGCAAAAAGTGACGCAGATGCTCGTGCACCAGGTGACCGAGCGGCTGCCCATCGAGCCTGGCCACATTTACGTGATCGCGCCGAACCAGCAATTGATGATGGATGACGGCCACCTGGCGGTCGCCGCGCTCGAACCGCAGCGCGGCAAGCACACCGCGATCGACCTGTTCTTCCGCACCTTGGCCGAGGCGCACGGGCGCTGCGCCGTCGCCGTCGTCCTGTCCGGCACGGGATCGGACGGCGCGGTCGGCCTGGGGCGGGTGAAGGAACTTGGTGGTATCGCGCTGGCGCAAGACCCGGCCGATAGCGAGCACGAAGGCATGCCGGTCGCCGCGATCGGCACCGGCGTGGTCGACTTCGTGCTGCCGGCCCGGGAGATAGCCGCGAAACTGGCCGAGCTGTGGCAGACGTCCCGCACCATCCAGCTGCCCTCGGCGGCAATCGAGGCCGAACCGGACAATGCCGAGGGCGGCGAGAACGGCAGCGCCGCCAACGCCCGGGACGAGGAAGCCCTGCAGCGCATCATCATGATGCTGTGCGCCGATACGGGGCACGACTTCCGCCATTACAAGCGGGCCACGGTGCTGCGCCGCATCGAGCGCCGCCTGCTGGTCAAGGGCGTGGTGACCCTGCCCGCGTATGCCGAGCTGCTGGACCGCGAACCGATGGAATTCCAGCTGCTGCTGAAAGACCTGTTGATCAGCGTGACGGCGTTCTTTCGTGACCGGGACGCCTTCGAGGCAGTGGAAAACACGGTGGTCCCCGAGCTGTTCCGCAACAAGCAACCGGGCTAGCAAATCCGGGTCTGGGTGGCCGCCTGCGCCACCGGCCAGGAGGCATACTCGATCGCCATGATGCTGGCCGAGCATGGCGCGACCCTGCCCAAGCCGTCCGAGGTGCAGTTGTTCGCCTCCGATATCGACGAACATGCGATCTCGGTTGCGCGCGCCGGCGCCTATCCCACCGCGATCGCCATGGATGTGCCGTCGAGCAAGCTGCGCCAGTTCTTCACGAAAGAAGAAGGGCGCTACCGCATCCGCAAGTCGGTGCGCGACCGCATCCTGTTCGCTTCGCACAACCTGCTGCGCGATCCGCCGTTCTCGCGGCTGGACATGATCTCTTGCCGTAACGTGCTGATCTACCTGAATCGCGAAGCCCAGCTGCGCGTGCTCGAGAAATTTCACGCGGCCCTGAATCCGGACGGCTTCCTGTTCCTCGGCTCGTCCGAATCGGCGGATGCGGCGTCCGAGTTGTTTGTGCCGTTCGACAAGAAGAACCGCATCTATCGCGCCCGCACCCTGTCCCGGACCGCGCGCTACCTGCCTGCCTTGCCCAGCCCGCTGCCGCAGCGGCCGCCGGAGCCGGCGCTGGCCGGCGTGCCGCTGCGTCCCCAGTTTTCGTATGGCGAGGTGCACCAGCGCGCGCTGTCGAAGTTCGCGCCGCCGAGCCTGATCGTCGACCGCGACTCCGACATCGTCCATATGTCCGAGACGGCGGGCCGCTTCCTGCGCCATATCGGCGGCGAGCCGTCGCGCAATGTGATGGCGCTGGTGCTGCCGGAACTGCGGCTCGAGCTGCGCATGGCCCTGTACCAGGCGCTCCAGACCGGCAACAGTGTCGAAGCGCACCGGGTCATGACCAAGCGCGATGGCTCGACCTTCTTCGTCAACATGATCGTCCGGCCGTTCACCGACGAGATCGCCAACGCCAGCCTGGTCCTGATCCTGTTCGAGGAAATCGAAAGGACCATGAACCCGCAGCCGGGCGAAAATGCGGTCGAGCCGAAAGACCTGGTGCTGAACCAGCTCGAGGCGGAGTTGCAGCGCAATAAGCAAAAACTGCAGGAAACCATCGAGCATGCCGAAATCTCGAACGAAGAGCACCGCGCCTCCAACGAGGAACTGCAGGCGATCAACGAAGAGCTGCGTTCGGCGACCGAAGAGCTGGAAACCAGCAAGGAAGAGCTGCAGTCAGTGAACGAGGAACTGGTCACCGTCAACTACGAGCTGAAAGTAAAGGTCGAAGAAACCGGCAAGGCCAACGACGACCTGAACAACCTGATCGCGTCCACCGACATCGCCACGATCTTCGTCGACCGGGCGGTATGCATCAAGCGCTTCACGCCGCGAGCGGCCGATATCTTCTCGATCATCGCGACCGACATCGGCCGCTCGCTGCTCGACATCACGCACCGGCTCGAGTACGACCACCTGGCCGACGACGTAGCGTCGACCTTCGACACCCTGCATCCGGTCGAGAGCGAGGTGCGCAGCAGCGATGGGCGCTACTACCTCATGCGCCTGTTGCCTTACCGCACGACGGAAGACAAGATCGAAGGCGCCGTGCTGACCTTCATCGACATCAGCCGCCGGCGCGAAGCCGAGGCCAAGGCCCGTATCGGCGAGGAGTGGATGCGGCTGGTGGCCGACAGCACCGACGACTACGCGATCATCACCACTGACCGGCAGGGCCTGGTCACGGCCTGGAACAAGGGCGCCGAACGCAATTTCGGCTATCTCGAGAACGAAATGCTGGGCGCAAGCATCGATCGCCTGTACCTGCCGGAAGACCGGCTGGCCGGCGTGCCCGACGCCGAGCGGCACGGCGTGCGCGCGAACGGCCGGGCCGAGGACGAGCACTGGTACCTGCGCAAGGACGGCAGCCGTTTCTTCTCGACTGGCGTTACCATGATATTGCATAAAGGCGACTTCGAGGGCTATGCCAAGATCATGCGCGACCAGACCGCGCGCGTTCACTACGACGAGCGGCGCGAAGTGGCGCTGTCGCGCGAGCAGACCGGCCGTTCGCATGCCGAGTCTGCCAATGCGATGAAGGACGAGTTCCTGGCCGTGATGTCGCATGAACTGCGCCATCCGCTGAACATCATGTACATCAACGCCGAATTGCTCGGACGCCTGCCCGAGGTGCGGCAGTCGGCGCCGGCACTACGCTCGACCACGATCATCCGCGAATCGGTGACGGCCCAGGCCAAGATCATCGAGGACCTGATGGACATCTCGCGCGTCGCCACCGGCAAGCTGGCGCTCGCGATCCAGGACGTCGACCTGGTCGCCATCGCCGGCAAGCTGGTGGACATGATGCGCACCGATCCGGCAGTGGACAACCTGCAGCTCGAATTCCTTCCTTACCACGAGCCCGTGATCGTGGCGGCCGATCCGGTGCGCATCGAGCAGGTGATTCTCAACCTGCTCACTAATGCGGTCAAGTTCACCCCTGGCGGCGGCGTGGTGCGCGTGCATCTGGGCGTCGAGGATGGCCAGGCGCGCCTGGATGTAAGCGACACCGGGGCAGGCATTTCGGAAGAAGCCCTGCCGCGTGTGTTCGATATGTTCGGGCAAGGAACGGCGATTGCCGTGCGCAACAAACCGGGCCTGGGAATCGGACTGGCGCTGGTGCGCCAGATTACCGAGCTGCATGGCGGCAAGGTCGGGGTTCGCTCGCCCGGCATCGGCCAGGGTACCACCTTCACCCTGCACCTGCCGTTAGCGCAGGCGCAGAAGCGGGGCACGGACGGCACTCTCTCCCTGCCGAATCTCGCCGGGCGCCGCTTGTTGCTGGTGGACGATTCGGACGACACCGCCTCGGTATTCAGGATGCTGCTCGAATTCGAGGGCGCCGAGGTCGAGGTGGCCATGACGGGGCTGCAGGGGCTGGAGCTGCTCTCGCAAGCCCGGTTCGATGCCGTCATCTCGGACATCTCGATGCCGGACATGGACGGCTACGCCTTCGTCGAGGCGATCCGGAATACTCCTGGCCTGGAGGAACTGCCCGTGATCGCCGCCAGCGGCCTTGGGCAAGAGCAGAACGCGAGGCAGGCAGGCAGCGCGGGCTTTTCCGCCTGGCTGACCAAGCCGGTGCCGGTCGAGACATTGAGCAAAACGATCGACACGCTGTGCCAGGCCGCCGCCCGCCGGGACTGCTGACGGGCGGACCTGTGCGCCTGTGCGCCAGCGCACCGACTTCAGCCTGGACACGGATCATTGTCGAAGGCATGAAAACGCCCCCGATCCCTGCCCGCGATATCGTTGTCATCGGTACTTCCACCGGCGGGGTGGAAGTGCTGACCCGGCTCGTTGCCGGGTTGCCGTCCGGCTTCAAGCCCGCAGTGCTCATCGTCATGCACATCGGACCGCACGACAGCATCCTGCCGTCGCTGCTGGCGCGCAACTCGGTGCTGCCGGTGCGCCAGGCCCGCCATGGCGACCTGGTGGAGGCGGGACGGATCCTGGTGGCGCCGCCCGACCTGCACCTGACCATGGTGCGTGACGGCGCCCGGTGCAGCGTGGTGCTGGCCAGGACCGCGAAAGAAAACCACACCCGGCCGGCGATCGATCCCCTGTTCCGCGCCGCCGCGGCGGCGTTTGGCGCACGCGCCATCGGGGTCATCCTGACCGGCGCCCTGGATGACGGCACGGCCGGCCTGGCCGCCATCAAGGCATGTGGCGGCGTCGCCGTGGTGCAGGACCCATCCGAAGCATTGGCGCCGGCCATGCCGTCGAGCGCCATCGACAACGTCGCCATCGACCATGTGCTCAAGCTGGACGAGATCCCGCCGGCATTGTCGCGGCTGGCCGAAGGGAATGCGCAGGGCAGCCCGGCCGTGGATGCCGCGCCGGCGGTCCCGACATGGGTGGAGGCGGAAAACAGATTTGGCATGCAAGGAGTGGAAATGCATCGTCTGGAAGAATTCGCAAAGCCTTCGACTTTTACCTGTCCCGATTGCCATGGCACCTTGTGGGAGCTGAACGACCAGCTACCTCGGCGCTTCCGCTGCCACACCGGCCATGCCTACACGGAGCGCAACCTCGTTGCGCTGCAGGGCGAGTTGGTGGAGGAGTCGATCTGGGGGGCGGTGCGCGCGCTCCAGGAAAAGGAAATGCTGCTGCGCCGGATGGCGGAGGACGCCTTGCAAAACAAGCACATCGCGGGCTCGCTCGACTACAGCGCCCAGGCCAGGCAGGCCCAGCGCAGCGCCGAGGTCTTGCGTGGCCTGATCACGAAAGCCGATGAAGGCACCTGACGCCGCCTGCGTGGCGACGATTGCCGACGCCGCGCCGTGCGCGCCGGTGATATGCTGGCGCCATGACTACCGAATCCGATATCGAACTGTCCGGCGCCTTCCAGGCCAAGGATGGGCAAGGCCGTACCCTCGACGTGAAGAACATCACCATCTTCGACGAGGGCTACGGGATCATCGACGTATATGTGAAGTTCGCGGCCAAGCTCGAACCGGGCGCCTACAAGGACACGGTCTTGGTGCGCCAGCTCGTCGACCGCCTGCGCGCGGTCGGCTACAAGGGGCCCGACTTCGGCCACAGCGATCCGGGCCTGCAGGAGAGCCGCCTGATCGTGCTCGAAGCGCCCGAGGAATTCGCGGCCTTCGCCAAGAGCCGCGGCTGGAAGAACCTGGCCGAAGACTTCGACGAATAAGCCCGACTGAAAAGGGCCGGGATCGCTCCCGGCCCTTTCTATACCGGCGTCACGATCTCATGCGCCCAGGCGCAGTTCCAGCCCGGTCGCGGTATAGGTCGGGGTGACCGTGAAGCCCTCGACCGTGATGGTCTCGAACTTGCCCTTCAGGCTGCCCGCCGTGATGACTTTCAGCGTCGCGCCAGCCGCCGGCTTGTAGCCGTTCTGGAACACGATGCGCAGCGTGCCGCCGCCGATGGCCACCGCGCCGCTGACGCTCAGGTGGCCGTGGGTCACGGCGCCGACGCGCATTTCCAGCGTGGCGCCCTTGAGCTGGGTGTACTGCTTCGCCAGCGCCAGCGTGCCCGCCGTGTTGTTGACCACCGTGGCGCCACTGGCGACATACACGTCGCCGGTGCCGAAGGCGGTCATCGACAAGGCTTCGAGCGCGCCGCCCTCGACCTGGGCGCCGCCGCTCCAGCTGTTCTTGCCGCCCAGTTTCAAGGTGCCGCTGCCTTGCTTGACCAGCTTGCCGCTGCCCGAGATGTCGTTGCGCCAGCGGTCGACGGCGTTGAAGCCGCCCTTGGCCGCATCCATGCTCACCACCACGTTGCCGGTGAAGACGGCATAACCCTCTGCTGCGGCAAACAGATTGAGGCGACCCCAGCCTTCGGGATCGTCCAGCACCGGATAGCCGGACGGGATCGCCGTCGTCTTGAGCACCACGCGGCGCTGGGCCTCGCTCAGGTAGGGCAGGCGGGTCTCCAGCATGACTTCGGCGCCCTTCGGCACGGTCGCCGGCGCGGTGGCCGAACCGATCTGCGGCAGGCCATAGGTCAGGCGGCGCAGGTAATTCGCTTTACTCGTCGCGTAATCGGCGAAACGGTCGTTGGCAGGCGTGCCCGAGGCCGCATAGTTCGCGAACGTGGCCGGCGTCGTGTTGGTCAGCTTCATCAGGGTCGCCTGGGCCTGGGCGCGGGCGGCGGCGCGGGTGGTGGCGCCGGCGGCGATCAGGTTGGCCGCGGCGACGGCTTGCGCCTGCACGCGACCGCTGATCACGTCCAGCGGCGAGTGCATGCCGGCGAAGATGCGGCTCTCGCCCAGCTCGAGGCCGCGGCCGACCAGTTCCTGGAAGCGTTCCGGCACTACATAGGCCATGGCGACGGCGTTGCGGGTCGCTTCCGCCGAGTGGCCGCTGGTGAAGCCGCCGTCGGTGCCGGGCGTGGTGCTCTTGGCCGGTTCCAGCTGCGGCACCACCTGCACCGCGCTGCTCCAGCGGTAGGGGCGGGCGTATTTGTAGAAGCGCTTGGCCGGCTCGGTCGAGCCGTTGGCACCCATCGCGTTGACCAGGTCGATCACCTTGCCGAATTCGGGATTGGCGTCGCCGCCGACGCCGTTGTTGTTGCCGCCGTCTTCGTATTTGACGGTCACGGCGTCCTGCGGCATGTCGTTGATGGTGGTGGTCTGGCGCGCGGCGCTGCGCCAGGCGGCGGTCAGCGGACCCATGCCGCTGGCGGTGCTGTAGCCTTTGCCGCGGCGGTCGTCCAGGTAGGCCAGCAGCGTCTGCTCTTGCGTCCGGCTGGCGGTGGCCTTGACCACGTAGTCGATGTTGGCATTGTGCACTTGCGCGTTGACGACCGTGCCGCCTGGCGTGCCGTCGTTCGGCAGGCCGGTCCAGCTGGAGGCAACGACGGCGGGGAAGCTTTCCACGGCAGGGGCGGCCTGGCCGGCGTCGACGATCTCGGTGAGCGGCTTCCAGATGTCGAGCATGCCGCCAAGCACGCGCACGCCGGCGTTGGTGGCCAGGGTGGCGTAGCGGGCGTCGCCGCGCTGGTTGGTGGCGGCGCTGTCTACGAAGGCCGTGACGGCAGGGACCGGCGCGGTATCGGCCGCGCCCTGGTCGGCCGGCGCCGGCGGCAGGACGACGACGACGTCGGCATCGTCATGGTGATCGGAGCCGCCGCAGGCGCCCAGGGCGAGGATGGCGCCGATGGCGAGGGCGAGCGGGAGGCGGCGAAGCGGACTGGCGTGACGCATGTGGAACCCTTCAATGAACTGTGAGACAGAAAAATTGAAGGGATGATATGAATCCGTTGTGACGTCTTCGTGACGACCGAGGTCCTGACAGAGGAGGGTGGTGATGTTGAGCGCGGTACGGGAATTGATGCAGCCGCCTGCCGGCATGGCCTTCGATTTCAGCCAACCGGCCGGCGAGCCGGCGCTGGCGCCGCATGACGGCATCTCATGGCAGGTGTTCGCCAATCCGATCGCCCTGTTCGTGGGCGGCGTCACGGCGGTGCTGCTCGAACTGGCCGAACCGTCGGTGCGCTCCGGCGTGTGGGACCACAGCAGCTTCCAGCGCGATCCGGGCACACGCCTGCGCCGCACCGGCTTCGCGGCGATGATGACCGTCTATGGCCCGCGCTCGGCCGCCGAAAAAATGATCGCGCACGTGGTGCGCATGCATGAGCGGGTCAAGGGCAGCACGCCCGATGGCGTCGCCTACCACGCCAACGATCCGCGCCTGCTCGACTGGGTGCAGGGGACCGCCTCGTTTGGATTCACCGAGGCCTACCACCGCTACGTCCGGTCCCTGTCGGCTCGGGAGATGGACGCCGCCTTCGCCGAATCCGGACCGGCCGCGCGCCTGTATGGCGCGCTCGGTGCGCCGCGCTCGCGGATGGAGTGGGAATCGATGCTGTCGCAGACCGCCCGCGGCCTGGAAGGGTCGGACATCCTCGCGGATTTCATGCGGATCATGGGCGAGGCGCCCATCCTGCCGGCGCCCTTGCGGCCACTGCAGCGGTTGCTGGTGCGCGCCGCGGTGGAGATCACGCCCGAGCCGGTGCGCTCTTTGCCGCAGCTGCGCGGGCGCGGGTTGCGCTTCGGCGAGGCGGCGCTGGTGCGCGCCCTGGCGCGTGGGTCGGTGCTGGTGCCGCTGGGCGACACGCCGCAGGCCCAGGCCGCGCGGCGCGTCGCCCGGCCTTAGAGCCTATCCCGGCAGGTGGGAGTCGCTCCTGACGCGCCTGGCAGGCGTGTGCTGCGTTGCTCGTCGTTGCATGGCTAGCCATGCGGCCTCCTCGCGCCTTGCCCACGCCAGCCATGCATCGCCATGAGCTTCCCCCCACCTACCGGCATAGGCTCTTGATCAGAACGCGGCGATGCCGGTCTGGGCGCGGCCCAGGATCAGGGCGTGGATGTCGTGCGTGCCTTCATAGGTGTTGACCACCTCGAGGTTGACCATGTGGCGGATGATGCCGAACTCGTCCGAGATGCCGTTGCCGCCCAGCATGTCGCGCGCGACGCGGGCGATGTCCAGCGCCTTGCCGCACGAGTTGCGCTTCATGATCGAGGTGATCTCGACCGCCGCCGTGCCTTCGTCCTTCATGCGGCCCAGGCGCAGGCAGCCTTGCAGGCCGAGGGTGATCTCGGTCTGCATGTCGGCCAGCTTCTTCTGCACCAGCTGGTTCGCCGCCAGGGGTTTGCCGAACTGGGTGCGGTCCATCGTGTACTGGCGCGCGGTGTGCCAGCAGTCTTCGGCCGCGCCCAGGGCGCCCCAGGCGATGCCGTAGCGCGCCGAGTTCAGGCAGGTGAACGGGCCCTTCAGGCCGCGCACGTCCGGGAAGGCGTTTTCTTCGGGGCAGAACACATTGTCCATGACGATTTCGCCGGTGACCGAGGCGCGCAGGCCGAACTTGCCGTGGATCGCCGGGGCGGACAGGCCTTTCCACCCTTTCTCGAGCACGAAGCCGCGGATCGCGCCCTCGTCGTCCTTCGCCCACACCACGAACACGTCGGCGACCGGCGAGTTGGTGATCCACATCTTGCTGCCGGTGAGGCTGTAACCGCCATCGACCTTGCGCGCGCGGGTGACCATCGAGGCCGGGTCCGAGCCGTGATTGGGTTCGGTCAGGCCGAAGCAGCCGATCCATTCGCCGGTGGCCAGCTTCGGCAGGTATTTCTGGCGCGTTTCCTCATTGCCGAATTCGTGGATCGGCACCATCACCAGCGAGGATTGCACGCTCATCATCGAACGGTAGCCGGAGTCGACGCGCTCGACTTCGCGCGCGATCAGGCCGTAGGCGACGTAGTTCAGGCCAGGACCGCCGTATTGTTCCGGAATGGTCGGGCCCAAGAGGCCCAGCTCGCCCATCTCGCGGAAGATCGAGACATCCATGGCCTCGTGGCGGAAGGCCTCGAGGATGCGCGGCTGCAGCTTGTCCTGGCAATAGGCGGCGGCCGCGTCGCGCACCATGCGCTCGTCGTCAGTCAGCTGGCTGTTCAGCAGCAGCGGGTCATCCCAGTGGAAAGAAGCTTTCTTGGACGAGTCGGTACGGGTCATCTGGAATCCTGTCTCTAAGTTCTAGTTCGGTCGGTAGCACGCGCGGCGCACCTGGCCATTATAGGAACGTGCCGCAGCCGTATCTTTTGAAACTGCGACAGGAATTTCTACTTTTGGCCAGCCGTGCTGCCGAATTTGCCGCCGTGGAAGATCAGGGCCGACTGTGGATGGACCTGGCACTCCTCGACTTCGCCGACGAAGATGACGTGGTCGCCTTCGGGATAGCGGCTGCGGTTGTGGCATTCGAACCACGCCGACACGCCTTTCAGGATCGGCAGGCCGGTGCGCGACAGTTCGTACTCGACACCCTCGAACGGGTTCTCGGTGCGGCGCGAGAAGCGCAATGCCAGTTCTTCCTGGCCGGCGGATAGCACATTGATCACGTAGTGCGAGTTGCCGCTGAAGATGGGCAGGCTGTTGGCGCCGGCGCCCAGGCTCCACAAGACCAGCGGCGGGTCGAGCGAGACCGAATTGAAGGAGCTGGCGGTGAGACCGCGGAAGCTGCCGTCGGCCAGGCGCGTGGTAATGACGGTCACGCCGGTTGCGAATTGCGACAGGGCGTGGCGGAAATGTGTTGTATCGAAGCCGCGTGTCGTGGCGCGGGCGGAAAGTGTATTCATGCGGTTCCTGAACGTTGGCGCTCATTATGCCACCGTAGGGGGTGTCCTTGCCGCGAGTGGGCCTGCCATGCCGGCAGTTCAATGCAGAATGGGGCACTTTGCGCTACATTAAAGAATATCTAATCTTACAAATGCCAAGGTGAACTATGAGTGAGCAAAAAGCAAGCGAAGTGGCCATCCTGGGCGGCGGATGCTTCTGGTGCACGGAAGCGGTGTACCTCGAGGCGCGCGGCATCATCCGCGTCGAATCGGGCTATATGGGCGGCCAGGTCGACCATCCGAGCTACGAGGCGGTGTGCAGCGGCACCACCGGCCACGCCGAGGTGGTGCGTCTCGAATTCGACCCGGCCGCAATCAGCTACCGTGACATCCTCGAGATCTTCTTCACCATCCACGACCCGACCACCCTGAATCGCCAGGGCAATGACGTCGGCACGCAGTATCGCTCGGTGATCTTCACCACTTCGCCCGAGCAGGCCGAGATCGCGCACAAGGTGATCGGCGAGATGGGCCTGGTGTGGGATGCGCCGATCGTCACCGAGGTGAAGCCGCAGGAAACCTGGTACGAGGCCGAGGACTATCACCAGAACTACTTCGCCCAGCACCCGCTGCAGGGTTACTGTGCCTTCGTGGTGGCGCCGAAGGTGGCCAAGTTCCGCAAGACGTTTACTGGCCGCCTGAAGGACTGAATTTCAGGTATGTATTCAGGTATACGTTCAGGAATACATATATCTCCTTGACCAGGGCAGCTGCGCCACATCGCTCCCTGCCTTGCCGCACACGATCTGGTACAGGCTGATCCGGTCGTGGGCGAAGGCGTAGGCGCAGCCGGCCAGGTACACGTGCCAGATGCGAAAGCGTTTGGGGTCGGTCAGGGTGCGGATGTGGGCGGCGTTGTTCTCGAAATTGTCGGTCCAGAGCGCGCAGGTGTGCGCATAGTGGCGGCGCAGGTTTTCGACGTCGCGCACTTCCAGGCCGCCTTCCTGCATCGCCCGCACCACGGTCCCCAGATGCGCCAATTCTCCTTGCGGGAACACGTATTCGTCGATGAACTGGCCGCCGCCGTAGGGCGTCGCGCCATTGTCGGCGTCGGTGGTGGTGATTCCGTGGTTCATTACAATGCCACCCGGGGCCAGCAGGCGCGCCACCTGCGTGAAATAATCCTTGAGGTGCTGCACGCCGACGTGCTCGAACATGCCCACGCTGGTGATGCGCTCGAAATGGCCGTCGACGTCGCGGTAGTCCTGGATCCGGATCTCGATACGGTCCTGCAGCCCGGCTTTTGCTACCCGGTCGCGCGCCAGCGCGGCCTGGTTCTCGGACAGCGTGATGCCCACGCAGCGCGCGCCGAATGTTTCGGCCGCGCGCAGCACCAGCGCGCCCCAGCCGCAGCCGACGTCGAGCAGGGTCTGGCCGGGACGCAGGTCGATCTTGCGCAGGATGTGGTCGATCTTCTTGATCTGCGCGGTGGCCAGGTCTTCGTCGCCCCCCTCGAAATAGGCGCAGGAGTACACCATGCCGGGATCGAGCCAGGCGGCATAGAACTCGTTGGAGACGTCGTAGTGGTAGCGGATCGCGTCGCGGTCGGATTCGCGTGTGTGGTTTCTCCGGAATCCCAGCGCGTCGGCCAGACGGCCGCGCTGGGTGTCGGCTCCGGATGCCGCGCCGGACGCCGCCAGCGCATTACCAATCGCGATGATGTCGGCCGCGCGGCCCATCACCTCGATCGCGCCTTCGACGTAGGCGCGGCCCAGGCTGTACAGGGAAGGGGAGCGCAGGTAGCGCAGCGCGGCGGGGCCGGGGAGGCGGATGGTGACCCGCGGCGGCTCGGACGACAGGTCGATGCGCTCACCGTTCCACAGCTCCACGCGCAATGGCAGTGACAGTTGCGGCAATTTACCGCGCAGGCCCGATTGCCAGGCCGACAGCTTGATCTGATCGAACACGGTCCACCCCTTTGATCAAAGGCGTAGCCGGCCGCGGCGCCTGGCCGGTTACGGTTGCAAACGCTGGCGCGTCCAGCTGCCGTCTTCCTGACGCTCGTAGACGATACGGTCATGGAAGCGCGAACGCCGGCCTTGCCAGAATTCGATACGGTCGGGGATCAGGCGGTAGCCGCCCCAGTTGTCGGGACGCGCCGGATCTTCGCCAGCCCCCTGCGCCACGACGTCGTAGTTCTGTTCGAGTTGCGCACGGCTGGCGATCGGCGCGCTCTGGCGCGAGGCGATCGCCGACAGCCGGCTCTTGAGTGGACGGCTGCGGAAATAGCGGTCGCTTTCGTCCGGCGCGGTGCGCTCCACACGTCCTTCGATACGTACCTGACGTTCGAGTTCGCTCCAGAAGAACAGCAATGCGGCGTAGCTGTTGTCGCGCAAATCCGCGCCCTTCTTGCTGTCGTAATTCGTGTACCACGAGAAGC
>Ga0265780_10006500_pt1 | contig 14486 bp, 17 predicted proteins | sample P1T30metagenome_FD_192432 | JGI IMG/M metagenome (GOLD analysis project Ga0265780, IMG submission 192432) | Plant litter microbial communities from East Loma Ridge, Irvine, California - P1 T30 | ecosystem: Environmental > Terrestrial > Plant litter > Unclassified | place: USA: California... | reverse complement strand
CTGTAAATCCGTTTGAAGCGGTCAAATAATCCATCTGAATCCACTGCGGGAGATGAATTCCGCCACTTTCGAGCAATCCTGTAAAATAATCGCTCCAGGAAATGGCGACAGTAATATTTCCAATGGCGTATTCCATAATTAATGCCCAGCCAATTATCCAAGCGATTAATTCGCCAAAAGCTACGTAAGAATAAGTGTAAGCGCTTCCTGAAACTGGAACCATCGAAGCAAATTCCGCGTAAGCGAAAGCTGCAAAACTACAAGCCAAAGCTGTGAATAAGAATAAGAAAATTACGGCTGGACCTCCGTCAGAACTCGCTTTTCCGATGGTACTGAAAATTCCGGCACCAACGATAGCTGCAATTCCAAAAGCTGTTAAATCTCTAGCTGTTAAATGTTTACCTAAAGAATTATGTCCGTCAGCCTCATTTTTTTCAACTTGTCTTAAAATATCTTGAACTGTTTTTTTTCTGAATAAATTTGAAAAACTCATAAGTTGACGTGCGTATTTTATTAACCGTGTGAAGAATCGTTTTTTGTAACTATTTTTTAACGAAAAACAAATATATAAAACCAAACTTGATTATATGATTTATGAAAAAGAAAATTGATAAAAGTAAGAAATCATTAATATAAATTCTACAATATTATATAATCATCAGAAAATGACTTTTAATAGTTTTAAACTATCACAAAATAAATATTTATAATTAATTCTTATATGCAAAAACACTTTCTATGTAGTAAGTTTGCATCAGAAAAAAATAACTTTTAAACCATATACTTATGTCATTAGTAGGAAAAAAATTCCCAAGCATCGCAGTTGACGCCATCTCTGAAATGGGAGACAACTTGAAAATCAACATTTTTGAAGAAGCAGTAAACAACAACAAAAAAGTGCTTTTGTTCTGGTACCCAAAAGATTTTACTTTTGTTTGCCCAACAGAATTACACGCTTTTCAAGCTGCTTTGCCAGAATTTGAAAAAAGAAACACAATCGTTATCGGAGCTTCTTGCGACACAAACGAAGTTCACTTTGCTTGGTTAAATACTCCAAAAAACAACGGTGGAATTGAAGGTGTAACTTACCCAATCTTAGCAGATACAAACCGTAATCTTTCTAACATTCTTGGAATTTTAGACATCGATTCTACAGAATATAGCGAAGAAACAGATTCAGTAATCATCGAAGGTTCAAACGTGACTTTCAGAGCAACTTACTTGATTGATGAAACTGGAAAAATCTTCCACGAAAGTGTAAACGACATGCCATTAGGTAGAAACGTAGCAGAATACTTGAGATTAGTTGACGCTTACACGCACGTTCAAACAAAAGGTGAAGTTTGTCCTGCAAACTGGGAAGAAGGAAAAGACGCGATGGAAGCTACAAGAGAAGGTGTTGCTTCTTACTTGAATAACTAAATAATAAATTGATTGTTCGATTTTTCGACACTTCGAAGCTTCGAAAATCGAATTATCGAATTATCGAACAATCTTTTTTAAACAAAAAAAACTATGTTAATCGATTTAAACGAAGATACATTACAAGATTTGGTGAATACCAATGAAAAAGTAGTGGTTCAATATTCTGCATCTTGGTGTGGAAACTGCCGTATTATGAAGCCGAAATTTAAAAAATTGGCTACAGAAACAGAAAACGTAACCTTTGTTTTGGTTGACGCAGAAAATTCTCCAGAATCAAGAAAATTGGCCAACGTTTCAAACTTGCCAACTTTTGCGACTTTCGTACACGGAAAATTAGTGAACCAAACGCAAACAAATAAAGCAGAAGTTTTATCAGAATTGGTAAATGAAATAGCTTAATTGGACAATTTAGACTCCTTAGATTTTTAGACTTCTTAGACTTGCGTCGAAATTGATTTCTAAAAATTTAAAACAGTTGAGTCTAAGAAGTCTAAAAATCTAACTATCTAAGAAGTCTAAAATGAAATTACCCGTTATAAAACATCTGACTCAATTTATTGAGGAAAACGACCAAGATTATATCATTGAAACGATTGAGGTTTTGGAAGCTTTGACTGAAGTTCCTTCATTAAAAGATGAAGAACTAGACGTTATTGGAGAATTGATTTCCAATATGTATGGCGCACTTGAAGTCAACAAAATGATTAAAGACGGAACTGATAAAAAAGAAGCGCTGAATAATTTTATGAAGCGAGTTCTTGGTTCTATTGACAAATAAATCCCCTTTTTGCTTTATAAACGCTCTCTATTTTGAGGGCGTTTTTTGTTTTAAACAATAATCTTATATGTTTTTTTGCCTTATGTGGTAATTTATCCAAACATATAAGGCATATAAGCTAATTTTGTAATAACAATTATTCAGGGAAAATGCACTTCTATATAAAAAATATGGTTTGCAACCGATGCAAAACTGCGGTTCAAAACGAATTCGAGAAAATCGGGGTTCACCCTATTGCTGTAGAATTAGGCGAAGTGGAAACTGCTGAAGAAATTACGCCACAACAATTATCTGAACTAGAAAATTCTTTAAAACAAATTGGTTTTAAATTAATTGATGACAAAAAAAGCCGATTAATTGAACAAATTAAAACAGAAATCATCCGATTAGTTCATCACTCCGAAGAAATTGAAAACACAAATCTTTCCACTATTCTTTCGTATAAATTACATTATGAATACAACTATTTGAGCAATCTTTTCTCTGAAGTTGAAGGAACTACGATTGAAAAATATTTTATTTCCCAAAGAATTGAAAAAGTCAAAGAACTTTTGGTTTATGACGAATTATCGCTTTCAGAAATTGCCAATCAATTGGGTTACAGTAGCACGGCTTATTTATCAAGCCAATTCAAGAAAATCACCGGCCTCACTCCTACTTTTTACAAATCTTTGAAGGAAACCAAACGCAGAAATATCGACGAACTGTAAAAATTGATATTCTTTTCATAAATTTCATAATAGCGCTTTCGCGGAAGTGAGCGACCTTTGTATCATACAAAACCAACACTTAAAATTATGAAACATACCTATAAAATATCCGGAATGACTTGTGACGGATGCATTGCAAAAGTCTCTTTTTTACTAAAGAAAAATCCGGATGTAAAAAACGTGGATATTGATTTGGAACAAGGCGAAGCCTCCATTGAAATGGAAAAACATATTCCAACATCTGAATTGCAATCGGCTTTGAAAGACTATCCAAAATATCAATTATCCGAAAAAAATGTGATGATGAATCACAACGTTTTTGAAACTGGCGAAACTGAAAATAGAACTTGGTTCCAAACTTACAAACCAATTGTTTTAATCTTTTCATACATTTTAGCAATCTCTTTAATCGCTGGATTTTCAGAAGGTTTTTTCAATTATATGACCGGAATGCGAATCTTTATGGCGGGATTTTTCCTGACTTTTTCTTTCTTTAAGATGTTAGATTTAAAAGGTTTTGCAGAAAGTTATTCGATGTATGATGTGGTGGCCCAAAAATTCAAAAGCTGGGGTTACATCTATGCCTTTTTAGAATTGGCTTTAGGTTTGGCTTTTGCCCTAAACTTTGAACCTTACATAACAAATATTGTAACATTAATTGTAATGACAGTCAGTATTATCGGGGTTTTGCAAAGCGTTTTGAACAAAAAGAAAATCCAATGCGCTTGTCTTGGAGCCGTTTTTAATCTTCCGATGAGCACCGTTACAATTATCGAAGATGGACTGATGATTTTAATGAGTTTGGCAATGCTTTTGCTGATGTAAACAAATAGTCGTTTTTATTTTAGCCCCGAATTACACAAATTTTCACGAATTGATTGGTGGAAATTCGCGTAATTCGTGGCTAATTTGTTTTTAATCATCTGTGTAAATCTGTGAAATCTGTGTTCTATTAAATTGACAGAGTTTTTCCATTTAACTCAAATTCACAAATATATTTTTCATACTTTTGAAGCTTATAAAAAATTTAAAAATGGCAACAGTAACATTAGGAGGAAATCCAGTAAAAACAAGTGGTGAATTACCAAAAGTAGGTTCAAAAGCACCAGATTTCAAATTGGTAAATAAAGATTTGGGAGTAGTTTCTCTTTCTGATTTTGCAGGAAAAAGATTGGTTTTGAATATTTTCCCAAGTGTTGACACATCGACTTGCGCTTCTTCCGTTAGAAATTTCAACGCAAAAGCAAGCGAATTGCAAAATACAACTGTGCTATGTATTTCAAGAGATTTACCTTTCGCTCAAAAACGTTTTTGTGGTGCTGAAGGTTTAGAAAACGTAGTAAATCTTTCTGATTTTAAAGACGGAAGCTTTGGAAAAGACTATGGTTTAGAAATTTCAGACAGCGCTTTAGCAGGTTTGCACTCAAGAGTTGTGATTGTTGTTGACGAAAACGGAAACGTGATTCACACAGAGCAAGTTGGTGAAATTGCAAACGAGCCGAATTATGAAAGCGCTTTAGCTGTTCTTTAATTATTTTTAAATGAAGACAGACCATTCATTTGTTACCGGAAGATTGAAAAGTTTTAAGTACGCCGTTCTTGGCGCTTACAAACTTATCACGACCGAACACAGTATAATGGTGCAATTTTCACTCGGGATTTTAGTTACAATCGCTGGCTTTTACTTCAATATTTCAAAAACCGAATGGTTGTTTCAAACAATGGCAATCGGTTTAGTTTTGAGTATCGAAGGATTAAACACCGCTGTTGAAAAAATCGCCGACTTCATTCATCCAAATTTTCACGATAAAATCGGCTTTATAAAAGATATTGCTGCTGGCGCTGTATTTTTCGCAGCGCTTGTTGCAATTGCAGTTGGCCTTATCATATATATTCCAATAATTCAGAATCTGTAAAAATTTATTTATTTTTACACATAATCAGCACCCAATTGAATGGCAAAAACGACTAAAAAAGAAACGGCAAGCAAGACAGATTCTCAACCAAAAGAGAAAAAACCATTGAAATTAACCAGACAGCACAAAGTAATTATTGGCGCTCTGTTGGTTTTATTTTCAGTTGCGTTATTGCTGGCTTTCATTTCCTTTTTCATCTATGGACAATACGACCAAAGTGCCGTTGATTACTTGGCAGATAGAACAGTTTCTGTTCAAAATTGGCTAGGAAAATTTGGCGCTTATCTTGCAGATTTGTTTTTGTACCAAGGCTTTGGAGTCGCTTCCTTTTTATTAGTGCGCTTATTTTTCTTGACCGGAATTTATCTGGTTTTAGATTTACCAGTTAGAAAATTAAAAAACACTTGGTTTTGGGATTTATTCGCAATGATTATTATTTCAATAATCTTCGGATTTTTTGCTGATTTCTTGCCAGAATTAGGCGGCGTTATTGGGTTTGAGATGAACCTCTTTATCCAAGATTACTTAGGAAAAGCAGGAACTTTATTGGTTTTAATCTTTGGATTAATCATTTACCTAATTTTCAAAATCAAAATTTCTCCTGACGGAATTAAGAATTATTTTGAAACTAAAAAGCGTGAAGCTGAAGAAAGAGCTTTGGCCGATTCTATCGCAGCGCCAGTTGCCGTTAAGGAAATTACAGAAGATTTATTGGAAGAAGATGAAGACGTTGTTCGAGCCAATTTAAGCAAAGATTTTTATGATGAAGACGAAGAAGAAATTGAAGAACCAGTTTTAAAACCGATCTCGCAATTTGAATTAAATAAAGAAGCGCTGAAACCAACAATCAGCAATTCTTCTTCAATTAAAATGGAGCCTGTGGTAAAAGCTCCAATCGCGCCAATTCCTGTGACAGCGCCAATTACCATGGCTGTTCATCCTCACGTTTCCGAAATTATTGAGACAAATGATGATGCTTTTGTCATTGAAAAATTTGCGGATGAAGATACTGTCGTAGAAAATCTTTCGGCAAAATTAGTGGCAGATTTTGGAGAATTTGACCCAACTTTAGATTTGTCCAATTTCAAATTTCCTACTTTAGATTTATTAAAAGAATATTCTACCGGAGGAATCACGATTAACCAAGAAGAATTAGAAGAAAACAAAAACCGAATCGTAGAAACTTTACGAAATTATAAGATCGAAATTGCCCAAATCAAGGCAACTGTTGGTCCGTCGGTAACTTTATATGAAATTGTTCCCGAAGCCGGAATCAGAATTTCAAAAATCAAGAGCTTAGAAGACGATATTGCTTTGTCTCTTTCAGCTTTAGGAATTCGTATTATCGCGCCAATTCCTGGAAAAGGAACGATTGGTATTGAGGTTCCGAATAAAAATCCGACAATAGTTTCTATGAAATCTGTTATAGGTTCTGCAAAATTTCAAGAAGCAGAAATGGAACTTCCAATTGCTTTAGGAAAAACAATTTCAAACGAAACCTTCGTAGTCGATTTGGCAAAAATGCCTCACCTTTTAATGGCTGGAGCAACTGGGCAAGGAAAATCGGTTGGTTTAAATGCGGTTCTGACTTCTTTATTGTATAAAAAACATCCGGCGGAAGTAAAATTTGTTTTGGTTGACCCAAAGAAAGTAGAATTGACGCTTTTCAATAAAATCGAAAGACATTATTTGGCGAAACTTCCGGATACTGACGAGGCAATTATTACCGATAACACAAAGGTAATCAACACATTAAATTCGCTTTGCGTGGAAATGGACAATCGTTATACTTTATTAAAAGACGCGATGGTTCGTAATATTAAGGAATACAACGAAAAATTCAAGACTCGAAAATTAAATCCTGAGAACGGACACCGTTTTCTACCTTATATTGTATTGGTTGTCGATGAGTTTGCTGATTTGATTATGACCGCAGGAAAAGAAGTCGAGCTTCCCATTGCACGTTTGGCGCAGTTGGCGAGAGCGATTGGAATTCACTTGATTATCGCAACGCAAAGACCTTCGGTAAACGTAATTACAGGTATGATCAAGGCGAATTTTCCTGCGAGAATTGCTTTTAGGGTAACTTCAAAAATTGACTCAAGAACTATTTTAGATACTTCTGGAGCCGATCAATTGATTGGCCGAGGTGATTTACTTTACACGAATGGAAACGACGTGGTTCGTGTTCAGTGCGCCTTTGTAGATACGCCTGAAGTGGAAAAAATTACAGAATTTATTGGAAATCAGAAAGCATATCCAAATGCTTACTTGCTTCCAGAATATGTTGGAGAAGATAATGGCATTAAACTTGATGTAGATATTTCTGAAAGAGATTCTATGTTCAGGGAAGCTGCCGAAATTATTGTTAATGCACAGCAAGGTTCGGCATCCTTATTGCAACGTAAGTTGAAATTGGGTTACAACCGCGCTGGAAGATTGATTGATCAATTGGAAGCCGCCGGAATTGTTGGCCCATTTGAGGGAAGCAAAGCCAGAAGTGTGAACATTCCTGACTTGGTGTCTCTTGACCAATTTTTTAACAATGAGCAAAACAACTAAAATGAAAAGTTTTTTACAAATTATCGCAATTCTATTCTTAAGCTTCAATCTTCAAGCCCAAAACAGCCAAAAAGCAAAAGCATTACTGGACGAAGTTTCGGCAAAAGTAAAAAGCTACAGCAATATTTCGATTGATTTCAAATATTCAATGACCAATCAAAAAGAAAATTTGAATCAAGAAAGTAAAGGTTCAGTCGTAATGCAAGGAAACAAATATGTCCTTAATTTTATGGGCGTTACAAAGATTTATGACGGAAAAAAAATCTATAATATTGTTCCGGAAGACGAAGAAATTAGCATCTCAAAATTTGATGAAAGTAAAGATGATTCTGTAACTCCTTCAAAAATGCTTACTTTTTTCAATAGCGGTTACAAATATTCTTGGGATATTGTTCAAAATGTGCGTGGGAGAAAAATCCAGTATATAAAATTGGTTCCAAACAATTCTAAAGATGAGAGAAAAGAGATCCTTTTGGGAATTGATGTAAATACAAAACACATTTATAATCTCTTGGAAATGGGCAAAGATGGCTCGAAAACTACAATCACTGTTAATTCTTTTAAAACCAATCAGCCTTTATCAAAAAATCAATTTACCTTTGCGGAAAGTAAATACCCGAATTATTATATCAACAAATTAGATTAATTCATAGGTGAAAATTCTTGACCGTTACATTCTAACTTCCTTTCTGCAAACTCTTGTAACAGTTTTTGTAATCTTATTTTTCATTTTTGTATTGCAAGCCGTTTGGGTTTTCATCGCAGAATTAGCTGGAAAAGACCTTGATATTCTGCTGATTGCAAAATTTCTTTTATTTTATTCGCCAAAAATGATGCCGATGGTTTTACCGTTGTCAATTCTTTTGGCATCAATTATGACTTTTGGAAGTTTTGCCGAAAACTATGAATTTGCGGCAATGAAATCTTCAGGAATATCGTTGCAAAGAGCCATGAAAAGTTTGATTCTTTTTATCGCTTTATTGAGCGTTTTGGCATTTTTCTTTGCTAACAATGTGATCCCTGCTTCAGAATATAAATTTTTAAACCTCCGTAAAGATATTGTTCAAACCAAGCCAGCAATGGCTATTGCCGAAGGTCAATTCAGTGACATTGGTGAATACAATATTAAGGTGAACAAAAAATCTGGTGAAAAAGGTGAGAAATTAGAAGGAATTACCATTCACAAAAAAGCAGTTAACGGAAGCGGAAACAACATTGTGATAAAATCTAAAAACGGGATTTTGGTCAACAATGAAGAATCTAGCATGCTTCAGATGATTCTTTTTGACGGAAATTATTATGAAAACATAATTCCGAAAAAATATGAAGAACGTGATAATGTTCCATTTATAAAAGCAGCGTTTAAAAAAGATATCATAAATATTGACTTATCAAAATTAAATACTGCACAAGACGACGGTGAAATTGCAAGCACTAATGCGATGCTAAATGTGAGCGAACTGACCTATACCCTGGATTCGTTACACAAAAATTTTGACAAAGATTTGGTTTCGTTTGCTGATAATGTCTATCAAAGAACGGGAATCACCAGCTTCAATAAATCCGCCGTAAAAAGAAAAGATTCGATAGTTCAAGATTTAATAAAATTGGTTCCAAGCGTTGAACAGTCAAAAGTTTTGGAAGTAGCGAATAGCAATGTATCTAGTTCAAAATTTTCGATTGATTCTGTGAAACTGGAGATGGAAGGAAAACAAAAAAACATCAACAACCACTGGCTGGCGCTTTATGAAAAATTTGTAATTGCTTTTGCTTGTATGCTTATGTTTTTTATTGGAGCACCTCTGGGAGCCATCATTAGAAAAGGTGGTCTTGGACTTCCAATAGTTTTCGCTGTATTGATTTTTATAACCTTCCACTTCATCAATACATTTGGAAAAAAAGTAGCTCAAGAAAATGGAATCCCTCCGTTTTTGGGATCTTGGATGTCGTCAATGATTCTTTCTCCTTTTGCAGTGCTACTTACTTATAGAGCCACAAATGATATCGGACTAATCAATATGGATGTAATTTTGACTCCTATTTCCAATGCTTTTCAGAAATTATTTAAAAAGAAAAACAACACACCTACATAATGTCAATACAAACTTTTACACAACTAAATACAATTGAAGAAGCAATTGAAGACATTCGCCAAGGAAAAGTAATCATCGTTGTCGATGATGAAGATCGTGAAAACGAAGGCGATTTTATTGCTGCTGCAGAAAAAGTTACTCCAGAAATGATCAATTTTATGGCCACTCACGGTCGTGGATTGATTTGCGCACCTTTAACAGAAGCGCGTTGCAAAGAATTGGAATTAAATTTAATGGTTACCAATAATACCGTTTTGCACGAAACGCAATTCACAGTTTCTGTAGATTTAATTGGTCACGGATGTACAACCGGAATTTCTGTTCATGATCGTGCCAAAACCATTCAGTTTTTGGTCGACGATAATACAAAACCAGAAGATCTGGGACGTCCAGGACATATTTTTCCATTGCGAGCCAAACAAGGTGGCGTTTTGAGAAGAACTGGCCACACAGAAGCTTCTATTGACTTGGCGAGACTTGCGGGATTTAAACCTGCAGGAATTTTGGTAGAGATTTTGAACGAAGACGGTTCGATGGCTCGCCTACCTCAACTGATGGAAGTGGCCAAAAAATTTGACTTGAAAATTGTTTCGATCGAAGATTTAGTTGCTTACCGAATGCAACACGATAGTTTGATTCAAAAAAAGGAAGATTTTGAAATCCAAACTCGTTTTGGAAATTTCAGATTGAGAGCTTACGTTCAAACGACTAATAAACAAGTTCATATCGCCTTAACAAAAGGAAGCTGGAATGCGGGAGATTCTGTTTTGACAAGAATCAATTCTACGCAAGTAAATAATGACATTTTAGGCACGTTGACCAGCAATGCTGACGACAAGCTTGAAAAAATGTTTAATCGAATCAATGAAGAAGGAAAAGGCGCGATTTTATTTATTAACCAAGAGATTTTACCTTCAGAGCTTTTGAATCGGGTTACCGAATTGAAATCTTTGCAAGAAAAAGGAGTTTCAAAAGCGCCACAAATTAGGATGGATGTAAAAGATTTTGGTATCGGAGCTCAAATTTTGCACGATATTGATATTACAAAAATCAGATTATTATCAAATTCAGAGCAAGAAAAACGCGTAGGGATGATTGGCTATGGCCTTGAAATCACTGAAAACGTTAGCTTCTAGAAAATAAATAGAAAAATATTTTATCTCTAAAGATAAGTAAATGAAATGATTAAAAAACATTCCATAAAAAAATTGAATTTTTAGAGATAAAATATTTTGATAATCAAAAAAGGGTGTTATATTTGCACTCGCAATCAGGTACTGAAAGCAACATATTGGAGAAATGGCAGAGCGGTCGAATGCGGCAGTCTTGAAAACTGTTGACTGTAACAGGTCCGGGGGTTCGAATCCCTCTTTCTCCGCTGAATTAAAACCCTAACAATTGATTTTCAATAAGTTAGGGTTTTTTCTTTACTAGATATTTTCTTGCAACATTGAAGTTCGAAATTTTCGCTGTCAAGTTACTCCAAGCAAACATCCAGGGACATGAGGGAAACATTCAACATCGTGACTTAGCAACAACTATACTCCTTTTAAAACAACGATAAAATTTGCTGTTAGATTACGTAGTTTATTATGAAAAGATATATTCTCATCCTACTATTGCTTTTCCAGTGTTTTACCTCCAACTCGCAAACGCCACAGGAAGTAAAAATCTCCTTTACAAAAGAAGATGTTTTAAAGCACCTAATTGTTGAAATCCGAGGCTCCGTTACCGATCTCGAATCTCTCTTCAACGAAAGTCAAGCATGTCAATTAGATAGCCTTATCCAAGAGTTTGAAAGGCGCACCACTATTCCAATAGCTGTGGTAACACTCAATGAAAACCATTGCGACAAATCGGTTTTTGAAGATTACACGCTTAAGTTAGCCAACAATTGGAGCATCGGAAAAAAGGGGGAAGATAAAGGCGTGCTGATAGGAATTTCCAAACAGTTCCGCCAAATGCGTATTCAAAACAGCAATGTAATCGAGAAAATGATAAGCGACGAAGCTACCAAGAAACTTATCGACGATCATTTTATTCCAAAATTTAAAGAGAATAATTATTTTGAAGCCACAAAAGCTGGCTTGCTGGCGTTAATGCAAACCCTAGAAAATAAGAAGAAATTACAAACCAAAGCGCAAGACTTTACCTCTGATTTAATTGCCTTAATTGAACATAAAGAAATAACAAAACTGACACAGAAGATCGCTGAAAACCTGTATTGTGGCATGTGTTATCCATCTGCAAAAAGTCCGAACGGTATTAGTAGAAAACTGTTCCTAAAAAAATATCTGAATGAAGTTTTCGATCAAGAACTCCTGCGAAGACTGCAACGTGACGAAACTCAGTTTTTTGCAAACTCCACTGATTATGGCGATTGTGTAATCTTTTACACCACGCACCGAAAAGATGAAAATGGCGATAATCACGAAGGCGCACAGTTTGGTTTTTGGCTAACAGAAGAAAACGGAAAGCTACAGCTCTCGGGGTTGGAGACGGTGCCGTAGATTCATTTAGAACTTATAAAATTAGAGTGGCGGATATCATTTTTAAGTTAGAGACTTTAATTATAATCTCAAGATGCTGTTAAATTATTACAAATTTTGATTATATTAAATTTAGCAGTTGTAATTTGTTAACTATTAAACTTTAATTTTATGAGAAAAATTACACTACTCTTTGCTATTTTCACCAGCGCATTAAAAGCGCAAACTTTTCCGACACCATACTGCACAATTAACGATCCAGACGATGTTACAGTTGAAGAAATTACTGCGGTAGATCTTAACGGCTTTGTAATCAGTAATTCAAATGCAACCAGTCCTCTAGTTAATTTCACGTCTAATTCTGTGCCAGTTGCTTCTGGACAGAATTATCCACTAAAAGTTTATGGAAACACGCATGGAAACTTTGACACAAACATTGTAGCATTTATAGATTGGAACAATAACGGAATCTTGAATGATCCAGGCGAGATTTATGAAATCGGAACCTTAAGTAATTCGAGCGGAGACGATGGGATATTTGTGGAAATGCAGATTTCAGTCCCTGCAACCGCTATCGCAGGTACAACTCGATTAAGGTTGACTAAAACATACACAGACGAAGAGTCTGTTGCCATAGTAAATCCTTGTGCGATATCTTTTGATGCTTTTGGTTTTGGCGAAGTCCCGGGTTATGGCCAGGCTTTAGATTTCAATTTGTTGGTTGGTAACCTGAATACCTCAACTTTTGACGCAAATTCTCTATCTATTTATCCGGTACCTGCAAAAGATTTATTAAATATAACTTATAAATCACAGATTGGCAGTGTGCTAATTTACAATCAATTAGGTCAAGAAGTTTTAAGAAGTAATGATTTAGGTTCAGAGGTTGCTTTAAATATATCTAGTTTTTCTACTGGAATATATGTAGTAAAGTTATTTAACGATGACCAATCTACTACGTTTAAAATAATTAAGGAATAATCGCCAAATCAGTTAACCTTCGATCCAAAAAATAAATAAGAAAAGCTGATGTAAATATAAAATATCCGAGTGATGTATTTTCTAAATTTATGATACATAAACTTTTAGAAATTAAAAATCATACATTATGGAAACAGAAAACAAAAAAGAGGAAAATTTTTTCGCTGCCGGAAAAAATTTAAAAAGCGAAAAAGACAATTCTGATTCAAATTTTTCAAATACAGGCGATTGGGACGATCAGCGCGAGGATCAAGAAACTGACGAAAATTCTCATGACAATCTTGAAAATGATAACACTGGTGGTGCTGGAAGTACCGGAAGTGCCGCAACAAACAGTTAAAATATTGTCAGATCTCTTAACCAATTGAGCATTATCAAGACGACAAAAAATTTCTAAAAAAAATTAAAATCCAAAAAGTATGAGTTCCAAATTTGTAATTCAAATATTTTCTATCTTCTTGCTCTGCATAATACTTTTGTCATGCCACACAAGGAATGATTCCAAAGATTCTGATGAACAGCAACAGACTTATGTCAGAGGTGAAAACGATCAAACCCTTGAAGACGGAAATAACAGCAGTTCAAACAGCAATCCAGACTTTGACCAGACAAAAGACTCAGCGACCGTGGGTCCTGTGGCACCTAAATCACCTGTTAAAGGTGGTAGATCAGATTAACCGCGAAACGTTATGCTATGAAAAAACCCAATCGTTAATTGAAACGATTGGGTCACTTCACAATAAAAATTAACCAACATTTTACTTAATTTGTCCAAATCATTTCAGCATTGGTGAATGAAAGTGGCATTCTAAAATTGATCGCAATGACTTTCCCGCAGTAACTGAATGTGAAAAATCCCTCCATTGATCCTGATCTGCATAAATCACGAGTGGCTGGTCAACTCGCAGAATATCCTCAATACAATTTGATAATTGACTGTCCCAAATTTTATGATACCTCAAAATATCATCTGAATAAACCACTTTTCGATCGAGATTTTCATCAATTGGTATAAAAGGCTGTTCGACATTTAAATATCCATAATCATCCGTTAACTCCTCTCCTACCTGAATGTCACGAACTGCAAATTCAAAATCATAAGCTGTTGCCATGCAATTTGGCTTGAAGCTATGATTAACATATTTTGCATTATCCCAGCAGAGCACTTTTTCTCCAAATCCATTTGTAAAAGCATATTTGGCAATCACCTGTCTTGTGACTTCCCGCATTTTATTTATTTCATGGTTGCTGTATGAAACGTCTAGTTCATCTTGTACCCACGTAATAGTTCCCTTGGGAATAAACCTTGTCGCCACAACGCCATATCCTTTCTGGTCATCGATGAATTTAAGCGCTGTATCTGGGTGTATCATTTTCGAAATCTTTTATGGTGTAAATTTCAATAACTAATGCTGTAAGACATTTATACATTTCGACACGAAAATTTATAATATGTTTAGACGCCAAATTCTTTAATAAATATAGCCGAAGCATTTTCCCAAAAGTTTTGTAACCTAACAGAAATTACTATA
>Ga0265780_10006499_pt1 | contig 14486 bp, 7 predicted proteins | sample P1T30metagenome_FD_192432 | JGI IMG/M metagenome (GOLD analysis project Ga0265780, IMG submission 192432) | Plant litter microbial communities from East Loma Ridge, Irvine, California - P1 T30 | ecosystem: Environmental > Terrestrial > Plant litter > Unclassified | place: USA: California... | reverse complement strand
GGCGTAGGGTCGGGTTAGCTCATCCAGCTCATCCATAGCTTTCAGGATGGGGTCGCGTTCGGTGCCGGCAAGGGCAGCACGTACTTTTTCCACTTGGGCTTCGGTGGCCGTCAGCTCTTCTTCGGTGAGGTGCTGGCGGTTTTTGCGGGTGAAGTTCGTGACTTGATACAGTAGTTGCTCGGCAGCGGTGCGGGCCTCGATGAGCAGGCGGGCGGCAACGTCCTCCTTGGCGTTGACCAGCGAGTCCATCAGCATTTGCTCTACCTGCTCATCGGTCAGGCCGTACTGCGGCTTGATTTCGACTTGCTGGCGCGTATTCGAGCGCAGCTCAATGGCTTCAACTTTCAAGATGCCGTCGGCGTTGAGCAGAAAGTTAACGTCGACTTTGGGCAGGCCGGCGGGCATGGCTGGGATGCCGCTAAGCACGAACTCGCCCAACTTGCGGTTTTGGCTCACGAGGTCGCGCTCGCCTTGGTAGACGGCAATTTTGAGGTTCACCTGACCATCCACGCTGGTGGTGTACTGGCGGCCGGCCTTGGTCGGAATCTTGGAGTTGCGCGGGATGATGGGGTCGAGCAGCCCGCCCAGCGTTTCGATGCCCAGTGTGAGCGGCGTCACGTCCAGCAGCAGCACGTCGCGCCGGTTGCCGGCCAAGATATCGGCCTGAATGGCGGCGCCCAAGGCTACCACTTCATCGGGGTTAAGCGAGTTATTGGCCGGTTGGCCGAAGAACTCCGACACAGCGTCGTACACCAGCGGCACGCGGGTGGAGCCGCCCACCAGCAGCACGGCATCGAGCTTGGTTGCTAGTTTGGCATCTGCCACGGCTTGGCGGCAGGCGGCAATGGTGCGGTCCACCAGTGGGCGGATGAGGTTGTTGAACTGCGCGCGGGTGAGCGTGACGGTTGTGTTCTGGCCTGCTTCTTCGGTGAGCTGAGTGGTGAAATCGTCGTGCTGGCTGAGGTAGCGCTTAGCCATTTCGGCGGCCAGGCGCAACTGCTGCTGCAGGTGCGGGTTGGTGTGGAACGCCTCGGGCAGGTTGAAGGTGGCGGTCCAGTAGTCCGCCACGGCGCGGTCGAAATCATCACCGCCGAGGTAGGTGTCGCCGTTGGTACTCAGTACCTCAAAAATGCCCTGCTGGATGCGCAGAATGCTGACATCGAAAGTGCCGCCGCCGAGGTCATACACGGCCACAGTTTTTTCCTCGCTGGGGTCGAGGCCGATGCCGTAAGCCAGGGCCGCGGCGGTGGGCTCGTTCACGATGCGCAGCACTTCGAGGCCAGCGAGACGGCCGGCGTCGCGGGTGGCCTGGCGCTGCGAGTCGTTGAAATAAGCCGGAACGGTGATTACAGCGCGGTTAACGGGCGTTTTGAGGGCGTGCTCGGCGCGGGCGCGCAGTTCTTTCAGAATGTCGGCCGACAGCTCGATAGGGGAGTAGAACCGGTCATCGACCCGGATTTTCACTAGGCCTTCCGAATTGTCATCAATAACCTTATAACCGAGCTGGCTGGCGTGCTGGCCGAGGTCGCGGTAGCTTTTGCCCAGCAGGCGCTTCACCGAGTAGATGGTGCGCTGCGGGTCGGTGAGGAGGAATTCGCGGGCTTCATTGCCCACCACGGGGTCATGGCCATCGGCGGGGAAATGCACCACGGAAGGCACGATGCTGCCGCGGCCCTGGTCGTTGATGGCCAGGGGCTGGCGCGAGTCGGGGTGCACGTAGGCCACGAGGCTGTTGGTGGTGCCCAAGTCGATGCCGACAATAATTTCTTCCTGCTGAAAAGTCCCGGTGGCCAGGTTGATAGCGACTGTAGCCATATAGAAAGGAGCCCGGCGCAGCCGTTGGCTCAAAGAATTGATAAAATAACGCCGACTGGCGTGGTGCAAAAGTAGGGTCTAAACCCGCCAGGGCTCGAAATGATACAGGGACTAACATGGGCAGCTGACAAAAGCCGGAATTTTATCAATAAAATCTGACGGGCTTTCAAACCGAACGGGCTGCTGAGCTCGTAAGCAAAGGACAAACGCACTTAACTATTTGGGAACCCAAATCATCCGGGCATCTAATGTCCGGTGTTGGGGCTCTGCATTTCCTGCTTTTTTCACTCAACCCCATTGCCGTTTTTATGAAAAACCTACTTACTCGACCCCTTTTCCATGCTGCGCTGCTTGCAACATCGGTGGGCGGAATACTGGCCTGGAGTGGTCAGCATAATACCCTGGAGGCATCAAGCCACCGCGAAGCCCCGCTCATCGCCGACGACCCGCTGGCCGATAACACGGACCTCTACGCTTTCCGGAGCCCCGACGCGCCAAATAATGATGCCAGTGCCAGCGTGACCATCATTGCCAACTACATTCCGTTGGAACTGCCCCAGGGCGGCCCGAACTTTAATACGTTCGGCGAAAACGTGCGCTACGAAATCCACGTCAAGAACGACCAGACGACTACTGGCGACGACATTACCTACCGTTTTACCTTTACCCGGACCAACCAGGACCCTACTACGTTCTTCAACATCCGGCTGGGCCAACAAAACCTGAAAACCACCTACACTTGCGAGAAAAGCGTAGCGGGTGGTGCTTTCACGACCATTGTAACCAATGGCGTTGTGCCGCCGCCCAACATTGGCCCGCGCTCCATTACCGGCGCGGCCGGCCTGAACACAACGTATGCGGCACTGATGACCGGTGCCATTCAAACGTTGTCGGACGGTACTAAAATCTTCTGCGGCCCCACCGATGACCCGTTCTTCGCTGACCTGGGCGGTATTTTCGATTTGGGCGGCATTCGCGCCCCCGGCGCGGCGCGGGATGGCCTGGCCCGGAAAAACACCCATGCCATTGTGCTGCAAGTGCCAGTGTCGGTGCTGAAAAAGGCGGCGGCTCCAGTGTTGAGCACCACCACCGACATTCTGGATTCAAATTATATCATTGGAGTGTGGGCTTCGGCCAGTCGCCCCTCTACACGGGTGCTGTCGGCCACGGGCGCCGCGCCCACCGTATCGGGCAACTACGTGCAGGTTTCGCGCATTGGCATGCCGCTGACCAACGAAGTTATCAACCCCATTGGGGCGAAGGATGCTTGGAACTCGGCTACGCCGTATGCCGAAGCAGCCATTACCGATGACTACCTCTCAAATCCTGAATTGGGCCTCTACATGGCCACCGGCATGGCCAACAACCAGACCTACTACGGTGCGGCCGTACCCGGCCTGGGAGCCTTGCGTGTTCAGTCGGCTTCGCTGGCCGGCAGCCCTGGCCTGCCCGCCGCTGGCTTCGACTTCCGCAACGGTGCCGCTGGCCTGAGCGGCCTGGCCAGCAATCCGGCCTTGGCTGGCACAGCCCTGGCGCCCACCGCTTTTGGCCCTTACTTGCTGCGGGCTGGCAAGCCACGCTCGGTTGATATTCTGCCCATCTTTCACACCGGGGTGCCGAACCTGATTCCGTATCAGCTGGCTACCGGCAAGACGGCTCGCAACCCACTCACCGCGGGTAAGCCATTCATCAATAACTTCCTGCTCGCCAATGCCACGGCCGCTAACCCCGGCGGCGACATGCTGCGCCTGAACATGGCCGTGCCCCCCACAGCGCGCAACTCGGCCGATTTCAGTTCGGAAGGCCTATTGCAGGCCGCCGTACTGGGCCTGACCGACTCCCGCTACAATACCAGCAACGCGCTGCAACTCATCCCGAACATGGACGGCTTCCCGAACGGTCGTCGCCTCGAAGACGACGTGACCCGGATTGAGCTGCAGGCCGTGGGCGGTGCGGTGCTGGCGGCCATTGGCCTGTTCTACGACGACTATACCGCCACTACCGCTAGCCCCCTGACGCCCCAACTGCTGGGGGTAGTGGGCTTCAACGCCGGGGTAACGGCTAATGACACCACCTTCAAAGCCGCCTTTCCCTACGTGCAAACGCCCTGGAGCGGCACCACTGCCCAGCGTATCGCCTTGGCGCAGCGCGCGGGCCTCGGCTTGTCGCCCAACCTGACCTCGGCCCAAGCTTACCCAAACCCTTTCCTTGACCGCACCACCCTGCGTTTTGAGCTACCTGCCAAAGGCACGATGAGCATCGTTATCAGTGACGTAATGGGCCGTAAAGTGGCTACCGTGGCCAAGGATAAATCTTTTGCCGCTGGCGCCAACGAAATTGCCTGGCAGCCGGGCCGCGATGTGGCCCCGGGCCAGTACATTGCCACCCTCTACAACGGCAACACGGTTGTGCAGTCGGTTCGCATCGAGCGCCAGTAGCCTTGCCCTAGCGGCTGAGTAATAGCGAGCCGTCGTGGGTCCGGAAATGGACCAGCGGCGGCTCTTCTATTGCCAACTTTCTGAGAATATTTGCCTGCTCTTTTCCGCTTTCTGTCTTGAAAAAGTATCTATACCCAAGTTTATTGGTGGTCTTCGGCTTGCTGGCCGCCGCCATTTTCTTCTTTAAAAAGCCTGAAAGCCATATTCCGGAGCTTAAGGCCCGGCGCGGCGACCTAGCGGCGGGTGGCGAGTGGCTGAACACCAAGGCGGCCATTGAAGGCCTGCTGGCCAAGTTGCGCGGCGACCCCACCGACCAGAAAAGCCGCCTCCTGCTGGCCCAGGCATACATGCAGGAAGGCCGTGTAACCGGCGACCACCCGTATTACGACGGCGCGGCCATGGAACTGCTGGAAGAAGTGCTTCAGAAAGAGCCCGAAAATTTTGAAGCCATGTGCTGCAAGGCTTCACTCTGCCTCACCCAGCACCACTTTGCCCAGGGCCTCGGCATTGCCGAGCAGGCGCAAAAAATCAACCCAAACAGCGGCTTCGTGTACGGCCTGTTGACCGATGCCAATGTGGAAATGGGCCACTACGACGAAGCCATCAAGATGGCCGACAAGATGAATGCCCTGCGCCCCGACCTGGCGGCCTATGCCCGCGTGAGCTACCTGCGTGAGATTTACGGCGACGTGCCGGGAGCCATTCAGGCCATGGACATGGCGGCCAAAGCCGGCTACATCGGTCTGGAGCAAACCGAGTGGACCCGCGTGGCCCTCGGCCACCTCTACGAAGTGAGCGGCGACACCGCCCACGCCCGCACCTACTACCAGATGGCCCTGCTGGCCCGCCCCGGCTATGCCTACGCCCTGGCCGGTCTGGGCCGTATCGCGGCGGCGCACAAGGATTACCCCAAGGCAATTAAGCTGTATCAGCAGGCGCGCATTACGGTGAAAGACTACGCGTTTGCCGATGAGCTGACGGATTTGTACCGCCTCAACGGCCAGCCCGATGAAGCCAATAAGATGGCGGAGGAGTCCATCGACATGCTGGCCAATGCCGCCAAGGAGGCCGACAACAACGAGCAGATGGGTCATTACGCCGACCGTGAGCTGGCCTACGCCTACCTCAAAACCAACGAGCTGGACAAAGCCCTGGAGCACGCCAAAATCGAGTACGCCCGCCGGCCCGATAACATCGACGTGAACGAAACCATGGCCTGGGTGCTCTACAAGCGCGGTGAGTTTGCCGAAGCTCAGAAGTACATGCAAGTGGCCCGCCGCACCGGCTCTAAGAATCCAGTTCTGCTCTGCCGCGCCGGCCTGATTCTAAGCAAGCTGGGCAAAGCCGCCGAGGGCCAGGCCCTGATTGAAAACTCATTGAAAACCGCGCCCTACCTCAACCCTGAGGTAGAGGCGGAGGGCAAGAAGCTGCTGGCGGCCCGGTAGCGAGTGCTGGCGCAAAGCCCGTCATGCAGAGCGGAGCATCTCGCGTGCCACCACTAATCCAAATGAATTGTGCTGCGCACGCGAGATGCTTCGTCTCTGCTTGATGCGCAGAATGCGCTGCATGACGTTCTCTTTTGTCGAATCAACCCCCAGATGAAACCTACTAGGCCGTTGCAAGGACTGAGCCGCTGTGTGCTGCCGTTGCTGCTATTGCTGGCGCAACCGGCCGCCGCGCACGTCCTCAACACGGACCTGAGCAAGCTCTCGCGAACGGAGATTTTCTGGACTTACCTGCAGTTGGGGTTCACGCATATTATTCCGCTGGGGTTCGACCATATTCTGTTTATCATCAGCCTCTACATTCTGGAGCCGCGTCTCAATCCGGTGCTAATGCAGGCCACGGCCTTCACGGTGGCGCACTCCATCACGCTGGGCCTGGCCATGTACGGGCTGATTTCGCCGCCCTCAGCCGTTATCGAACCCATTATTGCGCTGTCCATCCTATTCGTGGCCATCGAAAACATCATCACCGACCGGCTGAATCCGTGGCGGCTGCTCATCGTGTTTGGCTTCGGGCTGGTGCACGGCATGGGGTTTGCCTCGGCGCTTACGGGGCTGGGACTGCCGCAGAAGGACTATTTCGGCTCGCTCATTTCGTTCAACGTGGGCGTGGAGCTGGGGCAGGTTTCGGTTATTCTGCTGTGCTGGGCACTGGTGGGCCGCTGGGCCGCCGACAAAAGCTGGTACAAGCAGCGGGTGGTCGTGCCGGTGTCGGTAGTCATTGGGCTGGTGGCAGCTTACTGGACCGTGGAGCGCGTCTTTTTTACCTGACAAGCTCAGCATGACATTCTGAAGGATATTCATTTCTTGTACCCAATTGCCCAGTAGATAGCGCTGTTTTTCCTCCGCTCATGCCTCGCCAACTCCTCACGCTGCTGCTGCTGCTCAACTACCTTTTGGTAGTAGGGGCCGGCCTCGTGGAGCGCCCGGCGCGGCCCATCGACCGGCCTTTCGCCTACGTGCACAGCCAGGATTGCCAGTTGAAGCACACCCTGCGCCTGGCCTGTTTCGATGATTGCAACGGCGTGCAGTACACCGTGCAGAAAGCCGGCGAGCGGCTGCCTTTGCAGCAACTGCTCACTTCCTTTAAAGGGCTGGATGCGCATTGTCTGCCCGAAGCACGCGTATCGTTTGCCACGCCGGTTTTTCGCCCTTCAGAAACCAAAGCAGCTATGTGGCTGGTGACCATACCCGTTGGGTTTCGCGGCCAGATTGAATTGCCACCCCGCCGGGGATAAGTTGAATTCCGGGTTTGCCTCGATTGGGTTTGACGCCAATTGGGGCCACCGGGCGCGGGGGCTTCCAGGCACCCGGGCCAGTTCTTCCTATCCTCAACCCGATACTGGCCCTGGCTTGCGCAAGTCGGTTGGTATCTCATTTCGGCTATATGGCTTCTAGTTACTTATTGAAAATACGCGGCTTTGGGCAGCTGCTGGCGGTTTGCCGGGGCCTTTTGGTTGCCTTGGTGTTCGCTCCCAGTGCCTTCGCGCAACCCAATGCCACCCTGCGCGGCACCGTGGCCGACTCCCTCTCCGGCCTGCCGGTGGTGGGCGTGAGCGTGGGCCTGCAAGGCCAGCCCGGCGGCACCGCTACCGATGCGCTGGGTCAGTTCCGCCTCGGCGGCATCGCGCCCGGCACCTACCAATTGCGACTCGGCGCCCTGGGCTACCGCGCCCAAACTGTGCCCGTGACCCTGGCTGCTGGCGAAACCCGCAGCCTCCAACTCACCACGGCTGCCACTGCCCTCAACCTCTCGGAGGTGACCGTGAGCCAACCCCGCGACCCCAACCAGAGCCTGGCTGCCATCTCGCACATCGACCAGGTGCTGCGACCCGTGAACTCAGCCCAGGACCTGCTGCGACTGGTGCCAGGCCTCTTCATTGCCCAGCACGCGGGGGGCGGCAAGGCCGAGCAGATTTTCCTGCGCGGCTTCGACTGCGACCACGGCACCGACTTTGCTGTGAGCATCGACGGGCTGCCGGTAAATATGGTGAGCCATGCCCACGGCCAGGGCTACGCCGATTTTCACTTCGTAATCCCCGAAACGGTGGAGCAGCTGAAAGTGTACAAAGGGCCCTACACGGCGCGCTTCGGCGATTTTGCCACGGCCGGCGCGGGCGAGTTCAGCACCAAAACCCGGCTCGACCACAGCCAGGTGAAGCTCGAAGTGGGGCAGTTCGACACCCGCCGCGCCCTCGTGATGCTGGACCTGCTGGGCCAAAACCACCACCTGCTCAGCAAGCGCCCCGAAAGCGCCTACGTGGCCGCCGAGTACTACTTCACCAACTCCTACTTCGACGCCCAGCAGCATTTCAAGCGCTTCAATGGCCTGGCCAAGTACACCGGCCAGCTCTCAGAACGCACGTCGCTCACGCTGTTGGGCTCGCACTTCACCTCGAACTGGGATGCCAGTGGCCAGATTCCCGAGCGCGCTGTGGAAGACGGCAGCATCTCGCGCTACGGCAGCATCGACCCCAGCGAGGGCGGCCACACCAGCCGCACCAACGCCAGCCTCGTCCTCACCACCGCGCTGCCGCACGACGCGGTGCTGCGCCAGCAAGCCTACTACTCCAAGTACGATTTCAGCCTGTTTTCCAACTTCACCTTCTTCCTGCGCGACCCGGTGAACGGCGACGAAATCAACCAGACCGACGACCGCCACCTCTTCGGCTACACCGCTACCTACGACCGCGACGACCAACTCGGCGCGCGACAGCTACACTCAACCTTGGGCATAGGCACTCGCAACGACTTCTCCAATCTGGGCCTCTACACGGCCGCGCAGCGCCGCATTCTCGGCACCACCACCGAGGGCAGGCTGTTCGAGCAAAACATCAGCGCCTACCTCGACGAGACCCTGAGCCTGACCGACCGCCTCACAGTGAACGCGGCCGTGCGGGCCGACTTCTTCACCTTCGATTTTCGGGGGCAATTGGCCAACGAGGACAATGGCGGCGTGCTGGAGCCGCTGCGGGGCCGCATCAGTCACGCCCGCGTGTCGCCCAAGCTCAACCTCTACTACCAGCTCACGCCCGCCGTGCAGCTGTTTGCCCGCTCCGGCTTCGGCTTCCACTCGAATGATGCGCGCGGCGTAATTCGCGACGCGAATGCCAATGTGCTGCCCCGCGCCATTGGCTCGGAGGTGGGCAGCACCTTCAAACCCGTGCCCAACCTGGTGGTGAATGCCGCCCTCTGGAGCCTGTATTTGCAGGATGAATTGGTGTACGTGGGCGATGAGGGCGTGACTGAAAGCACCGGCCCCACCCAGCGCTACGGCGTGGACTTGGCCCTGCGCTACCAGCTTAGCCACCGCTTGTTCCTCGACGGCGACCTCAACTACAACCACGGCCGTCAGCTTGACGCGCCCGAAAACGCCAACTACATCCCACTCGCGCCCACTTTCACTAGCATCGGTGGCCTCACCTACAAGGCGCCGAAAGGCCTGAGCGGCAGCCTGCGCTACCGCCACATCGACTCACGCCCGGCTAACGATGATGGCAGCATCCAGGCCCGCGGCTACTTCCTCTTCGATGCCGTGCTGGCCTACACCACGCCCCGCTTCCAAATCGGGGCCACCGCCGAAAACTTGCTCAACGTGCAATGGAACCAGGCCCAGTTTGCCACCGAAACCCGCCTGCGCAATGAACCCGCACCGGTCGATGAGTTGCATTTCACGCCCGGCTCGCCGTTTTACGCCAAGCTGAACGCCAGCATTTTCTTTTAAGGCAGAAGCTGAAATTTCTGACGGGCCAATCAGGTGCATCTTCGTTGGACGGATGCACCTGATTGGCCCGTTTTCTATGTCGAAATTCTACCTGATTCTGTTTGGGCTGCTGGTTGCGGTAAGTGGCGCAGCCCAAACGCCGCAACAAACCATTAAGCCCCGTCTCACGAAGGTGACGGTGTACCTGAACGGCTCCACGCTGGAACATCAGGGGCCGGTGACGCTGACGGCCGGCCTCAACCGGTTGGTGGTCGGCAACCTATCGCCCCGCATTGATGCGCAATCCCTGGAGGTGCGCCTAGGGGATGGGGCCGAGCTGCTATCGGTGAGCGACGATAACGACGAGGCACCGGCCCCCACGCTGCTCAACCAAACGGCTGCCGACAGCCTGACGCGGGCCGAAACCGAGCTGCACACCATTGAGGCCGAACTCCAAGGCTTGCAACAGGAAAAGGCCTTCCTGCTGGCTAACCAAACCCTGCCTTCGGGCACGCAGGCCAACTGGAGCGCCGAGTTGCAGAAAGGCAGCACCCTCATGCGTACCCGCTTGCCCGCCATTCAGCAGGAAACCGACCGGCTGCAGGCCCGGCAGCAGGTGCTGAAAAACCAGGCCAGCCTACTGCGTCCGCGGGCTGCTGAAACCAGCCTGGGCAGCTGGCAGGTGCTGCTGGTGCGCGCGGCCCGCCCCGTGACGGTGCCGATGACCATTCACTACTTCGTGCGAAACCGCATGCCGTGGCGTCCAAGGCTCGACATCCGGGCCGATGCGGCGGGGCGGGAGGTGGAATTTGTGACGAATGGGCGCTTGCGCAACAGCACCGGCCTGCCCTGGCAGCAGGTGCGGCTGGTGCTGTTGCGCCACATCCAGGGCGAGGATATTTCCCGGCCGGACATGGAGCCCTGGGCCTTGGATTTCAACGGCGGCGACCACACCGGCGAGGGCCGCGTCGACGAATACGTGGTGAAAGGCACCGCCAAAGGCCGGCCGGTGGAGGTATCGCAAGGCTCCCGCTACGAGGTGCCGGAGCTGGTATCGCTGGCCCCCGGCGCCAGCCGGGAGCTAACCCTGCCAGCCGTGAAGCTGGTGGGCCGCCCCGAATACATGGCGGTGCCCCGGCTATCGGAGCACGTATTTCTTCAATCGAAAGTGTCAGGCTGGGAAGGGCTGCAACTGCCCGATAAGGCCAGTGTGTTTCACCAGGGTATTTATGTGGGCGAAACCGAGCTGAATGAACGCGCCTACAACGACTCGCTGGAAGTTGCCCTCGGCCACGACGACCAGCTGGTGGTAAGCCGGGCCAAGCTCGAAGATTTCAGCAGCAACGTGCCCCTCAGCGACAAGCGCCGCGTGCGCCTCACCTACGAGCTGAACGTGCGCAACCGCCACCCCGAAACCGTGCGCCTCCGCCTGCTCGACCAGATTCCCATTTCCGAAGAAAAGGAAATCAGCGTGAAAGACATTGACATCAGCGGGGCCGAGCTGGATGCGCGCACCGGCAAGCTCACCTGGCTGCTCACACTGGCTTCCGGCGAAAGCAAGCGGGTGCGCTTCAGCTTCCAGGTCGATTACCCAAAGGACAAAAAGGTGGAAATCATCAACCACCAGGTCCGGATTTCCAACCCGAAATTCCGGTAGGCCGCGCTACGGTAGAACTGCTCCAAGGGAAAGATTGTGAAAAAGTGATATGGCTGCCAGGAAAAATGCTTTGGATGAGCTTACTGGCACAGTGGACGAGCCTACTGGCCCAGTGGCGGACCTTACTGGTGGTGCTGCCGGGGCTACTGGTACGGAGGTGATGCCTACTGGTGGAGGGAATGAGCCTGCGGGCAAGCAGGACGGGGCTACTGGGGCCGGGAACCCCGCTCCTACTGTAAAAAGCCGCTCCGATGATTCGGAGCGGCTTTTTACAGTAGGAGCGGGGTTCTTTTACTGCACCGCCACCTTCTGGCTGACGTGGAACTCGGGCACCGACAGCTGGTAGATGCCCGCTGCCAAGACCTTTTTCACGCCCAGGCGCAGCTCGTTCGAGCCGTTGTAAAGGCGCACGGTTTCCTGGTGCACCAGGCGGCCCATCAGGTCGTGGAGCTGCACGGTGGCGGCCTGCTCGCGGTTGGCCTGAATCACGACGTCGATGCGGTCCGAAGCCGTAGGGTTGGGGTACACCGAGATTTCGGCGGCGGGGGCTTCGTTGGTGGTGGCCAGGGCGCGGCGGCCGGTCATGGCACCGGTCACCACGGTGGGGGCGGTGTAGGTCACCTTCACGAAGGCGCCCTGCGTGGGGTTGGCGGTGCTGGCGTTCTTGACCTTTAGTGTGTACCAGCCCTCCGAGGGCACGGTGTAGGTGCCGCTGAGGGTGCCGGTGCCGGTCTGGCTGCTCACCACGGTGCCAGCGCTGTTGAGCACGGCCACGGTGAGGCTGCGGGTGGCATCGGTGGGGTAGAGGTTGTAGGCCACGGTTTTGTTGGCGGCCACGTAGATGCGGCCAGCCGTGCGGTAGGCCGTGGAGCCGGCGGGCAGGGCGCCGCCCTGCATCAGGCTGCGGCTGTCGGAGTCGCCGAGGTCGTCGGCCAATTCCCATTCCTGGGTGGTGGCCAGGGCCGGGCGGGTGTAGCCGGTGGTGGCGTTCACGGGCGCCCACACCGAGTAGCCGCGCCGGCCGCCGGCGGCCGTGCCGTTGCACGGCGGCGTGTTGATGGCCACGGTTTGCGCGGCGCTCACAGTCACAGTGGCGGTGCCATTGGCGCCGGAATAGTCCTTCAGCACGGTGCCAGCTGCAAAGTCGCAGCTCACCGTGTTGTTCTGCCAGTTGGCGTAGCTGTCGTTGATGCCGATAATGGCCTTGGTGCTGCGCTCAATCACGAGGTGGTCGGCCGCCTGCCAGCGCACCTTGTAGGCGCCGTCCTTGAAATGCAGGTTCTGGTGGCACCACACCAGGTTCACGAGGTCGTCGCGGGTGGGCAGGTCGGTGCTGCTTTTGGGGCTGTGGCTGTAGCGCTTGCTAGTATTGCCCACGTTGAAAACGTCCTCAAAAAAGAGCATCGGCGAGCCGTCCATTGCCAGCGCGGCGGCATACACGGCCGAGAGGCGCGGGTCGAAGGGGGCGATGTGCGGGGCCAGTTCCGAGCCGGTGTTCCAGCCGGTGTAGTTGCCGTTGGCGTCCACCTGCGGGCGCATGGTGTCGTGGTTGTTCACGAAGGGCACCGTGCGGTGCACGTAAGTCCCGTTGATGTTGAACACCCGGGCATTCTGCTGGTAGCTGGGCAGCGTGCCGATGTCGAAGCTGCCGCCTTGGCTCACAATGTTGTAGAGGCCGTTGCGCAGATTGAAGTCGAAGGTGCCCGAGCGGTTGTTCACGTTGCTCACCCAGCCGTCCATCTGGCTCGACGAGCCCACCCATTCGCCCACGGCGTACATGGTGGCCCCGCCGCTGGCCCAGCCCGCGTTGCTTTGCAGGTTATAGAGAAAATCCTCGGCCGCGAAGTCCGGGAAATGCTTCACCGCATCGAGCCGCACCCCATCGAAACCCACCTGCTTCTTGTACCACACCAGCCAGTTGCGGTTGCCGGTGCGCATGTAGTCGCTGGCCTGCGTAGGGTTGTAGGTGGCGTTGGAGCTCTGGCCATAAGAACCCGAGTAGTAGCTTATATCGGGCCCAAAGAAGGGCGCATTCCAGTCGCCGGAGGTGGAGTTGTTGCCGGGGTTGGGGTTGAAATTCTGCCAGTTCTTGGCGAAGCGGCCACTGCGTGCGAGGTAGTCGGCGGCGCTTTCGTCGGTCACGGGCCGGCCGTAGCTCACGTAGCGGAAGTTCTTGTACTTGCTGGTCGTGCCGTCGTCCCAGGCGTTAGGGTCCTGCCCGCCCGCGCCGGTCGAGGAACCGGCCCCGTCGTTGTGGTTCAGCACCACGTCCTGAATCACCTCGATGCCGTTGGCGTGCAGCACGGCCACGGCCCGCAGCAGCTCGTCTTTGGTGCCCATGCGCGTCGCCACGAAGCCCTTCTGCCACTTGTCGCCCAGGTCGTAGTTGTCGAAAGGCGAGTAGCCGTTGCCCTGGTTGGCGTTCTTAATGGTGGGCGGAATCCAGACGGCGTCCACGCCCATGCTCTTGAGGCGCGGGGCCAGGTCAGCGAGGTAATTAGCCCAGCCGTTGGGGTAGTTGTTGTTCCAGAAGTCCCACCAGAAGCCTTGCATGACCACCTTCTGGGCCTGGGCCGAGTGGTTGCCGGCGCCCAGCAGCGCCATTGCCAGAGCCAGCGTAAGCCGGAATCGTTTGCGGAATGGGAAGTACTGTGAGAAGTGCATCATGTGTGGGAATTGGGTTTTGTGAGGAAAGAGAATGGTAAGCAGGTTTACCTTGCCCGAACAGGCCTGAGAAGCTATTTTAGGGGCTGAGTTAACAAGTTAACTAATTGTAAGCGCCGAGACGATGCAAAGCCAAAATATTGTTTGCGCATTCGATTGCACTATTCGGTTAAATAAGCTAGTCGGATATGCTCGGTAAACCTGCGTCATTAACCACCATTTCCTAGCTCAGCCTATATTCCCAAAACGCTGCTCAGCGCGCATTGATAATTGGAGAAATAGCGCGGTCAGCCGTACTTTCAGGGCATGTTTGGGATGATGAACGGGCGCGCTACTGCCGGAAAGCTGATGCAAAAGGGACTACTGCTGCGGTTTGCGGCTGGCGTGCTGCTGGTGGCCGGCTGCCAGCTGCGGGCTAATGAGTCGGCCGCTCCACAAGCAGTTCTGGCTACCAAGGCCACCACGGCCGCGCCCGATACCATCCCGGCCACAGCTACTGCCGCGGCGCCCGTGCCCGATTCGCTCCGCCTCACGCCCGTGGCCGCCGTGTCCGGCGTGCCCGATACCCTGCGCCAGGCCATCCGGCAGCTGCACGCCGCCCTGGGCCCCGCCGCCGCTGAGCTGCGCCCCGAGGTGCTGGAGCAGGCCTGCGTGGGCTACCTCACGCTGCACCCCACCGGCCGCATCGAGCGCGGCGGCCTGCT
>Ga0265780_10006497_pt1 | contig 14492 bp, 9 predicted proteins | sample P1T30metagenome_FD_192432 | JGI IMG/M metagenome (GOLD analysis project Ga0265780, IMG submission 192432) | Plant litter microbial communities from East Loma Ridge, Irvine, California - P1 T30 | ecosystem: Environmental > Terrestrial > Plant litter > Unclassified | place: USA: California... | reverse complement strand
GGACCAGACCCAGGCATCAGGACGATGAAGAGAAAGGTAAGGACGATTTAGTATATGTATATGCGATCACGTACTCCAACATCAAGCCAGAAACCCCTTTTCCTCTATTTCGGGCTGTCGCCGCAGACTTTGTGGTAATCCTTGTGGCTCTTCGCGCCATCATCGATGATGTCTCTGAACTGCTCGAACGGGCAGCTCGCACCGGGGCCAGTCTGGCAGTCCGGCAACGGTCTCGGAGCTTGGTTGGCGACAAAGCGAACAAAATCTTCGGGTCCACGCTTGCTGTCGCAGGTGATCTTCTCCATGCCCACATGGCCAAGGAAGGGAATCAGATCGCTCATCTTCCACGCGCGAGCCCAGTTGATACGATCCGTGGGGAACTCCTCCCGGGCGTTGGAAGAAGAGTTGAAGATCCCGAGAGCTGCGGCGACGAAGGGGGGTACTTCACGGTGGGTGAAGGAGAGGAAGAAGCGCTGTCCCTTGGGCCAGCCGTCACGGGTGGGCGACTCGTCCTTGTCATCGAGAAGGGGAATCTGCGATTGTAACCAGGGGAATCCGAGGTACGGGGAAAGAGGGTTGAGTGGGCCGACCATGTATGCGTAGCGCAGGTCCCAGGCATACTCGTAAGCCATCCATTCGGCGTCCGTGAACACAGAGCAGATGGGGCTGCGCTTGCCTTCGATGGCGGATTGGTAGCCGCACAGAGACTGCAGACCGAGGATGTCGTTGTCGCTTAGCTGGAACGGTGAGTACTTCTCAAGCCTCTCCGAGATCGCAGGTGCGTAATTTGAGATGAACTCTGCCATCTCCTCCTTGCCGGGCTCCTTTGAGAACGCCGGGCAAGACTTGTGTGGCACGATGGCATCCATGCTTCCGTTGACATCTCTCAGTACCCGGACAATTTCAATGTCTTCGCTGTGAGGAAAAGCACCCGCGAGCGCGACAGCGGTATCATAAGTCCTTGACTTCTTGTCGGCCAGGATCCGCTTGGTTGTGGGGATGAGATGAGGGTAGCGCTGCACGAGATGCTCGCCGACCGCCTTTGCATCACGCTTGCCTGCCGGGGTGATTTCCTCCAAAGAGTCCTCCAGAATCGGGCTTGTCCATTTGTTCAAGAATTCCAGGCTGCCTGTAAAGCCGCCACGGTGCTTTTCAATCTGGAATAGGAGGGGTTGGATGTACTCTTCGTATTCGTCATCGTTGGCGTAAATCGAGGCATGTCGTACGAGGTATGATGCTGCGGTGATCTTGCATTGAGGTGGAGGCTCGTGGCTGAGGCCGAATCCTACGGCGTCAAAGTATCTGATGGTCCAGATCGCATTAGCAAGATTTATTCCGATAACAGAGACTACCTAAGATCTTATCGTACGGTGAGATGCCAGGCAAGTGCTGGAGCGGGTCGAACTCATAGCCCTGGGTGTGGTCCTGGGCAGAGATGGGCGTCTGCTGGGTGTAATCGAACGGCGCCGCCTGAGCAACGTGAGCCAATGCTGCAGCGAGCAAGGTTGCTGAAATCATACTTGTGCCTGGTAGTCCTTGTCTTCCAATGGCTTGAAGAGAGGGGAGAGAAGATGTGCACAACGAGATGTCTGGGAGGAGGAAGAAGTACATGTGCATGCAAGGTACCTGAATGGAATCTTTCGATGTTCCCGTCGTTTCTTATCAAAACGTCATGCTGAGCAACCTTCCTACGCGCTCGGGACGCGCGAGCGACTTTACGGTCGAGACTCTTGATGCCCAGACATTCTTTCGCTTCAACAATCGACTACTACCTCCTTTTTATACACGTTCAACCCATGTTCGCCAATGCACCGGATCCGATGAGAATGATCCTGGTCACCGTCTCTTGGCATACTCGGGCGGTCACTTTGGTCACATGCAAGAACGTATGCATACTCGCAAATGCTTGAGAAGGCGTCATAGAACGAATTGCAGCATTGATTCCTGCACCTCTACAATAAATCCCATCATCAAACAGCTTCCACCTTAGCTCCTTGCACCCAGGAGTTATCGCCCTTCTTGCTCGCCTCCCGCAGATGGTACAGCGCATCGATGAACGCCGGCACGAACGAGCCCGGGCCCTGCGACTTCTCAGCCGCGCGCTCAGCAGCAATCTCATACAGAAGAATGCCCGCGAGAGCGCCCAACAGCTTGTCCTCCCGCTCAACAGCAAGTACGCTTGCAATCGTAGTGCCAAGAGTGCAGCCGCTGCCCGTGATCTCGCCCAAGTATTCATGCCCATTTGAGATGAGGAACGTGCGCTCGCCGTCTGACAGAACATCCGTGCTGCCTGTCATGAGAACGATGCTACGCTCGCGGGCAGCAAGCGCTCGCACAAGTTCGACGCGTTCGTTTTGTGAAAGTTGCGATGCACCAGAGTCGACGCCGTGCTGCTTGACGCCTGCGGCGCCGTAGACTGTGCGGATCTCGCCTTCGTTGCCTTTGATAAGGTCGAAGTAGCCGCCCGCCATTAGTGCTTTGACGCCCTCGCGGCGCTGCTCTGTGGCGCCTGCGCCGACGGGATCGAGTACGATGGGACCGCCGACGGCGTTGTAGGCGGCTATCGCTTTGAGGTGGTTGGAGCGGATCTCAGGTGTAGTGGTGCCCATGTTGATGACCAGACTGCCGCCTAGAGCTGCCAGGTCGCCGGCTTCGAGGCCGTTGTTGGACATGATGGGTGAGGCACCGACAGCGAGTGCGACGTTTGCTGCGAAGTTTTGCACGACGAGGTTGGTCATGTTGTGGCATAGAGGCTTCTTTGCGGCAGTCCGGGCGATGAGGGCCGGGACTGCGGCGACAATATCATCGCGAGTGAGAGATTTCTTCATGGTGGATGTGGCGAATGGAGGTGGATTGGCGATGAGTTTGGCGAGGTTTGCAGTCGCGGCTTTGGCGTCGTTGGAGCCCATGATTGCGCTCACGATGGCGACACCATCGAGGCGCTTCTGGGGTGTTGCGGTTTGGTAAAGAATGCGCTGGGAGTTTGCTGCGTTCATGCCACCGATGCAGACAGTTTTGACATGTGCACAATCATTCTCGACCAGCGCAGCGAGAATCTGCTGTACGCCACGTGTACCGATGACTGACTTGACGTCCTTGGTCTGCGTGGCGTTGACAGTGCCAATACCAATGTAGTCTGCGCCGTCTCTGGCGGCACGAATGGCTTCTTCTTCGGTGTTGGTCGAAACGCCGATAATCGCGTCGGGGCCTAGAATCTCGCGAGCTCCCTTGAGATCCATGTCGTCCTGTCCGACGTGCACTCCCTCAACTCCAGAGCGCAGGGCAACATCGACTCTGTCGTTGATCAGAAGCGGCACGTTGGCCGGTTTGGTGACCTTGTGCAGCTCTTTGGCATTGTGAATGAGCTGTGCTGTGTCGCTCTTTTTGTCACGGTACTGTACAATTGTTGCGCCTGGTTGGAAGGTCAGTTTGTGAATGAATCGAGTATTGCAATGATGACTCGACTTTACCTACCTCCTTCTACCGCAGCTTTGACAACAGCCACAAGGTCTTTGTCTCCCAAAATGGCTGGCGTTGAGTCCGTCACAAGGTATACAGAGTAATCTACACTTGGAGGAGCCATTTTGGACGGTTTATAGTTGAGAGTATTTCCTTTGGTGTACAGCGGCACATCAAGGTCGAGAGGTGGCTAGAAGGCTGGAAGTCTCCGCGGTTTTCGAAGTCACGTCTAAAGTACGTTGAATCCACAGCTCCCGTCGTCAACACACTGATTCGACTGGCGGCTGAAGATACATATCGCGATCGTACATGTCTGCATTGATTTTGAAATTCTTTCGTTACCTACTTGCAGATGGCATAAAAGAACAGACAACGCACTGGAGTATGTTCGCGCTAGGATCACAAAGGACATGTGCCTTTTTGGTGGTTCTGATCGGAAGGAGCCGGCATTAAACAATCTCAATGATAAATAATCAGAACCACAAATAGAAGAGCAGACCATGCTGGCGGGTCTCTCGCGTGGCGGCGTGGTCGATTGCCGGGTGTGTAAGGAATATCACTGGGACAATCAATCGTATCACGCCACGAATCACGTCACATGTATATACAAGACAAAGTCCGACAGCGACAGCGATACATTAAAGTACGATGAATGAGTTTGCTCTCGCTGTTCGGTCATCAGTCATACGCGTGGCTTCGCTGTGTGTGCGTGTGGCAAATATGTACCTGGTAGCGGTTGCCTCTGCCCCGGCTTCTCGGCTTGGATTGAATATCCACTTCTGCGGGTCCTCTCAATTCTTCATCCCATCCTGTGATCCACCGCACACTAACCTCTCCCACTCTCCCACACTATATCGCATCGCCAAAACCGCACTCTGACTAACATTCACCCATCAACACCCAAATCACCTTCGAGGTAGCCCACCGCCACCCACTGCCACGAAACGACATACCAGGCCAGAGTTTATGTATTCGTCCCACGCGCTCGCCTTTGTACTCGATCCGCCGCCTGAGCAGCCGCAGCCATTTCGCATAACGCGAACAAGCCGTCGCTCTAGCTACCACTGCGCCAACGGCTGACTGCTGTGAGCAAACCTGCAAGAAAGCAAAAAGAAGAAAGAGCCTTGTCAAACATCTGCCATCCATCCATCCTGGACACCAACCACCACCCCGGAACACCTCTAGCAAGAGAGTGCATGTCTTTGTGGCCTTTATACACATCAGAACAGCCGTCGCCGATATCTACTCCGTAGATACCCATCAGCACACCTCAGAATAAACCAGCATCAACACCGCAATCATGGTTGAATCAGTCAACATCCGCCGCGACGTGAAGGATGCCTTCTACCGCTACAAGATGGAGAAGATCCAGTCCAAGATCGAGGGCAAGGGTAACGGTATCAAGACCGTCATCGTCAATCTTCACAACGTCGCCGACCAGCTCGCCCGCCCGCCGAACTATGTCATCAAGTACTTTGGCTTCGAGCTTGGCGCCCAGACAAACATCGACCCGAAGGATGACCGCTGGATTGTCAACGGCGCTCACGAGGCCTCCAAGCTCCAGGACCACCTTGACGGCTTCATCAACAAGTTCGTCCTGTGCAAGGACTGCAAGAACCCCGAGACTGTCATCAACTGCAAGGATGGCGACATCATCCTGGACTGCAAGGCTTGCGGCCAGCGCTCCCACGCCGACATCCGTCACAAGCTGGCCTCTTTCATCCTGAAGACCCAGCCAAAGAAGGGCAAGAAGGACAAGTCCACCAAGAAGGCCGACCGCAAGGCCCGCAAGGAGGCCGAGGCCCGCGGCGAGAAGGATGACGAGGACGGCACTACCAACGGCAACAGCCCCGGCGAGAGCGGCTCTGATGGTGGCAACGACGACGGCGATGTTGACGTGGACGGCGGTAGTGACGACGAACTCACGCGCAGGATCAACGCCGAAGCCAAGGAGCTTGCCGAGTCTGAGCAAAAGGAGCACGAATGGTGAGTCATTGCACGACCAATCTTTTATATTTCGGTGCACGTATACTAACATTCACCAGGTCTGTCGACATGTCTGAAGAGGCTGTCAAGGCCCGCGCCCAGGCCCTTCCGGATGATCTGAAGAACTCGCTCGCCCTTGATGACGAAGCTCAAGATGGCGAGGCCCAGGAGGACAGCGTCTACGACCAGCTCGGCAAATGGATCGACGATGCCGCCAAGGAGAAGGGCGACATCAACAAAGTCCCCGACGTTGAAATCTACCTCAAGGCCAAGGACCTGGGCATCGAGAGCAAGCACCGCACACCCGCTGTTCTTGCCCAGACCATCTTCTCTACCGGCATCGTCAAGGAGATTGAGCCGCGCGCTTCCATGCTCAAGAAGCTCATCACCTCTGAGAAACATGAGAAGGCCTTCCTTGGTGGCATCGAGCGCTTCGTCGGAAATGACCACCCGGAGCTCGTCTCCCAGGTTTCCAGCATCTTGCTGCAAGTCTACGAGAACGACCTTGTGTCTGAAGAGACCCTCAAGGCTTGGGGTGCCAAGGCCAGCAAGAAGTACGTCGACCTCGCCACGAGCCGCAAGGTTCGCAAGAGCGCCGAGAAGTTCATCGAGTGGCTCGACAATGCTGAGAGTGACGAGGAGAGCGAGGAGGAGTCTGACTAGGCTCTTGCTGCCCTGTTCTTGACTCTTCGACTGTTCTGCTTTTCTTTGGAACTTTTTGGTATCTTGCCTCTGCTTTCATGTTGTCGTTGTTCTTCCTTCTAGTTTTCCTGCAAAAAGTCTGTCTATGCAAAGTCTCTACTCACATGATTTTTTACTGCTCGGCATGTCTCTCGCTGGACGGGTTCAGCAGTAGCACCACTCTACTCTAGCAATTGATTCTTTCTCTCTTAAGGACCCCTTTTGCAATATCTCATCCCATCCACTCTCCATCACAACCTGTCGCAGCACCTGAAGCTTGTGACTTCGATGCCACATCGGTTGGCCTGGAAGACGGACTGGACATCGTACCATCGATAGGCTTCTCTCATTGCAAGCCAATCGTCGACACTAATGACTGACTGCACTCATGTGCAACATGGTCGAGAGCACGTAGAGCTCGGGGATCATTCCTGGGTCGGGTTTACCGTCCAATGCTTCTTCGATGGACGGGCGCTAATGGGTGACTGCATTCTTTGTGCGAACGTGTATGCGTTGCACAGTAGCGGAGCTCGCATGCGCCTGCCTACACGCGGATTTGAAGACCTTCGTTGCAATGGACGGGCGGCTGCATCTATGTGCGACACACGGATCGCAAGACTAACGATCATGTGTAGCTCCTTTGATCCCTTCCCTCAGGTCTAAGTGACAACGTAGCCTAGCCTACTGCCTATTGCTTGCATTTGCAGCGGTTCCGCTCTTGTGGTTCCATTAATTCTGATCCCATAGCCTATTGTGAATCTCTTTGCACAGCCGCCATTTCTGACCTGTCTTTTCTAGGCACCGACATGCCGAATCCTGCTTGGCAGGACGCGGCAGACGCTGTGAAACCTCGCTAACACGGCCAATGAGGCTGGCATTGCGGCTTCGGTACTTGCGGTATTTCTACCAGGTACCCCACCGCTCTGTTGCACAATCGTTTCTTTTGCAGTTACAACGAACATGTCACCGGCAAAGAAAGGTCTCAAGACTGTTGCGCTGCCTATTGCGGAACTTGGCTTCACGAACGTTTCTAATCTCCACAACAGCAGCGGCAGCTATCGCACCTGGCTGGTTTCTTTGCTGAAGTCGCAACACAACCAAAAGCTCTTTTTAAAACACGACAAAAATATCATCGATCGGTGCTTCCGCGAGCAAGCCGTTCAACAATTTGCACTCGACAACAACAAGTTGAAACAAGCACTGGCCGATGTAAGAAAACCGCGCATCCATCTCTGCAAGCACTTTCCAATACCACATTCAGGTTGACCACAGTTCAAGCAAAGACTTTTGGCTCAAAACAAAATCTAGTCTTACAACTCAACATCCTAAGGTTGCTGTTGAGGAACCCTCACAGGATACGGCGGCAAAGTTGAAACTACCGATGGTAGGCGACGACCCACGCGGTACCTCATCGGTCGATGGTTGGGCTTTTATGCATTATGAGGACTTTGCCCGCAGGATCAAACGAATGAACAAGGAAACGACTTTCACCAAGGACGTGATGGACGCAGCGTTTCGAAAGGCGGTCTCCCGAGTGTCTCCAAGTTCGCTGACAAGGATAACCAGGATCAATGGCCTCTTTGCCCGTGTTAGTACTCGACGCCTGCCAACCCTAAATTGTAACCTTTGCTGATCAAACAGTGCAGTGTTTGGGCAAAGAGTCCGCGGAATACTGGAAGAATGAATGAAGGTCTGATGAGCAGGGAGCCCCCGACCTCTCGGGACCCGACCGTTGCGGCGCATTTTCCTTAGCTCAGCCTATACATACTCACGGCCAAGTGGAATCCTGATGCTGCCGCTTGACACTTCCACCGCAGTACCACCCAAATGAACAGACTTCAACACCTTCTCACCCGAGCTACCCTCACCAATCTCGACATCGACCAAGATAGTGCTATCCCTCCCCATCTCAACACCCTGCAGGATCTCAAACGTATTCAACTTCCCACGAACCTCGTGCAAGCTCAAATAACTCGCCAACGCACACGCAGCGCTGCCCGTAGCCGGGTCCTCCGTCGCAGGCTTGATCAGCCTCGTCCGAATACGATGTTTCATCCTACCCCCAATCTCCTCGCTCCCGAGCCGAACGTAGTAGTATCGCCTCGTGACCCAGCCCTCACTCCATTCGTCGTCCAAAAGATCCGCAGACAAGACAGAAGGCTCTCCAATTCGCGCTGCGCCCAAGACCTCCAGAGAAGGCAATTCAATAAGCGCAAAAGTCATCCCGAGCACAATGCTGAACAGCGGAGCGCCCTTCTCGGCGGCCGCGACTTGCCTCGCTGACCCTCCGATGTGATCCGCTTTCGGTTCAGGCAAGCGGGTTCGGTGCAAGTGAACGTTATGCGGAATCGCCGCTCGAAGCAACTCGGAGCCGTCAGCTGCGCTCTCGATATCGATGCGCCCGGCTTTCGCTATCAGTGTGGTGACACCTTGGTCACGGAGGTGCACTGCTGTTCCGATGGTCGGGTGTCCGGCAAACGGCACTTCGGCGTGGGGAGTGTAGATGTCGAAACGTCGTTTATTGGTTGCGGATCGGTCTTCGACATCGTGCACGAATGTGGTTTCGGATAGGTTGAATTCTTTGGTGATGCGGTGTTTTTGGGCGTTGGTTAGGGGTGTGTTGGGTGGTATTGTTACTACGGCTAGTGGGTTGCCGAGGAAGGGTGTTGATGTGAAGACGTCGAGAATGTGGAAGGGGAGAGTCATGATGGTTTGTGTTGGTTTGTGGTGTTTTTAGTGTGGTTGTTGTTATTGTTCGACGTCGCTTTATACTACTCGGATGTTAGTCATGGTATGTGTCACTTACTCGCTCTCGCTTATCGCTACAGTCATCGATAAAGACTGCTTGTGCCCATCTGCTCTTGACATTGTCAGATTGAGCGATAGGGTTATGAGGGCGACTGATGAATAGTAATTGCTTATGTTCTCGAAACGAAGAATCAACGAACGAGTGCGGCGAAAGTCCGTACTGGAAAGCAACACCCAGACCCCCATGCAGTTGGTGGCAGTTGAATGGTGCAATGATTCGGTCAACGAATCACAGATCCGTTCACACCGATCGCCCGTTTCGATTTTGACAAGTCATGTAGTCTTGGAAAAAAGGAAAGGTGTTTGTGTGTATTTCACTTCGAGGCACGATGTCTAGTTACGCACGGCTGTCGTTCGATCGCTGACGATAATTGAATGGCAACTGGATGTATTTGTAAACAAGCTTCGCTGATGATCTCACAATACGCCTCACGAAGCTGTGGATTTTAGGATGCGGTAGATCGATCTCCATGGTATCCAATCATGTCTCGAATGGCAAATGGGATGCCTGACAACGTGGTGGGTCGGGCCATTGAAAGCATTGATCCAACACGATCACTGCGACCCCACGTCGACGCATTATTCTTCAGGCCAGATCGCGTGTTGATCAGGCGTAACCGTAAGCTCTGTATTGAAATGCAATGAATTCCTGGACTGTCTCTCATGAGCAGTTCATTCTCTCAAACCTCACTTGATCAATGGCTTCCACATCCCCAGCACTGGACATCCACGTTCTTCGGATCCCCGATGAGCGCCACAGTCGCCAAAGGTTCGCCTCTATCTTCCGCGGACTGCGCCTTCAGTCACTGCGCGAAGACCCAGAAGCCTTCACCGAAAAGTACGCTGCGGCATCGGCGAGGCCAATGTCTTACTGGAACGACTTCATGGAGCAGCACAATGGCCTGATACACATCGCCTTCGGCTTACAAAAGTCAGAAGCTTCGCAAATTGAGAAGACGACTTCAGCAGCAAGGAACGACTCGATCGTGGAACACGGTAAACCACTTGCAATGGCTGTGAATACCGGTCCCGTGCCGCAAGACCTATTTCTCGCTCCCCCTGGCTCGCGCATCCCCCTCAACCGACCGGACGACCAGGAAACACGCTTCCATGCGGGCATGCTGTTCGTGATCCCCGAGATGCGTGGCGCGCAACGTGGATTGCTCCTCGAGCACATGGTCTTGGATCGCGATGAGTGGCTGCTTGCAAGCCTCCGGTCCGCGGAGACCGATCCGCCACCTTTGGGAAGACTGCGTGGCAACGTCAAGCCCGGGCCACGGCAGAAAGCTTTGCTCACGTTCTATAATCGCGAGGGCTGGTACATTGCTGGTACGCAGACATGGCGGTCGAACTTGTTGGCAGAAGGCGGTCCAGCTGGCGTTGAAGCTGCGGAGTTCAGAGGCGATGATATGGATGAGGTGTCGATGGTGATTGAGATGATCTTTACGGTGACGCAGTTAGAATGGCAGATCAGCAAGAACCGGGCTATACTGAGAAAAGTGGATACTCGCCTTTGATGGATTAGTGAGGTTGGGAAATAAATTTTCTCGCTCACCAAAACAGTACTGAAGATTGTGTCGGTTGGCTTCGTGTCCGAAGCCTGATTTGTAAAGACCGCAACAACTTGTGAAACAAAGAATAAGGTACCGTTATTGTGAGCCAAACACAACGGTAGAGGCCCAAGGATACCACCTCAAAGGTAAAGCCGGTGCTAACAACAAGCTCGACATCAAAGATGGAGCCGAAGGAGGCGTGCCTAGCCTTGGAGTCGATGCACCAACATTTAGTTCGATCAAAACAAGGACAGGTGTTCTGAATCAAATTTTAGCACACACCGAGCAGTAAGGAGTGTGTGCTCGATCAATGTACGACCATTGGCTCCACAAGAATTACCACTGAACCCCATGTTGTCAAAGAAGATCCTCGAGTAAGTCCTCGCACCATACTCCAGACCAAGACAGGAAGAATGGAACACCACCAAGTGTCGACCTTCGATAGTAATGCTTGTGGGAGAATTAAGAGTTCATCACCCGTCATATCTCATCATATTCGTGCCCACTGCTGGCCAAGCGGTTTATGCACGCCTCCTCCAGGACCCCCCGCCGGAGGAAGCAGCAGCATCACCATAGGCCGAAGGCTTACCATCCCAATCCCCTCCAGCATGGCTGCCGCTGTGAGACCCATACCCGCCGGCCTCGTCCCAACCCTTGGAAGAAGCCGTGACGGTGACGGTGGTGTCGCTGCAAGTAGCATATGCAGTATAGGTCGTCGGCAGAGTTTTGGTGACATAGGTCGTTGCGTAGATTGTCGTCTCTCGAGGCGGGGAGACAGGGCCGTAGGGCGTGGCGCTGCAGCTCGAGACGGTTTCCCAGCATGTCGTAGTTTCTGTGCTCGTTATCGTGCTGTTCTCGCCGTGGTGGTTGATGATTCTGATGATGGTCGAGCCGGGTAATGTTTCGGTGGCGTACTCGGTCAGCGTGAGCTTGCCGCCGGGCGCGGTGAGTGCTGAGCCGGGCAGTGTGGTGGTCCGGTATTCGGTTAGCGTTGTACGGTCTCCTGGAGCTGTGTGCAAGACTGTCGGGCCAGGCAATGTGCGTGTGACGACAGAAGTGCGGACAACGGAGTGGTTGTATCCTGGGGCAGTGTAGAAGCTCGTAAACGTGGCGCCTGGCAAGGTCCGCGTGAATGTAATCGTGGTTGGGGGCTTGGGCGGTACGTGCGGAGTACAGGAAGACGAGACAAAGCTTGTGTACGTCGCTCCAGGCAAAGTTCGGGTCAAAGTAAGTACTGATGGTGCTGAAACGGGGCCGATCGGGACTGAGCATGTCGCCGTGGTCATAGTCTGGACGCTATGCAATGTAGCGGTGAGCGTTGGCCCTTCTTTGGTAGAGACGGTAGTTTCGTAGATGGTGCGGCCAGGCTGTACTGAAATGATAGTACTGGTGTGCGCGGACAATATCGTCGAGTAAACGGATGCCGTCGAGCCTGGCAGGGTCGAGAACAGGGTGACGGTGCTGGGCGCTTCGAAGTACGTAGAAACCTGAACACAAGTCTGTCAGTGCTCATCCATTGGTGAGAGGAAGATAACAAGTAGCCAGTCAGCTTCTGGTTCTTGTCCTTTGGACGTACCTCGGTGATCGGGATGCTGATAGTCTTTGTTCGGACATCGGTGTAAGTAGATGGGGCCTTCTGGAGCGTCAGTTGTCTTCTTGTTCTATTCTAGTCGTGTAAAATTGATCTATGAATGAATACCTGAGTGACTGTCATGAACTGATTTGAATATTCTGTCAGCAACGGCAAAATGTTTTTCATTCCAGGTGTCAAAAGCTTACATCCGTATACACCGAGCTGACCGTCTGATATTGGGTTAATGTTGTAGTAGAAGGTGCTTGTACAACTGTGCGAGTCTGTGACACAACATGGTCAGCATACGATGAGTTTGGGGTGTCATTTGTCTCGGCTGTGAGCCGGAAGCAATACCATAGTCAGTACCGAATTGATCGTCTCGTATTGAGTTGACGTGGTAGTTGATGGTGCTTTCACGATCGTACGAGTCTACGCGAAAGCATGATCAGTACATGCTGAGATACGAGCAGGGTCTAGCTCGAACATCAGCTGGATAGTAATACCTTAGTCAATATCGAACTGATCGTCTTGTACTGGGTCAACGTGGTAGTTGATGGTGCCGCGACAACCGTGTGGGTCTACGAAAAAGCATGGTCAGCACTTAGTAAGATTAGAACACGAGTCAGCTGGCAATAGCGATACCTCAGTCAGTACGGAATTGATAGTCAGCGTGGCAGACTTAGTGATTGTCGATGGGGCGGCAGTGACAGTATTGTATTCTGTGGTCTCATTGACGACTGTGGAGAACTGCGTGGCTGTAAGCGTTGCATAGTGCGTCTTGCAGATCGTGGAAGTTTGGTAGATGGTGCTCGGGGCCTGGTACGAACGGTCAGCTAGTCTGCGGATGGAATGATCACGAGCTCCTTTCATCATACCTGAGTATAGATAGAAACGGATGTGATGGGAACTGTGACATGGGTAGTGGAAACGACTGTTGCGGCCGGCTGGGTTTGAGTGATCACAATCGTTCGAGGCGGTCTTGCCGGAATGGCAGAATAGCTAGTGATCGTGACACCTGAGATGGTCTGTCAGCTATTGCTTGAAGGCTCGAGATGCTTGCCCAGATTTACCAGGAGCGGTAAAGACTTCGTATGAAGTGAGAGTCGATGGAGCAACAACGCTGGTAATCGTGGTAACAAAGTTTGAGGTGATTGTCGTGACTTCGTGAACCGTCGATGCCGGCAGGATGTAACTGCTGAACAAGATTGTGGTACTAGCCGGCAGAGTTTCGATCGCCGTGGCCGTATAAGTGGTAGGTGCCAGAGTTTTTGTCGATGTCAAAGTGAAAGGGATGGTGATTCTCTCGGTGTATGTCTGGACACTGGCTTCTTGAAGTCAGTCGATTGTCGTTGGAAATAAGACTGATTGTTGGAACTTACCGGGTTGGATCTCCGTTTGCACAATCGTCTCTACCGGGAGAGTTGACGTGGAAGTGATGGTAGTCCCTTTATTAGTGTCAGCTCCGCATCAGGAACATCAGTCTTCATGGCTTACCCGGGAGCGTGACTGTCAAGGTACAGTACTCCGTTTGGCGTTCTGTGGACTTCTCTGTGACGGTTGTGCCTGGAATTTGTCAACGAAAGGAGCGATTTGCTAACGGACGTGAGAAAAAGAAAGCATTGATTGAATAAGGCATGGAAGGAATCTGCCGAGATACGAAGGATGACTTACCAGGTGCCGTGGAGACTGAAGTGACGGTAATGTCATTCGTGATGGTCTGGAGAGCTGTACTTGTAGTACCTGAACTCAGTTGTCAGCAAACCGATGAAGAACCCGCCCCCAAAAGCTGCTCACCTGGTAATGTCACTACAGACGTCAAGGTGGTAGTCTCTTCGTTGTAAATGGTAGAGTAGTCGTGATGGGTGGTGGTGAGAACATCCGTTTCTGCACGAGTGACAGTATGGTTCCAACCATGTCCGATTCGAGTGATGTACGCCGTCGTCGGCGATGCTTGCTTGGTTAAGGTACCGCATGATGTCAATACTATGGTCTGAACTGGTCCAGGGATCTCCTCGGTTGACGCTGGGAGGATGGAAGTGTGGTCGGATCCCGAGATGTATATTATCGATGCCGGCAGGAAGGATGTGTAGCCAGATCCAGAGACGTATACCGTCGATACCGGGGGAAAGGAAGTGTAGCCAGACTCGGAGATGTAAACAGTCGATGTAGGCCCGAACAGCGTAGAGATAGAAGTCTCTGTGATGGTGAGTGCTGCACAGGTCGAGCTGTGGCCCCAATCATCGCTTCCACTGCCATATGGAGAGTTCGGAGTCTCAGAGGACGAGCTGTGATCCCAGGAGCCACCGTACTTCGAAGGGCCCTCGTCAGATTTAGGGATCCAGTTGTCGTCGTGAGGGTGACTTGGTTGGCCAGAGCCCCCTCCAGAGCCAGAATATCGCTTCACTTTCTGAAGCAGGAGATCCCGCGGCGAG
>Ga0265780_10006496_pt1 | contig 14492 bp, 8 predicted proteins | sample P1T30metagenome_FD_192432 | JGI IMG/M metagenome (GOLD analysis project Ga0265780, IMG submission 192432) | Plant litter microbial communities from East Loma Ridge, Irvine, California - P1 T30 | ecosystem: Environmental > Terrestrial > Plant litter > Unclassified | place: USA: California... | reverse complement strand
TGGGTAAGGGTATTGCCAGGGTCTTTTTTTACGTTGCAGCCGGGCGAGCGAAGGGAGCTCAATATAATGGTTAATGTGCCCCCGGGAGCCGATACTTCTGTAAATGTGCATACAGCAATGATTTTTTTAACCCAGTTAAATCCCGGTGATGCCAAAGCTGAAAACGGGGCATCTATTAAGGTAAGTGTGAGGATGGGGGTTAAATTATATCATTCTTTCTCAAATACCGAGCTGCGTGATATGGAAGTGCTTAGCTTTTCGGATGTGAAGCCTGAAAAGGAGCCCGGTACTTTTCTCGAACTAGGAGTGGGGAATACGGGTAAAATATGGGTAGAGGGTAAGGTGAAGTGGGAATTGCTGAATATGCAGACAGGTGAAAAAAAGAAACTGGCAGATACGGAGTTTTATTCTCTCCCCGGGGATAAACGCATATTTCGTAAACAATTGCCGGAGGGTTTAACTAAGGGCAGTTATACTGCCACAGCCGTAATTAATTACGGCAACCGCGATGAACTCAAAGTTGCGGAGCTTGAATTTCAATATTGACAGATATGAGATTCCTGGCTATCCTGCGCTATGTGTTTTTTACTGCATGCGCTTTACTGTTCTTCCGGGACCTGGCTTATTCACAATGCAGCGTTACTTTTAGCGGCAGTTACCTGGGCAACCCGTATGAGTTTAATACTTACGAGCAGATTATGGCAGACGGAAAAGCTACGGATTTTATTACTCTGCAGTATAGTTTGCCTTACAATACAAACTGCCCCGGCTGGAAATTAAAAGTAAGGGCCGACGGGAATTTTACCAATGGCAGTGTGTCGGTTCCTGCGGCCTATGTATCACTGGCATTTAACAGGGTTAGCGCCGGCGGGCCTTCAGCTTCGCAGATGGGGGCTTCTACAGCAGCGGTGTCCTTAAGTACAGGTGATGTAACACTGATAAATTCGAACGCTGCTTTTCAGGCACCGCCGGATTATTATGTTGAGCATAAGTTCGATATGATCGTTAAAGGCGGAAATCACCTTAGTCTTGGCCCGGGAACATATACGGCTACGCTGGTATTCAGCTTGTATAATCAAAGCGACCAGTTGATGTCTTCAATTAACGTGCAGGCACGTTTCGTGGTAAACTTCAGCAATGCCTGTACAGGCGCAGCTTTGAATTCTTATTCCGGCAATTCGTATACTTTTAATAATTATACGCAGCAAATGGCCGGAGCCACTGCTACTGATGCTGTCTCGGTTCAATATAATCCTAATGCGGCTACCTGCAGGGGCTGGAGCCTGAAGGTCAGGGCAGGTAATTTTACAAACGGAAGTAATTCTATTGCCCCGCAGCATTTTTCTTTACGGTTTAACCGGGTAAGCTCAGGGTCGCCGTCAGCCGGGGCTATCGGGGTTTCTTCCAATCCTGTAGTGCTTGGCATGGCAGATGCGAACCTGATCAGTAATTCGAATGCCGGGTTTACCGCGTATTCGGGCACAGAACATAAATTTGACATGCTGATACAAGGCGGATATCATTTGCTGCTGCCTAATGGCACATACAGCGGCACCTTGTTTTTTTCACTTTTTAATCAGAACAATCAGCTGGTATCTACCACATCAGTCAATATTTCGGTCTATATCAATTCGAGCAGTAACAGTTACACTCTTCAGCTTCAGAACGGGGCGGCAGATGTAAGCCTGAGTTTTAATTCAACTGCCGATTATCTTAACGGTGTTTCAAATACCAGGTCGCGCGGACTAAAGATAACAGGTTATAACGCATACCAGATCATTGTGAAAACTACCCAGGCTAACATGCAAAGCAGCAGCGGTCCGGCAACTATTCCGGTATCGGCTGTAAGCCTGGAAACAACCCTGGGTTCATCGGCATCGCAGGGTATTGCAACCTATACACGTGCACTTTCAGCTTCCGACCAGGTGATCATCACAAACCCATTGTCTGACTGGACACAGCAGGTGTTAGAATTTAATTTGAAATATTATACCGCACCCGGCGATACGCGTTTTTACCTGCCGCCCGGCGTTTTTACCACAAATGTGCTTTTTGTGGCCGTACCACAGTGACCGATCTGAACATGAACAAGGTGATATATTTAAAAATTAAACAGCAAAGGGCTATCACTGTGCTTGTTTTTTTGTTTTTACTTATGTCACGCGTCTATGCCCAGCAGAATGATGCCATAGTTTTAAGTACTTCGAAACATAAACTCGTTGTGTCGAATGGTGAGCTCGAAGATTTTACATTGCGCATACGCAATGGCGCTGCGGTATCGTTACAAGGGACTTTAAACATTCAGGCCGATCCTGATATCCAGTTGTTGTCAAGGAGTACTATCAGCCTGGCACTTGCCGGCGGCGACAGCCTGTATCTTCCTGTTAAGTTCGTGGTAAAAAAACAGGCCCGTGCCGGCAAGCCCTATAAGATCAGCTTCGTACTGAGAGATAAAGGCCAGACTGTACAAGCGGAAACTGCAACAGAAATAGACATCCAGCCAAGGAAAAACGTAGCGCTTTTTGCCCTTGTTTCGGAGATTCTTCTTGATACTAACACCGATTCTTTAAATATTCCGGTAAAGATTATTAATTCGGGAAATACACCTCAGAAGGTTAATGTGATAAGCCGGATGCCTTCGTTTATACAACGAAGCGATTTTCATTCCAACCGTGAGCTGCTGATCTATCCATCTGTGGATACCGTATTATGGTTCCGATATCCTGTTAATGCCAGAATGTATAATCAGGATGGCTTTGAGATAAGTGTTAGCGGCGTATATGCCAATGGCGAGGTGTTCGGACTCAATTCTGTGAAGGTTCAGAGCGCCAGATTATCCAGGCGTTACCGTGAACCTTTTTCCTCTGACTCCTACCAGCAGAACAGCATCAGTTTGAGTTCACAGAACATGTTTTCGGATAACGAATCTTATGTGCTGGAAGGCAACGGCGACCTTAAACTCGGGCAGGGAAATGTACAGTATAATATAGATGCAAGATCGTCGTCTGCGGCTTATGAACCACTGATTGTCAGGAATACCTGGCTGAATTACCAAACCCGGACTTTCGGTATCAGGGCAGGAAATATTGGGCGCAATCTGGATATGAGCCTGAATGGCAGAGGTGTTTCTGTGGCAGTAAACGATACCAGCAGTCATAATACTTATGAGGCCGGTTACCTGGACGGAAACATTAACTTATTTGGAAGCACCTATACCGGGCTAAGCCAGGCAGGCAAAGCCGGCTGGGGAACGTTTTCACATCAGCATAATAAATGGCAGTTAAGCAGCTCTGCTATTTATGAGATCAATCCATGGTATAATGCCCGGAATTCATTACTGAGCAATACCTTAAGCTGGAGAAATGAAAAAAATCTCTATTTCTCAGTGATCCTTAACGGAGGGCGTACGGCAGCTTACAGGGATACGCAGGATGATAAGTTGAGTATGGCTGCAGGATTTAACCTTACAGGTACATTAAAGGGTATATCAATTAATAGCATTAACTATCTGAGTACTTCTTACTACCCTGGCTTACGGCGGGGGGGCTCTAACTTTTCTGAACGCTTTGCCTGGAATGCCGCGGGCCTGAATTTCTGGGCATCTTTGGACTATTACCGCTCAGAACCAAGATATTTCGCCAATACATTTTCATTTAATCCTTTATCCGGGCGGCTAAGAAATGAAATTGGGATGTCTGCGCGTATTTACAAAAGTCTTACATTTTCTGTGGCGCCTAATTTTACACAAGAAAAGGATAATTCGTATGTTCTTCCGGGGCTCGAAAACAGAAGTTATTCTCTGAAAGCATGGAATCTGTATGGTTTGCTGAATTATCCGGTCTCTTCGGGGCAGAATGTTTCTCTTTCTGCTGAAGGCGGTTTTGTTAGTTCTCAATTTGCAGGGCTTAACCGGTTTCATATAAAGGTCAATTCGAATTATCATTATAACCTGTTTAATCTTAATGTATCTCTGCAGTCGGGCGTTTTTTACCTTGGCGAGGCTGTAAGCACCCATATGCTGGGTACCGGTTCGAGAAAGTCCCTTATTATATCTCCTTATATGCGGAAGGCTTTTTTGCATAATAAACTAAGAGCGGAAGGCGGACTGAATTTCAATTATAACTCTTATTCGGGGAGTATATGGCAGCTGAATGCCAGAACCGAATATACCGTATTACCGACGCTTGATATGTATACAGCTCTAAACTTTAACCGGTACCAGTATAGTTATGGGCTGTATCAGTCAAATATGCTGGAAGCCGGTATCACTAAAAAAATAGCAAGGGCAGAGATTGCGGCAAAATCTGCTACCCTGGAGGTGTTTCTGTATAAAGATCTTAACAGGAACGGTATGTATGACGAGGGCGACTCGGTTGCCACTGAACAGCTTCTTTACATAAATAAAACTGTTTTTATTACAAAAAAGGATGGTCTGGTAAATTACAGGAATCTGCCGCACGGCGAGTATCTTGTTACGGTGCCTAATATCAAAGGCTGGTATACACCGGAGCAATATGTAAGCCTTACTAAGAAATCGCGTTATGAAATTGCGCTGCAGAAAACGGGTGTGTTAAACGGACGCATTTCTTTTACCTCTGATGAATTCAGTTATGAAGCGAAACAGGAAAAAGGCGGAATTCAGATTATTGCAACAGATGATAATGGAAAAAAACATACCACCAGGACAGATCCGGAGGGGAAGTTCGTTTTTTATATATCTGCCGGCAGATACAGGATCAGTATAAATGAGGAAACTCTTCCTGCTGAGACTGAATATACGGAGAGTGCGGGTTATATTGAAGTGTTACCCGAAGTTGCAGGGCATGTCAGCCTGAAGCTGAGTGTAAAAAAACGGAAGATTGAAACTAAAAAATTTGTGTCGCCTTCGGTGCAGAAAAGATAAAACCATGATTACATCCTTGTGTTAGTTCTGAGTAGACCTGCAAACATCTGCAGGTTATTTCAGGAATGGGGAATACATACACTTACCGGGCTTCCAGCGAACTGAAACTGTATTACATGCAGCTCGCAGCTCTGGTCTGCTGCTGTTTCTTTTCGAAACTTGCCTTTGGGCAATCTGCCGGAAATGCCTTCCTTCATTTAAGAATCGCCGAGGTTCAGGGTTTAAATTTAACTGCGGTAAGCCAGCCTGGCCTGACCCCGGGCAGCGCTATCCTTTCAGATATTAATTCCGCAGTTCTTATAAAGGCAGACTTGCAGCTTAATTTGACCGGAAATTCTGCTGTGTTGGTGTCGCAGTCTGTTTATAGCGGCGCTGATGTTTTAAATTTACTTCGCTATGGCCTTGACAGGGCTGCGGTAAATGATATAAATAAGGGTGCGTTTGCCGGCAAAAGATTTAAACCATATCCTCTGGCTGGTTCTGTTTTTTCGAACCGCCGGCCTTTGAGAATGAAAGTCGGCAATCCGGAAAAACAAGTATCATGTCTTCTTGTATATGATATTTATCCTCTATAGTTCAGGTGCTGCGTTTATTTAAGGCAGCTTAATATCTGTATTTTCCTTGATGAACTTCATTATGACATCTGAGAAGTTTTTTGCAAAAACCGGCCTTCCTTCAGGATCACGCACACCTTTGTAATTGCTCTCTATCTGCCATCCGAAAACCTGAGGATAGGCAGACGAGGTGTATTTCCTGGTATTGTAACCTCCGTTGAAGTATTTCTCGCCTTCATTTAGCACAGGCATTTGTTTGCTTGGTATAGCTGCGCTGCCCGCTTTTGTGATCATCGTTCCGAAAGAATTTTCGCCGATCATCAGTTCTTCAAAATCTGCTTTGCTGTTAAGACGGAATAAATTATTCAGCGATGACTTTGCTGCAAGGTCCGCCTGTTTGTTCTTTTTGCTGATATCCGGAAGTTCAGTGCCGTTAAGGCTATAACCAAGTTCCAGCCGCTGGACGGTATGACCGTGCCCGTGGAGGTCAATGTAAAGCGTGCTGCCGTACGTTCTGGTCGCCATGGCCAGCGCAGTATCTATATAATTATGAAACTGATTCCATGGTTTTTTCATGCTTTCGTTTCCGCAGCTGCCATCTTCAATCTCCCTGTTCTGATCTACGTTTTTTCTCGACAGGTGGCTGATGATGATAGACGGAAATACTTTGTATTTTTTCTGAAAGGCTTTTTGAATTTCCATGGCAAGTTCAATAGTTCTGGTATCCGTTACGGTTACAGCACCTTTGCAGCTTCTTACCGGAACATCCGGAAGTAAAATATTGCCGCCGTGGGGGACACTGATTACAAGAGGCATATTGCCGGGAATGAATTCCGTCCATTTATTCTCATCATAGTAAGATTTACCAGCCTCCCAGTTCTGCGCATAAGTAAAAAAGGCAGAGCAGATTAAAATGGCAGTTAACAACAGGTTCTTTTTCATTTTTTATTTGTGTTCTTTGTGCGAGGAGGGAGAAAGATTTCCCTTCTTTTCTGATAGACTCCTGAATCTGCTTAAAGGACCGTTTAAACATTAATCTTCTGAAATATACCATGAAGTATAGCTGGTTTTGTGCTGGATGTGGTTTAGTTCATATTTGTTGTATTGCTAGTTTTTGTGCATGGTAAGGTATTTTTTATGGTGTTTTTGTTTTTTTAAGTAGTTTTTGTCTGAAAAATTTAATTTATTTCAAGTGAAATATGTTTATTGTTAATTTTTTTACTAGATTTTAATGTGATTTTTTTATAATTGTTGTCTGTATTGTGTTTTTTGCCTTTATTCTAAAGGTGTTAGTGTTTTCTTATCGGTAATGAGTTTTGTTATTGCCGGAATTGATTGACTTGATGGTTGTTTATAATTTGTTTTCAGAAAAAGATTTATTAAAACGGATAGCATGTGATGATGAAACTGCTTTTCGTGAGGTGTTCAATCTTTACAGTAGAAACATTCTTGGTTTCGTTAGCGGCTTTATTCATTCCGAAGATGAAGCCGGCGAGATCGTTCAGGATACCTTCCTGGTTTTATGGAATAACAGAAAGGCCCTTACTGAAGTTGAGCATCCAAGGAATTATATATATACAGTTGCCAGAAATAAATGTTACGATTACATAACACGGATGGCCAGGAATGAAAAGGAATTGAGATTGGTTTGGGAAGATACACAGCAGGGGCAGGCTGATATAGAAAAAAACCTGTTTGCTAAAGAAAGCGGTTCTGTTATAAACGGGGCTCTGCTCTCACTGTCGGATCAGAAGCAAAACGTTTTCCGGATGAGCCGCTACGAGGAAATGAGCCACGAGGAGATTGCTGCGGCAACAGGTCTGTCAAAAAGCAAGGTTAAAAACATCGTCGTGGAGGTATTGAAGCATTTGAAGGTACGCTTAAAACAGGCGTCGGTATTGTTCTTTCTACTGGCATGTCTGGACAATTTTAAATGAGAATATATAAGGGATGTTTCTTTTGCCGGCTTTTATAAATAACACTCTCTTTTAACCGGGTTGCCGTCATCTGGCCGGCCCGGTTATAATATTTCAACTTTTTTCGGTCCCTCCGGCAAAAACTAAAGTCTATAGATTGTAATAGGTCTGGCTCGAAAATGAATGCCGGAATAAAAAGTTTAAAGGAACGATCCGGAGCGGTAATTCTGTATTTAATCGGTATGGTGGAAACCTCTTGTGCTTTAAAGATGCAAAAACATATAGTTCTTATATCTTATATAGTGCTGTTTATATCAGGTATACTTATTGTAATCGCTCTTTTGTCGTTTATAAAGGATCCTGGTTTTAACCCGGATAATCTGAATCCGGCGGAAGTATCAAAAGAAAAACTGCGCACCGGTTTCTTGAATTCAAATTATGCAGCAGAGAGAGCAGCTTAAAGATCTTATTACCAGAATAAATGAATTTAACCTTACTTAAAACCTGTTCCGTTTTTTTGACGGGCGGATTGTTTATTATCAGTTCCTGTGCAATACAGAAAAGAGCTGTTCTCCTGGACCCCGTAAGGGTCGATAGCAGCCTGGCGGTAATAAAATTTCAAACCAGGAATGTGTACGACTTCAACAATGGAACCATCCATTTCAGCAACAGGTTTGCAACTGCGAGGCTAAACAGTATAAAGCAGGAAAACGACTCTACGTTCAGCGTCGATGTTCTGCCTGAGAATACACCTGTAAATCCCAGTCCCTGGTATGCTTTCAAAATATGGACTTCGGTGCCTGATAAAAATATAGTACTGAAATTAAATTATACAGGTACCGTGCATCGCTATGATCCGCGGACCAGTCACGACGGACTTAAGTGGACAGAACCTCTGGCGGTAAAGTTAAGTCCGGATAAAAAGAAGGCTGTTTTTAATATAAAGACAAGTTCTGATACGCTTACTATTGCTGCCCAGGAAATAATTTCTTCGGCAATGTGTGCTGCCTGGACAGATAGCCTGGCCGCCCTGCCTTTTGTGCAGAAGCTGAACATCGGCAAAAGTTTGCTGGGAAAGCCGCTGTACGCATTGACAACTACAGGCAGCGCTGGTAAAAAGATGGTTGTTGTGCTGAGCCGGCAGCATCCTCCGGAGGTTACCGGTTATATGGCTATGCAGGAGTTTGTGAGAACGGCTACGGCTTCCACGCCTCTTGCACTTGCTTTCCGGAAAAAGTATGAGCTGGTTATTGTACCAATGATGAATCCGGACGGGGTAGATGAAGGTAACTGGCGCCACAGTGTGGCCGGGGTCGACCTGAACCGCGACTGGACAGATTTTAAACAGCCGGAAACCCGCGCTGTGCGCGATTTCCTGATCTCCAAAGTGAAAAAGCAGGACGGGAAAGTCTATTTCGGCCTCGATTTTCATTCTACCTATAACGATGTGTTTTATACGAATGAAGACCTGGCAGGGGCGCCGACGAACATACCCGGGTTTACCGCTAAATGGCTGAATGCGTTTGAAAGTGCTATTCCCGGTTTTAAAGCTTCAGTAAAACCCTCTCCGAACGGCGGCAATGTTTCAAAGAGCTGGATGGGCCGCGAGCTGAAAGCTGAGGCGCTGACTTATGAAGTGGGCGATAAGACATCCCGGTCTGACCTTAGGATGAAGGGCAGGCTTGCCGCAGAGAAAATGATGGAGTTGTTACTCGGGAATAAAGATTAATCAGGATTGCTTTATTGTTCAATTATGGATAAAAGAAATACTCGTACTGGTAATGCTTTGAAAGATACCGCCGCGAAACAATGCAGGGTGTTTTCACGATTGGCATGTGTGATAATATCTGTCTGGACTATTACTGCCTCAGCGCAGGTGCCGCGGCCGGCGTCTGTTTTTGGATTTGAACCCGGAGCAGACTATAAAATTGCCGGTTTCGACCAGATGCTCGACTATTATAAAAAACTCGACCGCGCGAGCGACCGGGTAAAAATGATAGAGATAGGCAAATCTGTTCAGGGGCGCCCCCTGCTGCTGCTTTTTATCTCGTCTGAGAAGAACCTTGATAAACTGGAGCAATGGAGAGGTATAAGCGAAAAGCTCTCGAAAGCCAGGGTAGCTGAGCCTGAAGCCAGAAAACTTGCTGCGACTGGTAAGGCTATTGTATGGATCGATGCCGGAATGCACGCTTCAGAGAAAGCCTGTGCACAAATGATCCCTGAACTTGCATTTAACCTCGTAACGGGCGAAAGCACTGAAATTAAACAGATACGGGATAATGTAATTACGATGATTATGCCGGTAATGAATCCGGACGGGCTGGATATTGTTGCGAAATGGTATAAGGCCCAACTGCGTACAAAATTTGAAACAACGAATCCGCCCTGGTTGTGGCATCCCTATATAGGTCATGACAATAACCGGGACTGGTTTATGAACAATATGCCGGAATCGGCCGCCGTTTCAGAGGTGCTGTACAGGCAATGGTACCCGCAGATCGTTTATAACCATCATCAGTCTTCGCCGCCGTGGACGCGTATTTTTATTCCGCCTTTTGCGAGCCCGGTTAACCCGAATATCCATCCCGGTGTTACGGCGGCTGTGAATCTTCTCGGAACGGCTATGGCGCAGGAGCTTGCGGAAAATAATAAGCCCGGTGTTATATCGCAGCTTACTTACGACATGTGGTGGAACGGCGGAATGCGCACCGTGCCTTATTATCATAATCAGATAGGTCTTCTTACAGAAGTGGCCCATACATCGCCTAGTCCGTCATTTTTTGATCCTGCAAAACGCCCTGCTAATGTTGGCTCGGCGATAACTATGCGGTCTGACGGGACAAACGTATTTTATTCAAATCCATGGAAGGGCGGCGAATCTCATTTCAGAGATCCGGTTGAATATACCCTGCTTACCTCGATGGCTGTTCTTAAAATGGCTGCCCAGAGGCGGGAAAGTTTTCTGTATAATATTTACCAGATGGGACGCGATGCCATGGCGATAAAAGACAGCGTCTTTGCTTATATCATTCCGGCCAGGCAGTGGGATAAAGGAGAAAGCCTTAATCTGGTTAATATACTGCTTCAGGGCGGGATTGAAATAGGAAGGCTGAAAACAGAACTGAAAGCAGACGGCGTTTCGTATCCTGCAGGTTCTTATATTATAGAATGTGCCCAGTCTTTTCATCCTTATATAAAAGATCTCCTTGAGAAGCAGGAGTATCCGGACATGCGCGTTTATCCCGGAGGGCCGCCCCTCAGGCCTTATGACCTGGCCGGCTGGACCCTGCCTATGCAGATGGGTGTAGAGGTGAAAAAAATAAGTTCGGCAGTTAGCGCAGATAAGGAGATATTAACTGCTTATGTTAAACCTGCTGAAGGGAATCTGCCTTCAAAGGCAGGATATGCTTACGTTTTGCTGAATCATGAAAACTCTGCGATAAAAGCAGTGAACAGATTACTTAATAACGGAGCCGCTGTCTCTGTCGCCAGGCAGGCTTTCTCTGCCGGTACGGTGCAGTATCCGGCTGGTTCATATATTATAAAGAGCACGAATTCTTCGTCTGCGATAGTAAAACAGCTGGCGAGCGGGCTGGGCTTAGATTTTACAGTGCTTGCAGCCAAACCGCAGGTAGGCCTCAAGGAGCTGAAGAAGACGAAAATAGGGATCTATAAATCGTGGGTAGCCAATATGGATGAAGGATGGACACGCTGGCTGCTGGAGAATTATGAATTCAGGCTGGATACACTTCATGACAAAGATCTGCTCTCTGGCGATCTTGGAAAATACCAGGCAATCATCATCCCGGATCAGACTTCGCTGTCAATACTGAATGGCCATAAAAAGGAATCGATGCCGCTGCAATATACAGGTGGTATGGGAAAAGAAGGGCTTGCTGCGTTGAAAGGATTTATAGAAAAGGGCGGGCGCCTTATTACCTTTGATGCTGCCAGCGACTTTGCCGTAAAACAATTGGCGCTGCCGCTGAAAAACGTGACCTCAGAGTTAAAAAGAGATGATTTTTATATTCCCGGTTCGCTGATCAGGATGCGGGTTGACACGATAAGTACCCTGGCATCAGGGATGCAGAACGAAGTAGCAGCTTCTTTTAATAACAGCCGGGCGTTTGAGCCCGATGACTCGCCCTCTGCAAAAAAACATGCTGTTGAAGTTATCGCATCTTATGCTCAGAAAGATCTTCTTATGAGCGGATGGGCTATGGGAGCTGATAAATATATTGCTGGAAAAACGGCCGTTATGAAGGTGGGATATGGTAAAGGAGACGTAGTGCTTTTTGCCTTTAGTCCGCAGTTCAGAGGCCAGTCGCGGGCAACCTATAAACTGCTGTTTAACGCCTTAAACGGACTTTAAAGCAGCGACCTTACACCTTAATTATTTTGCCTTGTTGTCGTAGAAAGATGTCTGAAAAGGCATCTTTTTTTGTAACCAATCGAAGGGTCTGTTCCTGCGTTTTGGCATTCTGCAACTCCTGTCAGGCAGGCCTTACGTGTTCTGTCGTGATTGTCTCAATTTATTTACAAAATGCATGTTTTTGCAATATTTTCAATTATATGTTCGGTTGTTTTTTAGTAATTGCTTGTTTTTGACGGCTTTTTTTATTTATTACTGCCTGTTTTATAGATTATTATCGTTTTGGTGCTGGTGTGCAGGTTGATTAATGAAGTATGTGCCATATTTATTGGCTGTTATTTAGATAAATACAAGTTTTATATTTTTTAATTAATAAAAAATCAAAAATTATATTTAATAATTGAATAATCACTAAAATTTATTGCTTTTTTATAATAATTAAGCCATATTTGGATATGCTTGCCACGCTTTATAGCGCAGCGGCAGAACATAGGTAAGAGAAGCGCTTATGTAAAAGACGGTCGGCAGACCGGAACCATTTACCACTTATCAGGAGCGCTGCCTGGCTTAACATATGGATGGTATAAAGGGATTACAGATAATCAATAAGGCTCAGCAAAATACTAATCGTAATATGCAAAGTTTAACTCTAAAGAAATCTGGTATGAAAAGATATTGACAAACAAAAACCGGCAGGATAGTCCTGACCGGCTTTATGAGTATGATATCAGTCCGGTAACGCCAATCACTTAGACTGATTCATGGTATGCTTAATTAATGAAATCATTAACTAACACGATCAAAGGTATGAAAAAAAATACCATTACAATACCCTATGCTTCTATAAATACTATTAAATCTACCTTTTGCACTCTCATCTATTTAGCTATAAGCAGTCAGGTATTACTTGCAGAAATTACCGGGAATAAAAAGACGGATGATTTGCGCAATACTTTGTCACGCTTTAACAGCAGGAGCCTTAAACCGGCCATGCGCAATACCGTAAAAAACTATGCAACTATTGTGGGTCAGGATGTTACTGTTAAGGGAACGGTGACAGACAGTAAAGGTGAATCATTGCCCGGCGTTTCCATTAAAGTTAAAGGAGAAAATATAGGCACCGTAACGGACATGAACGGCGCCTTTTCCATCCGGGTAAGCAAGAGCTCAGGGGTGTTGTTCGTCTCTTATATTGGTTTTAAGGCGAAAGAGGTGAGTTTTTCCGGAACTGCGGCTGTAAAAATCACTCTTGAAGAAGATTCGCAAACGCTGAAAGAAGTGGTTGTTTCGGGATATACCACGCAGAGCAGGAAAGAATTTACCGGCGCATCGTCTCATATCAGCGGCGAAGATATAGCCAGCAGGCCGGTGCCCAGTTTTGACCAGGCACTTGCCGGTCAGGCTGCAGGTGTAAGTGTTATTTCGAATGGCGGAGCATTGAATGCAGCTCCGGTTTTCAGGATCCGCGGATTTAATTCGGTCGAGTTAAGCTCATATCCCCTGATAATTATCGACGGGATTACTGCCTTTACCGGCGATGTGGGAGGTACGGCACAGAATAATCCTCTCTCAGATCTGAACCCCAACGATATTGAGTCGATGGAAGTATTGAAAGATGCGTCTGCGACGGCAATATATGGATCGAGGGCTGCTAATGGTGTAGTGGTCATTACTACCAAAAAAGGAAAAAAGGGGCAGTCTAAAGTTAATTATGATGTTTGGGCCGGGGTAAATACCAGACCGAAGCTGATCGATGTTCTGAATGCCGAAGACTATGTGATGATCAAAAATGAATCAAGGGTGAATGCCGGACTGGCACCTGCCTTTTTTCTGCAGACAAATGCGGCGGGCGCAGTAGTGGAAACCGACTGGTATGATAAAGTATACCAGACCGGAACATCTCAGAACCATAATCTGAATATTTCGGGAGCCAGTGAACTTACTTCATATTTTGTTTCGGTAGGCTATTCAGACCAGGAAGGGTTTATGGTGAAAAATACCTTCGACAGGTTGAGCGGAAGGTTAAATCTCGATCATAAGGTAACTAAGCGGTTCGTGATCGGTACCAACATGACCTATAGCAATTCGTATAATTCGAACCTGACGAGTGGAACAAATGCTGCGTTCTCATTGAATAACCTTGCGCGTATGGCCATGGTTCTTCCCCCGAACCTTTCGCCCTATAACGAAGACGGCAGTTATAATATAGTTGGAAATTCGATCGGTTATGGTGCGAATACCATCCTTACCGGTTATTATAACCCTATGCCGCTCATAGAGCAGGATCAGTTCTCTTCTGAAAGTAATACCTTTCTCGGTGCCCTTTACGGTGAACTGGAGATATTAAAAGGGCTGAAAATTAAAACCAACTACAGTTTAAATAACCTTAATGCCGAAAACAGGTCTTTTCAGAACCCTGTGCAGGCAAGTGGTTTCGCAAACAATGGTTCTGCCAATAATGCGCTGAGCAAAAACAAGCGGACAAGCTGGACCAATACGCTGAATTATGCCGGCACCATTGCCAGTGTGCATAATTTTAACTTCCTGGCCGGAACGGAAGAAATACATACGCAAACCAACGGCTGGGGAGTAACCAGGCAGAATAGGAACGATAGCTATTTCGACAGCTTTGAAGGCAGCTGGGCAACAGTTAGCGGCTCTACCGGTACTCTTGGAGAGAACGGCTTCAGATCGTTTTTTACAAGCCTTAATTATGATTTCGATAAAAAGTATTTATTAAGCGGGAG
>Ga0265780_10006495_pt1 | contig 14492 bp, 5 predicted proteins | sample P1T30metagenome_FD_192432 | JGI IMG/M metagenome (GOLD analysis project Ga0265780, IMG submission 192432) | Plant litter microbial communities from East Loma Ridge, Irvine, California - P1 T30 | ecosystem: Environmental > Terrestrial > Plant litter > Unclassified | place: USA: California... | reverse complement strand
CGAAAGGCATCCAAGTGGCCCTGTGGAGCGCCTTTGTACGGTTATTGTGTAGCTGGTGGCGTTGGCGTTAAATTGCGCAGTCATAGTATTACCCGTATTTGGGCCGAGTATGGTACCGTTACTAACCGACCAAACCAATATTGTATTTGGCTCTGTATTGTTAAATGTATATTGGTAAGGTTGGCCTGCACAAACCTGAGCATCGCCCACAATGGTTCCAACAGGGGCCGTAGGTGTTTGTTCTACCGTTATAATTTTTTGTGCACTGCAGTAAGAAGGCGATGTGGCAGTAAGGGTATATACACCTGCTGCAGTGAAAGGGTTGCTGAATGTGTTACCGGTTGATGTGGCCACGGTGACATTACCATTTTTTAATACCCATGTCACGCTGCCCACAATGGATGTGTATACGTTGGCATTTCCGCTACAGAATGCAGAAGCACCTAAAATTTCAATGGGTTTTAATATGTTTACCTGCATTGTTGCATCGCCGGAGCAGCCTAAAATGGTATTAGTGTAATGGCAGCTTAAGGTGTATGTGCCTGCCTGTAGCCCATCTACAAATATTTCATTCCGCTGGTCGGTCGCAACAATATTGTTAAGTGAATTTCCCGACAATGAAAAGGTGTATTGGGTACTTGGATAAGAAGGCAACGAGAAAAGCCCCTGCTCGTTCAAACAAATATTTTTATTACCATCTATTACGCCCGATGTTCTTATAACCGGGATTTTAATTGTTGTCCAGGACATGCAGGTACATTGCGACCTGTAGCTTAAATAACCAAAGCCATCCGAATTGACATTGTTCCAGATAACGTCTACAGAGGTCCCGGTTATATTTTGCATAACCCCGCCTACAATGCTCCATTCGCCGGCACAATCAGAATCAGCCGAGTAAGAATGCACGTCATTGTTCTGGCAAATCACGGCCGGGTGGTTGATTACGGCTGCGGGGGCATTGGAGATATTAACAACAACTGAATAGGTTGCAGCGCAGCCACAGTTATTTGTAACAGTCAATTTTACAGGATACGTTCCCGGCTGGCTGTAACTATGGGTAGGCTCAAAGGCTGTAGAGTAGTTACCGTCGCCAAAGTTCCATGCATACGTAACGATGTCAGAACCACCGTTATTTAGCGATAGGTTCTGAAAATTAATAGGGCTGTTAAGGCAGAAATTAAGACTGTTTTCTGCCCCATAAAATTTAAAATTAGCCTTGGGGCTGTTTATTTTTTCTATACATACAGTAACACGCCTCGTAATATTTTTGGGGTAAGTTATCAGTACTTCAACCAGACCGCTGCCGGCGCTGCTCCAACTTACTGTACCAACCTTGTTGGCCGTACCGGATGTGGTTAATGTTCCGCCTGCCACTGTCCATTGTACATTTTGAACATCGGCACCATTAACGGTATAAACCACGGTGCTCAACTCGCATACCTTAACACATTGAGTGTTTTGTATTTCTTCGGTAAAGGTAGGGTTGTTGGGATTGGTTCCGCTGGAATCGTAAGAAATACAGCCTACCTGCGAATTCCAGCTGAGGTAGCTGTTAGTCTGTGCAATAAGGGAGGATTGAAATAAGAAGCAACAAAAAAAAGCAATTAGCAGCCGGGAGACGACATACTTCGGGGTAATTTTTTTCATAAGGTGAACGATTATATAGGTAAATAATTAGGTACTATACACTTCAAAGATGGGCCTGCTGTACTATCAAAAAATAATCGTACAGACAGTGCCAGTCCAGCCGGTAACTTAGATAACTTATAAGGATCTTTCAATTACACCTTAAAGTATCAGCTTTCTATGGTATTGTTCCCTTTGAATTTGCTTTTAATAAGACTGTAAACAACCTCATTATCAAAGTGTCAGGGATATAGCAAACGTAGCGGAAAGGACTCTTGGTTGTTAAAATAAAAACGTTAATAAAAAGTTAAGTGCGGAAAATCCGTAACGCTATCTGCCAAATTACCAGTCAAATAAATTCTAAACCATCATAAACTATTCAGTAATTGCATAACTCGGTACTGTCCCAATTAGCTAAGTCACCTGTTGTTCTGAAAGCACAAATGATGTGATACACCTTTTTCATCTTCACATATTTTACATGTTGTAGAATGGCTAAAGAAATTGCTAACTTCCGTCTTGATAGATTTTACGAATACGTTTTAGTTGATATTTGCGCAAAAACGAGGTAATAAAATAATAAGGGTTTAATATTGACTTCGCGAACTATAGTAACTATATAGAAAAAATGACAAATCATAAAATTAGAACTCAGATACGCTTTATTTTATATTTTATAACAATAGCGGGCTTTCAATTTTCGGCACATGCATCAGAGCCTTTTATTACCACTTCAAATGCACCTAATACATTAGTTTTAAAGGAAAAATCTTCAAATCCCTCAATTTTAGTAAATGCAAACGCCGACAAAGGCGTAATGCGTGCTGCGCTAAATTTGCAAACCGATATTAGCAAAGTCACCGGCACGGCACCTTTACTATTTAATGAAGTTGCTAAAGGGCATATGCCTCTAATAATTGTAGGGACAATAGGTACCGGATCATTTATTGATGAGCTTGTAAAAGGTAAAAAATTTGAAAGTTCTTTATTGAAGGGAAAAACCGAAACATATATTATCCAAAATATTAAAAATCCGTTTGGAGGAACTGGCGAAGCAATAGTAATTGCGGGAAGCGATAAAAGGGGCACTATTTACGGCATATATGAGTTTTCTCAGCAAATAGGAGTTTCACCCTGGCACTATTGGGCCGATGTACCTGTAAATCATAAGGATGCATTATATTTTATTAAGGGAACCTATACCGATGGCGAACCTGCTGTAAAATACAGGGGCATCTTTTTAAATGACGAAGCTCCTGCCCTTAGTGGTTGGGCTAAGGAAACATTTGGAGGTTTTAACAGCAAATTTTACGAGAATGTATTTGAACTGCTGCTAAGGCTAAGAGCTAACTACATGTGGCCCGCAATGTGGGGTAGTGCTTTTTATGATGATGATCCTGCAAATGGGCCTCTCGCTAACGAGATGGGTATTATTATGGGAACATCACACCATGAGCCTATGGCAATGGCGCAGTCGGACTGGCATAGGTATATTAAGAAAAACAACCTGCCTAATGTTTGGGATTACTCTAAAAATGCTGATGTGCTTAATAAATTTTGGCAGGCAGGTATTGAAAGGAGTAAAAATTGGGAAAAGTTAGTAACTGTTGGGATGCGGGGCGATGGTGATGAAGCCATGAGCGAAGGTACCAATATAGGCCTGTTAGAAAATATTGTAAATAACCAGCGCAAAATCATTGAAAAAGTCACCGGGAAAAAAGCGGATAAGACGCCTCAGGTTTGGGCTTTATATAAGGAGGTGCAGGATTATTACGACAGAGGAATGCGCGTGCCGGATGACGTGATCCTACTGTTTTGTGATGACAACTGGGGTAATGTACGTAAACTGCCCGATCCCGAAAAAAAGATGCACAAAGGCGGCTACGGCATGTACTACCACTTTGATTATGTAGGCGGCTCCCGAAACTCTAAATGGGTTAATATAAGTCCTGTACAGCGCGTTTGGGAGCAAATGAACTTAAGTTACGAGCACGGGGTAAATGAGTTATGGGTAGTAAACGTTGGCGACCTTAAGCCTATGGAGTATCCTATTAACTTCTTTTTAGATATGGCCTGGAATCCTAAGCAATTTAATGCAGGAAACTTATTAGATCATACCCAAAAATGGGCGGAACAGCAATTTGGGAAAGAGCATTCGGCACAAATTGCAAACATGATAAATTTATATACTAAATACAACAGGCGTGTTACGCCGGAGACGCTGAACAGCACTACCTATAGTTTAGAAAACTATGACGAATTTAAAACTGTTGTTAACGATTACCGCTCCCTTGCCCTCGATGCTTTAAGGCTCTATGGGCGCATGCCGCAAAACCAAAGGGACGCGTATTACCAACTGGTGCTTTATCCTATTAATGCGTGCAGCAATTTATACGAAATGTATTATGCCGCCGCAAAAAACAAAGAACTTGCCGCAAAAAATGACCTGCTCGCCAATGCGTATGCCGATGAGGTTAAAGAATGTTTTAAGCGCGATTCGCTGCTGCAAAATGAGTATAATACTGAAATTGCAGGGGGTAAGTGGCCTCACATGATGGACCAGATACGTATTGGCTATTCTAAATGGCATGAGCCGGATAAAAATATAATGCCTGAAGTAAAATATGTTTCACAGAGCGATGTACCGTTAGAAAAAGTATTTGTTGAAAAAAATGGATATGTTGCAATAGAGGCAGAAAATTATGCACGTTTAAATAATTCGAAAAAAATAAACTGGCAGGTTATACCTGGTTTAGGGAAGACGAAATCGGGTGTTACTACATTTCCACAAAATGTGTCTCCCGCAACCGATGACAACATCTACCTGGAATATGACATAGAATTTACCTCTACAGGAGACCTTGAAGTGCAGTTGCTTTTAGCCCCAACATTAAACTTTAATGATAATAAAGGGTTACGCTACGAAATATCTTTTGACGGTAACGCCCCCCAAACTGTAAATTTTAACGGGCATTACCGTGGCGAATTAGGCAGGTGGCAGGCAGAGCATATCATCAGGTCCGTTACAAAACACACTATTAGTAATCCGGGCGTCCATAAACTAAGGTTCCGTGTTTTAAATCAGGGATTAGTATTGGAAAAAATACTTATAGATACCGGAGGGCTTAAGCCATCGTATTTAGGAGCACCGGAGAGTGACAGGAAATAAGATTAACTTTATTGCATTACTATATACATTCAACATTTTTTGTACATGAAAAAAATAGTCAACATACCACTACAAATCATAATTATTGCATTTTGTTGCGTTACTGCCTATGCAAACGATGGGCATAATTTATGGCTTCAAAAAGTGAAGGCTAATCCCGTTAAGGTAGTAGCGTCATCAAACTCTAACGCGATTTCAATAGCTACCCGCGAGTTGCAACAGGGATGGACGGGGCAGAGCAACGCAACGGTAAAATTAAGCCTTGTAAAGGATGCTTCAATCAAATCCGACGGCTTTAGGCTAAGCCAAAGTGGCGTTGAGGCAAAAACCGACATGGGCATTCTATACGGTGTTTACGAGTTACTTCGCCGCCAGCATTCAGGGCAACCGTATTCTTCGGTTGTTTCTAACCCGTCGTATAATCTTCGCATATTAAACCACTGGGATAATTTAAATGGCTCTATAGAAAGGGGCTACGCAGGCGAATCTATCTTTTGGCGTAAGGGTAACGACACTTTTACAGTTACCGAGGCAGATAAGGCGCTTTGGCAGGAGTATGCACGTGCAAATGCATCTATAGGTATTAACGCTGCGGTTTTAAACAATGTAAATGCATCGCCACAAATGCTGTCTACGCAATATTTAGAGCGTGTAAAAGCCATTGCCGATGTGCTTCGTCCTTATGGAATAAAAACGTATTTGTCTATAAATTTTGCCACTCCTATAAAATTAGGGAATTTGCCTACTGCCGATCCGTTAGATAAAAATGTAATTAAATGGTGGAAAGCTAAAGCAGATGAGATATACAAGCTGATACCTGATTTTGGTGGATTTCTGGTTAAAGCTAACAGCGAGGGGCAGCCTGGTCCACAAGATTATGGCAGAACCCATGCACAGGGGGCTAACATGCTTGCTGATATTCTTAAAAAACATAATGGAATTGTAATGTGGAGGGCTTTTGTATACAACGCAAGCGAAAAAGACAGGGCAAAGCAGGCCTACGCAGAATTTATGCCCTTAGATGGAAAGTTTAGCGATAATGTTATAATACAGGTAAAAAATGGCCCTATCGATTTTCAGCCACGAGAGCCGTTTAGCCCGCTATTTGGTGCAATGAAAAAAACACCGTTAATGGCAGAGCTTCAAATTACCCAGGAGTATTTGGGTCATTCGTATCAATTGGCATTTTTAGGCACCATGTGGGAGGAGTTCCTTAAAAGTGATACCTGGCAGGAAGGAAAAAACAGTACCGTAGCCCGTACAACCGATGGCAGTATATTTTCGCAACGCTACACAGCAATGGCCGGCGTAGCAAATATTGGGCTGGATGCAAACTGGTGCGGGCATCATTTTGCACAGGCAAATTGGTATGCCTTTGGACGCCTTGCTTGGAATAATGCACTAATGAGCGAAGCTATTGCCTATGAGTGGTTGCAGCTTACTTTTTTACCGGCCGAAGGTGGAAGCACCAAGGAGTGGGAAGATAACTTTATAAAGCCTGTACAACAAATGATGATGGACAGCAGGGAAGCTGTTGTTAATTATTCTATGCCGCTTGGGCTGCACCATATTTTTAGCGCTCATGAGCATTATGGCCCGGGCCCGTGGTATGCACCGGAAAAGGTACGTAAAGACTGGACACCACCGTATTATCATCAGGCAGGTAGTAATGGCATAGGTTTCGACAGGACATTAACGGGCAGTAATGCTGTAGCGCAGTACCATGAGCCATTGGCATCAGAATTTAGCTCGACCGAAAAATGTCCTGAGAAATTCTTACTGTATTTTCATCACCTTCCGTGGGATTTTAAGCTAAAAAATGGCAAAATACTTTGGGATGAGCTTTGCTATCGCTACCAGGATGGGTTAGATGAGGTGCGTAACTTTCAAAAAACATGGGATAAGGTTAAGCCATATATAGATGAGCAGCGATTTACAGAGGTGCAACACAAGCTGCAGCGCCAATGCAGGGATGCACAGTTTTATAAAGATGGCTGCGTGCTGTATTTTCAGCAGTTTAGTAAACGCCCAATTCCATATGATATTGAGCGCCCCGTTAACACGTTAGAATATTACGAGAAAACCGATCCGCTCACAATGCAGGAATCCATTAAACAGTAAAAATTGGCAACCGCTTAATAAAAATCAATCGTCGGTTCTAAATGGTGCTGCCGGTAATCCTTGAGTATTTATAAGGTTAGGATTTACCGGATTATCTGCCCACGCATAGCGTACATATTTGGGGTTACTAATCTGGTCATTCCACAGTATTATTTCAGAGCCTTCTATTGTAGCTTTCGCCCATACAAACTTTTTATCTGCACCGGCAATAGCAAATTCTGCCGGTGCTTCTCCATCCGATGTGTTAAGCCCCTTAGCGGCATTATTAAATGATACAATGATCTTATTCCCCTCTATTGAAGCAGACTTATAGAAAGGGGAGGTCACATTATCTTTGCCGTAAGCAACTTTTTGTACAGTAAGTGCTAAACGTTCGCCTACTTCTTTTTTCCTGTCAGGATGAATATCGTTCCACTCACCCAGATCTATCGCAACAGCCATACCCGTTTTTGGTATAGACAATGTTTTTGCCTGTGCTTCCCTAAATTTTGCCCATTGGCTTTCTGATGGTAAATAGCTATAATCCATATAACCGGGCAGCTGCACAAACAGGAAGGGGAGTTCTTTATTCCATTTGCTGCGCCAGTCCTGTATTAAGGCTGTTTGTAATTTGGTATAATCTTCAGGCTTACCTGTATTGCTTTCTCCCTGATACCATAGTAATCCTTTTATTTTATAATTTATAAATGGGGCGATCATGCTATTGTACAATGCAGTAGGCTGATTTTGAAGGTTGATTCCGTTTCCCGCTGGCCTGCCGAAAGGGGTATTTACTTTTCCTACTTTATAGTGCCAGTAACCCGTAAGGTCTAAAGTATCATTCCCGGCAATAAGCTGGTAAGGTTTATCAGGCACAAAGCCGCCCTTGCCCGAATTATTGGTTACCCGAACAACAAAAAGGTTTTTACCGTGCTTAAGCACGCCTTGCTGAATTTGGTAACGCCGTTGCGGATACATATATGTAGTATTCCCAATTTTTGAACCATTAATGTAAACTTCGTCGGCATCTACTATACGGCCCATGAAAACCTTTGCATTGTTAATATCAAAAGATTGTGGAATTTCTATTTCGCGGCGGTACCAAACCACTCCGTCAAGATCGCGCACGCCCTGGTCTTCCCAATAACCGGGTACTGCTATGGTGCGCCACCCTTTAGGCGAATATTTTGCAGTATACCACTGCTCAGTAATCCCTTTATCTTCCTCAGGAGGCGTGTTGGTATTTGCTGCGGGCCTCTTTGAGGCTATATATGTCGTGTCTTTATTTTTAGATATAAGTTCTAACTCCGCAGGAAACGCTTTAAAACCATTTTCACTAATCCATGATTCAATCGGTGTACCGCCCCAACTTGCATTTATTATTCCTATTGGTACGCCGTTATCTTCATAAAGTTTCTTAGCAAAGAAATAGGCTACAGCCGAAAAATCGGCAATGTTATCAGGTGTCGCAGTTTTCCATTCCCCCTTGCTAACATCATTTTGGGGTGTGGTTAAGTTGGTTGTGTTCTCTACAAAAAACTGCCTTATTTGTATATTATTCGCTTTGGCAACATCTTCGGCATACCGCACACTGTGCAATCGCATTTGGTGTACCATGTTAGACTGGCCTGCACAAACCCACACATCGCCAACTAAGATATCGTTAAGTACAACAGTATTTTTACCTATAAATTGCATCGTGTGCGGACCTCCCGCTTTTGTAGGCGATAAGGTTACGGACCAGACACCATCACCGGCAGTTTTTGTAAAATATTTCTTTTTATTAAAAATAACGGTAATGTCTTCGCCGGCAGTAGCCCAGCCCCATATTTTTATTTTTTCATCGCGTTGTAGTACCATCCCGTCTCCCAGTATTTTTGGTAATGAAATTTGGGAGCTGCCTGTCAAAAATGAAAGCAGGCTTATAATTATAAGGAGATATTTACAGAATTTCATATCGCAGAAATTATTTTGGTTTAATTAATAAATTACAAAGTAGCAATTATTGTACTTGATATAAAACATGGTAAGAATATATTAAAGAAAACGTTTTCGTACTTTTCTGATTATTATGTGCTAATAATGCCGGCGAACATCTATATTTGATATACTTATAGTCCAAGGTACTTTAACATAAGCAATAGCATTTTACTACTAATTATTTCCTAAAACTATTTATGAAACGTATACAAGCAAATATAGTATTATGGTTATTACTTACAGGTGTGAGTGCTAACTCGCAAAGTGTAAATGTAGCGTCGTTTAAAGATGCTTTTAAAGATGAATTTTATATAGGAGTTGCCCTTAACAGGCATCAGGCAATGAATGATAACGCCGCAGAGCGTAAACTTATTAGCGCTGAGTTTAACAGTATTTCGCCGGAAAATGACCTAAAGTGGGAAATTATACACCCTCTTAAAGATAAATATAATTTTGATCCTGCCGATGCCTATGTAAAAACAGGCAAAGATCTAAATATGTTTATCATTGGGCATACGCTACTATGGCATTCGCAAACTCCTAAATGGGTGTTTGAAGATGATAACGGAAACTTGCTTAAACGGGATGCTTTACTTGAAAGGCTTCGCGACCATATTAATAAAGTAGTAGGGCGCTACAAAGGTGTTATTAAAGGTTGGGATGTAGTAAACGAAGCACTTAACGAAGATGGTAGTTTACGGGCTTCTAAGTGGCATACTATTATAGGTGACGATTATATTGAAAAGGCATTTGAATATGCCCATGCCGCCGACCCTGAGGCTGAGTTATACTACAATGATTATAATTTATATAAACAGGAAAAGTGCAGGGGTGCTATAGATATTGTAAAACGTTTAAAAGCAAAAGGGCTGCCCATTAAAGCTGTGGGAGAGCAGGGGCATTACAGCCTCAAGTCACCATTTCTTAATGAGGTAGAAGCTACAATAAAAAGCCTCGTCGGGGTGGGAGTACAGGTAAATATCACAGAATTGGATATTTCTGTCCTTCCTGATAAAGGTGCAGCTGCAACAGCAGACGTAGCCAACAACGCTGCATATAATAAAGAACTTGATCCCTACAAAGAAGGCTTGCCTGTTGAAATCGAAAAGAAATTGGCCGACCGATACAAAATGCTTTTTGAACTGTTTGTTAAGTATAAAGGCAGTATAGACAGAGTTACTTTTTGGGGACTTTCCGATAAGGATTCCTGGCTTAACAATTGGCCAATAAGGGGGCGTACTAATTATCCGTTATCCTTTAACAGGGATTTGAGCACCAAAACTGAAGTAAAACAAGCAATATTACAAGCCTCTAAATAATACAGCACGATACATTAATTAAATTTATTTAGTTTACATAATGCCTGACGGAACCATCCCTCAGGCTCTTCCTTTTTAGTATGGCGTCAAAGTAAAATGTAAAACATTTTTATCTAAAAAGGATTACAAAGTTTGCGCTTCCCAAATTCATATAGTAAAATCAACTTGAAATTTATCAACATCCATCCTCTTACATTACATTTTTTAATATAATGTAAGAAGGATTATTAGTCTATAATTCACACTCTTTTGGGCTAAAAAGTTTCAAATTATCAATTTAACTATATTATTTATTCATATTATTTAAAACAGTCGGATTTCTACTAAAACGTATTCGTAGATTTCCGGATGCTTTTTAGAGCGTAACAAAAAGTAATTTTACATTTGGTCAATAATACTATAAGTGAAGTTTATTTAAGAATTAAAATTATTATGGTTGCTAACATTTGATTTACGAAATCGTTTTAGCTATTGTAGTAATTAATCTTGATTAAACAATCTGATAAATCAACATAAAAATAATTAACCGCTTTTACTTATGGAGAAAATCTACAAAGTATCTACACTACCAAGAAGTTTGATGCTCTTACTTGCATTGTTATTATTCGTACCGCTAAGTCATGCGCAGGGGCAGACAATTAATGTAACCGGGAAAGTTACATCCTCAGAAGATCAAATGGGTATCCCTGGTGTAGGTGTCCTGATTAAAGGTACTTCAAATTCAGTATCTACTGATCTTGACGGTAATTTCACTATTTCGGCACCCGAAAATTCTATTTTACAATTCAGTTCAATAGGGTTTAAAAGTCAGGAGGTTCCGGCATCGGCAAATCTTGCTATCACAATGGAAACTGACACCAAAGTATTAGAAGAAGTGGTAGTTGTTGGTTACGGAACGCAGCGTAAAGAGGCTGTAACAGGATCGGTAGCGTCAATTAAAGGCGACCAGTTACGCGAAATGCCTTCACCAAACGTTACACAGGCACTTCAGAGCCGTATTGCGGGTGTAGATATCGCGCAAACGTCAAGCAGGCCGGGAGCAGCTCTACAAATCAGAATTCGTGGTGCGAGGTCACTTACAGGAAACAATGATCCGTTGATAGTACTTGATGGTATTCCGTTTGGAGGCTCAATTGCTGATATTAATCCCGGGGATATTAAAAGTTTAGACATCCTTAAAGATGCTTCTGCTACAGCTATTTACGGCTCGCGTGGCTCTAACGGTGTAATATTAATTACAACAAACAAAGGTGTAACAGGTCAGGAAGCTAAGTTAACTTATAATGGTTACAACGGTATAAGAACCGTATTTTCGAGAGTACCAATGATGAGCGGCCCTGAGTTTGCCATGCTTCGTGCGGCGGCAGGCGAGATAGGTGTACAGTTTCAAAATACATTAGATGAATCTAATGATGTGAGTACAGACTGGCAGGACCTGATCTTGAAAAAAACAGGTATGATTACCAGCCACGATATAGGTATTTCGGGCGGTACAGAAAAAGGTAGCTACAACTTTAGTGCAGGCTACTTTAAAGATGAATCGGTTATTCCGTTACAGGATTACGAACGTTTTTCGTTACGTGGGTCTTTTGACCAGCATGTAGGTAACTATTTTCATTTTGGTATGAATACAACCAATAATTATGCTGTAACTAACAACGGTGCTGGTGTAATGTATGCAGCTTTAGGATTGTCGCCAATTATTAATCCTTACAATGAAGATGGCACCCTGAAAGAAACCGTATTACAGCAAACATCCGGCGCACAATGGACTCCTACAAGGGAACGCTTTGAGGCTGCAGGAGATGGGTTTGTAAATCAAAACAGGGCATTTAGTTCATACAACAGTTTGTTTGGAGAATTTAAGGTGCCGGGTGTTGAAGGTCTTAAATACCGTATGAATGTAGGTTTAAACTTCCGCCAGAGCAATGATGGTAGCTTTACAGGTAAAGGTGTATATAATGCTGTTTCCGAAACTCCTTCTACGGCATCTATTGCAAACGCTGTTACAAAAGAGTGGACTGTTGAAAACCTGTTAACGTATGACCGTGCGTTTGGTAAGCATTCAATAAGTGCTGTTGCATTATATTCGGCACAGCAAACCGAATACAACAGGTCTTCTGCTTCGGCAAGAAATATCCCAAGCGATAGTTTCCAGTTCTACAATTTGGGCCAGGCCAGTACCATAGCTATCGACCCTTCACAGCAAAATTACACTAAAAGAGGCTTAATGTCTTATATGGGACGTGTAATGTACTCGTTTGATGACCGTTATATGATTAGCGCTGCATTTCGTAGTGATGGTGCTTCTGTTTTGGCACCGGGTAACAAATGGCATTCCTATCCTGCTGTATCTGCCGGTTGGAATCTTAAAAAAGAGTCATTTATGCAGGGATTCACTAAACTGGACCAGTTAAAGTTCCGTGCAGGTTATGGAGAGGCATCTAACCAATCTATAAGTCCTTATAAAACACTTGGTGTTTTAAATACACGCCCATACAATTTTGGCAACTTGAACCAGGTAGGTTTATATGTATCTGAAGCTCCAAATCCAAATTTAGGATGGGAGTATACAAAAACATGGAACTATGGTGTAGACTTTGGCTTCTTTAATGGCCGCTTAACGGGTACTTTAGATTATTACATACAAAAAACGAGCGATGTATTATTTACAGTTTATTTGCCACCTACAGCAGGTGTGAACAATTATTTAGGTAACGTAGCCGAAACCCAGAACAAGGGTCTTGAATTTTCGCTTAACGGGATAATAATAGACAATGTAAATAATTTTACATGGAGTGCTGGCTTTAACGTATATGCTAACCGCAATGAGATCACTAAATTGGTGTCGGGCCAAACAAGAGATGAGGGTAACCAGTTCTTTGTAGGTCATGCCATTAACTCAATTTACGACTATCAATATGAAGGACTTTGGCAGGAAGGCGACCCTAACAGGGAGCTGCTGGAGCCGGGCGGAAATGTTGGTATGATCAAGGTTTTATATACAGGAGGTTATAACCCCGATGGTACACCAATAAGGGCAATTGGCCCGGATGACCGTCAGATATTAGATATCAATCCTAAATATCAGGGTGGTTTTAATACGCATTTAACCTACAAAAGTTTTGACTTTTCGGCTATTGGTGCATTTCAGCACGGCGGTATCCTTGTGAGCTCACTTTACGGCTCTTCGGGTTATCTTAATACGCTTAACGCCAGATCAGGAAACAATGTTCGCGTAGATTACTGGACACCAGAAAATACAGATGCCAGATACCCAAGGCCGGGAGGTATTCAATCTGGAGACAATCCTAAGTATGGTAGCACGTTAGCTTACTTTGATGCATCATACGTTAAAATACGTACTATATCTTTAGGGTATACCTTTAAGCAGGATTTTATAAAAGATGCAGGTGTAGACAGGTTAAGGATTTACTGTACCGTACAAAATCCGTTTGTAATATACTCACCATACTATAAAGAGTCGGGCATGGACCCTGAACCAAACTCTTATGGAGATGAAAACGTAGCGGTAGCCGGTACACGCCGTATTCCTATTGTTGGTACAAACACGCCTGTTACACGTAACGTGATTATAGGGCTGAACTTAACTTTTTAAAAAATTACATGATGAAAACTAATATAAAAATTGCTGCCATTGCCCTTGCATTAACAGTGTCGCTGGGCTCATGCACTAATGACATTCTTGATGAGCAACCGCGCACATCATATGTTCCTGATTATTTTAAAACAGAAGAAGGCGTTTTAGGCGGACTAACATGTATGTATGCCCACATGCGTTATATATATGGCCAGGCATATTATTTTAACTCATGCCTTACCGGTACCGATGAGGCTACCTGGGGGCAAAGTGCCGATGGTAACTTTAAGGATGCCGACTTATCCGGCGTTGGCAACCTAAACTCATCAAGCAGCAGGTCTGATGCTTTATGGGGCACTGCGTTTTCTAATATCAACTCAGCTAATGGTATAATTGAGAATGCATCTGCAGTTGGTATTTCGGAGGCCTTAGTTTCAGAAGCACGTTTCTTCCGCGCATTTGATTACTTTTTACTGGTACAAACCTTTGGTGGTGTGCCGTTAGATCTTGGTTCTGGCGATTTAAAATTTAATATCAGCCAGGTTCGTACGTCTGTAAGGAAGACAGTTCCCGAAGTATATACTAAAGTGATATTCCCGGATCTTGTAACAGCTATTGAGAATTTGCCTGAAAGTGGGCGTGTTACCGGTGGGGCAACTAAAACCGTAGCACGACTTTACCTGGCAAAAGCATACCT
>Ga0265780_10006494_pt1 | contig 14492 bp, 16 predicted proteins | sample P1T30metagenome_FD_192432 | JGI IMG/M metagenome (GOLD analysis project Ga0265780, IMG submission 192432) | Plant litter microbial communities from East Loma Ridge, Irvine, California - P1 T30 | ecosystem: Environmental > Terrestrial > Plant litter > Unclassified | place: USA: California... | reverse complement strand
AGGAAATACTATCCAGGTCAGTTGACACCTATTCTCCCTTCATCAGCAAGTGCTAATCTAGCAAGGGGCTGTTCCAATCGATTCTGGCTGTAGTCCAAGCGTTTTTAGGACTAGTCCTTTCAAATATCAATGGATTGTGCACTGCTGTATGGGCAATCATGGGGAATATAGGAGGTTTCATCGGTGCTTCTGCTCAATTCGTATACAGTGAGTAGCACAGTATCACTAGGCGAGGCTGATATGTAGCCAATTATATCGTTGTCGGTATCATCACCCTCGTATTCATTTGTTATCAGGATCGAAAGACTCGTGGAGCAAAGGCAGAAAGGGCGTTTAAGAGACAAGAGAGTCTAGGCCGTTTATGATTTATGGTCAGGGAACATCACGTCGAGGATGTCGAAGGGTAGATAGTATCTCGTGTCGAGCCAATGTCGAGGATATGTATACATACTACTCAAAGTTTCGACTTTGCCTTGGAATCATCCTTCCTTACTCTGACCACAGCTCGACCCCATGTCTTTCTCTTATCCAAATCATCAAGGCCCTTGCCAACTTGCTCGAGCCCATCGAATATAGGATCATACAATGCTGGAACCACTTTCCCAGATCCCAACAGCTCCAATACTTCCTTGACGACCTGCTGAGCTCTCTTGGGATCTTTACCTGACCCGTCAGTCAACTCTATCGGTTGGGAAAAGGTGGACTCACCAAAAGTTGCACCCCAGTATAAGCCCACGATTGATGCGCTCTTGAGTAACAAGAGATTCGCTGGGACCTTTTCGATAGGACCATTCGCGAATCCGACCACTACCAGCCTTGCTCCCCAGTTCACACATTTCAGACTTGGAATCAGTTTCCCAACGGGGTCAAAGACTACATCAACCCCTTTTCCGCCTGTAATCTTCATGACCTCTTTCTATCCGTAAGCTTGGTTCTGCAAGAGGGTGAGGTGAAATGACTGACCTGCCATCCATCCTGTGTATAATCCACAGTAGCATCGACGCCTGCTTTATCCTTGCATACTTTCCTCTTCTCCTCTGTTGAAGCGGTGGCGATCACTTTACATCCGATAGCTTTAGCGATTTGACAAGCCGCCAATCCAACACCCCCGGCACCAGCATGAACCAATACCCATTCTCCAGCTTTTGCTTTTCCACGCCCAAGCAAACCTTCATAGCTTGTCGTATATGTTCTGATATCAGCCCCGATAACATAGTAAGTGTGAAGGTCACGTACAGAGGTACCACACAAGCATGTTCGAATGAAAGACCTTTAGGAATAGGCAGCAAGTTCTTCCAATCCGAAACGAGGTTTTCGGCAAATGATCCCTGAGCAAACCCAAAGACTTTATCTACCTGATCAGTCGAAAACCAGATCGTGGCAAGTGACTGACCTCCTGCTTTATAGTGACATCCCTTGGGAATCGGGGACTTTTCAGATATACGTCCAGCAAATTCAGCACCTAGTACGAAAGGGAGTGGGGGCTGGGCTGCTTGATTAGCTCGTACATCTATTCCACAAGTAGGGTCGTAGCTGACTCTGATATTTTCCTTGAGCTTGTAGTACACTACATGTCAGCGGCTACTTAATGGGAATAGGCGTACTCGAAGAAGTTTAACGCAGAGGCGTAAACGTCGACCAGTACTTCGCCCTCTTTTGGAGTTGGAACCGCAAGATCAAGAGTCCTACAACATCAGCTCGAATCATGTATGTTGAGATTATACTGACGCCTCTATCTGGCTTGGATGAGCGTGCTTTGTGACCTGGAAAGCTTTCATAATGAATGGTAAAGGAGTGACTACAATTCCATCATGCACAAAACCCAAGTAAGGGAGGTGAAGGACCGGTAATTAGCCGAACCGGTCAATCTGCAATTTCAAGCTAAAGTGGGGGCATAGAAGCTTCATGATAGTGGTGAGACTCTGTACTATATGCATGCAATGACTAGCTAATCCAGAAACGTAGCAGACAATCTCTAGACCTTCTTCCCAGCATCCTCTTTGAGGGTGACGATCCTATTCAAGATCAACTTATCACCCTCCCTCTTTCCTGCCTTGCCATCCTGTAGACACCCAACGCTACTTTCCCGATCGACGGTAAAGTAGGCTAATCTCATAGCTTGGAACCTGATGTTCTCCATTCCAACCAGCTGCTCAGCCGTAACCACAGGTTCATCCTCTCCCCCTTTGGTTGCCGGGTCCACACCTACATTCTCCTGTACTGCCTTCTTTGTCCTTTCTTCCGATTCCTTGGTCGCGTCCGCAATAGCTTTTGTGGCGAGGGTATAGAATGCAGGCTCAATCACTGCCGTGGTGAATGTCTCGAGCGAAGTTGGATTGACATCCGATTCGAAATCCGCTGGTGGTGGGTCCGACTTGAAGAGTGGATGGAAATAACGTACTTCATCCACTGGGATTGCATCGGTTGCATTAACCCACATGATGTAGGCTTTTGGTTTAGGTGCTTTTCCATCATTTTCGAGTCTACATCGAATTTCATTGACTTTTCCATCGGGTCCATTGGAGAATGAAGTACATGTGACAGGGAAGGGAGCTTTGAATAATCCACACAATTTCCCGGGGGCTAATCGGAAATAATCAGGAGAATCGATCTCTCGGAAATCTTCCCTTTCGATGTACAGTGTCTTTGTGAATGCGGTTTCGACGGTTCCCATGGATGGATCTTTGGGATGTAGGGGGACCTCGACTGGAAGTCGGTAATCATCAGCAACATTCTCAATGATGATCTTGATAGGATCCAGGACCATCATGAGACGAGGTGCCGAAGCTTCTAGGTATGATCGTACGGATTGTTCGAATTTCTTGATCTCGACAGTTGAAGGGATGTTTGTGACTCCCAATTCAGAGCAGAATTGAATCAAGGCTCCAGGTGGAATACCTCGTCTTCGAAGGGCGATAATAGTATATAATCTTGGATCATCCCAATCCCTGACCAACTTGTTTTCCACCAATTTGGCGATCTTTCTCTTTGATAGGAAAGTACCCTGCAAGTTGAGTCGAGCAAATTCGTACTGTCGAGGTTTATAGACGGTAAGAGCATCACATAACCATTCGTAAGATTCCCTAGCAGGGATGAACTCGATTGTACATAGTGAATGAGTGATATTTTCGAATGAATCACATAGACAATGGGTGAAATCGTAGGTAGGGTAAATCTTCCATTTATCGCCAGTTCGATGATGAGGAGCATGTTTGACTCGATAAGCGACTGTATCCCACATGTATGGGTTCCCGCTCGAAAGGTTCATTTTCATTCGTAATGTAGCGGATTTCTCGGGGTATTCGCCGTTCCTCATTCGCTCAAATTCGGTCAAGCTCTCCTCGACAGGTCGATCACGATGTTCACATGGGATTGGGTTTCCTTTTCCACCTCCTCGGTCTTCCTTGATCTTCTCGGCTGCACATCAGTGCTGCCTACCGAACACATGGTTGATGACTCACCATTACAGATACAGACATAGGCGTGGCCACGCCCGATCAGCTCAACGGCCAAGGCATGCAGCTTGTCGAAGTTGTCACTCGAGTAGGTGATTTTCCATGGCTCGTATCCTAGCCATCGCACAGTCTCCAGGATAGATTGGAAGTAACGGCCTTCCTCCTTTTCTGGGTTGGTATCGTCGAATCTGCCATTAGTATTCCTCTTGCGCCCCATACGAAAAACTTACCTCAGATATGTACGTCCACCATGGTACTTAGCATACCCGAAATCAATCATGATCGCCTTGACATGACCTATCTGTCAGCTCTTCCACCGGGCAATAAAAGTGTGAAACTCACCGATATGTAAATACCCGTTAGGCTCAGGTGGGAAACGCGTATATACCATTCCTTTGGTGAATTCCATATGTTTGTCCTTCAGCCTGCTCTCGATCTGAGGGTTCTCGCCGACCTTGTGGAATTCAGACAGGAACCCCTCTTGGAAAATCCTGGTCGAAACCGCAGGTGTTGTCGATGAAGATGCTTCTGCCACGGCTTTCGGAGCGGTAGGTTCCTTTTTTGATTTAGCGGCCTCTGCTTTCTGTTTCGCTTCTTCTCGAGTCCCAAATATTTCGGTAAAGACTGTTTCTAGCGAAGTCTTGATATCCGCCACACTTGCCCATCTGCTTGATTAGCTGATTCACAGGATCGGTAGTGAAAGCTGACTTGAGATCCGAAGTGCTATTCTTGATTCCTCCCATCAGTGGTCCCGAAGCATTCCACCCGTCTGGTGGGGTCGTGAGGGAAGCGATGTATGATTTCAACATTCCAGGTAATTCAGCCGCGGACAACTCAATGCCTGGATATGAGCTTTGACCTTTGACGAAACGTGTCATGTAGCTCACCAACACCGCAAGCTTTATCGAACGCCTCGTCGTCAATTGGTGTTCCCGAGGGATTGCCCTCGACATACTTGACAGCGGCTATCCTTCAGCTCATTCTCGTCGAATAGCGGATGACTCACCTGTCACTTGATCAGGGGACTTGAGAGCGCCATTGACGATCTTCTGAACTACATAATTTCTTTCTGGCGGCTCCAGCTTTCCACCAGTCGCAGAGAGCTTGACAAGTGCGGCAGCTTGCTTATCGTCAAATGTCTTGCCGGACAGATTATAGTCGTCGATAAGGGCTTTGAAAGGAGCTGATTGCTTTGGTGCTCTGACCAGATTTTCAGCGGCGTTCTTCGACAAACCCAAGGATGAAAAGAGGGATATTAAAGAAGCATTCTCTGGCGCTTCCGGGTTGAATTTGGGTGGCATGGTGAATGCGGTTATGGGTAAAGATGCTATCTATGACAGGTTAACCAACTTTTGGTTATCGCGACTCATGGATAAGAAGGGGGGGAGTTTTTAAGTGGCGCGTCGGGTACTCTACTTCAATTTGGTATTCATGTGGTCTCGTCAATTCACTTTATACATCGCATTCGAAACATAGCCCTATAGTCGTGGGCATCCGACCCGACCTCGCACAGACTGAAGCTTTGGCTCGACAATATGCCTGCAGCGAAAACGAAAGGCCGCAGGTCGCAGTCCGAGATTGACAAGGTCGTCCTTGCATCCAAAGAAGCAGGACCTTCACGAACCCGACCAAGCCGCTCAGTTTCCGCTCAAACTCTTTCGATACAGGCCGACTCTGACTACGATGCCAGATCTCCGCCACCAATGGAGACGCAGTTTCGCTCTCAAGGGGAAGATTCAGATGATCAACTTTGGGAGGCCGATTGTATCCTTGACGAGAGGGGTGAGACAGCCAAGGGAGAGTACCTGGTTAAATGGGTTGGTTTCGATTGCGCGACAGGGGAGAATTGGGAACCGACTTGGGAAAGAAGGGATGGTGTAACACCTCAACTGGCTAAAGAATGGAAAGCTAGAAAGAAGATAGAACCGGATATCGTAGGGGTCGAAGGGAAGAGACTAGTAGCCGAGCAAAAGAGAAAGAAGGAGGAAATGAGGAGGAAGAAACATGAAGCCAGGCTGGCAAAGTCTAAGAAGACGAAAGGAAAGGCAACTCGTGAGTTGATCCGTGGTCAAGCGAGGATGGGAAGGCGCTGATGGGATCAGCCAGGACTAGTGTAGTCGTAGATTTCACTCAATCACGCTCATCCACCGCAGATGCGGCACATATTCCCAATCGAAGCACAAAGCGGTCCAGTCAAGGAGCTTCCGAGCGAGAGGGTACGGTCGCAAGAGCGAGAACATCAGAGCCGCCCGTTTCCACGTCGAGCATAAATGGCGTACTTCAAGTCGTCCTCCCGCTCAGAACTAGGACCTCGGCTGGCGTCATTGAATCGCTTCCCGAGAATCAGCAAAACGTAGCAGAGGGCAGCCCTTCTTCAAGCACAGTCGCCAATCACGACGAGGATGTTGATGATGGCGATGGCTTGATGGAAATGTATACCAATGGAGACCAGCTAGAAACGGACTTTATGGGAGGCCGGGAGTCTACAGAGGGATCACAGGGGGCAACGGAGGCAGTCGAGTCCGAACTGAAGGTCGGGTCTTCGAACAAGCGATCCGCTCCCGCTTCTAGTACCCCGGTGAATGGGAATCCGAAACGCGTTCGAACTGCCGCCCCTGCCGCTGAGTCATCTTCAGCTGGATCCAGCGGAGCAACCAAAGCTGGCGACAAGCATAAAATCAAGTCTATCGGAACAACAGAATCCACGAAGAACGGCATGAAGTACAAGGATGAATCTGTGGTAGAGTCCACATCGCTTCTCACCAAGATTGTCAAGGTCGAATCCTTTTCGCCGGTACACATGCCTACCGATTCCGAATTCCGTGAGCTGTTACGCAGCGCCAAAAGTAGTTCTCAGAGCTCAGGATCCACCGGCGCTGGTCAATCTCAGCCAGACCCGATTCGACAATTCTCCTCGCCTGCTCGAGACTCGCTGAATAAATCACGATTCGCCAATGCCGGTCATTCAAGTTTAGCGAAAAGCGTCCGGATCCGAATGATAAATGGAGAAGAAGTTCTAGCTGTAGACTCAGACAGCGAGGCTGAAGGAGGATCAGAACCGGAACAGAGCGAGGATATCAACAGGGAAACTGAGATCGTGGATGACATTTTGGCGACTTCCGAGGTACGAAGTTCCGTAGACACGTGAGGGTGTAAGCTGATGTGAAGATGTCGCCGGCCCTTCAAGAAGAATCTTTCTCGGCCCCGAGCGAAACGAGAAGTACATCATCGCCATTAGAGCGTGAGAGACTTGTCGAGGATACCATTGCCGCTCTGAAAGCTCCCAAAGAGGACAGTGCTATATCTGGCACATCGGTCGCGCGACCAAGGGGGTCTACCGAGGACGAAAATTCGCGCGTTAAGCCTTCCTCGACAACAGTCACGCCAGCAGAGCTAGAATTACAGGTAGCGACGCTACAACAGATGATTGTCGAGTTGAACGCGGAGAAATTCAATGGGTGGCAACGGAACGAGGAACCCCAGGCTTCGGGAACAGTTCCGACCAAGGTCAAGGGACCTGCGACAGAACTTGCAAAGCATTTCGCAGTCGTGATAGAGGAGACTAAAGAGATTGCACCCGCCTCGACAATGGAACTGGAACCACGGACCGATTCATTTGTTGCGCCGGCCAATGAGACGTCCGATATTGGGTTACAGACCGATTCCATTCCCGTCGTTAGAGCCGTGGTCACTGCCGATATAGCTCAACAGACTGACTCGATGCCCGTTCCTACACCAATCACCGTCAGCGACACTGGGGCGCAGACCTACCATACTCCAATCACAGCGCCCTTCGCCGGCACCGATGTCGCTGCTCAAACCGACTCGATACCCGTTCCTTCTGCGATCAATCTCACAAGTTTAGAAGACCAACTTACCGCAAAAGACGCTGATCGAAAGAAATGGCGCATTCGAGCAAAACGAGCCGAAGGTGAAGTTACGACTCTTCAAGAAGACCTTCAATTCATCCGAGCGCAGTATCAGGAAGCTAGCGCAAGTGCTGTTCGAGAGGTCTTGAAATCGACAGATCTTGACGAGAAAATGACGATTCTACAAGGTCAGCTCAAGCACGGCCTTAAACAACGTGAACTCCACTATACATCGGTCAAAGGTCAACAGGATAAACAAGTCACCATCCTTGTGGCGCAAAACAAGATATTGCTTGAACAAAGTAGACGGACCGACGATGAGGTCCGATCAAAGGCTGCTGCCTATCACGAAGTCGAAACACAGCGCGAAAAATTGGAACAGCTATTACGGAACGCTATGCGCAAGATCGACAATTTGAGCGATAGGAATGACGAACTAGTCAGTCAAATTGAAGTTTTGCGAGCGAAGCAAATGGGAGTGTTGCGAGGTCTCGACGATGAATCGGGCGATGAGGAGTATTCCTACAATGAGGAATCAGAAGCCGAAACGTCGGCTTCTCCGTCTCCCTCGCCTTTAGTTTCGCAGTCCGAGAAAACAACTCAATCGACCGAAGAATTCGCTTCAATCGCCGGTCTTTCGGCATCAGTTTATGCGGCATCCGCTGCCTCATTAAATGCAAGCCAACTTATGCCGGATACTCAGGACTTACTGTCCGCAGAACAGAGTTTGGAAAGCGAATCGAACAGACAGAAGAGGTTAGTCAGAGTTTCAGGAGCAGAAGGAAACGTACGGAATGGAAGCGCCTACTCAAGTCCATGGGCGGACGATATCTTCTACCCAAACGAATCCGTGAGTCTCCAGCGACATCCTGAGTATAGCTGACAATACAGGCAATTAAAGAACATCTGATGAATGAGGTTGACAGGGGATTCTCGTAGGCCTACCATACATGTACCATTTCTTTCCACAAGTGACACCGTTTGTATCTTGGGTCTTGTAGCTGTATTTGTATTATTCATAGGAGTGATGCACTATAATGCACTTCCACTTCGGATCCGACGACTGAGATGACGTTTTGAATTTAAATCGACTTTATAATTTCAGATTTCACTTTTGTCATTCAATACTTGCCTCCGTTCGATCATGTCCAACTCCTTCGAGGCTCCGCTGGCCAATACGCGAGTGAGCTGCGCCATGCTATGCTTGTATTGTGAGATCGAAGCTGATCTTCAGAACGTCACCATTGTTGCTCATGTCGATCATGGTAAAACCTCTTTTGCAGACTCCCTCCTCTCTTCCAACAACATCATCTCGTCGCGAATGGCTGGAAAACTTCGGTTCTTGGATTCAAGAGAGGATGAACAAGAGAGAGGGATTACTATGGAGGCATCTGCTGTATCACTTAGATTCGATATGAATCGTTTAGGATCCGATGGACAAGGTGAGTCTACCTAAGGGGAGATTGGAAGAGGAGTTGACGAGGCAATAGCCACGACCTCGAAACATCTGTGTAACGTTATTGATACACCTGGACACGTCGATTTCGCCTCCGAAGTATCCACTGCGTCGAGATTATGTGATGGTGCTTTGGTTTTAGTGGATTGCCTTGAGGGTGTTCAGACTCAGGTGAGTCGTAGTCTCTAGATGTGGGCGGGGCTAATGTATAGACGATAGCAGTCCTCCGCCAAGCTTGGATAGATCGACTACGCCCGCTACTAGTAATCAACAAGCTAGATCGTCTGATTACTGAACTGAGACTATCCCCCTCTGAAGCATATCACCATCTCTCACAACTCATCGAACAAGTCAACGCAGTCATGGGTTCATTCTACGCCTCGGACCGAATGGAAGACGATTTACGTTGGCGTGATGAACGTGAAAAACGTTTGGCTGCCAGGAAAGCGCAAGCTCAAGATGGTACATCTACACCCGACGAGGGGAATGATAATGATAAAGATGGTGAATACGAAGAGAAGGAGGATGAGGATATTTACTTTGCGCCAGAGAGGGGAAATGTACTTTTCGCTTCAGCTATTGATGGATGGGCTTTCCGGTTGGGCAAATTCGCACGATTGTATGCGGATAAGCTAGGGATTAAGGAGAGGAACTTGAGAAGAGTATTGTGGGGTGATTGGTACTTGGATCCTAAAACCAAGAGAGTGGTAGGGAGGAATAAGCTGGCTGGAAGGAACTTGAAACCCCTCTTTGTTCAATTTGTTCTAGAGAATATTTGGAGAGTCTATAATACTGTTCTTGGGGATTAGTGAGTCTGTCTAACTATAAAGTCTTGGACAAGCTGATCATCCAGTAACCCAGATGCTGTTACCAAGATCGTCAATGCTCTCAATATCAGAGTCGCTCCGAGGGATATCAAATCGAAAGATACCAGGAACCTCCTCACGATCGTCATGCAACAGTGGCTACCACTGTCCACAGCGACATTCCAAGCAGTAGTCGATGTGATCCCACCTCCGGATGTCGCTCAGAGATATCGTGTCCCCTACATGCTTCACCCCGATAAAGCCATATCATCAAAGACACCGCTGGACCCCACAAATACACTTGAAGAAGGGCTGTATGCTTGTGATCAGGGAGAAGACAAGCAGGTTGTCGGATATGTCAGCAAGATGTTTGCTGTCTTGCGAGGGGATCTACCTGGGATCAAGGCCAAGGAGTTGACCGCTGAGGAAATGAGAAAGAAGGGTCGGGAAGAGAGGGAGCGAAGGGCTGCTCTAGCTGCTTCTGCCAGTGCTTCAGCAACTGCACCTGGTACAGATGGGATCCCAATGGACGGTATTGAAGGACTGACGACCTCTTTGGACAAGGTCGACGTCAGCGAAGGAGAAAAGGAGAAGGAAGCCGTGATCAAAGACACCGCGACCGACAACGAACCTCTTCTTCCCATTGACCCATCTTCAGAAGTCCTACTCGGTTTCTCAAGAATCTTTTCTGGTGTTTTGAAACGTAATACCCGTTTACTAGCGACTCTACCGAAATACGATTCCACTCTCCCATCAACACATCCAAGAAATATCAAGCACATCGTCAAAGTCACCGTTGGAGATCTGTACGTCATGATGGGTCGAGAATTGGTTGCAGTGGAAGAAGTACCCGCTGGACACGTCTGTGCGATTGGAGGATTAGAAGGTGCTGTCCCTAGAAACGCTACACTCTGGGCACCTAATGCAGGTGGTCTGGACGAAAGCAAGGAGGCAGGAGAGGGATTGATCAATATGGCTGGAATTTCTATGCAGTCGGCTCCTATCGTTAGGGTCGCGCTGGAACCAGAGAATCCAAGTGGGTCCTCCAGTCAATGTTTCTGTCTTGTTCTGAGCTAATGACAGGTGATATGCCAAAGCTAGTCAAAGGTTTACAGATCTTGAATCAGGCAGATCCATGTGCTGAGTATATTGTTCAAGAGACCGGAGAACATGTCATTTTGACTGCTGGTGAATTACATCTCGAGGTATGTCCATCTACATCAATTGGTGAGGCGTGACTAACAGACAGCGATGCCTGAAAGATCTACGAGAACGATTCGCCAGGTGCCCAATCCAGCGATCCCAAGCTATCGTCCCATTCCGCGAAACAGCCGTCAAAGGAATCGACATGGCTCCACCAAAGACCAAAGATGCACCCAGAGGAACCATCCACGGATCCCTCTTCAACGGTCTTGTCACCTACGCCATCCGTGCTTTACCACTACCTGAACCTGTAATCAACTTCCTATCGGCTCATACAGCGACCATCGCCAATCTTCTCAGTCATTCAACTGGGGATGGGGACGATTTAGATGCTTCCGATGCGCAGGGTCAAGCGCGACTACTGGCCCCCGAACAATTCTGGCAGGAGCTTGAAGGGTTGTTTGAAGCTGAAGGACCAGAATGGACGGGCGCCGCGGATAGGATCTGGACGTTTGGGTCCAAGCGGGTTGGACCTAATGTCCTTCTTGATCCAGAGGGAAAATCGAAGCTTAGGTAAGTCTGCCAGCTCATACATCGGTCACTCAACCTAACGGTCCAGACTCAAAGGGAAAGAGCAGCTCATTGCGGACGCACGAGCGAAAGGACAATCCACGGACCAAGCACTTTCTTTGACAGATGATGCGGTGGCCCAGAATTTGCTCGCGGATCTATCTACCGATGAAGCGGACGCCAAGGCCGAGTTGAGATTACTCCGGGATTTCGAAAATTCGATCGAGGCAGGGTTCCAGATGGCTACTTTCCAGGGACCCCTCTGTGCGGAACCAGTAGTAGGCATGGCCTGGGTTGTCGAATCCGTATCTTTCAACAAAGAAGCAGAAGATGGTGAAAGTGAGTCCCTTTACCGTTTCTCTCTGAAAAGCTACAATGCTGATAGCAAGGTCGAGGCAAAAGTTCCGCTGTTGTAGGAGCTCTAATTTCCTCTGTGCGAGATTCTTGCAGAGCGGGAATGCTTGATTGGTCACCTCGGATCAAACTTGCAATGTACACTTGTGATATTCAAGCTTCAACCGATGTCTTGGGTAAAGTCTACGGAGTAGTAGCGAGGAGGCGAGGAAGGATTGTATCAGAAGAAATGAAAGAGGGGACATCATTCTTTACCATCAGATCAATGATGCCAGTAGTGGAATCGTTCGGTTTCGCAGACGGTTCGTTCCTTCGTCTTCTCTTTCTCTGTGGCACCGCTGACTACCAGAAATCCGAAAACGGACATCTGGAGCTGCGTCCCCACAACTCATTTTCTCGGGATATGAAACCCTTGACATGGACCCTTTCTGGGTACCTACTACTGTTGAGGAGCTTGAAGATCTGGGTGAAAAGGCAGATAGAGCCAATGTCGCCAAGATCTATGTTGATGATGTGAGGAAGAGAAAGGGGATGTTTGTGGAGAAGAAGATTGTCGAGTTTGCAGAGAAACAAAGGACTCTAAAGAGGTAGTCTAATCTTGTTGCTCGGTATGCAGACTTGATGGTGCAGGTATTACATGTATATCATATACTGTACCTGCGACTCTTGATTGTGATTCCCTATATTGATACATGATTACATCTTTCACGTTTCCCGTATCCCTAACATTATGCCACGCCCATCGGGTGATCCACCTCCATACTTCCCTCCGTTTGTGATTGCGGAGGTGGTGCCGCTTTTGTTATTGGTGCAGGAACTGGTGCCGAGAAAAACATGTCTGCTCCACCATTCCCAGATGTCGTCATTTGATCATCCCCTATAGGTCCCTCATTGTCGTTTGTTTGAGGTCCACTATCCCACGCATTCGTGAATCTACCATCAGTTCAAGCTCACAGCTCACCATAGGCAGAACGGCGAGCAGAATGGAATGGCAGAGGCAGACTCACCTGGTAACTTTTGGTTTCTCAATCAGGACGTTCCTATGTAATTTCTCCCAAATCACTTTATCCCCCGGGTTCTCTGTTAATGCCTCATCCTCGTAATATGTATTCACATAGTATCCCACTCTAACGAATTCTTTATCCCTATACGCAGCTGCTATGATGATGACCGTTACTCCCATGATATCGTCAGGATGATCCGAGGGTAATAAGTGATGAGCGGGGGCGGGGGCTATGAAATCGAATGCATTGACTCCGATCGGTACTGGTCCAACTGTCTTGTTTAGCATGTCAGGTAGAGAAGGAGGGGTCCACTCACCCATGCAGGAATCTAATTCTTGGTCGAAATCTTCTGAATTTGCTGATCCGACATAGACCAGCTTCCATTCTAGATCTGGTACCGTTAGCTTTGCGATTCACGAAGGGCTGTAAGCTGACTGACCTTCTGCTAATGCTGATATAGCTTCGAATTTGATTCTGAAATGGTATTCATCATCGTATTTCGCTGGGTTGTTCACTAGCTCGATATTACGAATGTTTACCTGGATGATCAATGCGGCTCATGAGACGTGCATCTATCCACTTACGATAGACTATTGAGTGGCAAGAAGGAGATAGCAATAGCAAAACAATGTGGTAAGCTTCGTTTCTGGAGAGCATGTTCAGACTCACCATGGTGCCCTTTCTTTCCTTATGATTCGTCTTACGTATACGGGAGGGAACACTGCTTGAGGAAGAATTGGTGCTGGACTGATCACGGGATGCGGTATGGATCGGCAGCTAGAGTGGGATGTAATGAGTAGTAGTGGACATCCAAAACAGGATCATCACTTCATGAGCAAGCGACGCGCGCGACGCGACTGATGTACTTGCTCCCCTCACTTAGGCGTGTCCCCCTTACATCCTGGACACCTCTCCTCCTTCCTTGAGACCATCAAAGGACGGGAGGCATCTTGCGAGGTATGCGAAGCACTGCTGTTGTAATTTGCATGTATAGGGCCAGATTCGACCGATGCTACTATTGCGGTGAACTCCTCGAGGCAATTCCAGGCTGTTGCGTAAGTCATAAGCGATTCGCCTTGCAACGAGGTTGGTCGCACCACCAGAGATTCCAGTCTCTCAATAGGCGCATGCAGCTCCCTGTGCTCGATCGACAAACCTAGGCGAGCAGATTATGGCGTTTGCTCCGGCTCACGAGACTGTTTTGTTTCCGGGAATGCCAAGTGATATATCTCATGAGTCAGACTTGTGCCTTATTGTTAGCTTTGTTGGTTGTTTACATTCCACTCCACCCTTGAATACTCCGGTTGTGGCTGCCGGATTCATCCCCTAGATCACTTGATATCCCTCATCGCAAGGATTCCAGTCTAATTCTACTGGCCCCTCTTGCGCCTCATAGCGTGTAACTCCAGCAAAAGATATCCGGACCACTTACGGCTTGGCTCGTCTGGTTAGCACAAGAGTGAAATTGTGAGGCGGTGGTGTAGCATGGGGTCCTCTATTCGGTGTTAGCTGAAACGCTTTTGTGTTCATCAATAATCATTCATCTCATTTCCCCCTACCTCTAACTCTCGAATCCCTCATAATCATCCCATACAGTACGACAATTGCAAGACAAAAACGACACACACTCATTTAAGACATACACAACAAAAAGCCCACAAAAACAAACAACTCCCTCCGCCTCCGCCTCCGCCTCCGCCTCCGCTTTTCCCCTTTGTTTCTACGCCCAGATACTTCAGATACTTCAGACACCCGGTCTCAGACTCTTTCTACTCGCTCGGACCTAGTCGCTCATTTCGACCTGTAGCGTTTCACCCCTTTCTACCCCTCAACCT
>Ga0265780_10006491_pt1 | contig 14495 bp, 13 predicted proteins | sample P1T30metagenome_FD_192432 | JGI IMG/M metagenome (GOLD analysis project Ga0265780, IMG submission 192432) | Plant litter microbial communities from East Loma Ridge, Irvine, California - P1 T30 | ecosystem: Environmental > Terrestrial > Plant litter > Unclassified | place: USA: California... | reverse complement strand
AAGAAAAACAACTTTGTAAAGGTAACTTCCTGACTTGATGAGCACCGCCACCGCCCGCTACGCCGGCCACCTTCGCACCGAAGCCACGCACGTGGCCTCGGGAACCACTATTCAGACCGACGCGCCAGTAGACAACCACGGCCGCGGCGAAGCATTTTCGCCCACCGACCTGGTGAGCACTGCCCTGGGCGCCTGCATCGTGACGACCATGGCCATTGTGGCCGAGCGCCACGAGTGGGACCTCACAAGCTGCACGTTTGAGGTTACCAAGCACATGAGCACCGAAGGCCCACGCCGCATTGCGCAGATTGACGTGACGATTACCATGCCCGCCTTTCTGGCCCCGAACGAGCGGGCCCTGCTGGAGCGCGTGGCGCATACCTGCCCGGTTACGCTGAGCCTGCACCCCGATTTGGTGCAGAATGTGGTGTTTGAATATAAGTAAGCAATAGTTGGTCCTATTGAGTACAGTTGAAGCATCTCTGCCGCAGCACTAAAACTGATTAGTTACGCGGTATAGATGCTTCGACGGTGCTTAACAGGACCGGTTTACTTAACGGCCGTTTTCACATCGGCCAACCGGATGCCCATGTGGGAGGCATCGTAGACGCATTCGCCATCCTGGATGAGCAGAAGCTGGGGCGACTCGTGGCGGATGCCGAACTGCTCGGCAATTTGGGCGGAGAGAGGGCGGAAGCGCAGCAAATCGAGGTAGTAGATGGGCAGTTCGAGGCCGCTGTCGGCCCACTGGCGCTCAATCTTGCTCTTGGCCGCCGCGCTGATGGAGCATGTGGTGCTGTGCTTGAAAATGAGCACCGGCTGCTCATGCGACGCTTGGACGAGGTCAGTAATCTGCTCGGGTTGGGTGAGGGGAAGCCAGGGGGTGGACATCGATGAAGGGATTAAAAGCGAAGAGGATGGACGCTGGAATACATGGATAACTGGTATAACAGTTTTCCGGCTACTTGATTCCCCGGAAACCGGTCATTTTTTTTCGGCGGTCTGTTCCGGCTTGCGGTTTTTCTGGCGCTGCTCCTTGCGCACGAGGGTGGTGGTTTTGTCGCGGCGCAAGCCCAGGAAACCAGGCGGTTTGACGTTGGGCGCGGTGCCTTTTTTGTAGTCCACGGCTTTGCTGGCTTCGGCCTGGGGCTGGGTGCTCTGGCCGCGCTTGAGCTGGTCGCGCGTCACGTCGAGGTGGCTGTCCTTGTAAGGCGAGTCGGTTTTCTTGGCCTCACGCAGGGCGCGGCGGTTGGCCGCTTTGATTTTACCGGGCTTCTCGTGCACAATCTGGCCGTGGGCCAGCGGACCGCTCAGCAGGCCCAGCAAGGCCATCAGCAGCAGGAGCAGCGCACTACGGCTTGCCATCGGGAGCTGGGGTGGGCATGGGCTCGTCGGGGAGGGCATCTTCCGAAGCTTCTTTGGGCTGCTTGGGCGCCGGCCGGTGGTCGGGGCTGTAGTTGGGTTTTTTATGGAGGCCATACTTGAAGAAGTTGCGGATAGACTCGATGGGGTGGAAGCCCTTGCCTCCCTTGTTATGACGCCGGCGCCGCATCAGCTTCGGCTTCTTCATCATCTGGTGCTTGTCGTATTTCACCGTGGAGCGCTCGGGATACACGCTGCTTTTGACGTCGGACGTATTGTTGTTGGCCGAAGCGCCATCGTTGCTGGGTACTGAGACATCGGTGGCTGCTTCTTCGGTCCCACCGCCCGATTTTTTCTTGGCCGAAGCAGCCGACTTGGCCAGGTCGTTGCGCAGCTTTTCTTGCTCCTTCTTCTTTTTCAACTCGGCCAGATACTCCGGCGAAGGCTTGGGCGTAGGCAGGCGGTACGGGTGGTGCACCTTATGCCATAGGCTACAGCCGCCCAGCGCCGCCAGCAGCAGCACGCCCAGCAGTGACCGAAAAACAACGAAGGGTAGACTGTATTTCACCGGCGAGGTTTAGTTGGTAGTTGTTCGTTATCAGTTGTTAATTGTCCGTTGTTAGTTATTAACGTTGCTCAATTTACGTCACTATTAACGTTACTTATGCAACCTAACATCTGACAACAAGCAACTGACAACTAAGCCAACGACTAAGCTAGTAGTTGCGCAGAGCCTGCACCTGCTCGCGCAAACGCTGCTGGGGCAGGAACGCTGCTTCCAGCGGCGGCGCAAACGGGATGGCGGTATTAAGTGAAGCCACGCGGCGCACGGGGGCGTCAAGGTGCTCGAAGCAATTCTCGCCAATCCAGGCCGCAATTTCGCCGCCTATGCCGCCGGTCATGGTGTCTTCGTGCAGGATGAGGACGCGGCCGTTTTTCTCCACGGTTTTGCGCACGGCCTCCTCGTCCCAGGGCAGCAGGGTGCGCAGGTCCAGAATATCGGCCGACACGCCCAGGTCCTGGCAGGTTTGCAGGGCCCAGCGCACGCCCATACCGTAGGTGATGATGCTCAACTCGTCGCCCTGCGCGGCCAGCGCGGCTTGGCCGATGGGCGTGGTGTAGTAAGCCTCCGGCACCGGGCCGGAGAGGCTGCGGTAGAGCATCTTGTGCTCGAAGTACAACACCGGGTTGGGGTCTTCGAAGGCGGCGCAGAGCAGGCCCTTGGCGTCGTGCGGGTTGCTGGGATACACCACTTTCAGGCCCGGCACGTGGGTGAACCAAGCCTCGTTGCTCTGGCTGTGGAAGGGGCCGGCGGCCGAGCCGGCGCCAGTGGGCATGCGCACCACCACGTCGGCATTCTGGCCCCAACGGTAGTGGCTCTTGGCCAGGTTGTTCACAATCTGGTTGAAGCCGCAGGTCACGAAATCGGCAAACTGCATCTCCACCATGGCCTTCTTCCGCTTAATGCTCAAGCCCAGACCGATGCCCACAATGGCCGACTCGCACAGCGGCGTATTTCGCACTCGGGCCTTGCCGAATTCGGCCACGAAGCCTTCGGTGATTTTGAACACGCCGCCGTAATCGGCAATGTCCTGGCCCATGAGCACGAGCTCCGGGTAGCGCTCCATGCTCTGCTTCATGCCCTCAGAAATGGCGTCAATGAAGCGCTTTTCGGGAGCCGGCGCATCCTTCGGGGCGTCCGTGATGGGTGCTTTGAAAGGCTGGTACATATCCGCTATTTCCTCCTGAATATCGGCCGTGGGCATGGGTTCGGCATCGGCTTCCTGAAGGCCGGCTTCGATGGCCGCCTTGATTTTCTCGCGGATGCCGTGCTTGGCAGTTTCGGTGAGAATGCCTTCGGCCAGCAGCCATTTTTCGTAGTTTTCGACCGGGTCTTTGGCGGCCCATTCTTCCATTAGGCTCTGAGGCACATACTTGGTGCCGCTGGCCTCCTCGTGGCCGCGCATACGGAACGTGAGGGCTTCGACCAGCACGGGGCGCGGGTTTTGGCGGAGGTCTTCGGCCAGGCGCTTCACGGTGGTGTACACCTCCAGCACGTTGTTGCCATCCACCTGCACGGCTTCCATGCCGTAGGCGGGGCCTTTGTCGACGAAGGACTTGAAGCGGAACTGCTCGTTGCTGGGCGTGCTGAGGCCGTAGCCGTTGTTTTCAATCATGAAAATAACGGGCAGTTGCCACACGGCAGCCACATTTAGGGCCTCGTGGAAGTCGCCCTCGGAGGCGCCGCCATCGCCGCTGTACGTCAGCGTCACTTTGGGTTTTTTATCTAATAAATCGGCCAGGGCGATGCCGCCGGCCACGGCCAGCTGCGGACCGAGGTGCGAAATCATGCCCACGATGTGGTGCTCGTTGGTGCCGAAGTGGAAGCTGCGGTCGCGGCCCTTGGTGAAGCCCAGGCGCTTGCCCTGCCACTGCGCAAACAGGCGACCCAGCGGCACCTCGCGGCCCGTGAACACGCCCAGGTTGCGGTGCAGCGGCAGAATGTACTCGTCGGCCTCCAGGGCCAGGGTGCTGCCCACCGAAATGGCTTCTTGGCCAATGCCCGAAAACCACTTACTTACCTTGCCCTGGCGCAGCAGAATCAGCATTTTTTCCTCAATCAGCCGGGGGCGCAGCAGGTGCTGATAGAGGTGCAGCAGGGTTTCGTTGGAGAGGTCCTGGCGGTCGAACCGAAGGTCAGCGTTAGCTAATTGCAGGGCGGTGGCAACTGGGGTCATGGGGCAAATGGGGTGGGTTGGGAAGGGCAAAGGTAACGGACACAGCGGCGGCTATATTTGGGTTCGTTACTCATTTACTGCTTCCATTATGCGCTTCCTCTTACTCATTGCGCTGAGCATGCTGATGGCCCGTTTGGCTTCGGCTCAATCTCCGGCCTTCCCACTGGCATCGCAGTGGGGCTGGGGCATCCGGGCAGGGCTGGGCCAGGGCTCCGGTCAATTTCGCAATGGCAGCGGCCACGACAACGTTACCCACCAAATTGAAGGACTCTTCGGCGTGCTAGCTACGCGCTACTTTGCCGGCCCGCGTGCCAGCCTAAACCTCGAAGCCCTGGCCGGTATTCAGCCGGTGTACATTTCTTTCCTACAGAGCAACGTGTACCCCAACTACCAGCCGCAAACGCTGCATCAGTGGCGACTCTTTGTGCCGCTCTACTTGCGAACCGGCTCCCCAACCAGCCGCTTGCACTTGCTGGCTGGGGCGGGACCGACCTTTCGACCGGACCTGACTTCTGACGCCGCTTATTATTCGCATCCGGTCGAGTTTACGCTCTTGCTGGGAGCAGAAGCGCGGCTGACGGCTTTCCGGCGCTACGAAACCACGCTAGGCCTGCGGCTGCACGCACCGCTCACCCCGGCTTACTCCTACGGCTACCCTTCCCATTACATCAGTCAGGGCATGTACGTAAACACAACTGTTTGGCAGGAAGTGCATACGCCATGGGTGGGCCTCGCACTGGGCACCACGCTGTATCCGGCCAGTGCCCGGCCCTGACCAGCTTCCCAACTGGCGCGTCGCTCATCCGGACATCCGCCCACGCGAGCATACAACCGTCCAGGAGGCCGGGGCAGCGGCCCGCACACCTAAGCCTACGACTACGCTGGCAATACCGGCCGCTGTCCTTAGGCTGTAGCGGCGGCTCATCCCTCAATAGTTCAATTTGGAGCATTGCCCCAGTAGCTACCTTCTTCGAACGGAGCTTAGAGGAACCATAGAGGCAGTATAGAAGCATCTTAAGCCGGGTACATGGGAAATGTGCTATTGGGTGGTCAGGTACTGGGATGAAAGGGCCGGGGACACCAATCAGGTAAGGGACTAACCTTCCATGCTCGGCCTCCTGGGTACACTAACTGTGTGTTTGCTTTAGAACCTGCGTTACCTACCGAGTTGAGGGGCTGCGGCAGTAGCTTTGACCCTGCTTTCCTTCCGCTTAATTTATTACATGGCAAACCACTACCTCACGATGTTGCTACTGGCGGCCGGGTCGGCCGCCGCCCAAACCACGCCGGCTACCACGCCCCCACTCGCCGAAGCCCCACTACTTGCCGATACACTGCGCCCAGCCTTTCGGGGCCGTTTTCCCGACTCGCTGGCGGCGACTCCCACGCCGGGCGGCACCGTCCGGCTGCAAGGCCGGGAACAGCCGGCTCGGCCCTTTCTCACCATCCAGGACCAGTTGCGCACCGTGGCCGGCGTGCAGGTGACGCCCTACGACGGCAGCCCCGGCAGCGGCAACGTGGTGCGGATACGCGGGGCAAGCGTGGCACAGGGGCTGGCCCAGCCGCTGTATGTGGTAGATGGGCTGCCCGCGCTGAATGACGACCTGACGCCGGGCCAGGCCCTGGGCGTACTGCCTACTTCCATAAACAACAGCTACAACCAAACCTACCAGGCCACCGTGGCCGAGCAGAATGCCGAAGTAGGAGCCAGCCCCTTGCAGCTACTGCCGCCCGAAGCTATTGAAAGCATTGAAGTGCTGGCAGGGCCGGCGGCCGTGGCGCGCTACGGGCCGCTGGGTGCGAATGGCGTTATCAGCATTCGAACACGGCGGGGGCGGGCGGACCGGGCGCTGCGGGTGCGCTACTCGGCCTACGCCGGCGTGCAGCAAGTGCGCCAACGCTACGACCTGCTTGAGGCCAGCGACTACGCCAAAGTGGCCAATGAGGCGGTGCAGCGGGCCTACCGCGGCACTGCTCCCCCACCCTACGCCAGCACGGCGCTGGGAGCGGGCACCGACTGGCAGGCTGAAACCTACCGCCTCGCCGGCCTCCACCAGCACCAGGTGAGCCTGGACGGCGGCCGGGCCGGCACCAGCTACCTGCTCAGCGCCGACTTCCGCCAGCAAAGTGGCGTGCTGCGCGGCTCCGACCTTACCCGCCTGGGCTTGCGCCTGGCCCTGGGCCAGCAGCTGGGCCGGCACCTGACGCTGCACGGCACGGCCACGCTCGGGCAAACCGACCAGCGCCTGCCCAATACACTCACTGCCGCGGGTGCTACAAGAGCGGCGCTGCTGGCGCCGCCCACCCAGCCCGTGCGCAACGCCCAGGGAGCTTACAGCGGCTACGGGTCCTTCAATTCGGGCGCCGCGCCGGTAACCAACTTCACCAACCCGCTGGCCGTGGCCGACTACGCGTACCGGACGCCCCAAACCCGCCGCGTGCTCTCGCAGCTGGCAGCCACCTATACCCCGGTAGCCAACCTGACTGTAGAAGCAGCAGCCAATTTCCAGCGCACGCTATTTGAGGCCGACAACCAGGCTCCCGTGCTCACCAGTGTCAACGCTCAGCCACAGGCTCCTACCAGCAGCTATTCCGCTGCCACGCAGCGTTACCGAACCAGCCAGTGGGCCGCCCGGTTGGCGGTGCGCTACCAGCGGCACTTGGGCCAGCGGCACGAAGTGAGCGCTGAGGTCGATTACCAGTACCAGGCGGCCAATATTTTCGCCCGAACTGAATTTCAAAGCTACCCTCCCGTTGCTGGTGTCTTCGGTGGGGGCGGCTACTATGAGCAAACGGCGGAATTTCGCCTGCACCGCCCCTGGGCCGCTGCTCACTACACCTTCGACAGTACGCTGACCGTGCAGGCGGGCCTGAGCTACGGCCATTACCGAGACGCCAACCGTACCGAATACTACCCCAATGCCCAGCTCGGCTGGCAAGCTCATCCCGGCCAGCTGGCCATGGGCCTGTGGCTAGGCGCGGCCCGCAGCAGTGCCTTGGCAACAGGATATGGGCTGTTTGGCCCCGCCCCACTACCCAACCAATCACCCACTCCAGGATATTTTTCGGAGCCCCGCTACCAGTCGCCCTTGTATGTCGACCAGGTCGAAGCCGGCCTGCGGCTGGGCAGGCGTGGCGGCCTGCTCACGGGCCAGTTGGTAGCGTATCAGCGCATCAGCCACCATGCCCTGCTGATGCAAACCTTCGTGATACCGCAGAGCACTGGTTATGTCTTCGTAACATCGTACGATGAAGCGACCATCCGTAACCAGGGACTGGAGCTGACGCTGGCTGCCAACTGGCGGCGGGGTCGCCTGCAAGGGACTACCGCCCTGGTTGGCAGTCTCAACCGCAACCGCCTGCGCGAAGCCGACAGCCCCTACCCCCTGAGCCCGGCTTTTGCCAACCAGCCGGTGGGTACCTTCTACGGCTACCAGCAGGACGGCCTGAACCCCGACGGCTCCCGGCGCTTTGTGCAGACTACCAGCGGTGGGGTTTCGTACTCTGCCCAGGACGTGATTGGCAGCGGCATTCCGGCCCAGCTGGCCAGCCTGAGCCAGCAATTGCGCTTGGGTCGCCTGGCCCTCGACGCGCAGGTAGACGGCCTGTTTGGCTACCAGGTGCTGAACCAGCAGCTCGCTTTGCTCGACACTCCCACGGGCTTCAGCAACAGTGCCACTTCTGTGAACGACCGATGGACCCCCACGCACCAAAACACCACTATTCCCGCCGCCGGCTCCCAAACCTACGACCCATCGGTAACCACCTCCTCCACTAACATCAACTTTAATACGGACCGCCTGCTCGAAAACGGAGCCAACGTGCGCCTCTCGTCCCTCACGCTCACCTATCGCCTGCGCCAAACCGCAACCCAGGACTTCAGCGTATGGGTGGGCGGCCAGAACCTGTTTGTGCTGACTGGCTACCGCGGCTATGACCCCAACGTGAGCAGCGGCGGGGCCACGTCGTACGCCGCCGGCCAGGACTATGGGGCGGTGCCCGTGCCCCGTACTTGGCTGCTAGGCGTGAAGGCCGAGTTCTAACAGCGGCCGTGTGCAGAATGTAGGGCTTTACGCATCGGAGCCGTTTAGAAAGCCGTCAAAACAGAACGTCATGCAGAGCGCAGCGAAGCATGACAGCCAAAATTGACTTCATAAATAGCTTTATCCTATTCTCATGACACGTTTAGCTCTTTTCCACCTACTCATTTGTTTAGGACTTGTGGTGGGTACAGCTGCCCATGCCCAAACACAGCCACCAATACCAAGGCTCCAACCCCAAACGGTAACCCTGCATTTGCCTGCATCCCGTGCATTACCACTTTCGCTACCCTATATCGGCCGCCAGCCGAACTGTGGTGCGGTAATGTGGTGGGCCGAATGGGCCCGGGCGCAGGAGGGCATCCGCAGCCGCAAAGACCCCGATGTACTTTTGCTGCAGGTCTGGCTGGGCCTCCCCCCGGCCCGCCGCTGAGGCGGCAAGCGCCCGGCCTTCTTCTCCATTACGCGACAAATGGCTTTGTCCGTTTGTTTAGCACCCAGTAGCTACTTAGTCCCTGAACTTATGATTCACTTCCAGGAATTCACCCTCGATAACGGCCTTCGCTGCATCGTGCACGAAGATTTTAGCACGCCCATGGCCGTGCTCAATGTGATGTATGACGTGGGCTCGCGCGATGAGGACGCCGAGCACACCGGTTTCGCGCATTTATTTGAGCACCTGATGTTTTCGGGCTCGGTCAATATTCCGAGCTACGACGAGCCTTTGCAGCGCGTGGGCGGCGAAAACAACGCCTTCACCTCGGCCGACGTCACCAACTACTACCTCTCGCTGCCCGCCGCCAACCTCGAAACCGGCTTCTGGCTGGAATCGGACCGGATGCTGAACCTGGCATTCTCCGAAAACGGCCTCGAAGTGCAGCGCAAAGTGGTGGTGGAGGAGTTCAAGCAGAGCTACCTCAACCAGCCCTACGGCGACGTGTGGCTCCAGCTTAAGCCCCTCGCCTACCACACCCACCCCTACCAGTGGAACACCATTGGCAAGGAGATTTCGCACATCGAAAACGCCGTGATGGACGACGTGCGCGGTTTTTTCCAGAAGCACTACGCCCCGCAGAATGCCGTGCTGGTCGTAGCTGGGGCCGCCAGCCTAGCCACCGTGCGGGAGTTGGCTGAGAAGTGGTTTGGCCCCATTCCTGGCGGCGCGCCCTACCAGCGCCAACTGCCGCAGGAACCCGTGCAAACAGCAGCTCGCCACCAAACGGCCCAGGCTGCCGTGCCGCTCTCGGCCCTCTACAAAGCCTACCACATGCCCGCCCGCGGCGATGCCCGCTACCACGCCGTGGATTTGCTCAGCGATATGCTGGGCCACGGCAAGTCGGCCCGCCTGCACCAGCGCCTCGTGAAGGAGCAGGCGCTGTTCAACAACATTTCATCCTCGCTCACCGGCTCGCTCGACCCCGGCTTGCTCGTCATCAGCGGCAAGCTGAACGAGGGCGTGGACATCAAAGAGGCCGATGCGGCCGTGGAAGCCGTAGTGGCCGAATTCCTCACTGCCGACGTAGACGCGCAGGAGCTGGAGAAAGTAAAAAACCAGGCCGAGAGCAGCCTGGTTTTTGGCGAAATCGACCTGCTGCACCGCGCCTTAAACTTGGCGTATAGCAAGCTGCAAGGCGATGCCAACCTGGTAAATACCGAAAGCCAGCGCATTCAGGCCGTGACCGTGGCCGATGTACGCGCCATGGCCAACCTCGTGCTGCGCCCCGACAATTGCAGCACGCTCTACTACGAAGCCGTGGCCACCCCCGAACTGGCAGAAGCCGAATAATGCCGTAGAAACGAGTACCCCGAACGTTCTTTTGGGCCGTTGAGCACCTTGTTCTTCCAGGCCGAAAGGAGCTTTCGGGGTACTTACTTTTTATAACTGTGGGGCTACTTCGTCTTGGCCTTTACTTTCACCTTGCTTGCGGCGGGCACGTTGGCATCGCGGCTGAGGCTGCTGTTGGCGGGCTTCACGTAGCGGGGACGCGGGGTGCGGTTGTCGTTGTAGCCCCCATTGGCCTGATAGCCCTCCTGTTTGCGCATGGGCACGCCGGGTGCCAAATAGGCCGTCCCATCCTTAATATCCTGAGACACACCAGCACCATAGGGCTTGCCGGTATGCGGGTTAATCTTTACAGCGGGCTTTTTCGTGGTTTTGCGACTGGAGTAAGGCGCAAGTTTTTTACGAGTGGTTTGGGCCTTAGCGTCGGCAGTTGTGATGGCGATGAGCAGCAAAGCGGCGAAAAAGTAGCGGAGCATAAGAAAAAGGAGTTAGGGATTAGCAAAAGTGCCGGTTGAGTAGCTGACCAAACCGGCAAGTTGGGACATGACCATTAACGCAGAACGGCCGTGCCGGAGCTTATCCCGCACGACCGTTCTGTTTACTTATCCATTCGGTGATTAGTTGCCCAGCGTAGTTTCGGCGGCGGGCTTGCGGGCCGGGCGCACGCTGTAGGGGGTCAGGCCGTTGCTGGTGCGAACGTGCACGGGCATGCCAGGGGCCGAGGAAATGCTCTGGTTGTCAATCTCGCCGCGCGAGGTGCTGGCAGCGGCATCAACCGTCCAGCCGTTGCTGGTAGCGGTGCTGGCCACAGCCGCTTGCGTATCATCCAGCGCAGGCCAGCCGTCGTTTACTACGGGCGTAGCGGGAGTGGTTTTGAGGGCCACGCGGCGGGCTTTCTTGGCTTTGCGGGCAGCTACCTTGGTGGCTTTGGCAGCCGTTTTTTTGCTGGCAGCAGGAGTGGTTTGGGCGCTGGCTTCAGCCAACAGGAATACCGACAGGGCGAGGGTGAGGAAGGAGCGAATCATGGCTGAAGGAATTGAAAGTGAGGTTGAAAAGTTGGTTTCCATTACTGGTAAGGAACTATTCGAAAAGTATGCCAACTTCCGTTTCATCGCCGCGCAGCCACGCAAAACGGCCCGGTTGGTGCGAAAACGCATACCAACCGGGCCGTTTTATCGACAAACTCCTCTTTAGCGCGGTGTGAGGGTGGTACCGGTGCGCGATTTGGTGGGTGCCGGGCCATTATAGCCCTCTACTTTCTTGGGGTTATCCACGTTCACGGGCATGCCGGGCGCGGCATAGGTGTTTTGGCCTTTGCTATCAGCGCTTTCCGTCGAGCCCACGGCCCCATTGCCACCGGGACCAATGTCGTTGCGGCCGCCGGGTGCGGGCCTGGCCGCCGCCTGCCCCTGCATGGTAGTGCTGCGGGTAGTGGTAGCGCGGGTTTTGCCGGTTTTCTTAATGGGTGCGGTCTGAGCAGTGGCACTGGCTGCTACCGTCAACACGAGCAGCGCAGAAAAAAAGGAACGCAGGAGCATAAGCAGGCGGGTGTAAATGGTGAGGAGAAAGCAAGCAGCGCCGTCAACAGCGCTGATTTGGCATACGCGAAACGCACTTGCTGGGTGGGCGGCCGTGCGGAATTAGTTGCTTAGCGCCGCGCCACGGTGGAGTTATTAAAACCGAGAAGCCCATTCAAATCAGCTATTGCTGACTCGAATGGGCTTTTCAGTGTGACTATCAATTGACTTGCCGGGATAGGCCAGCGGCCATTACCAGCCCGAAGGCTCAGGGGCTTTTTTCTTAGCAGGAGCGGCCTTGCGAGTTGTTTTTGCTTCAGGAGCGGCGGCAGGAGCCGCTTTTGCAGCAGTTTCGGCGCCACCAGCAGCATTGCCAGCACCGGCTTCTTCGGTAGCAGCAGGCATGGGGGCAGCGGCGGGCGCGGGAGCCGGCGCAGCGGCCGTGGGAGCCGGTTCAGCGGGGCGTGGGGGCCAAGGCTTAGGGCGGCGCACTTTGCGGTTGGCACGCCGCTCAGCAGAGGCCGCGGCGTCGGCAGCCATGATGTTGCGGCCGCTCGTCAGCATAACGGGCGAGCCGGGAGCCACCGAAATGAACTGGCCCGAGCTGGCGTTGGAGTTGCCGCCACCGCCGCCACTAAATCCGCCTTTGTCGGCCGGCGCGGGTGCTGTTGCATCGGGCGTGGGAGTAGCCTCCGGAGCGGCGGGCTCAACGGCCGCGCCGCCGTTTTTCGTGGCGGCCTGGTCGGCGGCTTTGGTAGTGGTCGTTTTAGTCGTCGTTTTCTTCGCGGGCGCCTTTTTGGGGGTATCCCAGCCGCTGGGCGCGTCCCAGCCGCTCTGAGCGGAAGCAGAAGTTGCTATGCCCCCGCAGATAAGGAAAAAGAATAGTACACGTTTCATGGCAAGAGAGTTGGTTAAATGAATATCAGGCTTTAACTAAATGGGTTTGGGAATCGTTCGGCTAAGGCCAAGCCCTTGCCGTAACTTTGTGGTCTATGATGCAGGAATCAATTGCCGCTCTGGCGGCCGAAATTACAACGGCCGCGCTGAATAATACCGCTGAACTTGATGCTTTTCGCATCAGCTACCTCGGCCGCAAGGGCCGGCTGGCTGATTTGTTCGACCAGCTCAAGACCGTGCCCGCCGAGGAGAAGCGCGCCGTAGGCCAGCAGCTCAACGCCCTGAAGCAGCAGGCCCAGGCCCGTTTCGACGAGGCCCAGCAGGCTGCCGAAGCCGCTGCCGACAATGCGCCCGCCAATCCCGACTTCGATTACACCCTGCCCACCGTGCCCAACGCCCTGGGCACCCGCCACCCGCTGAGCTTGGTGCGTGAGGAGATGCTGCGCGTGTTTGCCCGCATCGGCTTCGCCGTGGCCGAGGGGCCCGAAATTGAGGACGACTGGCACAACTTCACCGCCCTCAACTTCCCCGAGAACCACCCGGCGCGGGATATGCAGGATACGTTTTTCGTAGCCCCGGTGTCGCGTGCGGCTGGTGCGGCCGATACTGGCGCGACCGGCAATGCCGCCACCGGCGCGCCCGACCTGCCCCACCTGCTGCGCACCCACACCAGCACCGTACAGGTGCGCGTGATGGAAACCGAGCCCCTGCCCATCCGCCGGGTAATGCCGGGCCGCGTGTTCCGCAACGAGGCCATTTCGGCGCGGGCGCACATGATGTTCCACCAAGTAGAGGGCATTTTCATTGACGAAGGCGTGAGCTTCGCTGACCTCAAGCAGACGGTGTACTACTTCGTGCAGGAGCTGTTCGGACAGGACATCAACATCCGCTTCCGCCCCAGCTTCTTCCCCTTCACCGAGCCCAGTGCCGAGATTGACATCACCTGCCTTATCTGCAAAGGGGCAGGCTGCAACATCTGCAAATATTCGGGCTGGGTCGAAATTGGCGGCTGTGGCATGGTGGACCCCGCCGTGCTCGACAACGCCAAAATCGACTCCGAGAAATACGCTGGCTACGCCTGGGGCATGGGCATCGAGCGCATTGCCATGCTCAAGTACCAGATTAAGGATTTGCGCCTGTTCACCGAGAACGACATGCGCTTCCTCCGGCAGTTCGAGGCCCTCTAAACAACCCACAATCCTTGAGAACGACGGCCGCACTTTTGTAAACGATGGTAACGCCGCTACGAACGACGTACCCGAGCCACAGAATGACGTCAGCCCATTACGAACGCCGTTAACGCCTCATAGAACGACTTCCTCTTTTCTAAGAAGGCTGTTGCCGAGCACGGGTAAGACCTGCGAGGTGATGGGAACGGCGGGCGAGAGACCGGGCGGCCTTCCTGGGGTGCGAGTGGTGGGCGGCAACGGGTTGCGTCGTAATTTTGGGGTTCGGCGGAAACGCCTTTTATCTTATTCGTGCGGGCAGGGCATGTGCTTGGCGCGGCAGGCGGCCCGATTGCCCGTGCCATGGCCGCGAAATCCCGGCTAATCAATTTAAATCAGCGATTGTGAAAGTTAGAAATCAGACCCAGAATAAAGTTAACGTTATCACCCTCGGGTGCTCGAAGAACATTGTAGACTCGGAGGTCCTGATGGGCCAGCTCCAGGCAAACCAGTTCGACGTGACGCACGAGGCCGAGAAGTCCGACGCCAACATCGTTATCATTAATACCTGCGGCTTTATTGATAACGCCAAGCAGGAAAGCATCGACACCATTCTGCGCTACGCGGATGAAAAGGAGGCCGGCCGCCTCGAAAAGCTGTACGTGACGGGCTGCCTCTCGCAACGCTACAAGGACGAGCTGGAAGTGGAAATCCCGCAGGTGGATGCCTATTTTGGCACCCTGGAGCTGCCCCAGATGCTGAAGGTACTCAACGCCGACTACAAGCACGAACTCATCGGCGAACGCCTGATTACCACGCCCAAGCACTACGCTTACTTTAAAATCGCGGAGGGCTGCAACCGCCCTTGCTCGTTCTGCGCCATCCCGCTGATGCGCGGCAAGCACGTGGACCGGCCCATCGAGGACCTGGTGAAGGAGGCCAAGCGCCTGGCCAGCATGGGGACCAAGGAGCTCATTCTCATTGCCCAGGAC
>Ga0265780_10006489_pt1 | contig 14500 bp, 13 predicted proteins | sample P1T30metagenome_FD_192432 | JGI IMG/M metagenome (GOLD analysis project Ga0265780, IMG submission 192432) | Plant litter microbial communities from East Loma Ridge, Irvine, California - P1 T30 | ecosystem: Environmental > Terrestrial > Plant litter > Unclassified | place: USA: California... | reverse complement strand
CACCAGTTCGTGCAGACTGTAGCCAACCGGATCATCGAAATCACACCAGTTGGTCTATTGGACAAACTGATGACCTACGACGAGTTCCTGACCGACAACCGAGTCAAGCAACAGCGCGAGGAACTATATGCGGCTATAGCGTAGTCAATTTTTATCTATTCGTAAACCACCGTTCGTTACCTTCGCGGGTACGAACGGTGGTTCTTTTTATTGATACCGGTATGGACGGACTGCGGGTAAACGGACGAATCTGGCTCGAAGCCGATGAACGATTTATGGGTATCGGGCGACTGGAATTGCTGGATCACATCGCCAGCACTGGCTCGATCAATCAGGCAGCTAAAGCGATGAGAATGTCCTACAAACGAGCCTGGGAACTGGTGCAATCCATGAATGCGCAAGCCGATAAACCGCTGGTCAGTACGCAGACAGGTGGCGAAAAGGGTGGAGGAACGGTGATCACGCCCGAAGGTGAACGGTATCTGACATACTACCGCAACCTGCAGGCGCGGTTTCAGCAATTCCTGCATCTCGAAACACAAGCCTTAGCGTCACTGGCTTCTAAGTAATTTCTGATACGATATTGGCTGGTAAGATGGCGTATTCTGCCCTGTAACGCCAGACAGGCATTTTATGGATCGACTGTTACGTGGTGCTGGGACAAGCGACTAATTAGTTTTTTAGCCAGTATTAGCCAATTATGGTTACATCTATAAACTGCCTTCGCTTTACTTCTTTATGCAGATATTTGACGTTGTGATTATTGGTACCGGTTCGGCCGGGAAACAGGTTGCTGAAACTGCCCGTGCCGCCGGAAAATCCGTCGCTATTATTGATAAGTTGCCCTTTGGTGGTACCTGCTCGCAGCGGGGATGTGATCCCAAGAAAATACTAGTTGGCGCAGCTGAGATCGTGGCCCGATCGACTGATTTAGCGGGAAAAGGCATTACTGAACAGGCAGCGATCAATTGGGCCGATCTGATGGCCTTTAAAAAGACCTTTACCGACTCCATTCCCGAAAATACAGAAAAAAAATTTGCGGACCTGGGTATTGCTCAATTTCACGGGGCCGCGTCGTTTACGGCAAAAAACCAGTTGCGGGTGGGCGACGAAACTCTGGAAGCCACGCACATTGTCATTGCCGCTGGTGCCGCTCCACAACCGTTGAAAATACCCGGCGAAGACAAGCTGGCCTACAGCGATGACTTTCTGGACCTGCCCCAGTTACCCAGCGATATTGTGATGATTGGTGGAGGCTATATTGCCTTTGAATTTGCGCATATTGCCGCCCGGGCGGGAGCTAACGTAACCATTATTCATCAGGGAAAACGACCACTCGAACAGTTCGACGCCGACCTGGTGGCCATGCTGACAAAAGCCACCGAAGAGCTGGGTATTCGTGTGTTACTGGAATCCAGGGTAACGGGAATCGAGGGCGAAGGCGATCAGTTGACAGTGCAGTACAAACAGAACGACCAGCAACTAACGGTGGCCGCCAAACTGGTGGTGCACGCTGCGGGTCGGGTGGCCGATGTGGCCGATATGGGGCTTGACAAAGCCGGTGTGGAAGTGAGTAAAAAAGGCGTAGTCGTGAACGAATATCTACAGTCGGTGTCGAATCCGGCTGTTTATGCCTGTGGGGACGTATCTGACAAGGGCAAGCCGCTGACTCCCCTGGCTTCTTATGAGGGCGGGATAGCCGGGTGCAACATCCTGACCGAAAAATCGAAGAAATACACGGACGACCCCGTTCCGTCGGCCGTCTTTACCCTACCCCCGCTGGCAGCCGTCGGTCTGACCGAAGAACAGGCTACCGAACAGGGGCTGGACGTAACGGTGATGTGCAAAGAAACAACCGACTGGTACACCTCGAAGCGGATCAACGAGCCTATCTCTGCCTTTAAAACGCTGGTCGATAAAAAGACCGGGCTCGTCGTAGGGGCGCATGTGCTGGGGGCTGGTAGCGACGAACTAATCAACGTCTTTACGCTCGCCATAAAATACAAGATTCCAGCGAAGGAACTGGGCACTACGCTGCTGGCGTATCCAACCCACGGGTCGAACCTATCGTCAATGCTGCCTAAGTGAGTAGGCACAAAAACGGCGACGAGGGTAATTCGTCGCCGTTTTTACAATTCTCTTACTTACCCCACTCAGCCGGGTTCTGGCGCCAGTTTGATAGCGAATCCAGCGCGTCGGCGGGGATGTAATTCAGCGTTTGGGCTTCTTTGAGCAGCGCGTCGTAGTTACTCAGGCAGAGTAGTTCAACGTTACGTTCGGCAAAGTTCTGGTCGGCCAATGGGAAGCCGTAGGTGAAGATAGCTGCCATACCCAGTACCTCAGCCCCGGCTTTGCGCAGGGCATCGACCACTTTCAGTGAGCTTCCGCCCGTCGAGATCAGGTCTTCGATGACCACAACTTTCTGGCCTTCATTCAGCTGCCCTTCAATCTGTTTGCCCATGCCGTGCGCTTTTGGCTCGGGCCGAACGTAGCAGTAGGGGAGGTCCAGTACGTCTGCCACCAGCACTCCTTGTGGAATACCCGCCGTGGCGACACCCGCAATGGCTTCTACGTCCGGAAAACGATCCCGAATAGCGTCGGCCAGGGCATTTTTGATAAAGGTACGCACCTCAGGATAGGCTAACGTAACGCGGTTGTCGCAGTAAATGGGCGATTTCCAGCCTGAGCTCCAGGTAAACGGACTATCGGGTTGGAGCCGTACGGCTTTAACGGTGAGTAGATGCCGGGCAACGGCCTGTTGGGTAGTCAATTGATCCACAGTAGTGAAAATAAGCGGATCGGTATGCGTCGTCTAATCCGGTTTTTTGCCTGTGAGGTGCACTCGGACTGTGTCGATACGCGTACCGTCCATCGAAATAATAGTAAACGTAAACGGAGAAAATTCGATTACATCGCCAACGCGGGGTAAGTCCTCATGGGTTGCCAGAATAAGGCCCCCCAGCGTTTCGTAGTGGTCCGATTCTGGAATGGTCCAGCCGTATTTTTCATTTAAGTCATCAATATCGTGCCGGGCACTCAACACCCAGGTACGGTCGTCCAGTTGGCGCTCCACCCAGTCTTCGTTTGTATCGAACTCGTCCTGAATTTCGCCGAAAATCTGCTCGACAATATCCTCTACACTGACCAGCCCCGACGTGCCACCGAACTCATCGACCACCACCGCCAGGCTTTTCCGCTCGGCCAGAAATCGGAGCAATAGGTCCTGCGCGAGCATGGTTTCTGGGATGGCAATCATGGGCGTAACGATCGATTCGATACTGGTTGGCTTCTGAAACAGGGCCAGCGCGTGGCAGTAACCAAGCACGTCGTCGATAGTGTCCCGGTATACGATGATCTTGGAATGACCGCTCTGCTGAAACGCCTGCCGGAGTTCTTCGATGGAGTCGTCAATGGCTACGGCGGCAATCTCCGTTCGGGGTACCTGGCACTCCCGGACGCGCACATCACGAAACTCGATGGCGTTATTGAAAATGCGGGAATCCACTTCGACCTCCTCCGATGGGTCGGCCGTTTGGTTAAATTCCTGTAGATACTGGTTGAGATCTGTGAGTCCGAAAACAGGCCGAATTTCAGGGTTTCGTTTGCCCAGTACGTATCGAATAATGAAACGAGCCGTACTGACCAGCAGCCGAACCAGAGGAGCAATAATTTTATACAACACCCAGAGTGGTACGGCCAGTTTTTCGAGAAACCGGTCGGGGTGGATCAGCGCCAGACTTTTGGGCAGGTAATCGGCCAGGGGCATGAAAACAATCGTCAGTACGATTGTTTCGATTACGATAAGCCAGAACGGATGCGTGTATGAGTCGGGTAGTAGCTCAATTAGAATCGGATTGAGAATCAGTACGCCGAACACCGCATACAGTACCAGGAAGAAAGTGTTGCCGCTGAGCGTTGTACCGATAAACAGAATTGGATTTTTGAGAAAGCTGGACACCAGCTTCTCGCCCAGAGGGCCCTGCTTGCCATGCAGCTCGAAGTACAGCCGGTTGACCGACAGATACGCCATTTCGACGGCCGAGAAAAACCCGGCAAGGACCAGGGTTAGTAAGGCTCCAAAAAAAAGGGCGTACGATTCCAAATGCAGGCGAGTTAGTTGATTGATAACAAGTCTGGTAAGTACACCAGCTTATTTTTTCTTCTTTTTCTGGCGATCGGTCACCATTTGCTTGATGGTCGGCGAAATCTCTTTGTTACGTTCGATGCGTCGGTGGCGGATAAACTGCAACAGCAATAGAAACGACAGACACAACATCAGTAGCCAGTAACTGTCGGCAAAGGTAGTGCGCTGGTACTCGGCAATCCAGAGAATAAGAAAGCCAACCGCAGCGGCCAGTGAGAGCGTTTCAGAAAGCTTCATAAGCGAGTAAGCCGTTCGGCTAACGTAGCGTTACGTTAGCCGAACCAGCAGGCTGAGTCAATTAAGCCAGACTCTTTTGTTTCATCTTGGAGAATTCGCGGTACCGCCGGATCATGGCCAGTAAGAAACCAATAATTACCAGTAGCGTACCAATCCAGAGAACGTTGATCAGCGGTTTTTCGAACGCTTTCAAGACGACATAATCGCGTTGAGTCCGGTTAACGGCAAACGTAAATTTACCGTTTGCGGGATCAACCGCGTTCAACTGAATGCGGATGCCCAGTTCATCACTCGTTTCTGCCCGGCGGCCAACCATCCGATCTTTGATGATGAAGGCTGGCTTCAGAATATGTTCGCTGTTCTTGTCCAGCACCCGAATGTTTGCACGAATAGCGGCATCGTTGGGACCAATTTCCATCCCTTCTACGTCGTTCGTCCGGGTCACGTTATCCAGAATAGCGACGTAGTCGTTCAGGAAAAATGTGTCTTTAACGGCTACCGTATAGTTCTCTGTTTTTTCCCAGCGGTTCTCATCTTCTGGGTTTGGTACCGATGACACAAAAGTGTACATATCCCGGTCGGCTTTGTGCCGAATATCAGGCGACGCCAGTAAGCCCATGCGATCGTTCACCTGCGCCCGTGGGTAGAGTGTAAAGATTTTGCCGCTCGGTTCCCGATATTCTACCTCGTAGTAGGTATTTTCTGGGTACAAAGCCAGCGTATCGCCTTTTTTGTAATATAGCTTGCCGTTCTGCTCGATGTCCTGTTGCGCAATACCATGAAAATCACCTTCAATAACCGATACCGCTTTTTGGGGCAGGTAACCCGGTACGTCACGGGCTTCAATCCGACGACCCCGGTAGGTAAGCTGGTAAGGCCCCATCTGTTCGCCCTGATTCAGCCACAACAGCTTGTTTTCTTTGTTTTCCTTGTTGTCGTTCTTCGTAAACTCTTCCTGATTCGATATCGCCAGACCGCTGTTGTTGATCGAGATAACCCGCGAATAACCCGACGAGTACAAAATACCCAACAGCATCAGCGCCATGCCGATGTGAGCAATAGCGCCACCTGACATGCGGTAGTTTCCCCGAATGATACCCAGAACGATGGTTGTGTTGGCAACCAGCGCAAAGACAGCGGCTACCAGCAAGGCCATGTACACGGGATTCGTGATGGAGCCGAACGCAATAATACCCGCGCTGATCAACAGCGTAAGGATAGCGGGCGTAATGAGTGCATCCCATTTCTTGTTGTCGATCTTCCGCCACCACATATACTGACCAACGCCCGTCAGTACCGCGATAACAATAAAGAACCAGACTTGGAATTTACTGTAGTGCGCCACCTGATCGGCGGGAAGAGCCAGGTTCGACACTTTGCCGAACGACTCCAGAATCTTGTTATAGACAGGAATCGAGGTGGTTGCGGTCACCTGAAAAGCGGCCAGACTGAGCACCGTAGCACCGATGAAGAGCCAGAACTCCTTCGTGTAGACCGATGCTTCCTGCTCATCGCTGGGAATGAATTTCCATTTATTGATAGCCAGCGCCACCGCTAGCACCAGGAACACCAGCATGTAAATCAGCAGTTGTCCCGACAGGCCAAGGTCGGTGAACGAGTGCACCGAGGCATTACCCAGGATACCGCTCCGCGACAGGAAGGTCGAGTACAGGATCAGCAGGAACGTAGCAATGGTCAGGATGATCGCGGTTTTCAGACCCGTCGAACTCTTTTTGGCAATAAGCATGGTGTGCAGCGCACCTACCAGCACCAGCCACGGTACGTAGACCGAGTTTTCGACGGGGTCCCAGTTCCAGTAGCCACCAAAATTGAGGGTTTCGTAGGCCCAGTAACCCCCCATCATAATGGCCGTTCCCAGAATCATACCACCGGCCAGCGTCCAGGGCAGGGCGGGACGTATCCATTCGAGCGGCTGATTTCGCCACAGACCGGCAATGCAGTATGAGAAAGGAACCAGCGTAAGTGCATAGCCCAGGAATGTCGTGGGTGGGTGAATCACCATCCAGTAGTTCTGGAGCAAAGGGTTCAGCCCGTTGCCATCTTTCGGAACGTAATTGGGGTTCATCGTGAAGATGGGCGCATCGGGCATGGCTTCTTTCAGCAGCAGGAATGGCGAGGAACCGATCTTGAGCAAATCACCGAAAACAACGCCTAGAATCATCGACGCCAGGAAGGCCTTTACCAGCGCAAAAATGGTCATCATGGGCGCTTCCCATTTGCTACCACTGGTCTGAATCAGAATACCACCCAGCACCGCATTCCAGAACAGCCAGAGCAGAAACGACCCTTCCTGACCTTCCCAGAAACACGAGATCATGTAGTGAACCGGTAACGCCAGCGAGGAGTGACTCCAGGCGTAATGGTACTCGAAATAATGGTTGTAGATAATGCAGAACAGCGAGGCCGCAATCCCAACTACAGCCACGCCGTGGATGTAGAACGCCCAGCGAGCCAGCGTCTTCCAGTCATCTTTCGGCGCTGTGGCAGCGCTAGCCTTTCCGCCCGTCGATACGTTTCGGCGGGTTTTTGGCTTCTGCATGGTCAGCGTATCGCCCGCTTCATATTCCAGAACCGTTTCTTCGTTCCGTTCTGCAACAGGTTGAGCCATCAGCGCCCGGCGCTGACCGAGTGACGACAGAAAATAAGCCACCGTTGCCACCAGTGCCGTAACGAACGACAGAATGACGAAAAAATGACCGAGTTGACCGACTGTTGTGTGTATCATAAGGTAAAGAGTGAAAGGTGAAAAGAGCGAAAGAGCGAAAGAAATGCCGTGTATCGCTCTTTCGCCCTATCACTCTTTCGCTCTTTATAGTTGTGCTGTTTTGACTTCGTGTTCGGTTGTTTCCAGCTTGCCGTCCTGGTACTTGGATGGGCATTTCAGCAGGATCTTATTGCACTTGAAGTGATCGCCTTCCATGTTGCCAACCACCACGATCTGTTCCGACCGGTCGAAATCCTGTGGTTTTGGGCTGTTGTACACTACCCGTTCCGAGCGGTTGTCATTGTCGATGAGCGTAAACTCAAAGTAGTTCGGGTCGATCTGGGGGTTATAGACAACATCTGTCGCGTGGCCTTGCGCGTCTTTCGGCGCTTTTCCCACAATGTGAATCAGCTTGTCGTCGCCGTCTTTCGCCAGTTCCGAGGCCTGTTTGAAGTTAACGTACGAACTGGCATCGCCCGCCGTGGAAACAATAATACCAATGGCAATCGCGATGACGATGATACCGAGGATATGGGTAATTTTCATTGGATTAACGGAAAGAAAGACAAGTTCGGTTAACTGATGCCCTGCGTTTTTGGGCGGGTATCTTTAGTATGGGCAGCTACTTCTTTTTCCAGCTTGCCCAGTTGGCTGTCAAGCCGGACCAGGTAAATAATGATACCGGCAAAAACGGCCGCAATGACCGCGACCACAACCCAGATTTTACCGTCGGCCCGGAGTCGATCGGCCATAGCGACGCCTTCTTCAACGGGTTGCTGTAAGGCAGTCAGGATATTCGTTAATAAACTCATTGGCTTTAACTAAGTCAAGTTAACCGACCGGTGCTTTCGCGGGCAGATTAAGTAACAACGTAACGAAAAATAATACTAAATCATTCCTCCAGGGCCGCCCGAAGCCGACGCATCCGGACGCGTAGTTCGGTAATCCAGACGCCCAGCAGCGTAAAGCCGATGACGGCCGGATAAAACACCATCCGCATCCGGCTATCCATGTCGTACTTTCCGAAAGCCGGGTTACCGCCGTTGCCGGGATGCAGCGAGTCGGTCAGGCGGGGGACAATGAAGATAAGCGGAATGAAAACGGCAAAGGCAAAAATGTTATAAACGGCCGAGATCCGGGCCCGGCGCTGCTCATCGTCGAACGAACCGCGCAGAATCAGGTAAGCAAAGTAAAGCAGCATTCCAACGGCTACGCTGTTCAGCTTCGGGTCGTTCGGCCAGGGTTCACCCCAGGTGAAATTGGCCCATAGCGAGCCCGTCAGGCAGCCCAGCAGGCCAAACAGAATCGACGTATTGGCAAACTCGACCGCCACAAGATCATCATCAAACCGGCCCGAGCGCAGGTATTTGATCGAATAGACAGCCGAAGTCAGCAGCAGAATAATCATCCCGAACCAGAGCGGTACGTGGAAATATACGTTTCGGATACTCTCGTTCAGAATCGGCTGCCGGGGTACTGTGCCCAGCAGACCCTGCAGGACAACGTAGGATAAAATCAGGACTGCGAGGGCTTTCCACCAGTTTCTTTTCATATCAGTAAGCCGGGTATCCGGCAATCATGCATTAGTTGGACAGTACGTCCGGAAAAACGTTTAACTCCGCCATAAAAACGGAAATAACAACCAGGATAGGGTGAGCACGATGGCGTCAATGGCCAGCACAATCCCAACTTCATCCCAACTCACGCTTCGGTCGAGCCCGTCGAGTGCATTTTTGGAGATTTCCAGCAGCATAAGCAACAGCGGCAGAATGATCGGGAAGCTCAGGACCGCCATCAGTGTAGCCGGGTTTTCGGCTTTGCTGGCAATACCCGATACCAGCGTCAGCGAAGCCGAAAACCCCACAGCACCCAGTATCAGACTAACCATATACAGGCCCACGTCCTGCACCGGATTGCCCAGCACGAAGGCATACACAGCAAAGCCCAGCAGGGCCAGTACCAGCATCAGTATCGTGTTGTACGCTATTTTGGCCAGGATAATCTGCTGCGGACTCGCCAGGGTGTAGTAATACAGCTGACGACCGGCGCGCTCCTGCACAAAACTCTTGGCAATGGCGTTAATGGCGCTGAATAACAGGATGATCCAGAATAGCGTGTTCCAGACGATGGGGGTTAGCTGACCGCGACGCGCGTTGAAACTCAGGTAACAAACGAAGACCGCCCCGACGATATACAGCAGCATGCCGTTGAGTGCGTAGCGCTGCCGCCACTCCAGCAGAAATTCCTTCCGCATCAAGGCACCCATTTGACGTACTGATTCCACGAGGCTGGTTTGTTTCAGACCACAAATTTACATCAGAACCCGGAAAGAGTAAGGAAAAGGACTAAACAGTTTTTGGTTACTTTTGCCGCCGATGGATTATGAGTTGATTGCTACGCTGTGCGGCTTTGCGTTCATAGCCGGGTTTATTGACGCCATTATCGGCGGGGGCGGGTTGATTCAAACACCCGCCATGCTGTTCAGCCTGCCGCAGTATCCGGTGCCGACGCTGATTGGCACCACCAAAATTCCGTCGCTGGCGGGCAGCCTGATGGGCGCGTTCCAGTATAGCCGTCGCGTGGCGGTCGTTGGACGCTTTATCGGACCCATGATGGCGATTGCGTTTGGCGCTTCCTGGCTGGGGTCGCTTACGCTGACGCTCGTGCCCAATTACTTCATGAAACCGCTGGCGCTGGTCATTCTGATCGGCGTATTTATCTACACGCTCACCAAAAAAGATTTCGGACAGATGCCTCTGCGGGTCGTATCGCCCCGGCAGCAGCAGATTCGAATGTGGCTGATGGGCGCCATCGTTGGTTTCTATGACGGCTTCTTCGGACCGGGAACGGGCAGTTTTCTGGTCCTGGGATTCATTGCGCTGATTGGCTTCGATTTTCTGAAAGCCAGCGCCCACGCCAAGCTGGTCAACGCGTCGACCAACCTGGCCAGCCTGCTGTTTTTTGTCAACAAGGGAGTTATGATCTACACGGTTGCGGTGCCGATGGCCGTCGCCAACCTGACCGGCGCGTTCCTGGGTGCCCGGCTGGCTATTCTGAAAGGTAACTCATTCATCCGGGTCTTCTTCCTGATCGTCATTGCCGCTACCATCCTGCGTTTCGCCTGGGATTTGTGGCGGTAGGTTCGGTCGGATTGAAAAAGCCCAACCCCCGTTACCGGAAAGCTGGGCTTATCTGACAATCTAATTGCTTACTGTTACTGCCGAATAATTTTCACTGTCTTCTGCTGGGTGTCAGTACCAACATTTAACAGGTAAATACCGGCCGACCGGCCTATAGACATACGCTGGCGGCTGGTGCTTTCACTCGTTTGAACGCGTTGTTCGCTGATCAACGCGCCCCGGCTGTCAAGAACACGGAACTGTAGCGATGATCCCTGTATACCCGTTACGTTAAGCTCGATAATTTCACTTGTGGAAGGGTTTCCCAGAACAATAACGTTCAATTCGGCGTCAGTTGCGGCCAGTCGGGCATTGGACGAGCAGGGGGCCGGGCGTATCCATTCCAGCGTTACTTCCGATGCGGGTTCGCCAACGTAGCGGGCGCGCAGCGTGAACGGTTTTACGTCACCAGCGGTGCGCAGATCGTTGTTGAACTGGTGCGTCGGGTTGGTTGTCCAGCCGGTAATCCCCGGCACGGAGTAATATTCCACGGTTTTGCCCGGCGCTACGTTCGCAACCTGGAATGTAAAGACGCCTGTTGCGCAGTTGTAAGCAGGCTCAACCAGTCTGAAATTGCTGATCGTCGAACCGCAGGCGCCCGGCAGGTCAAAGGTGTAGCTGACCGTCACCCCGCTTTGAGTGGCCTGAATGATAATGGGTTTCGGATCGGCCCGCAGTTCGGTTTCGACCGTTCCCGATGCGTCCGTTGGGGCATTTCGGGTGATACCGATCGCGAAGTACGTAATGGGCGTGCCGTCGCCGTCAGCGGTACGGAACGTAATAGTGCCCGTTGCGCAGTCATACAGTGGCGCAATCAGTGCCAGCGGACGCGTGTTGCCGTTGGGGGCGACGGTTAGATTGAACATGGCCTGCGCCGATAAATTACCGGAATCAGTAGCCACGATTGTTACGGGGAACGTACCGGCCTGGGTGGGCGTACCGCTGATGCGCCGGTTGGCGGCATCGAACGTCAGGCCCTCGGGCAGGCCCGTTGCCGTGTACATCAGGACGTCGTTGTTCGGGTCGGAGAAGGTACTGGTGGGAAACTGGAACACGAAATACGTACCGCGCTGGGCAAACTGATTCTCGATAGGAACTGCCAGCGTGGGCGGCTGGTTGCCGTTGCTGCCCTGACAGTACGCCCGAAAGTTGAACAGGTACGTCACTTCACGGCCGCTCTGCCGGGCTTTCAGCAGAACCGTTTTCGAGTTTAGATCGGCCAGCACCGGCGCATCCAGAAACTGGTTCGGGTTTGGACTCCAGTCCGTAATGCCGATACCCTGGTATTCAATTCGTGAACCGTCTCCGCCGGTTGTCTGGTACGTAATAGCGCCCGTCTGGCAGTTGAACACCGGTTGTACCAGCGCCAGCGGTTGCCCGGTCGCTATGGCCTGAATGGCTTTGTCGGCCTGCACAAATCCGTAACCAGTCCGGTAGTCAAAACCGGTGTCGAAACCGGGCGTGAGTGGATCGTCCATGTCCAGCGCCGTTTCTGCCAGCAAACTCAATACGCTGCTGGGGGCGAGACTATTCCCGGCGCGTTCCTGCATCAGAGCCGCCACGGCTGCCAGATGGGGTGCCGACGCCGACGTACCAAAAAAATTAGGGAAACCGTCCCCCTCAAAGTCGTTCCCGAAAAAGGTATTGTTTCCGCCATTGGGGCCAGTGAGTTCCGGCTTGGGACGGGTAAGGCCCATAACGCCGTTGATTCGGGCACCCGTGGTGGTGAACAGCGTTGGCGTACCCCCCGCCGACGAGAAATTTTCGACCAGGGCGGTCGTGAGCGAGGGGTTGAAAGCGGGGGTGTTGGTATAACGCGCAGCTGCTACGGCAATGGCCCGGTTCGCATTGCTGTGGCCGTAGGTGGTTGAACTCTGCGTATCGTATTCAATGGCAACGGTACTGCCGAAGTTGATCCACTTGATCAGACCGGGGTCAGGGCCTTCGTACTTAACCAGCACCAGATCGATACTGATGGGCGCGTTTGACGTATTAGCATACCCCGAAATTTCGACCGGGTCACCCCCGATGTTGGCGTTGGCCGACGACAGAAAGGGGATTAGCATGCCGTTGTAATAGACCAGCAAATCCATGTCGGTCCGTGCTCCCGCTCCGCCACTAACCGACGCAAACGGATCGTCCCACTGAAAGCCGATGATCACCTGCCCACCGGCGGGAATGGTAATTCGCTGGTACACGTCCCCTCCGCCGAAATCGTGGGGATTACCCAGCAAACCATAAGTCGGGTGGCTCAACGGACCGCCGTTCCGGTAGGTGCTCTGGTAGGATGAGCGGCCGGAGTTACCCGCTGAGGAGAAGTACGTAACGTTGTTGTTTGTTACGACCTCGTCAACCGCCTGCGCAATGATACCATCCTGGAAAAACGGCTCGGCGAAGTAGCTGACATCGTCGACAATAATGTTGCACCCCGCTGCGGCCAGGCTTTTGATGCCCTGCGCAAACCCGGCCTGTCCCGTAAAAGCAGTGTTAAACGCAATCGCAGCGCCCGGTGCTACGTCGTGAACAATCTCGGCCATCGCTCGGCCTTCGTCGCTTGCATCCGGCTCCTGGTATTCTTCCAGCACCTGAACACCAGCAGGAAGGTCGCCGGAGGCAACACCCGCCCCCGCGCGCCCCAGCGCATTATACGAGTCGGAGAGGATACCAACTTTGGAGTGGGTTCCTGTCAGGCCATAGGTCTGCCGGGCGAGGTCAGCTTTGAGCGCTTTGTCGCCCTGTGACGTAACGATGCCCGCGCTATGAACGGGTTTGTAAGCCGGCCGGGCAAAGCGCAGCGCGGGGATGTCTTTAAGTGCATTCAACTGGCTGACGGGAAGGTAGCCGAACACCAGCTGGTTATACGCCCGCCCGTCGGTCAGCCCTAGTCCCTGCAACGCCTGCAGGAGCGTACTGGCATCCCAGCTGGGGGCTGTCGCGGCTTCGATGGCAATCTGATCACCCCGCATCTGGAAACGGGTTAGTTTCTCGAGCCCCCGAACCTCTGAGGGAATCGAGGCCGAATTGCCGGTGGGAAGATTCACCAGATCAGTCGTTAGACGAGCCGCTCGGGCGGCCTGCTTGCCGGGGCTCTGGGCGCGGGTGGTATTGACTTGACCAGCAAGCAAAAAGATGAGCGAGAAAAAGAAAAATCGTTGTAATCGTTGCAGCATAAGCAGGTGAAAAATAAGCCTACCCGGAAGGGTGTAGACTGCAAAAGTATCGCAAAAGAAAACAGAAAAATGGCGGATCTATTCTACGTACCAGACTGGCTAGCGGACGGGGGAGATGGGCGGGCTTTTTAATTAAATGTTTGCTCCGACAAATTTTCTGCCGTAATCTTGCGTTAATTAAATTGAATCTAAATAAGAAGCGGGTCGAGGTCTGCCGGTTACAAACCAGTATATGAGCAAGCGTAGCGTAGCCGATTTGAAAATTGGAGAACGGGCCACCATCCAGTCGTTCAGCGATCAGATTATGTCCCTGAAATTGCTGGAGATGGGATGCCTGCCCGGTGCCGAAATCTGCCTGCAATGCAAAGCTCCGCTGGGAGATCCGCTCTGCCTGAACGTATCGGGCTACTGCCTGTCGATGCGTAAATCAGAAGCCGCTACGATTCTGATTGAAAATTAACCGTTTGCTGTTGTGCTGTTTGCTGCAGTTTCGAATCGGTAAACGGTGCGCTGTAAACCGTGAAGTAATTTGAAAGCGTCGCCTATCATTGCCCTCATTGGGAATCCCAATGCGGGGAAATCGTCATTATTTAATCAGCTGACGGGCCTGCGTCAGAAAACGGGGAACTTCCCCGGCGTCACCATGGACCGAAAATCCGGTACGTGGTCGGTAGACGCACAGACCAGCACGGTCGTTGTCGATTTTCCCGGTATTTACTCCATCTACCCTAAGTCGCTGGACGAACAGCTCGTTACGGACATTCTGGCCAATCCGGCCCACCCCGATTATCCGGACGTTGTTATCGTAGTAGTCGATGCATCGAACCTGCACCGGAATCTCCTTCTGTTCACGCAGGTTGCCGATCTGGGCGTACCAACCGTACTGGCGCTGAACATGCTCGACGTGGCGCATGAGCAGGAAAAAGAAGTCAACGCAACCCGTCTGGCCATGCGGCTCGGTGTGCCGGTCGTGCGCATTAACGCCCGTACCGGCGAGGGGGTCGATTCGTTGAAGAAAGCAGTGTTGGGTCAGCTGGCCGAGCCA
>Ga0265780_10006488_pt1 | contig 14501 bp, 24 predicted proteins | sample P1T30metagenome_FD_192432 | JGI IMG/M metagenome (GOLD analysis project Ga0265780, IMG submission 192432) | Plant litter microbial communities from East Loma Ridge, Irvine, California - P1 T30 | ecosystem: Environmental > Terrestrial > Plant litter > Unclassified | place: USA: California... | reverse complement strand
CGCTGATATTGTAGAGAATGTCTGCTCAGACTCAAGAACAAGAGGTCGACCACGGCCAGGACGTCGAGCAGACCCAACAAACTGACCAAGCCGTCCTCGTCGACCAGACCCAGTCCGTCAACCAGACTCAGCACGACCAGATCCAGCACGACCAGACCCAGCACGACCAGGTCCAGCTCGTCGACCAAGGCCAACAAGACACCCAGGCCCAACAAACCGCCCAAGTTGCCAACGCCCAGAACAACACCGTCTCTTCTTGGGGTATTCCCTTCGACATAGCAATTGCCACGATCGCGCGACTCGTTCAACGCGAGGCAGATCAGGCGTCACCCATGACCAGGTCCTCTACCATGGTCTCCTTCAGCGGATCGGACGCTCCCGTCACTCCTTTCGAAGACGAGTTCGCCGGGCTCGACATTGGCATCAATCATCCCTCTATGTATGAGCGAGGATCACCCATTATCCAACCGCAACAGGAACAGGAACCGCAAGACGAGCCTCACCCCTTGCACAGAAGTGTGACTTGCTGGAATCTCCCTCTGCTTGGACGAGTCATTGATAACCCATCAATCCCAAGAGCGGAGCAAGAGAACTGTCGAGAATCTCTCCGAACCGGCACCGAGTGGCCCTCCAAATCCGGAGCCGAAATCGAATCCCGTGACGACGTAGGAGACGATATGGATGATTTCGTCGCTTTCATGGCGACCGCAGAATCTCGAAAATTGGGGTCTGCAGCCTCCCGAAAATTCTTTGTCAACTCGGATTGAAGCTGGCCTAGGTCGATTTCTCCTATGTCGACTCGACTCGAATAGTCTCATGTTGTTTTGGAATTGTATTGTCGAGTATAACGAAGGTAATATGAACTTGATGATTGAGGAATGAGTTGTTTTGAAGAACATTATGATGAATGAGTAAACCCCCGAACAGAACGAGTATACATCTTTTCGTCGTTTCAGACCCCTCTAATTGATATTCATTGATTGGATCCTTACCTCAACTCAAGCTAACACAGTCATTGTTCCTTGGCCTACCTACTTGGTAAACACTCGAACGATTTTGGCGGCGATATGAAGGAAGAAGATTGAGGCGATGAAGGATAGGGATAGGACTACTACTACGAATGGATCACTGGTTGTTAGTGAGTTATCTTTGTTCTTGACGCCATCTCCGTCCCCGTCGCCATCGTCCTCACTACCAACATCTCCATCTCCATCTTCATCACGACCTAGATATCATCTCGAAGACCGCCGTCATCACCATCGCCATCGCTATCGACACCACCACCATCCTCATCACTGATACCATCTACCATCACCCATCTCATCGTCTTGGCTCGCCCACACACTCTTCCGCCATCACGACCGCACCCGGGTCTCGGCACAGTTACCGTCCCCTTCCCCTTCCGCTGTCGCATCCACATATACTCAACTAACCATTACCTATCTCCATCTCCTTCATCCTTATAATCCATCATCCATCCAGGACATCTCTAAAACATCCCCCGCTACCCAATCCAGCCATCTCCCGTCTCTACCCCTTCCCTTCCCTTCCCGAGAAACTCCCGACACACCAGAACCGGAATATAAACCACTTACACTTTCAATCCCGCCTCTCCTGAATCGGTATACAATTTCAACATTGTGTTGGAACTTCCACCTGCTCCTGCTGCCCTAGCTGATGAAGGTCGAGGGGCTGCTGCTGCTCGTCGCCTATTTATCAGCTGAGCGCCAGGCGCGACCGTTCGCCAAGCCAGTGGCTGTCATATCTCATGTCGAGGTGTATGATGTGTTGTGGGAGAAATGGGTGGACATACCTAACGGCGTTAGCCCCGTGAGGCCTATTTACCGAGTATGCGGATGCAGCTACGGCTCCAGCAGGAGGGGAAACGGGTCGTTTAAGGTCGGACTGATCATCAGTCCCTCTTGTTACGAGGGGCATGTGGGGGACGTACCATTATTGAAATAGATGAGGAAGGAGGTAGGGATGATTGATAGATCCGGTCTGGATGTCTTGGGAGTGGGTAGTGGAACGCTGGAAGTGGTGATCCCCCTTATATGGGTGGAGTATTTAATGCACTGTTTACGGGTACGATGAAGATCCAAGAAGGGAAAAGGAGAGAAAGAAAGAGGAGCGGAGTATGCATGCATATGATCTATATATCTGAATTGTACAGGTTGTTGTTGATATGGTCGCTTGATTCATGGGTATTTACAAATGTCTCAATTAGTATAGAATGACTATATACGGCGGAGCGGAGCTGCTCAGAATTGATGGGGTGACTATATCGTGTCGATACATTTTATGCTAATGATGAAATGACGAAATGATAACTATGCTATGCTACACTAGGTGTGATATGATGTGATGGCAATCTAGGTGGTGGCGAATGAATTATGAACCATCAGATCGAATGTTGAATCGATTCGACTCCAGTTTTGAGGTAGATGTGGCCACCTTACTTGCCCGCACTGAATTTTTCCATTCGCCTCTTAACGATATATTCAAGTGGACAACTCTCACTTCGTTCTGTTTCTTTATCCTTCCCTTCCTTCTCCAGTCGGGAATACATGGCTGTACAACATTGATAAAGTGCTTTAATTTGGGTATTGCATTTCGTTTCAGAGTAATTGTTGGATGTTAGGCAATTTTGGATAGCGCATGCTACTTGTCAGTGTAGCTCCGACGGAGGTCTTGGCAGAAGTCGGGTGAGAGAGGGACATACCTTCCGGTAGACAATCTTGAGGCATTGTTAATAGGTTGTACCCATCTGATCGTAAACATGACGAAGTGGGTTATCGGGTATATCCGACGTTATGCTGTTGATGGTCTGATGATCCCACTGTTGTACTCTACATCATCCTGTATATAATCAAAGATGTCCGATATTTACTCCCATTCCGTATGTCCATCTACTACAATGATACAGAACTGACAAGTAGGTTGAACTTCCCAAGTCAAAGATCGAACTCGGTGATTTGAAAGATAAGACTTTGTTATTTGTCAATGTAGCTTCGAAGTGCGGTATGTCCTGTCTCTTTCACCTGTTCTACTTCCGCCTGAGCACACGGAGATATCTTACAGGAGATAGGATAAGACATGCTGATAATTAGGATTGACACCACAATACACAGAACTTCAAGCTCTTCATGAGAAATATGGGGATAAGGGATTAGTGATAATCGGTTTCCCATGTAATCAGGTATGTCCCCTTCTTCCCACATTATGGTGTTGGACACTTCATCCATGTTCGGCAAATCAAGAATTTTGGCATCGCTCACTCTTGCTAACATTCAGTTCAAAGCACAAGAACCAGGAACAGATGATGAAGTACTCCAATTCTGTCAACTCAATTACGGAGTTACTTTCCCAATTGCAAAGAAGGTACTCTCCTCGCATGACCGCTTGGGTGATGCTGAATGTTTAGGGAGACGTTAATGGATCCGATACTCAACCTATTTGGAAGTATTTGAAAGAGAACTCTAACCCTCCCGTAAAGGATATCGATTGGGTATGTCATCTATTCTTCTTGTCTTATGCATTCCCTTTGTATGCAACCCGACATCTTGGCGGGCTCTGCATATTTCGTGGAACGAGGATATTGCAGTAAGCTGACTTTCAGAATTTCTCCAAGTACCTCATCAAGGACGGCGAGATCAAGTGGTTCCCCGCTCGATCTACTTCTGTCGTGAGTCATCCCCCTTACTTGTCAAGTATGAAAGAGCTGATGATTAGAGCGACGTAGAAGCCGCTCTTGAACTTTAAGTCTTAAATCCCCTTAGACCCGATAAATCGCTAGAATACTATCTAGTCCCGAAATTGGAATGGTTGATGCATATCTATATCTATAGCAAAACCCATCATGCAGGAACATGACTCGGTAATGGTGGGATCGCCTTCCCACTACTTTCGGACGTATCGAATGTAGCCCCCAAGACCCTAACGCTGAGATACAATCTGTACAACCCTAATCCAATTGCGACCAATTTCCTCATCTTACCCTTGACCGGTGTTTCTATTCGTAAGAACATCATACGCTTCTTTAACTCTGACTTACTGCTCCCAAATCCTAATAACGTAAATAGACCCCAAACTTCTGCCCAACTACATATTAATCCTACTCCAGTTCCTATTAGGGTTGTAGCGTCGAATGGCCATTCCCAAGCTTCTGGTAAATCCGGTAGTATCAGGGTAGTAGCAAGTCTCCAAGAGAGTAGGTGTAGTGGGATGGCAGTAAGGAGTGGTGATTCCATGAATGAAGTTTGTGTCACTATATATCAGCTTTCATCCATCTTGAAAAAAGAAAACGCACCTGTACCAGCCGGTTCGTTCAATCGTGCACTGCCACCCCTGATTCTTCTCCATGTTCTCTTCATACCCCTTATAGCACCCATTCCTACCCATACTGTCACTAGAGCTTGAAGAGCTCTTGCTACCTCCCATGATCTCGGGGTTGGAGTTGTAAATGCAGATCTTGGGATGAACGATAATGCAACTGGGAAACCGAGAGCGGAGGGGGTTAAGTGACCTCGTGCGATGGAGGCTATTGGCGGTATGGGTAGAGTTATGAGGAATAGGAGTGTGAGGAGGAGTGGTGTAGGCGGCATGATTGTTACACCTCGGTGATACGGTCTGGTTACGGAGCTCGGTGCTCTAGAGTAAAGTACGGTAGGAGATACCGAGTGGGGGATGACGTGTCATTTAGTCAATGGAGACCCCGAAGATCCATCCACCCAATCGGGTAATTAAGATACACTGACACAGTTAGGGCAGGGAAGCAAGGGAGGGAGGAGAGGAGAAATCGAGTAAACAAGAGAATAGGACAGTCTCAAGTCAGTACATCCATCCATCTCATCTATCGATAGTATCCAATCTTATCCTATACATCTACATCTACGTTAATCCATCAATCATCTAGCTACTACAGGTAATCCATAATCTAATCAGTAAGTCTTAAGCATTCAGTACAAAAGAAGCAATCTATCGCAACCCTGCGTATACACAACCACCTAATTCCCAACAAGGAAGGCGGTGCCGAGGGGCTCAAAGAGGAAATGAAGACCAAAAGGGCAAATCTTACCAGTTTAATCATTGCCTCGTGGTGATGATCAACAACAACACCCGCTCATCCCGGGTGGGGTTGCTTGATGGTGGTGACACTGTTCAAAGCATTGCATGCGATGACATGGACATGGACATGGTGGTCATGCATACCTTTGGGGATGTCGATGGTGGTGTGGACATGCATCCATCCTCTAAACATCCATCGCCCTTCCTCGGTTGTTTACCACCTTCCCTTCCCTTTCTTCCTAATAACCTCCATCCGACTACATGCTGATCACCAGGACAACTCAAACAAGTCAATATCGTTCGATCGATACATAACCAGTATCGAGTAAATAAACAAACCAGGGATGGACTACAGCACAAATCCAGATATAAACAACGTAGGGGACGGATTAGATATGGATATGGTACATGATTTCGGAGAGGGGGTAGGGTTGGATATGAGGGATTTCCCAGTTCATGAAGTTGATGATTTGGAGGATAAGCATCTAGGTACGTAACCCAAGGCCAGGCTGATAGGCCATTCGTCTCTCACTCGTCATGGCCGGGTCAGGAGGAGATGGCTCCGTGTCAGAGCTGAATGCTGATATCAGTAATGGACCCATCTCTGAATCAATCAATAAATCATAATCAAATGAACCTACATCCTCCAGCGCATCTACATGCTCAACACAATTCCCACAACTCTCAACACTCCCAACATTCCAATCAATCGAATCAATCACAACAGCAGCAACAGCAGCAAGGAGGGGGAGTGAACGTGGACGACATGTTTCATCAGGAGACGGGGTTGGACGATGCTGATGATGAGGATGATGGAGATGGTGAGTCTTTCTGCAATCTCTTCGTTCTTTCGTTGCGGGTGGTCGATGGTCCAGGGAGGGATTCTGCATTCATCATCTATCCTCTCTCTCGATATCCACTCTGACCTCTCAAACCACTCTTCCTTCGCTTTGAGTCTTCCCGCCTTGCAGCCCTCGCTCCGCTCGAGCTGCCCGCTGATATCAGATACCCCAGATGGTCAACCTACAAAACGATCCCGACACCCATCAGGTGTCTCACAATCAGATCAACCAGGTGGATTCACATATCTAGATAAAGATGGTGAACCAGGACGTAGAAAGATTAGGATTGAGTATATCTCTGATAAATCAAGGAGGCATATTACGTTTAGTAAAAGGAAAGCTGGGATTATGAAGAAGGTACGTCAGGTCACAGGTCATTAGGCCGTCCTTCTTATCCTGCCGTTGGGCAGGCGATTCCTCTCCCCTCGCCGTTAGGCCTTTCTCAATACTCACCTCCGACCACTCGTCCTCTTCTTTCACCCTTCCACTGCCATGTCCACCATAAACTTCTTACGTCGTCCTCATTTTCCAATTACACGGAATAGAATTTAACTGACAAACAGGCATACGAACTATCTATCCTTACTGGAACACAAGTCCTCTTACTTGTCGTTTCTGAGACTGGTCTAGTTTATACCTTTACAACTACGAAATTACAACCTCTTGTTCAGAAACCTGAAGGAAAGAATCTGATCCAGGTATGTCCTACACATACCACATTGCTTCACTGCCACTTGCGAACCAATCCAACACCCCCTCCACCACTCTGACTCGCCTCGGACTACCGTCCCCTCGCTAACTTGCAGGCATGCCTAAACGCACCCGAAGGTTTCGGCCCAGACGGCCAACCTTTATCCGGACCCGTAGCTGCTACCAAAGCCAAGAATGGCGGTCTCGCCATCCGTCCGCACAAGTTGACAGCTGCTGCCTCTGCAGCGATGGCCGCATCTGCCCAAGCAGCTTCGAACGCCCAAGCAGAAGATCAACATCATTCCGCTTCCGATGGTCAAAACAACCTAGGACACGGTACACCAAACTCGAGACCCAAGAAACGTCTACCCTCTGGTAAAGGCAAGAAACCACAAATGGGCGATATCCCACCTGTACCAACGATACCAGAGATTCACCGAGATTCACCACACAACACCCCAACCATGATGACTCTTCAGTCACCTTATGGAATCCCGCAAGAACATTATCATCACCCTCACCATCAAAGTCCTGGACAGTTTTATCAACCACCACCCCATTCACCTGGTCAAGGTGATTATGGAGGTTATTACGGTGGTCATCCTGGATATATGATGCATCAGCAACAAACTCCTCAGTCGCAAGGTCAAGGTCCACCACAAAATCAGGGGGGGATGCAGCAGGGTCAAATGCAAGGTGGGCAGGGTGGACAGGGGACACCGATATATGGGGATAGTAGAGGGAGGATGATGATGGAGGGAGGAAGGAATTTGGGGATGGGATATGTTGGACCAGGAGGGCAGAACGAGTAGCGAGCGTCAACGAGATCCGCACATCGATATCCCACTGGGATTGAGATCGTGCGATGGAGAGTGACAGCAATGCTCGGGAGGATATCGCTGTGCTCATAGTGTTGGCGCTGGATTCGAGGTCAGCTCGTCTGTTTCTGAATGTCAGAGGTTGTATCGGGTTTCGTTCATGGATTTTGGGACATTTTCCATTCAAGTATGTATGGTTGAATCTATCTTAGAGGGTCAATTTGTACTTTTGTAACAACATTTAAAGAGTGTCGTGTCGTACTAGTCATGTGGACATTAAGTGGCATGCACCGATTCAATTCATGCTTCCAAATCCAAGTTGATCTCACTAGTGAGTAAACAAGAGGCTACAAGGCCTAGACCCTGCGTCGATCTGCCTTTTACCCCTTTACCCCGCATTTTGAGTTTTGACTTTAATATCATTCAACCCTCCCATTGAGTTATTTCATTTTTACATTACATCTATTGTAGTGACGTCGGTGGTGGTTTTGCATACGTGCACTTCTTTGGTAACGAGTAACAACAACGACACGGATCCCGGAAGACGGGCACGGGAAGTGAAGGTTAGGTCTAGAGTCTTGGCTTGAGACTGCTTACTGTTGTAACTGGTTGAAAGAGGAAGGAACAGTGCCGAGCCCAGCCACTCTAAACTTGGTATGTCGTTGGGCTTTGGGATGAGACACTTGTGAGACATACTTAATCATTTCAGCTGGAATCATCATACTTCATATAGCCTACGACTAGCATATTATCATACGACATACAACTTCTAGGGAAACTGAATAGGAGAAGAAAAGAAATCAGTCGCGAGATTCAGGAGTTTAAGGATATAGACCACAGAAGGAAAGAGATCCCTTTCATGCGATAGACCTTTCTGGGGTCTATGAGAAACGTGAGTTTGACATTGCGTCCTTTGATGTCGAGGAGTGATGGAGCGTTATTGGGTTTGATGAAGGACCGGAATTGGGTGATGGTGGTCTTGTGTCTCATTGGCATTATTCCCTATTTCCTATTGCTACACTCGATCGACCTTCATATCTCATCTCTTGATCGTATATCATATTCGTGCAGGTCACTAACGAACAGTAAATACATACATACCCCAGACACGAACATACGCATACTCTAAAGACGAATACATACACAGGATGGTATTCTCCCTACCCCACCTCCCTTCCTTACCTTCCCTCCGAAACATACTTGATCCCGAACCTCAAGTCCTTTATCCCCCCTCCGCAACGAATACACCCCTCCCATCCCCATCAGCAAAGGCTAGAATCAAGAACTTGCCACCTGTCCCGGACGATTGGGCACAAGAGAGGGAGAGAGAAAGGGGGAGGAGGACCTCAATATCCTCAACTTCATCCCGTCATGGTCTCGTCCCACAATCCACTAGCTCGGCCTCGGCTAGACCTACCCACCGAAGAGCTCATTCCGCCATGCCATCACATCCCGCTCCTGTTCACGCTCAAGGTCGCCTTACCGAGTTCTCCTTGGAACAGAATCCACTCGCTTCAACTTCCGCTTTATCGTTACCGACTTTAGTTGAAGGTGAAGCTGACACGTATATCGAACCTGGATTACATCGGAGGAGGGGATCGAGATCTTCCATTACATCAAATACTTCTGGAATGTCGAGTTTACCGCCCTCTCCAAGACGACCGCATGCTTCATTACCTAATCCCAATCCCATCTCTGTTCCGCCACCTGTTCCCCGTCCGACTTCGAAACGACCTGTTCTTTCACCAAGGGCCTGGTCGGTTATGGACGTCAGGCCGATACACGAACATGAATCGGAGACGGAATCGAGCTCAGATGCTAATGTCAACGTCAACGCGAATGCGCCGACGAGGAAAGGATTAACTCGACATCAGAGTTATACCACTACTCGCCCTGCGAGCACTACTGCCCCAGCTCGACCCAGATTGGCAGCTGTATCAGAAAGACGGATGAGTAGTAGTCAAGTATCTGATGTTGCTGTACTTGCATCTTGGCATTTCCCAGATGAGGCTGCGTCCGGAGGGTCTGAAGGGTCAGGAGCGACATGTGGACTAGCAGGAACCGGAGATATCGGATCAGGAAACTCAGGATTAAAACGAACGCACTCAACCATGCCTAGTGCCGGGTCTTCCAGGGATCTAGCCGATCGTCTAAGGTCTTTGGCTGCTATTGATACTTCCTCCTCTACCCTCTCTTCTTCGACAACACCAGTCAGCGGAACAAACCTAATTCCTCGACCTTTCCAACCTAAATTATCACATCGATATACCCATTCATCCCCGAATCTAAACATCTACGCTACTCCCCCAGGCCACAGGCGTGGACTTCGTCAACCAACTCCATTAGGTTCCAATCATAATCATAATCTATCCTCTTCTCCGGGTAGTTTGAGTTTATCAGTTTCGACTTCCGATACGGACTCTACATTGGAACCTGTTTCACCTGTTGGTTCACTAGCTTCGGCAAAATGGTATGATTTGGGAAGTAAGGCGAAAGCATGGGGTAGAAGGGGTAGTTCGGTTAGCGTGACTAATCCTTCGAATCCTGCTGCGAAAGATTTGGAAGTGGAAGAGGTGGAAAGTGGATTGAAAGGGTTGGAATTACATAAGAGGGAGGAAGAAGAGGAGGAAGAAGAGGTTTATATCGATTTCGATAGGATTTAGGGCGAGCGCAGTCGAGGTGATGGGGACCTATGGCGTGAATAAAACGAGATCAGGGAAGGAGGGGAAAGATGCTGCACAGTTGGTGTACATCTGTGTATATACTATTTTTACGATTTAACGATGACTTGACGATGATGAGGAAGGTGACGAATGATGAATGACTATGCATGATTGTGAATACGATGAATCTCGTGTTCAAGCTGGAAGCTGGACAGATATTTGTACTTGTCGAGTCGAGGGACACTATGGCAGCCCCAGCTGTAATTAATCAAGTAGCTGGGTTGCTGGGTCACATCGGTACTATCGATACATAAGAAAGCAATTATACGTATACGTCTCGACAAATTATTGTAATTGTCCATAAATCATCAATGTCCATACCTCCCACAACCGTGCATTCAACGCTTGGCTCCATCCATCCTCCCTCATCGCTCGCGACTATCGTGGCTCAGTCAGCCTAACAAGTCCAAGATCCATCTTGCTGTCCTGGCTCTCCAACGTATTGGTATGGATACTCCCCATCTGATCCTAGGCAAGTATCGACAGAAACGATTTGATATCCTTTACCCTGAAGTTGTCCTACTGCGTAATTGAGTACACCAGGAGCTATCATCAGCCACATTCTCATCATTGTGGCTTTTGCTCCTCAGGGGGAATACAAGAAGCAAGAATGAAGGGAGAGAGGAACTTACTAGTTTCCAAAACGGAATGTTGTAGAACGATATGAGTTTGTGGGTATGAATTGATTACTCCGTCCATTATTCCTTGTTGATACCCAACACTTGAACCTGATGCGTCCTCGGTATCATCTGACCAGAGGATTGCTTTTTTGTATCCCCGTTCAGCTGCTACTTGGAGTACTAGGTCGTTGTAGGATCCGTAAGGTGGTCGGAACTGGGGTCAGCGCCCGAACGCCCGAGCGGAGTGAGGCTGTGAAGGGGGGAAGGGAAGGGGAGGGGGTTGGGAAAAAGGAGGAATGAAGAGGGAATGAAGAAGCAGGAGACCCACGTATAATGGTTTCTTTCCCAAGATCCTAATGAAAGCCTCTTCGACCCTCCAGAATTCATCATGTAGTTCATCGTATGATAGCGTGGTGAGATCCTTGTGGGACCAAGTATGGGATCCTAGGGTATGTTGTCTTTTCGTCAGCTTATTTGATCATACAAGAGTGGAGCAGGGACGTACTGAGAGTCGAGATATCTGATATCATCTACGTGGTTGTAGATACAGTCGTAGTTGTTTCCCTGTTAATTAGGTCCGCCCACACAATAAACGAGGGGGGATGGACATACGTTCAAGAAGAAAGTCCCTTTACCACCGTTGAGGGCGTTCGCGACATCTCTTTCGTAGATGTATGCTCCATCTATGCATCAGCTTTGTCTCTAAAGCCTCATCTCCCCTTTATAGCAAGTCAGGGAGAGAAGCAAAGACATACCGTCAAAAGTCAAAGCGACTTGTCCTTGGTTGTTACAGTTGCTAACAACCTGAACACCAGACTGCCTCTCGGCAAGTGGAGAGGCAGTAGCGAGAAAAGCGAGAGTAGCGAATGAGACGAGTGTGGAAAGCATCGTGTAGTCTATTGAATGTGTTGAAGTTGCGAAATAGTTTGGAAGGTCGACAATGAATGGATGGATATCGTCAAACCTCTACGTCTTATATAGATATCAGCTTGGCTTCTCGGGGCGTAATGTACAGCCTTCTTTCCGCTCAGGATGGCCGAAAATCATCGCATTACATCGTGGTTCCTATCAGCTCATTACTAGGTGGGGTAAGTAACGTGATTAACTCATCGGACCAAGAAGCGACAAGCGACATGAGGAAATGGTGCCTGAAGTCATGAATTTCGGCGGAATAGGCGACGAAGGCTTGCTTCAAACTGACGTCGGGGCGAAGTAGCGGAGTCCTTAAGGGCCAAGAAGACCGGGATACCGGGCATGCTGTGTCTTGAAAGGCTTGTTTAGCTCCACACTGGATTCCTGAATCATCTTTGGATTCTGGTAAATTACGGTAGTTTAGAAAAACGAAAGACGTAGCTTATTCCCGGGTACCTTAATTTAGTCATATTTCAATCTAACTTGGTTTGGTAACTTAACTCAAATCAAGGTAGGATCTGCACCGCCCTTCTGGACTGGCGCATGCTTTGTCGTAAGTTATGATGTCAGCTTTGTGGCTTCTAGATCTCGTCTCGTCTCGTCTCGGCAGGGTTGTCCATACGTGCTGGTTAGCAGAACATGGACAAAAAGGCGTAAAGCCAAGAAATCCACAAGTATTAAGATCTCTTGACGCCATATACCAAGATCCCACAAATTGAGTACTGCCACGTAGCGTCATATCATTCTCGGCGGTATTCTAACTCTGCCATGCATGTAGTTTCCCCCAGGATGATGTAATGAGTAAGATGCGGTACACTACAGCTTCTCGGAGGTTTTTCTTGGAGCTCGGTTCTGGAGTCGGTGATATCATGCGGAGAAGGAACACCGCCTGCCGAGTAACTTAATATAAGTCGGCTTTCGGTACTAATGTTCCGGTACCTAGAAACGGGCCGGTTCGGTTCGAGGTAGTATCAGTATCATTACCGCACATCCATGGATTCCATTCACGAAGCATACACACGATAGTACAATAAGAGGATGGGAAGATACCGTATATGTGGTCATAAACGCTTTGTAAGGTCGCTCCACGTTAGTCGAAGATGGAGAGCTTGACTTGGCATGGTCATCGGTCCGGGCGACTTAGCCTCGTGTAATGAAAATAGATTGACCGATTCCCGGTGGGCATCATCATGCCCGGAGAAGGTCTCTTCTTCTACACTACTTCTGCCCGGGTCAGAGGGGATATGGCCGATACTCCGCTTCTTCGAAGGGCTCAGGCTCAGACTGTAAAGAGCGCCGAGTCAATCCTTCTCCGCCTAGCCCAATCCGCCGGTAGATAACTAGGTCCCTTCCTTCATATCTTCTGATTCTAGGTAGACACATCTGATCTTATATTGACCTCGACCACGATGTACTGCGATAGATCCGGACTCGACACGAAAATTGGGGTCGAGAAGACCGTTGATTACATTCTTCTATTCAACAGCTAATCAGTAAATAAATTACTTGACTACAATATGACACCATTCCCAACCCACAACCCACTGCTATGTTAGCGACTCTCTTACATATCGTCCTTGCTACCCTAACATCAGGCTCACCTATAATCGAAAGACAGAACAGTCTACAAATAGTATCAAATTGTGATAATCAAGGACAGGTCGCTTTAACTTTTGATGGTACGTCCCTTTCCTTCTCATTCTGCACAAACATGTCGCCTGAAGGTATAGAGGGAAGAGACTGATGATAGATGGACCCTATGTTTTCGAGAGAGACATCGTTGGAAGTCTGAAAGGTGGTAAAGGGACTTTCTTCCTTAATGTATGTGCTTCCTCTATTTTTTCTTAGCTCTACTTTTATGCCTTATAATCTTCTTGCGGAGCTGATGAATAGGGTCATAATTATGATTGTATATATAACCATGTCGATGATATTCGATATTTGGATTCCCTGTACGTCTCTGCATTCACGTTCCTCATCAGCTCCCCGACTTTTGCAGAGAGACTCGATTTGGCAAGGAAACTAATATTCAGGGGACATACCATCGCATCCCATACCTGGTCGCATACGGACATGACCACTCTATCCTACGAACAACTCCACACCGAACTGGCAAAGGTAGAAGCGGCGTTTATTAGGATATTGGGGAAGAAACCATTATACGTATGTCTGACTCTTTTTCCATCTTTCAAAGTCCACTCTTAAGTGAACCTCGCTCCGCTCGCTGATAAACAGTTCAGACCACCTTATGGCGCTTACAATAATCTCGTTCTCCAAGTTGCTGCCGAAAGGGGATATACAAAGATGATCCTCTGGTCTGATGATACGGGAGATGCGTCTGGTGCCAGTATGAAATCCCAAGAGGAGGTGATGGAGAATGTGATTCAATCGTTTCCGGCACCGAGGATAGTACTCCAACATTGTACCATCGATTCTGGTGAGTTCCCTCCTAGCTTCAATACGGTTGGATGACGATGGTGGAGGGATACTGATCGTAGCCCCTGGTGTACTTGATTATGCTGTCCCGCAACTTCTTGGTAAAGGGTATCAGCTTGTTACTGTCGATACGTGCTTGGGTGGGGGTGATCCGTATCAGTATGTCGGTCAGCCGGGGAAACAGGATGGGTCTTGGACCTGCTAGTTTTAGTGGATGGATGGGCTTTCTACCAGACAATCGATGGACTCATGATGGATCCTGGGACAGGAAATTGATGGATTTAGGACAATTTGAGGACAATTTTGGTGTTATAGTCATAACAAGCAGAGACGAGGTAGAGATGAGTAATGATAATTGCACATTCTTAGTATACGCTGCATCGATTATCAATG
>Ga0265780_10006487_pt1 | contig 14501 bp, 22 predicted proteins | sample P1T30metagenome_FD_192432 | JGI IMG/M metagenome (GOLD analysis project Ga0265780, IMG submission 192432) | Plant litter microbial communities from East Loma Ridge, Irvine, California - P1 T30 | ecosystem: Environmental > Terrestrial > Plant litter > Unclassified | place: USA: California... | reverse complement strand
TCAGCGAGCCGGCCAGCGATGAACGCCAGCAGCTCGTCGTCGGACTTGCCGACTATGTCTTCAGGGAAGAACGTCACCGAGCCGGCCGGGCCGCGAACGATGACGAGGATTGCGCCCAGGGCCGCTGCCTCGGCGCGCACGTTGGCGAGCCAGGCGACGGTCTCGGGACGCATGTGTTACTTCTTGCCGCGGCCGGACTTGACTTCGGACGCTTCGGGCGCGTCGGGCGTTGCGCCCGCTTGCTCCGCGGCCGGTGCCAGCTCGCCTGCGGCGACTTCGGCATTCTCGTCGTACAGCTCTGCCGCGCCGGCATCGACCAGCGCTGCAGCACGCTTTTCATCGAAGCCAGCGATGTCGCCCGGGCTGTATGCCGACCAGGGCTTGATGAATTTGACCGATACCATGATCGTCTCCAGTTGGATGAATGGGCCGGCGCGCCGTAACGCGCCGGGGTCAGCGCTGTTAGGCGCCCCAGGCGACGCCGGTCAGGACCGCGATCGATTCGACGTGGCGCGGGCCGAAGTCGTGCTTCGAGATCACGCGGATCAGGGTCTGGTCACGCTGGAAGGCGCTGACCATCGTGCCGTCGGTGTCCTTGTAGGTCGCTTCCTTCGAGTAGTCGATCAGCAGGGTCTCGTCTTCGCCGATGAAGCAGTCGCCGAAGTCCACGAAGTAGATTTCGGACTGGTTCGAACCGGTCCCCAGGTTGTTCGGGATCTGGGTGGTCGTACCGACCGGGTAACCTTTCAGCTGCTTCTGCGCCAGCTCCGGGTAAACCTTGTTGCCATTACCGTCTCGCAGCGCTTCCAGAAAGCGGAACGAGCGCGGCGACATCATCCAGCCCGGCTGGGCCATGTTGGCGTCGACACCTTCGAGCGCCAGGATGGCCTTGTTCAGGTCGGTCTCGACCTTCTGCAGCGTCGCACCGTCCGATGCGGCAATCTTGTTACCGGCCAGCGCCCAGGCCAGCAGGCCTTTCGGGGTGTTGTTCGTGCCGTCGTCGCGGATGAATGCCTTGTCTTCGCGAATCGCGATAGCGGCAGTCAGGTCATCCACCACGATGCGGTCGACGTTCGGGTTCGAGCCCGAATAGCCCAGCAGATCGTTCGAGATCGGCACCAGGGCCGCCAGCTTCTTGCTCGACAGCTTCAGATCGCCGAAGGACTGGTTGGTCACCGGCGCATCGGTATCACTACCGATGTAGCCGACCACAGCGCCGCCCTTCAGGCGCGGGATGGTCAGGTTGCCATTGGCCAGCGGCAGCGGGCGGGCGCCCATGCGACGGACCAGCGCCTTCGGGCGCAGCAGTTCGATCACCTCGGACGCGAGGTTGACCGGGACCAGAACGCCACCGGCGCTCGAGGTCAGCGTATTCAGGGACATGGCAACTTCTTCGCCGAAGCCACGATCCATGGCGAATTTGGCGGCGGCCTGGGTGTTGCCTTGGGCGTGAGCCAGGGCGCGGACCATGCGGGCCATCTTGGCGCCGGGGATTTCCGGGGTGCGCGGGGTGGCCGGCATGCTGGCTGCCGGCGGCGCGGCCGGCTGGTGGGCGGAGCCGTGCGCGCGGTCGACCGGCACCGCAGCCGCGGCGGCGATGGTCTCGGCCGCTTCCATGCGGGTGATTTGTGCGGTCAGGTCGCCGAATTTGGCTTGCAGGCCGGCGAACTCGGTCAGCTGTTCGACGGTCAGTTGGCCGCCGTCGGCTTCGATCTTGGCCAGCGCTTGGACGCTGGCATTGACCTTGGCGCGTTCGCTGCGGAGTTCGTTGATGGTTGGCATATTTGCCTCTCCTAGAATGAAAAAACTGCCCGTAGGCGGCTGGTTGCTTGTCCCGCGAACGCGGTCAAATTTGGGTCTGGAGAGCCATCGCTTTCGCGCGGGCCCCGATGGATGCATGTTTCGTACTGCGCGCAGCGCGTGCCTGGCGCGCTTGACCAGCGATGCGGTCAGCCGCAGCCTGGGGTGTCTCGATGCGGTCAGCAAGCGCCGCGTCAATGCCGCCCTGCCCCAGGTAGACGCCAGCCTCGGTGCCGCGCACGGCGTCAACGCCGATGCCGCGATACCGTGCGACCGCATCAACGAACTGGGTGTAGTAGCCTTGGACCATATCGTTGAGGAACTTGGCCGACTGTTCGGTCAGCGGCTCGTGCGGGCTGAGGTCGTTCTTGTGCGCGCCGGCGTAGACCGTCGTGACTTTCACACCCATCTGCTCATTGCGCGCCGATGCGTCCAGGTGCTTCGCGATCACGCCGATCGAGCCGACGCCCGAAGTGCGGGATACCGAGATGTCGCCGATGGCCGAGGCCAGCAGGTAACCGGCCGAATAAGCACTGAAGTTCACGATCGCGCTCATCGGCTTGACGCTGCGCGCTTCAAACAGGAAGTCTGCGAGCTCAAAGCAGCCCGTCGTGCTGCCGCCAGGGCTGTCGATGTCAAAGGCGATGTGCTCGACCGCCGGATCCGCCAACGCGGCATTGACCTGGGAGCGCAGCTGCTCATAGCTGGTCATGGTCTCGCATGGGTTCATCTGCATGCTGCGGCTAACCAGGACACCATGAATCGGGATCACGGCCACGCCGGTATCCGCGATCGACTGGCGCCGCGCCTCTTCTGCGCGCGCCGCGGCGCTTTCGTAGACCGGGCCATCGTCTTCCATCATCTGCGGCTGGGCGCCGTTGACGCTCAAGTTGACGATGTTCAGGCTCATTCGCTGGTTGGCCCAGATGGCGGCCTGATCCAGCATCGATTCAGTGACCATCAGCGGCTGATTGAAGATCATGCCGGCGATGCGGAGGCGGTTTTTCATGCGAGGATTCCTTCGATTTCTGCCACCGCCTCGGCGCTGGCCTTGGGTGGCACGACTGGCAGTGGCTTGGCCGCATCGACCATGTTCAGCGGCTGCAGGTAGGTATCGCCACCTTTGATGGGGGGCATGTTTTCCAGGCGACGAATGTCGTTCACGGACAGCCAACCCCACTGTCGGGCGACGGCGTACGCGGCATAGCGCGAGGCCTGGTCACCGCGCAGGAGGCCTGAGACGTTGAATTCGATGTAATACTCGTCGCGCTCGCTCGGCAGCAACAGGTCGCGCATCATGGCCTGCTCGTGCCGTTTAATCCAGGGCAGCAGCGTATAGATGACGAACTGGATGGCCTGGTGCTCGATATTCGAGAACGTTGCCTTATCCAGCTCGCCGATCATGTGCGGCGGAACCTTGTAGATGCGCGCGATGTCGAGGTTGGCCAGCTTCAGCGCGAGGATCAGCTCGGCATCGACGTTGGTCATAGACAATGCGCGGAAGGTCATCCCCTCCTGCAGCATCGCCACACGCTTTGCATTGCCGCTGCCGCCGTACCGCTGCTGCCACTGGTCGGTGATGCGGTCGATCACGGACGGATCCTTGATCGGGGCAGCCTCGCGCGGCCGCTCGATGACGCCTGACAGCGCGGTGCCGTTGAGGAACGACTTGCCGGCGTAATGCTGGATGGCCTGAGCATGCCCGATTGCGTTCGCGTGCAGCATGATCGGCGAGACGCCGACATAGCCGTTCAAGCTCCACCAGCGTACGTGGTGCACCATCCGCTGTGGAATCGGATCCTGGCCGTCGATGCGGTAATACGGCATCAGGTCCGGCCCCTTCAGCACCTGGACCGATTCAGTCGGCACCGGAAGCAGGTCGGTGACCGTGCCGTCGCTGTCGCGCGCAATGATGCTGATCGAGTTCCCGCGCGCGCCTGCCTTCATCTGGCTTTGCTCGAGGTATTCCAAGGGCGTCTGCCACCCATTGGGCCTGAAGGCAAGGATTCGGTGAAGGGGGTGGTCCTTAGCCGACTCCCTGCCGCCATCCTCAAGGCGGCGGAAGATGTCAAGCGGCAGCTGCGCGATGCTCTCGGCCAGCAGGCTGACGCAGTTCTGCACTGCGGTGAGCGCGAGCGCCGACTCGACCGTCACAAGCGGGCCCGCATCGGACCGTGCGCCGCCCAGGCCGGACAACCAGCCGCCGCCACCGCTCGCTGTCTGCGAACTAAAAAACTGTTTGGCGAACATCGTTATCCTTTGCTGCTGCCGGCACCAGCTCCAGCGCGGGCGACGATGTACGACCAGGCCAGCAAGCTGATGCCGGCGACGATGAAGCCGGCCGGCGGAAAGATCATCCAAGTGCCAGCCGTAATGGAGGCGAGGCCGAGAATACCGGCGAAGAGGGTCGCCCAGTCGATGAAGCTCATATCGTTACGCCCTCGTCGTAGATTGAAGTTGTCTGTTGTGGGACTGGATTCAGGGCCATCAGCGAGACGGCATTGAACAGGGCCATCAGTGGGTCGATCTTGCCGGTGCCGGATGCCTGCTTGGTGATAAGCGCAGCGTTCCCGCGCGGCTCGATCTTGGCGTTACTGACGCACCAGTTCATTAGGGGCTGCCCACCGTGTAGCAAGACACCTTCGGCCAGCTTCCGCTCGGCGACGCTGATCGCGCCGATTAGCTTCCAGCCCTGTGAAACGCCGAAGCACTTGGTCTCGTCGATTCCAGCATCGACCAGAGCCTGGAACATCACCTTGTGGGTCTTCTCCGGGTCGAGGCCGACCGATGCAAGCAGGCCAGACTCGCTGATCTCCTTAACCACTGCTGCCACCTGGGCGACATCGCCTGGCAGCTCCGCGATGATCACCAGGTCGCCCTGCTGCTCGAAGTCGCTGTACTTGCTCTCCTCGCTCTTTCGGCGCTCCAGTGCGATCGGGTGGGCCCAGGCTCTTGTCCAGGCAAGCCACTTGTTCGTGCCGCACTCGCGACCGACGACGGCAAGGCCTAGCAAGTCGTCCAGTCCGCCGCCGTCAATGCCAACGGTGATCACTTCGGATCGAGCCATCAGCTCGTGCAGGGTCAACCCTGGCGCCTTTGCCTGCCGCTCCCAGAAATCAGCCCCAGTCCAGCGGTCAGCACGAAGGTTCATGCCAATCTGTACATTCAAGTGCTTGGCAACGAACTTTTGCAGCGAGCCGTCCGTCTTGTGAAGCAGCTTCCTAAGTTCATCCTCAAGCCACTCTGCGCTAACCGAGCGCCCGAGATTCGGATTGGTGATGTAGTAGGTGGACGCGTCGAGGTAGGCTTTCGCCTTGACCATCGCATGCGGGTACTCGTACAGGACGCCAAGCGACTTGCGATCCTTGATTTTCCCGTCGCGAACGTCCCGGTAGTAGTCCAGCTTTTCCTTGAAGACCCCCGCCGGCGGCTCGTCGCTCTGCGTAGTCAGGTAGATGACCCAACCCTCCGGGCGGGACACCTGACCACCTAGCGCCTCCATGAACATCCCTGTCGCGTTAGAGCGCTTGCCGAATAGCCAATGCTCATCAACGAGAACCCGGCCTGACTTTTTGCCGGACACTGTATCGGTATCGGCGGCCACAACCTTGAGCGAGGCTCCGGAGACGCGGTGGGTAATCGTCTTCACGTGGTCCTGCACGTGGAACAGCGCGGAGAGCTCATCATCAACGCGCACCATCGCAGCAGCGGGGCCAAAGCTGTTGCCCGCCACCTCTTTCGTCGGCGCCAGGATCAAGTGTTCCTCGCCCTCACGCCAGCAGAGGATCACCGCTGTTAGCATGATGCCGGCGGCGATCGTTGACTTCGTGTTCTTCTTGCTAATCAGCAAGTAGTACTCACGGATCAGCTGCTCGCCCGTTTCGGCGTTGTACCCGCCAAAAATGGCCGACACGAAGTCGAATACCCACTGCTCGCTACACTCCCCGAAGTTTGGACTCCGGTGAGTGCCGAGATCATCATCCCAAACCGTTTGTGGTAGGTCGCAGACTCGCAGCTCTTTAAAGATCCGGAGCGCCTGCTCGGCCTGCTCCGGGAAGATCGGCGGAGGTATGATCGACAGCTTGGCCTTCAGCCTGTCTTCCCAGTCCGGACAGGCGGTCGACCATTCCATAGCTTTTCCTTACTTAACTGCCTTGAGCTTCGGCGGCGGCGCTGCCGAGAAGCGGCTCGCGACCTTCTTCGCCTCCTCGTTCTTCTGATCCTTCTTGCCGCCTTCGCCCAGCTTCACGTGAGTGAACGGCATGAGCGCCTTCGCCGCGTCGAGACGCAGCCTCGGGTCAAGCGCACCATCGTTCATCGCCGCAAGCAGGAATGCCCGCGGATCCGAATGCATCAGTGCTGCGCCGAGGTCAAACGTTGGGGCCGGCGGCGGCGGAGGGGCGAGCGGAGCAGGCCCTGGTGCCGTCTTTCGATGTTGCGCGAGGTAAGGGGCGACATCCTTGTCTTTAACAAGGCGTGCCCCCGCCTGTGCGGCGGTAGCAGGGCTATAGCCGGCCCTGATTGCGGCTTCCTTATTCGAGAACCCGGCCAAAACGGCATCGGCGAAGGCTCGCTTTTTGCCTGTTAAAGCCATTAACAAATACCTCCAAGGGGGATTTAATCTGCAACTGAGAGACTAGTGGGTGTCCATCGAAAATAGTTGCATACTTGCAACCCCGCCCCTGCCCCGCCCGTTGATACGCTTCACGTCGCCGCGCACTAGGCGCGCCGACTTGGGTCAGTAGCCGCGCGCACGCTCCACCGCCTCACGCGCGGTCTTAACATGATGACAACGATGACAGAGGGTTTCTTTATTGGAGTCGTCATCGCTCCCCCCCTTCCAGAGCGGGACGATGTGGTCGACTGGATGGCCAATGGCAGTCTTGCCGTCTCGCTGGCACTGCTGACAAAGGCCGCAGTCGCGTCGACGGATGCGCTCGCGATCGCGCACGCCGGCCGAGCCGCGCTTACGTTCGATGACATTGGGGCGCGCGGGCGCGAGCGTCACTAGTCGGGCCGCTGCGTTCTGCAGTCGGGGCTTGAGGGTTTGCAGCTTCATGCCAGTTCAACCATGATGCCCTTGTCGACGATGAAGTTGATGCACCGATCGATACGGGATGGGCTGATGCGCGCGACCAGGTGCAGGCCGAAGAGCGCTGGGCGAACCCACCAGGCGATCCGCGTGCGCAGCTTAAGTTCCATGGCGGCCATCAGTGCGCACTCCAGGTGTCATTGACCTCGCCCAGGTCCGGGTAGCGTGCGACAGCCGGCGCGCCGAAAAGCTTCTTCAACTTCTCGCGCACGTTGTCAGGCACGCTGCGCACCAGGTCGACGAAGGTCATGCCGGCAGTGCCATAGCCCTTGGCGCGAATGATCGTCTGGGCATGCTCGCAGTCGGCCATGTGTTCGGCGAGCTGGTTCAGGCGATGCATGTCGGCGACCCTGAGTTCGTTGGCGCGGCTGCCCAAGACTGCGCGGATCATCTCCGAGCGGTAGAGGCGTGCAATATCGTTCATGCCGCTGCTCGCATGCGATCAACGATCACGTCTTCGTGGCGCACCTGGGCCATCAGGCGCAGCCAGATGATTGTCGATTCGATGCCCATGGGCTACCTCATGAATAAAAAAAGCCGCGAACGCATTACTGCGGCAGGCGGCGAAATCCAATTGCTTGGAGGGAGACTCTGTATTAGAGCGGCATGCGACTCAATAAAACACACGATAACGTAAACAAAAATGCTTACTTTTGTAAGCGTTTTTGTTTATAGTATCTACATCGACAACGACACAAGGAGGTGCAGTGAAACAGACTGAGTTTGTGCGGTGGCTGAAGTCCCAAGGCGTAGTTCTCAAGAATGGCACTAGACACTTGAAGGCCTACTACAAAGGGAAGCAGACATCGGTAGACCGGCATCCCGGTAAAGAGCTTGATGATCGCTACATCAAGACAGTCAAAAAACAACTCGGAATGGATTAAGGAGGCAAGCCCCGAAAGGGGTTTGCTGACTGCTGCACCAGACTTAACTACGCAATGGAGTGCGCTATGAAATATCCAGCAAAATTTGAGACCGGCGAAACCGGTGCCGTTATTGTTACGTTCCGGGACATCCCCGAAGCAATCGCGCAAGGCAATGATGAAGCAGACGCATTCGCGGAAGGAGCTTCGGCTCTGCTTACCGCGATGGACTTCTACTTCGAAGATCGGCGCGCCGTTCCCCCACCATCCGAAGCGGTGGCGGGCGAGCACCTTATCGATCTTCCGCTTAGTGCGTCGGCCAAGGTAGTGCTGCTTAACGAAATGCTCGCCCAAAAGGTTCGCCCAGCTGATCTGGCGCGGCTTATGAGCATCACGCGGCAGGAAGTAAATCGAATTATCGACCTGGAGCATGCAACGAAGATCGATACGCTGGCCGCCGCCTTTAAGGCGCTCGGGCGCGAACTTGACCTCATCATGCGTTAATTGCATTTGTGGCGGCCGGTGCTGGCGACCCGGCAGCGCTGCTCCCGCTGAGCGATCGCATACATCGCGGGGCGACGCCTTAATACTGCGTGCGCATCAGCTAATGCGCGCTCACCACACGACTGCTGACTGGCGCGCGTCTACCGGGATTCCCCCAGCAGTCCAATCAGCATGCGCGTGGTGACTGGTTACGCCAGTCAGGCGCCGAAGCTCGCATGAGGCTGCGTTGTGCGGTTTTCAACAGCGGAAGGTGGGCAGCGGGGCCGGGCCGCTGCGCTTCGGAGTGCCGGTTACAGCGTCCGGCGGCGACGCGCGCGCTGGAGGCGCTCGCCTGTCTGGCCGATGCCAGGTCAAATTCGATGCGTTCGTGTGGCGCCGTCTTCTGGGGCTATCCGGGCGGGGACTCCGGAACCCATCGGGCAAGTCTGATCCCGTGCGCGTTTCGTCGCGCTTCTACGTGATGACCAGGTGCGAATGCGGTTAGCGCTTCATGATTCACCTCGTGCGGCGAAGGTTGCCGCCACCTCGAATGAGGCGCGGCGGCACGGCCCCAGTGCTATCTGCAAAGTGGGCCGTAAACGACAAAAGCCCGCTGGGTAGCGGGCCTTTTCTGTAGACGAGCGCCGGCTTTACTGCGGGCCGGGTACTCGACTGCCTCGGGTGACGTTGGCGCCGAAGCGCGCATTACGTGGATCGAGGGATGTGTGAAGACTGAAGTTTACCCGCGTTCGGCGCGGTTTACAACATCTTCTTTCCGTTTGTTTCTGCGTACAGTAAAGGCAGCAGCTCCAATGCACAGCAGTGCTAATGATGCCGGCTCAGGTATATCTCGCCCCGTATTATAATCGCGGGTAATAGATCCTGGACGTATCATATTTTCAAAACCGTTGTACGAATGAATCTGGATGTTGTCAAGCCGGTCAGTAGCAAATCCGATCTGGAGCGCGACGTCTTTAATGTCAATGCCGGTACTCACGTAGTAGCCGCCCATTTGCCCATGATAAACAGGATAGTCGCAAAATTCTGGACGAGAGGGGCACATTGGATTCCCATTGCCATTCACATAAGTATTTGGCTCACTTAAGCCACTTTCAAATTTTGCAAACACATTCCCATAATCAACAGAGTAAACTGCTGCATTGAACGATATATAGTAGCTGTCACTACCAAGAATCGAGCGGATTTTCTCCGGATTGATGGTGATGTAAGTTGGGCCCGAAAGATAGGCGCCAGAAGGGGTATATTGTACGCGGCCGCCAGTAAACTTGATACCATAGTCGTTTCCGCCAGTTCGATTGTAACTATCCTTCCCTCCATTGTAGTAGTCATTCACGAGGGTGCCATAGGCAAATTCCTCAAAATTAAGGGAAATAGTAGTAGCCGATACCAGTGGGGAGCTAGTAATAAGAGCCGCGGCGAACAGCCAGATAGAGCGCTTCATCATTCATACCCTAGTTATTTTGGAAATTAGTATCAAGCAACAACTGGGCCTGCTGAAAATTCCTATAAAAATCAATGATTTATTGCTCTGTCAATTTCTAGCTGTAAAGAATTCTGACTTTATATCGCTCCCAGCCGCCTTATCCGGACATTGACATGGGTTACGCTGTCTTGCGTAGTTTAGCGCCCGCTCGTGCGCTGTGCGACTGGTACAGACCTTCCAGCTCGCTGATCATGTCAGCGATCTTCTGCCGCACGACAGCGCCGCCTTGGATCGGCTCCAGGCCAGTACCGGCGCAGTGCGTGCACGCGCGGCCGTGCGCGATCTTCGTGCCGTTGCAGGTCTCGCAGGCGCCTTCGAGCCAGTGAGCGAGCGAGACGCGTGCGATCTTGGCGTACATGCTGTGCGCGGCCTGGATGTCCCATGGGTGTTTGATCTTGAGCCACTGGCGATCTAGGCCCTTCTGCGTTACGACCTTCGTCCAAGCGCTGAGCAACACCGCCAAGTTATGGTTGCCAGCCTCGAACGTCTTGTGGCAGATGCCGTCGGCGTACTTGGCGCGCGCGAGCAGCGAACCGAACACTTGGCCCGAGCCGCCGGAGATATCCGCCAGCGCCGCGGCGGCGAGCGCCTCAGTCTGGCGGTGCAGTTCATCGTCGCGCAGGTCGGACGTGTTGAGGGCTTGAAGGTATTTTTCGGCAAACATGGCTGGCTCTCCCAATGGATGAGCAAGCGTAGCACTTGAAGATCAATCTTCTTGCCTGTCCGCACTTTTCCAAATTGCAAGTGTTGCTAGAATATAGAGTTGCAGCTTCCGCTTTAAATCTGCAGACCAAGCATTTTTGATCCATCCGACCAACGCACCTTCGAGCTCAACATGACCTATCAATGGGATTTTTTAAGACAGTTGGCTAAAAATTTAGACGACAAGAACACGAGTGCCGCGCTAGAAGTCCTACATAACCAAGCCCAACACCTCCTAGATATAGCCGCTAAGCGGGAGCACAACACTGCGGGCGCTGCTTGGCTCGAAGATCGGGCTCGTTGGTTGATCCATGCAGCATTTGCCTTACCAGAGATTCAGAAAATTGAGGCAGGGATAGAGAATGAACGCAGACAAATTGAAACTTTAGAATCACGGATTCTGAAGTCTGTTCGTGCCTTTAAGGATGGAATAGAGAATATTTGTGCAGTTGCCAGAAGAATGTCTGAGCTCGGAATGGATGATCATCATTGCTACCCGACTGCACCTAATTCAGTCGACACATACTATCGATTCCAATCTCCAGTATCATACTTAGAAAAAATTTTACGCAAGCGCTATCTGCATGGCTTCTCTCACGGTAAGCCTAAATTCTATAGCGCAATAGAAGATGAGCCTTATGACTCAGCATTAATAGCCCTCATCGCAATGGACCCTCATTGGGAGAATTATTTTAATAACTGCATTGGTTACTTCCGCGCCCAATTCATGAAGGCGCAAGTTACCTTGCCAGTCCACAAGCTTTTCGAGCTATCCAAATATGCCGCCGAGTGCAAGGCCCATAATTTCGATGCGGAAATATACAAAAACTCTATAGCAAAAATCCGCGATTTATATACCAACCGCCAAGAGATCATGAGCAGCATATACGAATCGACAAGCAAAATCGATTACTTCTATGAGTCGCTAGCATGCTGTGAAGCCAATCTGTTCGTAACGCCGCTCTCATTACCAAGTAGCTTTCGGGATTATCTGGGGCAACCTCCAATTGGCATGCCCTATTACCCTCAACATCATCCGAACAATAGGCTTCATGGATTTGACAGCGGCGCCAAGCGCTATTAGAAAACTAAAACTCTTCTATTTTCCATCCGCCGCCATCCTTCTTGGCCTGGACTCGTGCAGCGATAAAGCGCAATGGAAAGAGGTCGGCGGCAATCTTGATCTTTGCACGGGCGTCGTCTTGCCAGTACCCCTTCACTTCGTGCGCCTCCAGGGCGCCATCGGCGAGCATCACGAAGAAGTCCGGTGTGTAGAACGTGTTGTCCGCCAGGCGCCGCTTGATCCCTTCGAACTTGAACCAGGCCACCTCGCCGGCGGTACGCTGCTGGCCGGCGATTGCGGTGAGTACACCCATGTGAAAAATTTTGAGGGAATTATCTGCTGCCCTCGCTACTCCTCGAAGGCGCGGATCGCCCATCTTTAATTTCTCGATAATGCGTAAGAATCCTAGCGTCTTGCGGCTGCTCTTCGATATAGACCGTTGCGATCCGCTGGCCCAGAGCTCCGAGCAACTTACCTGCTTCGCTATGCACGGCTCGCATCAGTTTCATATTTCCTCGCGCTGGCGCACCGGCGAGGAGGGTAGCAACCTTTTCGTCGACCTGCGTGAGATCCAATACTAGTGGGGTAAATCTCGAGTAAAGACTCGGATCCAGTGTGGCTATCTGTACGTGGCTTGCCAGAACGGCTGGAAGAATCTTCTTCATTGCACGGTCATATGTTGCCGCGTCTCGCGCAGTATAGTGAGCGGGGTCATTGATTCGTTTCCAAAGAACCCAACTAGCCTCTTGATAGCCACTAGCAAGTTGACGCGCGAACTCTGACACAGCAATGGATGTATTCTTCGTACGCTCATCCAATCGTGCAAGCTCCCATTTTCTTTGCTCCATCTTTTCGCTATTCGCGGCAGTTAGCAAGGTGACACCGAGATTGGCAATCGCAGCCAAGAACGCGGCGAGCACAGCAATCAACAAGGGATTTGCCCACTTACCGCGGTCGTGGCTATCTCTTTGGATCGCCAGCTGCTGTCGACGTAGATCCAGTTCCGCTCGCTTCAATTCGGCATCAATATCTTCGCTTTGGGGATGGGATTCGGCAGGCGTGGTCATGGTCTACTCCACCTTGGCAGGCATGTGAAATTTCTGAAAATTCGGGCCCAAACTTATTTATTGCCGGCGTACCCCTGCTGGTCAACCTTAGCGCTATGCCGCCTCTCCGTCTAGCTCGATTACTGCAACCGTAGCACGCGGATTCTGGTCATACGCCTTCCACAACTCGATACATATCACCTGGGCGTCATCATTCCAAACGATCCCGTTGCATCCATCCTTTAGGCCCTTCAGGACGTTATCGGCGTCCGGTTTTTTTGTCGCGCGAATTTCGCCAGCGATGGCCATTGCGCGCCGCTTCTTCGACCAGCTAGCGGGCACCTGCATGGCGAGGTTGACGACAAGCTTCACCGGGCGGGCTGTTGGCGCCCTGCCAACCATCGCCGCCGCGGCTACATGCTGAACCAGGGTTTCGTAGGCGGCAGTCTTGGCGGGCGTGTAAGCGACGACGCCCTTTCCGCGCCTAGCGAATTTTGGGCGCCCCTTTGGTACCGGCTGCCCTGGTACGATGAACTCGATCAAGGCAGCCCTTTGAGAGCCAAGTAGAGGGCGTCATTTTCTTGCGCGACCACACGCTGCGACTGCGCGACCATACGACCACCGAAGAACTCAACCTTCTCGGCGTCGTACCGACCATCCTTGTAACCCTGCTTCGCCAGGCCGAGGTGCTGCGCGGCCGCGCGGCGCCAGATCGCCTTGAACGCATTGCCCTCGGCGTAATTCATTCCCAGCGCTTCGATGATGTCGTTGCACTCGGCCACGTAGGGAGGCAAATCCGGACTCGTCGGGCTGCTGACCGTCACACGGTAGTAAGAGACGGATCCGCCGGTATATTCCGGGCCCTTCACGTCCTGATCGTTCTTGTCGCTCATGTCATCCTTTAGTTTCAGCTTGAACTTCGTTGTTGTTTTGCTCGCGCGCGCAGCATTCTTCGATCCACTTCTCACGTGCCGCACGGCGTTCCTTGTCCCTGTCCCGCTCGAACCAGATACAGGCCCGCGTGTTCCAGGCGACGATTGGGTCATTCAACGGAGCCATGCCGTCGTCGTAACCAGTGCAGCGGCCCTTACCTACTGCCCACTGTTCGCGCGCGCCTTTTCCCGTCAGGTTCTTGCACTGGGCGCAGATGTCTTCGCTCTGGCGCATTACGGCGCGCTCACCGGCAGGACGACCTTGCGCACCAAGTCTTTCAACGATCCCATGCCTTCAGGCTTGCGCGCGCGTGGCTCGCCCTGGGCGCCAGTCACCGGTGGTGGTGCGAGCGTCGGCCGGATTGCCGGGGCGGCCACCGGTGGCGCGGCGGCAACCTTCGGCTCATTGCTCGGGTCAAGGATGGCTTCGATGCGCGCCTTGAACTGCCCCATGTACTCGCCAGACCGCGGCGCGATACCCAGTTCCCTGCCCTTCGCAAGGATCGTCTCGTCGGTCGCCCACCAGTTACCGCCTTGCTTCTTCGGCTCGGCAGCCGTTGCGCGCTGAATAGCCAGCCGGTCCCACTGATCGCGCAGCTTCGCCGGCGACAGGATGTTCGAACGCCAGAACGAATGGTCGTGCGCCCACTGGAACAGCTCGCAGATCTCGCGCCGGGTGCGCTTGTCGCGCTCGCGCATCAGCCGGATATCCTTGGCCCAGGATTCGATGTTCGGCTGCTTCGCCTTCGGCATCGTGGTGAGCAGCACGCCGTAGAGCCAGCGCGCGCACTTCTCATCGTCGGCAGCGTCCTTGTCCTGCTGGGCGGTGTTGCGTGGCTTGCGGGCTTTCGGCGCGCGGTCGGCGGCGTCCAGAAGTTCGAGCAGTTGGGCCGAGTCGACCAGTACGGCCGGTGTCGTCTGCGCGGCCTGGCGGAGGGCTTCGCGGCTAAGCATGTCCACCTCCTTGCTCGCGACGCTTCAACTGCCACTTCGCCCACTCGCCTGCCACCCAGGTA
>Ga0265780_10006485_pt1 | contig 14502 bp, 15 predicted proteins | sample P1T30metagenome_FD_192432 | JGI IMG/M metagenome (GOLD analysis project Ga0265780, IMG submission 192432) | Plant litter microbial communities from East Loma Ridge, Irvine, California - P1 T30 | ecosystem: Environmental > Terrestrial > Plant litter > Unclassified | place: USA: California... | reverse complement strand
AGTCACAGCCTATGGCCATGTACTGGTTACTGCGAAGGTACACGGGCTGCTCTGACGAGCGCACTTGTGTCTCCAGCAGTGCATCTCGGAGAAGACTATTGGTCAGCATGCGGTCTCTCTTTCTCTCCATAAGCTGCGGATAGTCCACATCAACAAAGGTGACATTCTTTGTCAGTGACGGATATCGATGCCAGAATTGAAAGGGCAGCGGGTCGCTTACACATAGTCAGTGAATGCTCGATTGCAAAGTGCTGAACATGGACTTACTCACTATCCACATCCTAGATTCACAACGACCTTTGGTTTGCCATTGCTTTTTCCTAGGAACCGAAGCACAACCTGCTCGATAGCGTGCATGCGAAGCCAATAGCCCCGATTGATGAGTGGATTGCGGCGCACATATTTGGGCGCGAAAGGCTCGTAGTAGTCGGGTTCCTTGCTGAAATAAAGCTTCGAAACACATCTTTTGGAGACAATGCTGCTGTCGTTCGTCTGTGGTCAGTGTTAGTTGGGGTTGTTGGTCCAGACGGTTGTTGTTGTTGTGGGCTGCTCTCACGTTCATCACATCGTCGTCTCTCTTCTCCCTCTTGGACCGCACATTGTTCTTCCGCTTTGCAGAGCCATGTCCGGGCTTCATCTTGGAGGCCGCAGACATTGTCGCGACGCAGAATGAGCAAAACAGACCGGATCTGGTGGTGGATTTTCGGGCAGGAACAAGCGGGGCTAGGCTGATCCCTGCAGAAGGCAGGTGCGGATGGGACTATGAGTTCATCAGGCGGACGCGCATCACGAGCCTCACTCACCCTCGATGAGAGCGTCGCCGTGCTCCCGTGACAAAGCACAACTACACATGTCACCCTCTTCGCATCAAGCAGACATTTAAACACTGTCGTTTGCTAGCACAGGACGTCAATTGTACTCGGTCGCGCGGCGGTGACCCGTGAACGGCAGGCCCAAGCTTCATTTGCCATCTCTAAACTCTGAGCATCTTGGTCGCAACTGAAACTACGCCCGCCATGAACTTCGTAACGTTCAACCAGGACCACAGCCATCTCGGTGTGGGTATGTAGCAGCTCCATCCGCCAAGTAGCGGGTTCTGACACGGCGCATAGGCACCAGCAATGGCTACCGGGTGTACACCACAGACCCGTTTAACAAGCAGTCCGAGTCGCGCGAAGGAGATGTATCCAGCCTGGAGATGCTCTTTTCCACCTCCTTAGTCGCTCTTACGTTATCACCCCGCGTACTTCTGATTCAAAACACCAAGGTCAGCTGCGGAGAGCCCAGTTTGCTACCTGAGATGCTGACGATGGGAAGAGGCACTCCACGATATGCGAAATGACCTTCCGCACGGCGATCCTGGCCATGCGGCTGAACAGGAAGCGACTGGTAGTAGTCCTGGAGTCGGAGCTCTACATCTACGACATCAGCAACATGCAGATGCTCAGGACTGAGAAGACGTCGCCCAACCCGAACGGCAAGCAAGACACTTTCACTCCCTTGAGTACACTAACAGATCACAGCCATATGCGCCCTTTCCGCCTCCTCCGAGAACAACTACCTCATCTACCCTCTCCCCACCAAAGCTGTACCCGCTACCTTCCAGCCTCCGTCCCATGCGCCACCCAAATCGGATCACATAGCTCCGACCAGCGGAGAAATCCTGATATATGATGCGACCAAGATGGAAGCAGTGAATGTGATAGAAGCGCACAACTCTCCCCTGTCTTGCATAGCGCTGAACAACCATGGCACTCTGTTGGCGACGGCTTCGGAGAAAGGCACCATCATCCGCGTCTTCTCGATTCCGGACGCGCAGAAGCTGTACCAGTTCAGGAGAGGCTCCATACCCGCGAGGATCTTCAGCATGTCCTTCAACTCGACGTCCACCCTCCTCAGCGTCTCTTCGGCGACTGAGACGGTCCACATATTCCGCCTCGGAGCGCCCAACACGAGTCGCAGCAACAGTATCTCTTCCGGTCCCACAACTTCCCTCTCTACATCGCATCAGCGCAACAGTAGTCGAACAAGCGAAGACATATCCGACGAGTTTGGAAGCAGCACAGCGGACATGGCAGCTTCGGAGCGCAAACCATTGAACCCGACTTTTGCAAGCATGATACGGCGGACCTCTCAAACAGTCGGCAAGTCATTCGCGGCGACTGTGGGAGGATATCTTCCAAGTGCCGTTGCCGAAATTTGGGAACCGTCCCGCGACTTTGCCTGGGTGAAGGTACCGCGCTCGCCAAATGCGACGTCAGCTGGACCTGTGCGGACCGTGGTCGCACTGAGCAATAACGCACCACAGATGATGGTGGTGACGAGCGAGGGAAACTACTATGTGTTCAACGTTGATCTGGAAAAGGGCGGCGAGGGTACTCTGTACAAGCAGTATTCGTAAGTACAATTGACAGGTCAAGTTATACTGGGCATCTGCTGACAAAGTCTAGGCTACTCGAACCCAATGAGCTCGCAGCGAGCAATCCGCCAGACGTGCCGGAGTAGGACGCGTCGTGTATGGATTTTCTTTGTGTCGCTCACTGATTTCTGCGGTCCTCGATGCATTGCCTTTGGCGTTTGATTACATTACTTATTCCCCTCAGCTGCAGCATAGCGTTTGTGATGGGAGTCGTCCCATATTGCTTTTGTAGTGGCTTGTTTCGAATCCGCGCACGGCAGTACGTGAATCGATGATGTTTTTCTGTCTGACTGAATCCAGCTTGGCTGAAAAGTCGTGACGTCAATGAAGTGCGACACAGTGACCAAGGTGCAGTGTTCAGCGTACAATGTGCAATGGTGTGCAGGACGCAGAGAGTTGATGCCAGGCTGGTGAGGCCTGAACTGCATGCAGGTGTGATCGCGTTCCGATCTGACATGGATCAGCGCTGCGCTACTGGAGCTTCCCCCCCCCCGCCTCTGACCTCATTGGTTCCCCATTCGTAGCTGTTGCTGCCTGTGAATGTCTATACATCATCTCCTCCTGCTCTCACTCATCACACCACCCTACGCATTACCACGTAATCCTCCCGATTTTGCACGCGTTGCATCATAACTCTCTCACATCGGCTTCAATCCAGGAAACGACCACGATGGTACAAGACAACACAACGGGCAATCCGCTCAGCGCGGGTTCTCTCGCGCTCTTCATGGCCACGTCGCTACCAAAGGGCGACGGCCCTCAGCTCAAGAACGCGACGGAAGCTGTAGCGCTTGCAGTTCACGCCGGCATGCTCGCAGTCGGGTTCAGACTCATCGGGCTGGGAGAGGATGAACGGATAGGTAAGCCCCCAACCCCATACACTCCAGACTCCACATGCCCCTCCCACTTTCCTTTGTTGCCCCAGTGCGAATACTCAAGTACTCATAGAGGCGCATTCAGATGCAGAAGACCCGCGATCACTCCCCACCGAATGGAACGCGTCAAGTTCCTACGCCTTCCGCTATGCGCACGCGCAGTCCGCCATGGAGTACCTCATCAAGGTGAACCGGCTAGGCAGCAAGTCTGTTGTGTACGGTCTCGCCATTGGTGACGACAAGACGACACACTTTGACGTCACCACCAACGACTACATCTCCCCCTCGAACCTGCCTCTCACAATCCCGCAAGATACATGGACAGAGGAAGCATCCAAGAAGCTGCAAGACGTCTTCATTTCCGCAGGGCGGCTGAACGACCTCGGCTCGCTCTTCAAAATCTCCGTCGTCCAGAAACTGGCGCCTGGACTCCAGAAGGCAGGCGCTGAGGAGAGCAATACCGAGCGCGACCGAACTTCAACCGCAGATAGATCAGCTCCGCGGCGAGGCCAGCCCCCAGATGCACGGGATCCCCCGAACGAGCCAGAGCCGGCACGCCCATATCCCTTCCAAGACCCGCTTGCGCGACCGCGAGACAACCGCCCGCTGCCAGAGCCCATACCAGGCTTTGAAGACGAGTACGAGATCAATAGACCAGCCCGCGGCGGTCTGCGAGACGACCGGTATCCCGTCGGTATTGGACATGACGACCTCTATCCACCCGGTCTTGGGCCAAACGACCCTCTACGACCAAACCTAGGTCCGGGAATACCGCGACCAGGTGGTGGATTCGGCGGCGGCATGCACCCGACCTTCGACGATCCACTGTTCCGAGGCCAAGCTGGCGCAGGAGGCTACGATCCTATGGCGCCTCCTGGCGCAAGATACGATCCCATCGGCCCAGGCGGCGCGCCTCGAGACAACCGCGGCGGTGGACGCTTCCCAGGTGGAGGTGGCTTCGGTGGACCAGGAGGCTTCGGAGGAGCTGGCGGACGACCCCCAAACCCATTCGGGGGCTTTGGTGACGGCGACTTCATCTAAGGGCACATGCTGTTACGAGACCACGACTTCACGACATACTCTATGAATGTAAATATAGGAAGGTTGTGAGAGCTATACTACAACTAGACACTCTAAGAAGACAGCTTGAAGTGCTTGTGTGGTTTACATCAATATATAACATACTTGAATCTCGTCGAGCGTCTTGAATGAACGTGATTGCCATTCTTCCGTACCGCATTTTATTTATCGATAGCATTGGAAGCATGTCATCTACCGGTCAAACGTTTATTAAAAAAAGTCGCAAGGTGTCTCACAACAAATCTGCATCTAGCAATCCCTTTCGCAGCATATTCTCAGCACGCACTAGCTCCCACCATCGTTATAATCACTATCATGGAGTTACGCCCTGTTGTATAGCTTGTTGGTGCTTGCCCTTGATGTCTGTTTGGAAACTACACGTGGAACCAGGGGTAGGTGGATTCACGCCTCGCTATTTATATTGTTGCTGGCCTGGGAAGATGTTTCTGCGCGACTTCGTTGGGTAGACTGGGTCACGGGTAGTTCAATGGTGGCTTGATTGAGATACGTGTGTTTAGCTTCACGCCTCGCTATTTGCGTCGTTGCTTGCTTGCCTGAAGACGTGTTTGTAAATTGTATGCGAAGGTCAGATAGATGGTTATACGCCTCTCTGTAGGTGCACTTGCTTGCCTAGAAGCTACTCCCAAGCGAGGCTTGCAATTCACCGGTGGCACGATTGGAGTACGTAGGTCTAAACACACTGGTGATATTGCTATGACGTATTTTGTCTGTTTCGAGCAGGTCGTTGTTGGAGTATACGATTGTGACCGGATATACGACTGAACTATTCACCCGCAACTCTACAATCATGTCAGAAGATGATGTGCTCCCGCCCTAGACGGAACTGCTCCTCTCCTGTTCCGTCTGCTATACGCACTACATGCAGGTGTGGTAAGTTCCGTCGCACGTGATTTCATACCCGACTTCTACCTCCGATACCACAGCCTATCTAGATATTTACGGACGCCATGTTGCTGGTGTGTTCACAAGCCTTGCTAGTTCAACGGGCGGTCGCTTGCCCTTGCCCATACCCTTGACGCTGCCTTGCGAGCAGCCTTCCCAGTGGGTCGTGGGGCGTAATGACCTCAAAACATGCTCTAAATGATGTGTAGCATTAAAGTTATCGTCCGTGCCAGATGTCCGGGCAGTACGGGTTGACTACCAGGACCCAGGTTGAATGTCTGGTGGGTGTTGGAACATGCCACCACAGCCAGTCCCCTCCAACGAGGCTGAGTGATCCTTCGCGGAAATCGGAAACACTAGGCCCAGCTTACTACAAATACAATTGTTTGGCTGTTGTAATTGGCCGAGTGGCTGCTAATTCTTAGAAAGACGCCCACTCCAACGGTGTTGGATTCACATCCCGAACGTCTCGTGGTATATGCAGTCAGACAGGTGCTGCAGCAGGGCGTAAAGTTGGTGGTATGCAAGGCTTGACGGATCCATGGGTCGGTTACGAGACTAAAAGTGATCAGCACAGGCCGTGTTATCGGTAAGTGAAAGTCGAAGGAAGTGATACCCAGGCGATGAAAGGTCTCGAAGTATTCCATGAGCGTTGGGCGTAACGGCCTAGGTCTTCACTCGTCCATATGCGTCACGAGGCCGATCGAATATGCGGGCGGCCGAAGGAATCATGGTTTGCGGGAGAACATATGCAGAACACAGCTTGATCGGTCAGCCAAAAGCCATGCATGGTGTAGTCGGGATTCGTACTTTTGACTTCCACCCAAAGGATGAGTCGGAAGCCAGTGTTCGGCTTTTCGTGGGGGCCAAAATCGCGTTTAGTAAATGTCTTTGATCACACGTTTCTGGTCGCGTGGAATAGCCATCACCGCCCCTGTATCTGTTTGTAAACTGTCCAGTGCTTACGGTGGGTTTACAAGAGGCTCCCCCACACGTGAGATGGGAGGCGCCGCGGCTGTTGCCGCTAGAAGCCTTACCCGCGCGGTACAGAGAGCTCTGCCTTACTGGACCCATCGGTGGCATGTATACATAGAACAGCCGCAGGGCCGTCGGAGCACTTTTCGGACGGGATGTGCTGTCTTGTGTAAGGCACTTTTGACCACTGATGAGTGTCTTCGTTGACGTGCTGTCCGATCAATCAGTCCTTACACCGCGGTAGGCCCTTTGCATGTCTACGTGGTATGTGTCGCAATGGGTCTTGCCCCGGTAGACTTGTTTCTTCGGGCAAAGTGGAGGCCTTCTTCGATATACTGTGCTTGGTGAGGGGACCAATCGTGTCAAAGCTCAACACGCGCTTCTTTCCTTAACTGGTATGCTGCTCGCTGAGTGGGGCATGCAGTCAATGGGCTTCAAGTCAATGGCACTTGGTCACCAGAGGTACGTGGGCTGGCTTTGAGTGTCGCTCAAATGGCTGAGGAAAGTATTGACAAAATCGATCGTTTCTGCGTTGTGGTTTCCGGTTGCAATTAGAGATTGCACTCAAGCTTGTGTAGCAGGGGTGCGTGCACTAGTTGGGTTTGTGGCCTTGATGGTGACGTGTGAAGACACTAATCTTTACTGATCTGTACCTCTTAGTGGAGGGTAATTGTTTGAAAGCTCTGCATGGGCTTATCAAGGTCCTGCCTTTCGTTTTGACAGGCATAGGCGATGCCTTGTGGATATGGGGGCCATCTGCAGGGCGTGTGCTGATCGTATGAGCTAGCCTTCGCCCGGCGCTTAATTCACTGCCACAAGGGGACCGACACAGCCTCAACATTTACTGTACTTTATACGCTAGTCCATATCCCAAGGTATACCCGAGTGTAACAGTCGTTGGATGGTGGTATTCCAGGCTCATCCATGCAGTTTTTGTGTGGGGAAGTTGTTGTGCGAAGTAATGTGTCGGCCAGGTGCTGTCTTGTGCTCTTTCTACGAGCGCACGTTTGATCGGCGCTTGCCGACGTTCATCAGTTTTGCCTGACCATGTAGCGCACTTTGACGCCGGCTCAGTGCTTGCCGAGCGGTTGATCTGTAAGATGCAGCCTTGCGAAAATTGGACGCACCGATTAAGCCTGTCCTGCCTACGATGGTGTTTGATGTCATCGTCAGAGCCTAGTAACGTAACCAGCTTGCCAGTACCGACGACGACCCAGCGACAACCGTGCGAAGGAGTGTGAATGATGCCTCGAGCACCGGGCCACAGGGTTGGCCTGGCTCGAATCCGAAGCGAGCCGTTCCAAAGACAATGAAATACAAGGCGTTTCGATAGCCAGATCGTACGGCATCTGGAGGACAAGGCGGCAGACTTCCATTTCGGCATTCGTTACCTTAGGAACTGCGGAATTTTCGCCGTTACACGGGCCATATTTGCCGCTGCGGCCCCCATATGCCCAGGGCCGAGAAGCGCGTCAGATGCCACCGAACCAAGTGTTCTTCGAGTACATATCACCAAAATTTCCGACGCGTTATCTATTTCTACGCGGTGCTGGACATGAATGCGTGTGGATGTGAGGAGATTGCTCGTGAGAAGAAATCAATGCAACAGCCTTCTACAAACAGGAAACGGTAAGTGACCCGGGCTGTCGGTACGCTTGCCGAGATCTACTAAACACGTCGAGACGCTAGTAGTGTCAGAAGCGCTCTTGGTCATTGCGAAGCTGCGTCTAGGCATCTCCCTTGGAGAACCAAAATATTATGGATGCAACGAGTAAGTAGCTCTATTTTGGCGTTTCTGGCTCCGCTTCGATGATTCCGGGATGCTCGAATAAGCGCAGCAATTATCACGCCAGCTCTGGCCAATCGGAACATTGCCAAGCTAACAATAATGAGCTACGGATGCTCATTTACCAGGTCGCTGGATTTCCGACGGAACAATGGCGACGAAGCTGGCCTCAATGGGTCAGGGGTCTCTGTTTGTGGGAAGACAATCGTCCGCTCCAGGTTTGCGCAAAATTGTTATTGCCGCGGCAACTTTCCATCAATGCTTTGGCGATCCAGGAACACACTGTGATCAAATGAGATAACCATGTCGCAGCCATGGTTTTATCATATTTGAACGCTCGTATAAAATGTGCGCCTAGTATACTGCAAGGAGTCGAAAAGAGAATGTGCGGTCGGGCAATGCCGGAATTTTACAAGCTTGCGAGCGGTCGGCTTCAGCTATGCAGCCGAACGAACTATGAATGCTCCGCTCGGGGAGTAGGGAAAGTGGGCTCTTGTGCGAACGATCTGATCCCCTTGGCTGCTTGGGTCTTTATGTAGGTAGCCTGTCTCAAACAGGTAGGAGCGACGATGAGCGTCCGTCCTCTGCCTAGTATGGCAGATATCGCCTTTCATAACCAATAGGCACCTTTCACGATTCTCCACCATGCAAGCATACCATTCCTTTACTGAGGGGCGGTTTCGGCTGCTCCGTCCAGCTCAACGGTTACTAAGTACATCATCGCACCATCAAATGCGCAGATTTGTAATTGTGACCGTCGGATCCGTTAAGCATGCAGGCCGTGCCGAATAGTTTCACCATGTATGGCCTTGTAGCATTGCAAAATCCGTCCTGGGGTAAATCAATGATGGTGGTCTTGCGATCTTGTGCCTTGCTCTGTTTGTTGTGCCGATTGCATATCGTGCTTTCGAAAGCACATATGAGACGCTAAAAAGGATCTGGCAGACTTCTGCCGCGCTCTGACTCGGACAAGATTGGTAACCTGGATCGCTTAAATGTGACGACGTTGGCTTTAGCTGCGTCTGTTTAACGCGGGCTAGACGACCCTAGCGCAGATCGCGCTTATCTGGGCGCCAGATGGCGGCAAAAGACCTCGCTAAAGCGTATTGCGTTTGCAGCGGATGCACCGCGGCTATGCTGGGGTAATCGCGTCTCTCTTGAACGACTCACGAAAAGTAGACGCGCTTCTACGCTTACAGCCTTCGTGACACAAGGCGTCTCTTCGACGCTCTTTGGGACGCTGACAGGACTTCGTTCACGTGGCCATTCGCGATCATTCCCAGCGCCATGTGAGCGGGAATCCCAGGCCCAGTCGCCGATACCCAGGATTGTAAGAATCGGGCGTAAGGCACGCCACCGCAAGTGCCTATTCTTCTGTGGAAAGCAGTCTGACTATATGCCATCTGCTAAATCAGCCTGAGTGTGCGCATTGGACGCAGGCTTTCGTCTTTCTTGAAATAGGCCTCAATGACACAACAAGTTGCAACTGGCAAACCGATCAATGCCTAGATGTAGGCATACAATTTCAGACCACGTGATCTTGACCGCGCGCAAGCTTCCATGATGGGCCGTCTTGCTCGCTTTGCCAACGCTGGCAAGCATTGTCATGGAACCTGGCAATGATTTGCGAAATAAGGGAATTGGACAATCATTGGCGGCTAAGGTTTCGTGGCGCAATTCAACGTCACACAGAGGTTGGGATGTCCAGTTTGAAAACTCTCCTGAAGTCTTCTCGGGCCACAAAGAGACTTTAAGACCATACACCTCAAGTGGAGATTGTCTCGGAGAAGGAGGCACGCGAACCTCCTGCATTCGACGGCCTACCACGTTGCACAACGTGAGTCGGTGCTCGTTGCGTTCTCGCCAACGCTTGATAATGCTTTTCATTGGTGGGTAACGTACCCGATTCGAACAGCTTGAATGGAACCTTCCAAAGCGGACTCGTACTGCTACAAATGCATTACACCAAGGAAGAATTGGGAGTCTTGTAAGAAAAAACTTGTGTGTAGTTGAGACAGCATTGTAAGGCGCCGTGTTGTGTTCAAGTGCGACCCACTCCCGCGTATCTGGTTGTCGGTCGCGGCCTTAGTTGCTGCTGGTCTACATTACACAAGGCCCAACTCTGAGTCGGGTCGCGATGGAATATGCTGTTGTTACACTTGACTGTACTCGAACGGAGCACGGAGCAACCTGCTCAGGAAGATCGCCAGGGTTAGAACCACTCACAACGGGTACTGATGGCCTACAGATCCCCGCTGCGTAAGCACGGAGCAACTTGTAGAGTGCTGACGCAGGGTGCTGGGAGCTCTCACCAATGAGATGGCAGATGCATCTTCAGCCCGAACGTATGATTGCCCCTGCAGTTCTGTTGTGTTACTGTGAAGGCAGTCTGGGGAATGTTTGCGAGAGCATGTCGGTGATGCGCATCGGCGACTGATACCCCAAGAGCCTTTGTTGAGTGGTTATTGTTTCACTTGAGCAGTCTTGACTGAGCATTGGCCGTGGCGATCTGCTCCTCGATCTCGAGATCCCGCGGAGGGTCGAGTGGATTGCAATGCTGGGCGTGCAGCACTAGTCATATTTGGAGCTGGAAGGACCCGTCGATGCGAGCGTCTCTCGCATACCGTGGAGAGTCATGTGATCGTGCAGGAGCGTCTCAGACGATGTGGGACACAGAAACTGTCATCACCTGTACAGGTACTCAAAGTATCGCTTGAGTTCGGGGATGAAGCCGGAAGTTGCTATTTGGATGGGGGCTGAGTCTGCAGCTGCGGCCTGGGTTGACCCGAATTCCTGGATCTTTAGGCAGCAAACGCACACCACTTCCATGCCATAGAGACGTGCAGGTTTGTAGCCGAGCTGGTCGAGACTGCTACGCGCATCAGTCAACGGGACATTATCGTTTTGGCCGGGATAATCTGCTATGGTCACTGGTGGGAGGTAACAGTGACGTGGGTGTCTTCGTGCTTCCATGTGCACGGGGCCAGGTCAACCGACGTGGCTCGATTGAGATAAGACGTGGCACACTGTCCAAGCATTAAGCGCCCATCAGGACGCTATGGATTAGTCCAGACCAAGAATGTGTTTGGCATGCAAACATAGTGAGGGTGGGCGCGGTGTCGCTCGCGGGCTGCCATGCAAGTCATAGACTGGTGATCCAACTTGAGACAGCAACAGCCGCCGTCGAACTTCGCCGCGGGAGGGGCCCCGAAAAGGACTGGAGGTAATATAACCAGCGAAGGAGGGTTGAGCGTGTAATTACTCCAGAGTGGGACCGTTGGTGGTGTGGAGCACCGCGCCGCAGAGAGCGTGTGATTGACCAATGGTGAGTAAGCGCGATGTGAATTGCTTGCAGGTGGCAGGGATTTAGCCGCCCTCATGTTAATTCGCGCAAGCTCCATGTCGACCCATGTTGTGCTACGGCATGATCCCCGTAAGAACCCCGTCGATGCGCGGTTGTACAAAAGACGTTGTGGAGACCGGTGAACCGTGAAGGGCACCCAGGGATCGATCAAGGTGGCGTGTGCCAATGTTCACCCAAACCCATGCAAACATCGCATACCGTGCCAGTTTTGGCGTCCGGTAATTAGGCGTAAAGCATCTGGGTAAAGCAAATTTAATGGGCATGTGTGGTGGATTGAAGTGGGTGGTGATGCACGTCGAGAACATGAAGCTGGAGATGTGGATGTCACCGCCAAGGCGTCAGGATCTCACGATCACTGTGGGGGAATCATTGAGAGCATGTGTGACCTAAAGCAATATTTTACAGTAGAAACAGCAATGTATGACTCTCATTGAAGCCGTCCGTAGCTATGCGTTGCCACAAACCTATCTATTGCACCCAGGCTCAGAGAGCGCTCCATAACGCCGTGTATGCAGTTCCATGTCGGACAGAAATTCGCAAACAATCAACAATATACACCCACGCTTGATCTTGATGTGATCACAATATGCAACGATTGGCCGCAATGCCCACCTACAGTCCGGTCGCCGGTGCGTACCCATCATGTCGGAGCTGCGTGAGCATCCGCGAATCTGTGACAGGCACTTGATTGCGCCGGGTACATCCATCGTCCTCGTGTCTAGGTATGATATTAGTCTCGTGGCTGTGAGGACAGAGTCTACCATAGCTTACCTCCGCAGCGTGTCTTTCCGTGGGAAGCACCTGGAACAGCGCGAACATTTGAAAGGCCTGACCTTCTGATGCACGCTCTGATCATGGCGCGCAAGGTCCGTCTTTCGCCTGAACTCTTGCGAACAGCCCTCCACGGGACATGGGTTCTCCTTTCTTCGGTTGGGCTCGTGAAGCAACATGTGTTGATTCAAATTATATCGCCTCTTGAAGCCTTTGTCGGGGCATGAGGGGCAACGGTATGGAGCGTTGGCAGGGTCAGTGTGCCTTCGGTTACGGGCGCGCTCTGTTGGTACGCTTATAGACGAGTAGCTGGACTGAGACTGATCTCGTACAGTGCTGTCCTCGGATGTTCCTCGTTCAAAGGTGCGGTTGTTGTAGACGTACATGGGCGTTGACTCTAGCTTTGGCACTGGAAGACCGCCATACGTGTGCTCATACGGATACACATCTGCATTAAGCCGTTCGGGAGCCACTGTGAGGGATGGATTTCGCGATGAAGATAACCCACGCATATCTGCTGGGTCTGCTGCACCCCATCTCATCTCTTGAGCCCAGCTGGGATACTCAACCTTGACTCCAGGAAAAGCTTGCTCGGACCCGTCATGTGAAAAGGCCGACATCTCGCGTGTGCACGATGACAGCGAAGACCGAGGCGAGGGGTGAGCAGACGCCCAAGGTAACGGAGAACGGGTGACGGGATGGTCGAAAGCGCCAGACGTCCAAGGATCCGCGATTGTGTCATTCATTAGTGGGGAGACACCAGTTGACATTTGTCCATTCCAGTTCTCAGAAGGCTGTGGAGATGGCGGTAGACCACGTGGAAGCGAAGCGTGATAGTCGTATAGACCAAGGCCTTCAGTGTATTTTTGTTGACCGTCGTGGCGATTTGGAGAGGGATATGGTGATTCAAGCATAGATGAACTTTCCGACTGCTGTTGGTATGGAGAGTTGAAAGGAGGTGTAGGTTGATCGGCGTACCGCAACATGATCAAGGAATCCAGCAGAGGAAGGGTTGTCTTGATACGTTGGACAAAGAACTAAGTCTTGTCGGCAAATTCGAAAGAGAGGGGTGTGTAAGAATAGGTCGATGTCGAGAACAGAAAAAGGTAGCTGCAGGACGTTCCAACCTGATTATAACTGTGTGGTGTAGGGTGTGGGGACTTGCAGCAAATGCTGTATAGAACGTCAGGTCTGAGCACTGCGGCAGTGTCTTCTCAATTCGGTACGTTCGAACAGTGGGCTTTTGAACAGTGAGGCAGACTCCCAGAAATCGTACTAGACAGGGACAGCATGAACATGGTGAGCTCGAGCCGCATGGGCGGCAGGCGCCAGTTAGCTGCATGGGGCTGGGGCCGTCTGTCGCGGAGGGGGAGAAGGCCAGGGTACAACAAGCCGAGTAGCGCAGTGCAGCATGCAGGCACCCCTGCACGACTGGATGGTGGCGTGGGCCGGGGACTTTGGACTAGACCCAAGCTCTCGGGAAGGTCTCAGCGGCCCGAACACAAATCAGATTCGCACCGGCCGCAGCCTGAGGCGCAGGCAGACGCTCAGAGTGGATGCATCCCTGCCGCAACAGCGGGCTTAAGAAAATCATGCCAATTTGAATGCCGTCGTTGGCTGCATTAAGATGGCGATGCCGTCGACATTCACTCACTTGCTAGCTCGGACGCGCTGTCGAGCGCGTCGGATACCGAATATCATTGGCACATGCGTCAAAGTATAGATGCTGTGATAGTTGGGTAAAGCGGATTTCCCTGAGTTTTATCCGGTGTTGGTTGATCCCTTAGCAGGATATGCCTGTATACTACGAGCGGCTGGAAGCGCCGGCCTTCAAGCGACCACAGTCGCTTCGCGCTGCTCTTGAAGCTGCGATACCATTTCTGTGAGTTGCTCAACCTGCCTGGTGAGCTTCAGCACCAGCGTTTTGAGTTGTGGATCGGGCTCAGTTGGCCCCACTCGTGTGTGAGGCCGACTTGCTTGCTGCATATTTCCTGGTGAGTTCGGCGTCGCTTGCGAGTCTGCTAACAGTAGGCGAGGCGTATTGACGGCTAAGCGGAGAGGCTTCTTCGACGGCAATGGCGTTTGGGGCCCGCTGAGAGACAGAACCCTAGGGTCGCGCCTGTGGGCATCCGCAAGTTGTTCGTAACACCAGATTGCTGCAACGAAAGGCAGGTGCGTTACCTTCAGTAAGACAATGCGGGCGCTCCTTAGGCGCTCCGATGGTAGGACCAGCCGAAATGGCCTGATACACAATGGTATGAGGTTCTGGACAACGATTAGCCTTGCACTCGGTCGCATGACTGTTCTAAACTCATAGTATCTACGGCTA
>Ga0265780_10006483_pt1 | contig 14503 bp, 12 predicted proteins | sample P1T30metagenome_FD_192432 | JGI IMG/M metagenome (GOLD analysis project Ga0265780, IMG submission 192432) | Plant litter microbial communities from East Loma Ridge, Irvine, California - P1 T30 | ecosystem: Environmental > Terrestrial > Plant litter > Unclassified | place: USA: California... | reverse complement strand
TCACGACGGTGCGGTATCGAGCGCTCGAGCGCATTGTCTTGTCTCGCATAGAAACCTGAAAGCAATTGCTAAACCCGATTGGGGAAGTTGGTGAGGTCCCGAATGCGGAACGGCCGCTTCCCACCACCTATCGCCGTTCAAACCATTCGCGAGTGCCAATCCTGTCGGAAAGCCGACCGGCAGCTATCGGGCGGCAAAGCTGCCAGTCTGCAAGCGCCCAGTTCAAGACATTCACGCACGGTGGGCGGAACGTGGCAGTCCGCCTTCAGCGAGCTGACCGTTGCGGCGCGGCAGGCGTTGAACGATCGCTAGCTACTGGAGGCGGGCTGCAGTTCGGACGTGACCTTAACTGCAGCCCTGGCCAAGTTGATCTTTGGGGGACCCTCGAGGTTATCAGCAGCTTAGACCTATCGCCTGAGGCGGCAACGCGATTCAGGCCGTCATAGATCAAGCGGCTGCCGGAACCATTGCAGTCGGGTTCCCAGTTCTCTCGAACCCCGAACAAACGCGGATCATGAGGAACTACGTTCAGACTTCATGAAGGAACGTCCGGAAGTGGGAGACGGGGAAGGGCGTTTGAATGTCAGAGTTTGGGTCAATGTACATCGCCTTCGTTGCCCAATATCAGCCAACGTTTTGAGCATTTTGACTCTACACCAACCCTCACTTCGGGAGGGGGACGGAAACCGTCGTGGTGAACGTTGCCGATTGGCCGGCCACGCCGGTTCCGGGCTGACCGGAGCCGACTGTCACCCGGTAGCTGCCCGCCAGCACCTTGCGGCTGCCGTCGATCTCGACCGCGCTGAGATCGCGTGGCGAGAGATCAAAGGTGACGGTGCGTCGCTCGCCGGGCTTCAGCATCAGACGCTGGAAGCCACGAAGCGCAAGCCGCGGCGTTCCCGGCACCTTGGGAAATTCTAGATAGAGCTGAGCGACTTCGTCGCCCGCCCGAGTACCGGTGTTGCTGATTTCGGTGACGACCCGCAGCCCTTGCTCGGCACTCCCTTGGGCCGGTGTGACGTTTAGGGGAGAATAGGCGAAGCGCGTGTAGCTCAGTCCAGCGCCGAACGGGTAGACGGGCGTCCCCTCGAAGTAGCGGTAGGTGCGGCCGTTCATGGCATAGTCGTCGAAGGCCGGCAGATCCGCGACACTGCCGTAGAACGTGAGCGGCAGGCGCCCGGCAGGATTGGTCCTGCCGGCCAGAACGTTGGCGACCGCGGTTCCGCCCGACTGGCCCGGATACCACGCTTCCAGGATGGCGGCTGCATTGTCCTTCGCCCAGGACAGGTTGATCGGACTGCCGTTCATAGCGACGACGATCACCGGCTTGCCCGTCGCCTTCGCGCGTTCCAGCAGCGCGACCTGATCGGCTGGCAGGTCCAGCGTCGTCTTGTCCCCGCCCTTGAAGCCCGGCACGTCGAGGCCGGTCTCCTCGGCCTCTAGGTCGGAGGTGAGCCCCACCACGGCGACCAGCACGTCGGCACGACTTGCGGCGGCTGCGAGGTCGGCTTCCGGCTGCGCGGAAACCAGCTTCCAGACGAGATCGGTGTTGCCGAATCCGCGTGCCGTGGAGACGACCCGCAAGCGGTAGCGGTGGCCTTTTTCCAGAGTCACCGTCTTCAGTGATGGCAGGGGGCTGCGATGGTCCTGGCCGACATCGAGGAAGGTCCGGCCGTTAAGTTCCAGCAGTCCGCTGCCACCGATACCCAGCCGGTAGCGTCCTGTCACCGGCGGCACAATGAACCCTGCCCATTCGGTCCGGTGATAATCGTTGACCGCGGGCAGCGTGAGTGCCCGCTGCGCCAAGTCGGCCTCCCGATGGACGACAACGGGCTTCGCCGCGTAGCGCAGGGCAGAGATCTGGTCGCGATCGGTGCCGGGTGCGAACGGCAGGATAGGGGGCACGACCGGATTGAAGTAACGCACCAGCAGGCCCGGCTTGCCGTCCGGCGTCCGCAACGCGCTGGTTGGGATGCGATCCCCGTCGGTGATAGTCTCGCCGAACGGCACCAGCTCCACCTTGGCCGCGCCGATCGCCTTGCGCAGTCCGTCGACTACCGACACCGGCGTAGCGGACTGCGGCGACGAGTAGTTGCCGCGCAACACCCGCGTGGCGTCGCCGAGCGGTCCGATCACCGCAACGCGGACGCCCGACCGAAGCGGTAGCACGCCGTCGTTCTTGAGCAGGACCAAGCTGCGTTCTGCGGCCTCGAGCGCTAGATCACCGTGGTCGCGCGCGCCGATGACGCGGGCGGGTTCTGGCTTAGGTGCCTCGGTAAGGCCGGGTAGATCACCGTTGCGGATACGGGCCGAGAACAGCCTGACGAGCGATCGGTCGATGTCTTGCTGTGAGATTAGGTTGCGCCTGAGCGCTTCGCCGAAACGGTCGGGCAAGCCCCCTATGTCGCCGATCGTCTGCGTGTTGCATTCGTTATCCACCCCGGCCCTGATCGATGCCGCCACGGCGGTGGCCTGATCGGGGGCATATTTGTGGTTGTCGGCCACGTCTTTGACCGCGTCGCAGTCGGAAACGACGTAGCCTTCGAATTTCCAGGCACCGCGCAGATGCTCTTTCAGCAACAGGTCGTTGGCACAGGCGGGCTGGCCATTGATTCGGTTGTAAGCGCACATGATCGAGCCAGCACGACCTTCAACGATAGTGGCGCGGAAGGCCGGCAGGTACGTGTCTTCCAAATCGTGCGGCGATACGTAAACATTCGCGGCGTGACGCGTCGACTCGGGTCCGCTGTGAACGGCGAAATGCTTGGGGCTGGCGATGACGTTCGGCAGGTCGGGATTTGGCCCCTGCATGCCGCGAACGAAGGCAACGCCGATCGTAGCGGTCAGGAACGGGTCCTCGCCATATGTCTCCTGTCCCCGGCCCCAGCGCGGATCGCGGAAGATGTTAATGTTGGGCGACCACGTGTCGAGACCGGTACCGATTCGCCCCAGCTTGCCGGTCTCCCGCGCCATCGTGTGGAGCGCGCGTACTTCGGAACTGATCGCTCCTGCGATATCGTGCACCAGTGGTGCGTCGAAGGTAGCAGCCAGGCCAATCGGTTCGGGAAAATTGGTCGTCGGTACCGGCCCTAGTGCGCCGTGGAGCGACTCCGTCCACCAATTATAAGCGGGTATCTTTAGGCGCGGGATCGCTGGTGCGACGTTGAGCAACTGCGGCAGCTTCTCCTCCGGTGTCATCCTGGCAACGATCGCTGTCGCGATTGCGTCGGCACGGGCGCGCTCCGGTGATGCCGAGTTAGCCGCGTTCAGGTCGGTCTGAGCGACTGCGGGAAGGCTTATTGCGAGGCTGCCGAGCACTGCGCCGGATAGCAGGACTCGTGTTCGGATGGAGACGCTCATGATGATCCTCTACCTGTTCCGCCAAAGGGCGGCGCATGCCGCTCCTCTGCGATACTCATATCTCGTTGAGCGTTGTGGCCGATTAGAAACGACCATAGTCACGCCGCAGAGATATTAGCGCTACCATCTGGGCCAGGTGTTCGGCGAAAAGCAAGCTGCGATCTCGATCGGCTTGTTAGTCAACATACATCGCTGGATCCACGCGGGCGCTTGCGGTTGGGCCAAAAGGCACGATCCAGATTAGACCGGCCTTCACTGGCACGACGGGGCAGCTCTGGTGCATCGACCAACTGACCGATGGATCCCATTGGATCATGCCCAAGGCTAAAGCGGGCGCGAAGTCGAACGCAGCACTCGTTGCGATTGGTCTTGGTATGCCTGCTCTGACCACCTTCGACCCTGTACGCTATGCCGGCCGGTGGACGTTCGCGAGACCTTGACGTCGTTAGGCTCAAGACTCGTTGATCACAGCTAGAAGATGACGGTCGCAGCGAGCGCGAAGGCGGAGAAGAAGACCGTCGGACATCGATCGTAGCGGGTGGCGACACGGCGCAAATCCTTCAGGCGACCAAACATGATTTCGATGCGGCTACGACTTCGGTAGCGGCGCTTGTCGTATTTGATGGGCACGTCCCGGGATTTTCGTCCTGGAATGCAGGGCATGATGCCCTTTGCCTGAAGGGCGTCCCTGTTCACTCGCGCTTCGATGACACCCGGCAGCGCGAGTGAACCTCTCCCCAGAGACGCCTCGCTCGCTGCGTTAGCCGGACGAGGCAGTTGCGACCTTGCGACCTCGATTAACTTAACGCAACATTTCAATCAGCATTACTGACATAAAAAACACCCGCAACGATCAGGCGCTGCGGGTGTAAAGATTACGGTTGTCGCTGATGTGGGCCAACAGCATGCTCTAGATACGGCCCAAACCTATACATAATCATAACGCCTTTGGACCATCATCGCCGTTCCGACGTTTCGCAGGCGTGTATCGTACCCGAAAAGTCGACCGGCAGCTGTCGGGGGGGGGGGGGAGGGGGCTGCCAGTCCGAAAGCGCCCAGTTTCGGACATAGCGGAGTGCGCTCTAACCTGTTGCGGTTCTGGCCTGCGGCACTAATTAGCAGACACGAAAGTGGTGGAACTTAGCTCCGCCTCGGACCTCATGGCCGCAGCGCGCGGCAGCAGCTTCGGGCCTAAGCTCAAGCCGAATAGGAAGCCGCCCAACTGCGCTTCCCAAGCCAAACCACCCGCGGTTCCGCTCGTCCACGCTATCAGCGCGAGCAAAGCGCAAAGGAAAGTGCAAAGGATAGCATTCTCCTTTACTAGGTCCCAGCCGATTTGCCGTATTCGCCTCGAGTTTACGTCCAAGACGGCTCCGCCATCCGCAGGCGTCTGAATTAGCAGACCGATGTGGCCGTAGAGTGTACCCGAAGCGCCGACCATCGGCACCGTACCCGTCGGATGTAGCGCTAGATAAAATGCCGCACCGGCCAGACCGCTAAGAAAAAAACATCAGCAGGAAACGCACCCAGTTCAGCGGGGGAAATGTCCCCAGCTATGGTGGTGTGCCACCGCTATCGCTTGCGAGGATCGCCGAACGGGCGTTGCAGGCTTGGCTACTGGCGGCTCGCAATCATGCCCAAGGGGGGTCGAACATCCTTGTTAACCGCGGTCTGCGGCCAGACGTATCATCAACGCTTGCGGACGAACTGCAAGATTGTGGATACTTACTGCAGCCTTTGGGGGAGTGCCATCCCACCGAGGTTGCAAACCGCACCCCTCCCTAAGGGTATAGGGACACCGAAGCTGAATTAGAGGCGGCCCGAAAACAGCGAGCAGGTCCCTTAACTATCAGGCATTAGCCATCAACGGAATCGCCCAGCGTACTGATTACGCTGCTCAGCTGGATGCTGTGCTTATGCGGCTAGTAAAATTCTAACTTCGTTCTCAAGGGACCATAAAGTAAAAGGCTTTTGTATAAATCGGTCGGCATGCCCAGTGCGTTGCGTGCTTTCGCCAGTATAACCCGAAATGATGATCGTCCGAAAGTGGGGGCGGCTGGCGAGTGCTTTCTGAACTAAGTCGAAACCATTTATAGCGCCAGGCATTCTGACGTCTGTTACAATCAGGTCGATGCGAGGCGTCCCTTGCAGTATCTCGAATGCGTCATCACCGCTGGCTGCCAGGATCACTTCGTAGCCCACCGCTTCTAGTTGGTCTCCGATCAACTTTCGAATCTTCTCCTCGTCATCAACGACGAGGATAACCGAACGGTCACGAGACATCGTATGCGTCCCCAGATTTCCCTAGGACACATACTGAACCTAGGATGGTGAGTATGGCTAGTGCTAAACTTCTGATCGTAGATGATAACGCGCTGGTCCGTCAGATGATCGCGAGTCTTGCGCGCGAGCTGGGCTTGTCTGTCGTTGAAGCAGCCTCAATTGACGCCGCACGTGTTCCGCTTGCTGGTGGCGATGTTGACGTGCTGCTTTGTGATGACGACTTGGGTGCGGGCCTGTCAGGCGTAGAGTTCATAGCGAGTGGCTCAGCGAAAATGCCTGCGACAGTCGTGCTGATGTCCGGCAATCCGAAGCCGGATGGGCTGGCTGATCTGCGTATTCACCTGCGTCAGCCGGCGAGGCAGACCCCGGATATCGAGATGGCCGTCCTGGAAGCAGCCGGTGCCGTAGAGACGTTCATCGGGCGGGCTGGCGAAACCCTGCGTTACCGCAAGGGTCGGCTCGGTTCCGATCGTCGATGGTGCGACGTGCCGCGATCCGGGCGCTTCGCTGAGGAGCAGCTTGCTCGCTCCGTCATGGAACGACAGGCATCCCGTCGCTTCGTCCCACACGCATTGCGCGTGCGGGAGTGTCAGTCGCGTTCGGCTGCCTTCGTGCGAGCGCCTGGGGATTGGCGGCTTCGCGATGAGCGCGAGCATTTCGCTGGGCGCTGCGGGAGGCGCTCCAACGGGCGCAACGCGGACGCGGAACGCGCGATCGCTGAGTGCCGCGACGGTAATCGCCAATTCCCCCGAGGAGATCACGAAATCCGCGGCAACGCTCCGCGTCGCGGCCTGCACCGCGCCGCTCGCCACGATCGCCGCGCCCGCACCGCTGCTGAGCAGCGTCCGCCGGGTGATCGCCCAGCTACGCGGCGTTTTCTCGTCTGTCACGCAGCCTCCCGTTCGCTTCGTTTCCGCACGGCTCGGCTGTCAGTCGGGCCGTCCATCTTCCTCAATGATCGCGACGTCCCAGGCGGCGAGGTCGATCTCCCCGCCACGCTGCACCTTGCGCCCATGCAGCAGTTCGGTGCCCGCGGCCGGCGCAGTCATATGCTGTGGTACAGCCGAATAGTTGAGCACGTACCGGACGGTATGGCCGTTCTTCAACGTGCCGCCGCGGACGATCAGCGGGAATTGCACACCCGCGACCGAGGGCACGACACCTGCGCGCGCAACCTCGGCAGCGACGATCTTCTCGGCCAGCGCGTCGCTCGGCATGAAGCCGACATAGCTGACCTCGCCTTTGCCCCAATGGTTTCGGGTCATGGCGGCAGCGGCTGGCCATGACGGGTGCTGATAGCGTGCCACGACCTCAGCGGTGGTGGGCTTCAGCATCTCCATCCACCAGCGTGGCGCGTTGTCGGCGTCCGCAACCCCGAACGGATTGCCCGCGAGCGTGACCCCCACGGGGATCGTGAACTCCTGATAGGTGACGCCCGCCGCCTCGGCGATCGCGCCCGGCTGTGCGGCATAGCGGACCTTCGTATTCTCGTCCGAAAAGCCGCTCTTGAACGTGTAGAGCAGGTGGCCGCCGCGCTTGGCATAATCGTTGAGCCGCGCGATTTCAGCATCGCTCGCCGCGTACAGCGCAGGGACGACGATGAGTTTGTAGGTATCGAGCTTCTGCGTGCTGTCGGGAGACACGATGTCGGCCTCGACATTCATCCGATAGAGGGCGTCGTAGAAGGGGCGCAGCACCCGGTTATATTCTACGCCATCCGGCTTGAACGAATTGAACGCGGTCTGAGCGGCGTTACTCACATACACGGCGACCTGGTTATGCTTGGTCATGCCTGCCAGCTTCGGCCCGAGCCGGGCTATCTCGGCGCCGATTACCTTTGCCGCCGCATACTCCGCGTTGGGCTTGTAGTCCTGCGACAGCAGCCCACGCCAATAGGTCTCGGCCGCGTTGGCAGTGGTCGCCCAGTGCCAGTATTCGACCATCTGCGCGCCCGAAGCGAGATGGCTGAAGGCCTGGAGGCGAAGCTGGCCCGGAAAGGGCGTCCATTGCGCGAAGCCCTGCGCCTCGGTTTCCAGTACCAGGTAATTCTGTCCATTTCGGATCGAGCGGGCCTCGTCGCCGCCAAAGGCGATCTCCGCGCCGGTCAGCTTTTCCTGGGTTGGATGATAGATGTCGATGCCCGCAATATCGAGCGACCGTGCCGCCTTCCAATGGTCGACTTCCGGCTGAATGCCATAGGAACCCTCCCGCCAGCCCAGGTCGAAATTCTGCGTCATGAACTGGCCGGGCCGGGAATGAGCGCGCACGAGCTTGGCCTGCCACGCCAGGAAGTCGGTGACGAGGCTGCGCTGATAGGCGGTGAAGGCGTTGGACATGCTGGCGTTGATCGAGCCGTTGGTCGACGGGAAGTCCTCCCACCGGTTGATCCGGTTGGACCAGTAATTCAGGCCCCACGCCGCGTTCAGGGCATCGAGGCTCGGCCATTTCGCCTTGATCGACTGAACGAACGCCGCCTGCACCGCTGGGCCGCTGGTGCCATAGGGCTTTGTCTCGTTATCGAGCTGATACCCGATCACCGCGGGATGATTCTTCACATGGTCCACCAGCGCGATGATCACGCGCTCGGCCGCGGCCAGGTAGTCGGGGTCGGTGATGTCCATGTTCTGCCGGGTGCCATATTGCGCGCGGACTCCGTCGCGGCTTGCGACGAGCACGTTGGGATGCTGACGCGCGAGCCAGGTCGGGATCGCATAGGTGGGCGTTCCGACGATCACCTTGATGCCCTGTTTATGCATCGCAGCGAGCGTGCGATCGACATGGCTGAAGTCGAAGACCCCAGGCTGCGGCTCCAGCGTGCCCCATGTCGACTCCGCGATGCGGACGACACTGATGCCCGCCGCCTTCATCATACGCGCGTCCTCATCGACGCGGTCGACCGGCGTGTATTCGTCATAATAGGCGGCGCCGTAAAGGATGGTATCCGGCACCTGCGCTTGCGTCGTTGTCGGCAGCGCCACCATGGCCAATGCGAGTGCTTTCACGACCCTCTGTATGATCCTGCCTTCCATGCCAAGTCCTCCCCGCCTTATGGTTTCCAAGCTATCGGTCGTGTCGTACGAGAAGCATTTTGGTGTCCGGCCTGATGGCGAGCACCAAGGCCACAGTAGTGCCGCTCCGATCACAAGCTGACGCGAGCCACGGCACTATAACGTCGACCGACGTCGCGAAATTCCTGCCTATACCGAACGGTGTTTTCACAATGGAATTGATCGCAGCTAATTCGCAAATTTAGGAGCACTAGTTTAGGTCCGCGGTGACCCGAGATACATGTCGCGCGATGTATGTGCGAAAGACAAAGCGAAGCTGAGTCTTTCATAGAACATGGCTGCGGTACAGAAATTGGCACAGCACCGCGAGGCAGGCGAGCTTTCATACATCTTCTCCCTCTTTACGCTGTCTTCGTTTTCCGAGGGTGTCGCTGAAAACCCTTCCCCGGTTGACGACGTGTATCGTTAACGACCGTTTCTACACGGTGATGTCGCATATACAAATTAGTTTTCACATATGCGTGCCTTGGTCAGGGCGAGCGCGATCGGTCGGCCGCGCTCATTGTCCAGGCAGTGGATCTTCGCATGTCCGTCCGCCGCGCAAACGGCTGGTCTCTTCCTGTGATTCCCCTTTTTGAGCCGGCTGCCGAGCGGCGCGCCTTTGTACGCGCCCTCGATCGACAACGCATCGGGAACCAGCCTGGCGCTAGCGATCTTCTCGAACAGCTGCTGCCATATGCCGCGTGACGCTTATCAATCGTAGCGGTGATAGATCGTTGTCGGCGGACCATAGGTCGCAGGTACGCGCGCCGCCTGCGTGCAATCCCCGGCACGTGCAGGATGCCCAAGATAACGGTCTAATCACGGACCCGCGGCCTACCCGGCTTGTCGAATGGCAAGTGCAACTCGATCGCTGCCCACGCCTCATCAGACAGCCAAACCGATGCCGTGCCATAATCACTGTTGCACATGGTTGGGTTGGAATTTGACCGATAGGAGAAAAGTAAGCGTGCTACTGAATCGTAACCGTCATTATCACGCGACGGTTCGCGGGGGCGACGCTCGTAACGGTGGGATGAAGGGACTCGTCGCGAGGCAGCCAAGGAGCCGGCGATTGACCCAATGCCCAAAAGCCACTTGGCGGCTCGCGGCACAACAGGAACTAAGTCGTGGGTGCGCAACTCCACGAATGGTTTGTTATCGCGCGACCGGTCATTCCCGATACTAAGAGCGATCGGCAGGAATGTCCCACTTTTTGCCCTTCGAGGCCGGCGTTGGTGGCCGGTCGAGCGACCGTCTTGCTAAGATTAACGAGCGTCTGAAGTTGGGAAAGCCGGGGGAGGGCTCTGAACGGCGACTTATGGGTCAATCGCCCCTGCTATGTTCAGTAGGCAGGTCGGGGTCGGCCAACACTCCAGACGTCGCCGTGCGCATCAATAGCAGCGGCGATTCTACCGGCAATTACCGTTTCGTCTACGAGTGAGGGATGGGCGTGGCAGCCGGTGAACGATAGCCCGTTCACCGGCACATAGTCGACCAGTTTGTCGCCCGAAGCACGCAGCGTCGCCGCGACTTTGGCCGCCTCCGTCTGGATCTCACCTTTCGCCATGTCCGTTGCCCAGATCACGATCAGCGCGTTTGAGTTGCGCGCGCGGAGGCGCTTTATGAAGCGGACATAAGTCGTCTCGAAGTCGGCATGCAGCACGTCACGGGTCGCCCACCTTTCTCCGGGGTTGAGCGGCGTCGTGAAGTCGTTCGTGCTCAGAGCAATGACGATGACCTGTGGCTGCCAGCCGGGCTCGTTCACAAACGTGCGCTTGTCGAACAGCGTGAACGGGTAAGCCTCTGGCAGCTTGTCCGCCGCGAAACCATTGTAGTTGCGCACCACGCCACGGCCTGAGATTGCGTTCACCTCGTATTCGGCACCGTATTTACGTGCGAGGGCAGGGCCGAACGCTTTGGACGTGTCGGTGGTCTCCCAGACTTCGTCCTGCGTGCAATCCGTCTTGGTTGAAGTGTTGCCGTAACCAACCGTGTGAGAGTCGCCGATGAATTCGATCGCACGTGCCGAAGTTGTGAGCGGCAAGGCTTTGGTGCCAGCGTCGGCAAAGAAGCCCCCGAACATCGTCGGCTTCGCTTGGCTCTCGGACGCCACTTCCACTCGCAGTTTATGCCGACCATGTGCAAGGCCGGTGACCCGGTACATGCCGGGCTGCGGTTTCACCAGCGTGCTAACTTGGGCGCCGTCAACGAAGATGTTTAGCCTGACCTCGCCCGGTCCAATGCGGAAGAGCGCGGCTCGACCTTTGAACGCAGTCTCGAAGTACGAGCCGGGCCATTGCCGCACGAGCGCCCGAGGATCACCCGGTGCGGTAGCTATTCTGCCGCCGACATGCTCTGTCAATGGCGGTGGGGAGCCGGCATCGGGAGCGAGCGCGACCGTGACCCCGGGCAGCGCATGAGTAACCAACGCGACTAGGTATGCTATGGTCGACATCGGTTGGAAGGCCTTCGGATAGAGGATAGGGCCCCCCAATAGGGGGAGACAAAGCAGCGTTTTGCTGAAGATATACGTTGGGTATCATTCTTAACGCCGCTTAGCGCGTCTCGAGCCATAATCGTACTTGGCGGCAGCATCCAAACAATGAACGGGCGTCCGGTTTTGGGGATCGCCGAGCAAGCGCTGAATGTCGCTTTATGGGTCGCAAATCCCGTCGGGCGGTGACTGGTACGCTTCGCAGGCCGGGCAGGTTTTCCGACACCACTGCAGAACAGTACGAGTGCCGTGTCCGCTTGCGTATGCATCCGGGAAGGCAGCTAGAAGCAGCTGCAAGCCTGCATCGAGAGATAGTCTAGTACGGCTCGACGAACCCGCGCCACAAGCGCTTCCTGTCCTTGCTCACCGCGCTCACCGGCGGCATCGATCATACCTCGCATGATTGATGCGACGTCGCCGGCGGCAGCCGCTATGTTCGACGGCTCGGGAAAGTCCGGGCGCGCGAGGATGTCGGCAAGGATCGCCACGAACCTTGATCTTACGACCTGCGTCCCGGCATCCAGCGGCAGACGTGCTTCCTCGAAATCGAGTAGCCTCGCTAAGCGAGGGCGGCGGACCTGGTGGCGCACGGCCGCCCGGACCAGGGCATCCAACGCCTGCTGGCCCGCTGCCAGCATACAAGCGGCCTCGGCTCCTTCGACAAGGCCAGCCGTCTTACGACCGATCAGCGCGCCGAGCAGCGCATCCTTGTCGGGAAAATACTGGTACAATGTGCCGATACTGACGCCGGCCAGTTCGGCCACGGCGTTCGTGGTGAAGCCGCCATGTCCCTGCTCCTCCAAAATGCGAGCAGCGGCCTCGATGATCGCATCCACCGTATGCTGCGCGCGGGCCTGCCGCGGTTGTTTTCGGGGGAGTGTGCGCTGATCGGAAGCCCGTTCAGTCATGAGAACCAATGCAAGTAGTCAGGCTGAGCCTATGCTCACATTTTGTAGTCCTCAATCAAGACGCAAGGAAGCATTATGGATACGCAACCCGCCCAGTTCGAAGCCGCGCTCACGACGTTTTTCATGGTCAAAACCTCGCCCGAATGGCTGGGCTTCTCGTTCGACACGCGTCTGTCTCATGCCCGCGAAACCTTTCAGCCCATCCTTGACGAGTACAAGGGACGCGTCCGACTGAAGTGGTACGATGTCGAATTCTACACAGCCAAGATCAGTGACATCTGGATGGTCAAATCCAAGGACCATCACAGCTACCAGTTATTCTGCGAGAAGCTGCGAGAGACGCCGTTCTGGGATCGTTTCTTCCTGGTGCATGACATCTTTTCAGGAGAGCTGAACGCCTGGGCCAAAAACTACGAAGTCGACGCACTGCAATCGTAGCTGCCTTGAATGCCCTAAAGCTCAAGCGGCTGTCGCAGCGTGTCGAGCAGCCAGCGGCCGGCAGGACCCAACACGTGGTCCCGCCGGTGTGTTGCATAGATGACGAGCCCCTCTTTGGGCGTTGGATCATCCTCGATCTCGATCGCGGTCAACCTCCCGTCAGCGATGGGTGCCGCGACGAGATGCTCCGGCATACGGCACCACCCGAAGCCGGCAAGCAGGAAGTCAAACCGTCGGCCCAGATCCACGAAGCGCCATAAGATCGTCGCGCCTTGCGGGGCGGCTCAGCGATGCCAGCGGATGACCGGGTGCCACAACCGGACGCATGCGGATCCGCAGCAGCGGATAGGCGACTATGTCCTCTGGCAAGTCGGGCAGCAGCAGGCAGATCGCCAGCGCTGCCGAACCGTCGCGCAGCCGCCGCAGCGAGCCGCCCAAACCTTCAGCCGAGAAGCTGACCGGCAGGTTCGGAAAGGTCTCTCCCACAGCACGCAAACTGTCGATCAGCGGCGCGGTCGGAACGAGCGGGTCGATGGCGAGCGCCAGTTCGGGTTCGACCCCCTGACGCGTTCCCGCCGCCACCGCCTCGAACCGCGCGGCGCTGGCCAGTACCAGTCTTGCGTGGTCAACGAGGACGCGCCCCACTTCGGTGAGGCGTGGCTTGTAGCCGCTGCGGTCGAATAGCGCGACGCCCTGTAGCGCCTCCAAGGTCGCGATCGCCTGACTGATCGCCGACTGGGCCCGTCCTAGCTTCCGGCCCGCGGCAGAGAAGCTGCCTGCATCGACGATCGTCACCAGTACGCGCAACTGATCGAGGCTAAGGTTGCCGATCATCGTCCATCATCTACGCTGATGGAGACAATCACCATTTGATCTCTCCTGCTTGGCGAGCGTGGAGCCTAGATCAGCATCATGCAACCGACCTTCTTCATCAACCACGGAGGCGGCCCGTGCTTCTTCCTCGATCCCGGTCCGATGCGGGAGGCGTGGTCCGAACTGGAAGTTTATCTCCGGGGTTTTGCCGCAGCGCTCGAAGAGCAGCCGCGCGCAATCCTTGTGATATCGGGTCACTGGGAAGAGGCACGCCCCACGGTCAACGCTGGCGCGGCGCCGCCTCTGCTTTTCGACTATGGCGGGTTTCCCGAGCACACCTACCAATTGACATGGCCCGCGCCCGGGAGTTCGGAGGTGGCGGCACGGGTGTGCGACCTGCTCGATCTTGCCGGCATCGAAAGCGGCGCAGACGCTACGCGCGGCTGGGACCATGGCGTCTTCGTGCCGCTCAAGGTCATGTTCCCCGATGCCGACATTCCCACCGTGCAACTGTCGCTGAAGCAGGGGCTCGATCCCTCAGTACATCTCGCCATCGGTCACGCGTTGGCGCCGCTGCGCCAAGAGGGCGTCCTGATCGTCGGCAGCGGCCAGAGCTACCACAATATGCGAGGCTTCATGGGCGCGGGCCGGCGAACCGATCCCGACGCGGAGGCATTCGATACATGGCTCCGCCAAGCGATGGCGGACGGCAACACGCGGAACCGTTCGCTGATCGCGTGGGATCAGGCGCCCGGCGCCCGTCTGGCGCAGCCGCACGAAGATCACCTGCTGCCGCTAATGGCGGCGGCGGGGGCCGCGTCCGGCGAGCCCGGCCGGACCGTCTTCCACGGACACGTACTCGGTAAGCCGATCTCCGGCTTCCGCTTCGGATAATCATCTCAGGGAAACTATCATGACCAAGCTTCTTGTCGTCGAGACCAGCCCGCGGGGCGATCATTCCATCTCGCGCGCGATGACGCGTCGCTTCATCGCTGGATGGCAGGCCGCGCACCCACACGGCGAGATCATCCACCGGGACCTCATGGAAACCAACCTGCCGTTCGTGACCGCGCCTTGGCTTCAGGCCTAATTCATGCCAGCCGAGCAGCACTCGCCGGAAATGAAGGAGGCACTGCGCCTGTCGGACGAGCTGGTCA
>Ga0265780_10006482_pt1 | contig 14504 bp, 14 predicted proteins | sample P1T30metagenome_FD_192432 | JGI IMG/M metagenome (GOLD analysis project Ga0265780, IMG submission 192432) | Plant litter microbial communities from East Loma Ridge, Irvine, California - P1 T30 | ecosystem: Environmental > Terrestrial > Plant litter > Unclassified | place: USA: California... | reverse complement strand
AGAGCAGGAGGGATGTGAGAAGTGAAGAGATGTGCATAGTGTTGGTTCTCTCAGAAGAGATATCAACTGGACAGGTCTACTCTTGAGGTCAATTCATCTGTCTGGTAGAACCTCTACTTGTCGTCTCTGCCATTTGGTCGGAACCCCTCTATCCGCCTTAAACGTTTGCTGTCAATGTCGGCAACGCACATGGTGGAGTTGTTCCAGCGATACGGCTCGGGCCGACAGTAGTGTCATCAAGTCAAAAAGAAAGCACAGCAATATGGGCTTCGGATATGCAGCATTCGTCGAGATGCACAAGCAATAGGTCGCGAAGGTGGTAGCAAAAGCAAGGCTCCAGAAACAGTACCGCTGGAGGTTACCTCTTCCAACCACAGTGTAGAGATAGCTCCGGAACTTCTCAGTCTATGCCGAACGCATTGCCTTCAAATGGTAATGGTCACGTAGATCTTGGTGAGTTAGGTATCCATTGATTCGGGTACCCTAAAGCGCGTGAGAAAAAAGAAGTTGGGAGTGAAGATATAACAACGTGGCCTTGCCGCGAACGTTCTCTACCAATCAAACAACTCCATATCTTCATGCTCTACTCGTCAACTCGACAACTCGATATCACTATGAAACTTTCCTGGATTCTTTCTGTTACTGGTGTTTGTGCCAATATCTACGGCAGTGACACGCAACAAGTACTCGGAGGCTCTGTCGACCTCTTTGGGAACGCGTACACATGCGAAAATGGTATGCTCCTCTCAACAATTTTATTCATCTGCAGAAGCTTACTCTATCAACTAGGCGTGAAGCCTTCAATCGACTGTACCGATCCTTCATCGGAAAGTCCGAACTGCTCGTGCACTTGCACAAACGGAATAACCTTCAACCAAACCCTTTCTTCGACCTTCCCCACCGATACGATTAGCGGCCCCTCTATCGACGAATGCCAGGCAGACAAAACTCAATGCCTTACTCAAAATGACGAACTGAAAGCTCAGTTGGACAAGCAAAAGGAGGAAAATCTTCTTCGTGAGCAAAACTTACAAGCGGAGTTGAAGAAACGTGAACCCCCGACTTACCGATACTTGGGATGCTACACAGATCCCGACAGGAACGTTTTCACCACTCTCACTGCCACTCAAAGTTTGATGACTATCGATATGTGCGCTAAAATATGCTCCGAATACTCTTATTACGGTTTAATAAACAAGACTTGCTATTGCGATTCTCAATTTCGAGTCATTTCACAGAAAGTTGCCCAATCGCGGTGTGAAAGCAGATGTCCTGGCGAGTTGTCCAAGATGTGCGGGGGCGCGTATACGTTGGGCGTCTGGGCAAAGAATTAGAGAGAATGTGTAAGGCTGCGCCGCTAGAACGAAGATATTGTGCTGGTGCACAAAGTTCCCTAGTGCGAATCTCGATGTTCAACCATCCTAAGATTACCCAGAACAAAAACGTCTTCCAACAAGAGCCCTTAAGGCCTATCCATCATCCTTCATCTTCACCAACAATTGCTTTCTTCGATACCAGACACTTGTATAGTACTTCAGACTATAGAATCTTCCCCAGAATAGGATTATCTCTTCCTACCAAACCAACGCTCTCATGCTTCCTCACCCATACTAACTACTTCATGTGCTTGTAGTCGTACATCTTCATATCCTACAACACCCGTACAATATAGTTGGCAGAATGACTGGTTGGAACTAGAATGTATCGAAACTTGTATAACTGCTACTTTATTCTCCGATAATGCTGTCTTAAGAGTTTACTTCTTCTGGATGCTGTCACACCCTACCCGATACGCCGCTTCCCGTCGTTCTGCGTTCGACTTGGTTCATGGAAACACTAGTGCCGATGATGGCTTCCCACATGCGTCGAGAACCTTTGAAAGTGACCATACAGTCCGGCCAATACTACAAGGTTCACAGCATTTAGCACTGCAGCGTTGAGCCTTCTTGTTTTCGTAGCTAGCGAGCGCATAACCGTATACATTTGTTGCAAAGCCGCCGTCCCCTACTGGGACCTAAACACTCTCTTTCGAGTTGCGCATAAGCCAAAGGCTCGCCTGCAACATACTCACATGGCGCATTTTGACAGGTTGCCAGCTGTGCGATATATCACCCACCTCAAGCCTTGCGCGGACGGCCCTCCGACCGTTTACCTTGTTTACACTTGTCGCAGGTTACTGTTGTCTAGAATGTCCTACGTTGAACATAGGTTATTGGGAACGCAAGCCAGAGCGCGATGGAAACGCTGCTGAATACGTGCGCCAGAAGTCTAGCTACGTCGACTCAGTCGTGCCTTCCAAAGCTGGACAACGCACGGCCAGGCATACTAGACAATGACGGAAGCTCATCCGCCATCCTCAATACCTTGGTACGCATTTTCCTTCTGCTGTTTACCACTGACGCTGCCGCTCTAGCTCCGTTCAACCCAGCGATCTAATCGCGGCCCCGGACCGGCGGCTTCCGCCTCCGGTTTGACCCGTGCCTTCGATGCGCGTTGGCTTCGGCACGTGGGTGCGGCTGATGCCCACTTATGATCAAACCCCGCTAAATCGCTCCTAGGCATCGAGAACACCAGATACACGTATCGAAAAGAAGGAATAACGCCTGTTGCCATTCAGATCCTGCGCATCACGCGCTGGCACTCGTAGCTTGTGGAATTGCACCGTGAAGAAAGAGTCTCACGCCCAGTGATGTCAATACCGGCGCATCTGCGGCGCTCGCTTCATCTTCATCGCCGTTGCAATCGTCATCGCAGTTACCATCGCGATTGTTGGCTTGTTCCCCACAACTCGTCGCAACGGAGAAGAGAACGCGTTCTCGACTCAGACCGGGGCGGAGTCCCCGATTAGGCTAGTCATGAAAGTTGCACTTTCGTATACGGAATAGCTTCCAGGTGGTTCGCTGGACTGTTCGGTGTGTCACCGCTTGGTCGCATTCCTCGACGCATCTTCCTTCATCGCCAGACTTTTAAATGGATTGGCATCCCACACCACCGCCGCATCTCCAACAGTAAAATGAATTGGTAGCTCTAGTCTATATTCCCTCAAGTCTTTGTTAGCCTTGCCTCTTATATTAATGTAGCTGGCTGCGTACCTGTTCATGTTCTCTCTTGTATGAAGCGCTATCATACCGCAGGTTTCTCTCTTGAATCACCTTGTTGTATCCCGCGAAATGATTTCGGCCATTGAGATCATCCTCTTGGTATCAGGGAGGCCCAGGAGATAAGAACGAAGTCGTCTCCAAGATGGATATTCCATTGTCGTACCCAGAAGCTATATGACACTCTGATGAGGGTTCCATGCCGACCAGCTAACCGTGTGTATGCTCCAAAGTGGCGAACCAAAGACACATCCGCGTCGTGTGACGAGCCCACGAATGTCTCCCGGCCTCACTCTCGTAAAGCAGCGCCAGCTTGATTCAACCGTTTCCAGCATCTTGTATGTAGAATCAGAAAGACCCCAGACGGTACGTGCTATATGTATTGAAGTATCTTCTACCTCCTATACGAGAATAACATCGACCATTTCTGGATCCTGTATATCAGGGTAGTAATCAATACACATTACCACAAGACGAAAAGTGGCAGGGCCTGCAGACCCAGCTTCATGGTAGGGCCGGATTACCAATCCGCAGAGCGAAGGTCCCCCCCAATCGCCTTCCGACCCAATTGCCTTGACAGTACGAAAAATAAGGTCGCCTGGCTCGACTTGTGCGAGTGCGAGGCCGAACGTGAATGATCCTTCATGTTCGTAGCTAAATGCATAGAGAGATTGTAGTAGTCGCTTGGCTTCCAGGACAAATCGGTCTTCGTTCAGCTCGAAAAGCTCTTCATCGTAGTCGTCCGTTGGCAATCCGAGAACGGTCAACATAGCTACCCAGATAGCAATAGTCGTGTAGTCTGTCTCACAACCTGCGCGTTCATTGTTGTACGATGATATTACAATGAAGAAGGTGTCTTGGTAGAGTCGCGCTTTTGAGGGTTTTGGTGTCACAAATTCAAGAGCAGCTGTTACCAACCATACTATCATATACTTGGACGTTACAGAGCTCTGATCAACGCACTGGCTACCTAGTACGGTCTTGAAGAATGATATTGCATCCGGATGGGTGGAGTCAGTTTGAGTATCGCTGATGCGATATATGGAACCTTGTATACTGATTGCCCTTGATCCGTAAACGAACAGGGGTTTGATTGTATCATCTTTCCACGTGGAAGCCGAAACGACGCTATGGATATCTGCGATTCCGCGGATGTTAGCGGAAAAATCATTTCTCCGCGTAAATTTTTGTAAATATTGCGCATTGCTCTTGTGATTGTTCGCTCTATTCCAACTTGGTACCCATGAAGACCATGCTTCTTTCTGTTGCGCGAGCCCACCAAATTCGATTGCCTGCTTGAGAATCTGTCGAAATGACCAGCTTCTACCGCATCGTTGGAAAAACTGGTGTAGACGTCGGAGAAGTACATGCTCTAATCCACCGGGCAACACATGTTCGATTCCTTCTCTTGTTCTTGCGGCAGCGTTTCACTTATCGACAGCCCATACAATGCGTACAGACAATCGCGTTGATCGACACAACTTGCTGTATCATATCTTTGTAGAAGCCCAAGTATGCTCACAAAGCTTGTGCTTTCGTGTGCAGGGACGATCTTCAGATTGGACCGGCTAGTGGCCCTGGACATCTCTAAATTTCGGATGGTTTTGATAGTTTGCATGGCCACGGGCCCATACTTCCGGTGCTATCTCGACAGTTGGAAGTTATGTAGTTCCACACCGTCATGGAAGTCTTCCCATCGAAAATGATTATGCCCAAGGTGCACGATTACAATACTAGCAAAAATGACTTCTTGCAGTACCCATCTTCTTGTGAACCAGGTGTGAGAGAAAAGTTCTCTTTTATTGGAGATGATGAGGTCGCGGGCCTGAAAAATGATTTCAGAGTAGGTCCAGCGGTCGTCTATGTAGCTGGGGTCAAATATCGGAAATATGTCTTCGATCTCTTGCTCTGTGGCGGGACCCAGCGAGACGCGCACTTTGCGAGCCAAGGCATATATCTCACCCAGTGCAAGCACTTGCTGGATTTTCTCTCAATCGTGAATTTGATATATACAAACTATGCTCCAAATTAACACCATAATCTTGATACAACGCAGATGCACATACTAGCATCTACCCATAGATCACACAGTTCCATGGCCTGCCGCAGATGTCGCAACATCCCACTTAGTGCGACCGTGATGCGCAGGATTTGACCGTCGCATGTGAAAGATGTGGAGTGCTCTTGCGGTCCCCAGGAATAGGAAACGCAATCGTAGGCTGGTGGGTTTGCCTCATCATTTCCGATCTTCCGCACCGCAAGGCTCAATGAGAGATTCAGCAAACGCGCCTGGCTTTAGGCGAAGGACGCGGATATCTTCGCTCGCCTTTGTTGGCTGATACTGGTATGTCGCTTCATGGCCCTCCATTTTAATCTTCAGATCTGGCGTGGATGTACGACGGGCGGGACAGGATCCAAGGCAGTCGAGACGTCACGTATGCGCAGCGGGCAACATCAGCTTCGTGGCACACTGCTGGTACTGCCAAGATCCGACCGAGTAGAAGTAGAGAGAAGCGGCTCTCAGGCTGGGAGTATCATTCAGCGGACTGTCGGGTCTCCATGCGAAGTCGCATCCACCCCGCACCCGCGCGTTGAAGATACAATGCGGCGCAGTCGACACATTACCACTAACCACGATATGATGTTCAGTCATTGGGCGTATACGCGAGTGTAGTACAAAGACTGCGCGCAATCAAGCAATATGTTGGCGACGACATTGTAAGTGCTGGCATCGTGAAATCGCAACATCCATGGATCGGAAGGTGCCATGACATCATCGGCATCAGCACACGCGAACGCGGTATCTCCCTCGTGGTCGCTGACTTTAACTTGCCGCGCACGTATAGAGATGCAGGTAGCGTAATGTACAATCTCGCGTTCGAGAGACGTGATGGAAGCCTCTCCATGAGTAGGTAGGGCCGTCAATAGGCGCCCGCAGCCGCCGACGACCACCTATCCCACGAAACCGCACACCTGCGTCTCACCCCGCAACCTTACCATATATCAACACCACACCACACAATGACCATCACCAACGTCGCCCTCATCGGAGGCACCGGCACACTCGGCGCACCCGTCCTCAAGGCGCTCAAAACCTCCGAGTTCGACATCTTCGTCCTGAACCGCCAAACATCCAAATCCGTCTACCCCAAAACAAAAGTGATCACCATTCCCGATGATCTCAACGTTGATGGAGTCGCCAAGATACTGCGAGAACATAAGATCGATGCCCTCGTCATCACCATCGCAGGAAGCCATGTCGAGTCGCAAAAGAAGCTCATCGATGCCGCGTTCAAAGGCGGCGTGAAGCGCGTGATGCCCGCCGAGTTCGGCAGCTGCGACTCTGCGGATGACAAGACGAACGAGATTCTGCCGCTGATGAAGGGCAAGAAAGATGTCCGGGATTACCTCTTGACGTTGGAGGGCAAGGAGCGTGAAGACGGCATGGGAAAGCTTACCTGGACGAGTCTTGTCACCGGCCACTTCTTCGATTGGGGCATGACCTGCGGTCTACTGAAGTTTGACGTTAAAGGCCGCAAAGCATACATTCTCGATGGCGGCAATATCAAGTTCTCTGCCTCAAACCTGGATTTCATCGGGAAAGCAGTCATCAAGATCCTGGAGAAGCCAGATGAAACCACCAACAAGCTACTCTATGTCCACAGCCACCATGTCACGCAACTCGAGGTTCTTGATGCGTTGGAGAAGGCTACAGGCGACAAGTTTGAGCGCATCGATCAGAATAGCAAGGAAGAGCTGGATATTTCTCGGCCGAAGATGCTGAGTGGAGACGGTGAGGCGAGGGAAGAGGTCGTCGCAGTGTGGGGAGTGGTCGCTGCGGACTGGAAAGAGAAGGAAGGCTTTGCGAATGATCTGCTAGGGCTGCAAGAGGAAGATCTCGATGAAGTCGTACGAAGGGTCGTGGCGGAGTTGTGAACGCGGGTCCGTTGTAGAATAGAGCCGCATACCTCAACGCGGGCAAGCCAACGATTGTTACGGACGTAATAGTAGTCTACCAATCACGCTAGTCGCGAAACTGCTATCCAGTACTAGTGACACCCGTCTAGTAACAATATGCGGGGGAATAAACTCCCACAAAACCACGTTCCCACGCAACGATGAATCACCATGATGGTTACACCCAAAATTAATCGCTCAAAGAGTTCAGATCTAAGAACGAAGCCCAGAAGACCGCGATGGTTCATGATTAGTCATTCTTGCGCAGCGTACCAAGATCCACGTCTTCTTGTTAGTCCCAATGCGGTGCATGATTAGCGCAGCCCTTAGTAACCACTCGGTCGTGATTACTATTCCAAATCACGTGTACCCTACCTAGGTAAACCTACATCGTCGGCATGAATGTATTTGGATATTATATAAGCTTCGTAGTACACCCCATATCCAGAAAGTCAACACTATTGCCTATCACCCCATTCCCCTCGCTCATAACCTCACAACATCCTCAACAATGCCTCTCTGGATAATCTACCACCCACCCAACACCTTCACCTCCCTCGCCGACAAAACCGCCCTCGCAAACGAAATCACAAAACTCTACACCATCGTCGGCCTCCCTAGATTCTACGTAAACGTCCTCTTCCAGCCCATCCAACCAGAATCCTTCTTCATCGGCGGCGTACCCCGTCCCTCTCCCATGACTGACGCCAACAAGCCCGGCCGCGATAGTTCAGTCCCCATGATACGGATCAAGATGGAGCATCTTGCTCGGCAATTGTACTTACATCCTTACCTAGTGTATATATGACTCGTGGATGTCGGGGCTGACGGGAAATAGTACTTCACTCGAGCACAAACACCGCTTTATGGATGCTGTGGATAAGGCGCTGAAGCCGTTTATTGCGGATAAAGGGTATGATTGGGAGTATAGTTGTGAGGATGTGGATAGGGATTTGTGGAAGGTGAATGGGATGGTGCCGCCGATGCCGGGGACGGAGGCGGAGAAGGAGTGGGCGGAGAAGAATTTGGCGGTGTCGTTTGAGGCTGAGAAGGGGGGATTGGCGGGGAAGTTGTAGCACCTCGTACAGTAAAAGCCCTGAACAGATCTGGAGCCTATATCGACGCCAGGCCATCTATCTTTCATACTTCCATGTCAATGTAAGCTGCAGGCCTGTTCAGTTTTTTTCTTGGTTGACGTGGTAGTAGACTTTGGATGAGTGAAGGGTGGATGTGTGTTGGTTGCATAGATGGATGGGGGAGAAGAGGTGTGTTTTCTGAAGTATCATTCACAAGTCTTCTGGGGGTATCATTTGTCCTCTAGCGACGCCAAAAGCCTTCCCTACCAGCCCTACCATCTATCGCGCTCTCCAAAAGCACTTCATTTGCCCTTCCATAGCATCGTCCGCCGCTCGTCTCCGCACCAGGTGAGCCCGCGCAGACGCCTGACTTCAAAAGCGCCCACCTCATCGATAGCCAATATCAATCCAACTTGTCGAAAAGCTTGAAGCGCAAGCCCTCTCGCACACGCTCCCGCTTCGCATCCTCCACGCTCTTGATCATGTCCTTCTGGCCCTCCTGAGCGCCGTCCTTCACCTCACGCTCAGCCCCGGAGCCGGCCCTCCAAACCGCCAGATCGTCATCCGCAGCCTTGTACGCAGATGATACATCGGACTGATCGTGGCGCTTGGGATCGGGTTTGTCAGGTACCGCGTGGCCAAAGAACTCGAATACGTCGCGCCGAAAGGCGGGATCTTGGTGAAGGACGTAACCGCCGAACCAGTCGGATTTGAGAGGCTGTGTCGCGGTAGCCTTCTTCTGACCGTTGAAGGCGACGTTGGCGGCTGAGCGTTTTTTGGACGCGACGGAGGTGGGTGTCGGCGGTATGTAGGCGCTGGGACTGGGGGAGGGCATGGGTGTCCAGCTGGGGGTGAAGGCGGACTGCATGTTGGCTGAGGGTTGCATTGGTTGCTGCGAGCGTTGAGTGTGAGGAGGTGGAGCGGGCATGTCGTTGGTCGCGTTGGTGGCCTTGGTGACAGAAGAAGCTGAGAGTGTTTAGTATTGACGTGAAGGTGCTAGATAGGGAAAGACATCTCACCTTCACTACCCACCTTGATGCCTAACAGAAAGAGCACTCCCTGATGCGCGAATTGCGAAGCGGTGTTTCGTACCAGCGGCTCGATCTGTTCGATCCAAGCAGAAACATTCTCGCCGCTTGCCTTCGCGGCTGCGGCTCCCTCTATGAGTTCCTTGTAGCATCCCCAGTCGGGGCCAAGATCTGCTCGTAGAGCGAAAAGGAGGGGGTCCAGATTGCCTAGCTTGACCGTCGCTGTGGTCTTTCGCTGTTGGCGGCGTGTCAGATTGGCCATTTTGGAGTGTGTGAAGAGGTAAAATTGGAGCCTGAGGACCTGGAGCGAAAGAAGGTAGAGAAACACATGCGGCGCTAAGATTACCCAGAATCAACAATAAGACCAGCTTCCGATTGTGACGTCGAAAAGCCGCAATGTAATAGTGAAATGAAGAAATGCGATACCGAAATCAGGCATATGAGGTAATATGGACATGGGAAATGATGTGCAATAGTGACCCCCAAAAGTTCCCTCGTGAGAGCAATTTGTCAGTCGCTCGACATCAGAGCCTAGAGGACATATCGAAGCCTCACGCATTACCTACAATCCACCTCTTCGCGGATTTGCCAAGGTGAGGATCAGTCAACGGTAGGTATTCAGCACTATCTTTCTGCGCGATTTGGTGCGCATACCCTTTGTGCATAAATACACCACGAGACACGACCAACACGTCGATGACTATAGTTCGCGCACCACCTCAAAGGACGTGTCCCGCATTTTGGAGAATGTCCGTCTTGGAATGCGAAGTCATGACGTTGCCAGCTCTTTGATACGACCTCGCAAACGCGTCGCTGGAGTCGTGGGTATGGCCAATTTGGTGGTAAGATGATAAGGCACGGAGGGCGAATTCAAACCTTCGAGCGCCTCAAAGCCAGTGAAGAGCAGCGCGCCAACGTGTATGGGCATTTCGTCGTTGATGTCGAAGGATGGAGGCTTGCCTGCGGCTGGTTGAAGTTCCGTCGGCGTCGGCGGTCGGGGAAATCTCGGCCGACGCGGTGGTCATGGCGTCTTGGTGCGGCTTGATCTTACGCGACAACGGCAACAATCTCCCCACCTTCCACCTGTGCTGAAAGACACCAACTTGCCGTCGCGACGACTTTCAAGCTCAGATACATTTGCGCATATTGACGAACGTGAATTTCATTTCTGCGCTGAAACCCACAGATGTAGCAAGGCGCACCGGGGTGATCGTCATGGAAGCAGAGGTCGCCTATATCCAAATAACGCTCACAGTAGGTGCCGTGCTTCAAGCGCAGAAGTTTTCTTCCCGACTGAAAAGGCAATCGCAAGAATTTCCAGTCTTTGTCAACCATGGCCCACCTTGCTATACAGAGCTTGTACTGGAGAGCCACTCATGACCATGGAGATGCGAACGATACCCAGCAAAACCACGCCTGTTAATTCACAAGATTAGCGAAGGATATATACACCGCGTGACCACGATGCTTTGGAAAGTCACTATTGCATCAGGTGGTCTCCAGCTTGCCGTGGCATATTTGGTACAGTACGCGTCATCATGTCTTTTCGAACCGTGCGACGACCAAACATATTGACATTTCAGAGCTCATCGTTACGTGGTTGAATGCCACGCGCTACGCGAGTGAATATCATCACACAAAGAATGGTTTGCTGAACAGCTGGCGACCTATTTATCTTTGGAAGATTTTGACTTCCTTGTCCTCCGCTGCGTATCGCACGAAGATAATGATGTCGCTGTTCGGATACGGAAACGCCCCAAGCTCAAGCGACAGTCACACCCAGCAACCACAAGACCTGAACGCCCGACGGCTTAGACGCGAGAATCGGCGGAGATCTAGTGAGCTTCGGCAATCCGATGAGCAAAGCGCTCCAGCACCCACGAAGGCAGGCCCTTCAACACCCAAGCGCAGCGATACCCCGACTCTCAGAAAAGAAGACCCTCCGGCATCGCACAACCTGACGCGAGAACACATCCAGAAGTGGAGGTGAGTACTAACCCCTCCTTCTTCAACGTTGCTCAATCTAAAACACCCCAGGAACTCCACCTACGAGATCAAGGCCACCTTCCCCTACGTCGACGTATGGCCATGCATGTACTGCCTCGAAAACATCGACTTCCGCTATCGAGAACGATGTTCGCGCTTCCACTGCGACAACCCTGAGTGCGTCGGCCGCGGAAAGCTGCAGGTTACTCATTTCTGGGACATAAAAGCAGGGATTAAGAGGAATGAGGATTAATCGCGGGGTGTGTGGAGGTCGGCCATCCGGGGCGACGAATTTACGTCGGCCTTGTGCGCGCCCATGGAAGCGCATCGATAACTTCTAGACCATCGACCCAGGCGCCCTGTGGCCAAAGCGAGTCGTTCCAAGGCTCCGATGTGTCAAGCAATATTACGCTCATCTCGCTGTCTTCTTCGTCTGCCTCGGATTGTTCGCTGTTTATACCGGTTGGGGAAGCCGACGATGTTGCGGGGCTCTGACGCAGGGTTGGCTGAACAAGCTCCGCATTCGCCATAGTCGGAGGAGAAGCTGCTTTAGGGGACTCTTCGCGCAGTGTCGCCTTCGCGGCGGCCTCTGGCACAACTTTCGAGGTCGCTTTTTTGTCCGGCTTAGCCACACCCTGCCCCTTTGTCGGCGGTTGCGCCACCGGTTCGTCCTCGTCATCATCCTCAGCCGCCGTCCCATCGCCCGTGATTGGTATCTTAACCAACACATTCTTCCTCTGCTTGTCGATCTCCGCATTCATCAGCTTCGCCAGCCGGTTATGGTCCTTCGAAATACGCGGAAAGTTCTCGTTCACGAACGCTTGCATCTCCTCGGCTGAGTTTCGAGCTCGATCTCGACATGCCATGATGTCGCCAAAATACTCGCGGTAGACTGGGCGGGCGGTGGGAGGTAGCTTCTTCGTCAAGCTGACAAAGTGGGCCTGGACATGGTATGGTATCAGAAAAGTGAAGCCTTTGGACGCGGATGAACTGTAATAGGTGTAGTCTGTCATGGTTGAGCTTTGAGCGTCCGGCTTGATCGAGTGCTTAGTTCAGCAGCAAGTGTTATCGGTACGCAGTACGCTAGAATCACAGAAGCTCGAGCATGCTCATATAAGGAATAGTCAGTGTAACTTTAGGCAACATCCATCACGAGGGCAACATTGCAGTGAATTCACTTGGAAGGATTTCATTACCATACCCAAGGTTCTGAAAGATGCGATACTTCTCTCGTTCGTAGAGTATCTCCTCGCGTATGAGTTGTATGGAATGCGGGAGGTGTGATTGGCTCGTCGTCTCTGGGTCGCCTCTGGGTCATCGCAGTACCATGGGACTACCATACCCAAGCACCTACAAGCCATCTCAACCTTATAGAGTACCCATCAACGCACCGGCTGACAGATACAAGACACGCAACGACCCGCTTCCGACGTCTCGTAAACCCCTTGGACGCCTTCATCTCACCGAGACAGACCTACAGCCCTACTTCTTCCGGGGATCAGCAACCTTGGCCTTGATATATTGAGCCCCGATCATCGTGTCGTTCAGCATATCGAGTGCGCGGCCGACTTCCCCTGTCGGGATACCCACAAAAGCATAGCCCTGCATGATGACGACCTTGTATACAACGAAGCCCTCGAACAGGGTGCGGATTTTGTGGTCTGTAACGTCGTATGGTAGGTTGCTCAGTTTCAAGTCCGTGACATCCGTCGGCGGTAGAGGAGCTGGCGCAGCGAAAGTGGGCGCAGCGAAAGTAGTCGCGCCGGCCATACCAAACTCAGCTTTCTTCTTCCTCTTATCCTTGTCCGATAAGTCCACTTTGATGGTGCGACCTTGCCACTTGACGCCATTCTTGAACCGCGCAAGGATCGAGTCTGCATGCGCTTGCTGGACGGTGACGAAGCAGAAGGTCTTGCTAGACAGTATGTTGACGTCGGTGACGGGGAAGTCCTTAAAGACCTCTCGCACCTCTGTCGACGAAGTACCGACTTTCAAGCCCTTGACGAAGAGCGATACGTCCGTAGCGCTGGGCTCATTGACAAGCAGTTTCTCCATCTCTTCATCAGGAACGCAACGAGCGTTGAGAGTCGCGTTCTTCCAGTAGGTACCGGCGTATTGTTGTACTATACTGACTGCCATCCATGGCTCGGCGAGCTGCAAAAGTCCAACTCCCGGGTCGGGTGTTTTAACGTGAAGGATGTTGATGGGCTCGTAGTAGCCGTAGTCGGTCGGGTCCAGAAGTTGGTTCTGGTCTCGCACTGACTCTAGCAACTTGTTCATGTCACTCAGAGTGTGTTTTGCGGGAAGACCGGTAATCTCAACGGTGCTCGAGAGTATTTGGTGATCCCGGGCGCGGACGAAGTCGGAATAGCGATTGGTGGCGAGTTCGGGAATGACTTCGTTCCAGAATGAGGTCGCGATCTTCTTGCCGGTTGCCCCGAAGTGGTAGCCTTTGTGGTTCTTCTCAAAGGTTGCGGCGACGTCGGAGGCCTTGAAGATTATCCAGGCGGACTCGCCTCCTCCCGCTCGTGTGTACACTTCCTCGATCTCGTCTTCTTGCAAACGTAGCTCGGTGAAGACGTAGGAGGACTCGCAGTTGGAGGGAAGGTCGCTGACTAGTACTGTAGACGACATAGCTGATTGTGTCTTTCGAAGAGGTAGTTGGGGTAGATTGAAGCTGTCGATAACCTAGGTACAGACAAGTGTCGTTGGGCAGAAGTCTGTGTTCCAAGTAGAGAAATGAAAAGGGCAGATATATAGGGCGCTTTTGTACAATGAAAGGTAGTAGAAGCCTGGAGTTGGAGTGTAGCCTTAAGTATTCATTCGGTCGAGTCGTGCAATGTTTGTCAAACCATCCACGCAGTCACATGGAGATCGCGCAAACAGAATATCTGTATGCTCTGGAAATGTGTTTTATTTGAGTGGATGCTAACGAGTGTGATAGGCATAAGCCTCAATTTACAAAGCAGATTTGACGGTAGAATAGGCAGTCCTCAACACCAGCCCTCACAAGTTCCACGCGCACTTGCCCTGCCCGGTTGAGCCAGAACAGCCCCCTGGTCCACCAACACATCCGGTGTCGAAAAGACAGCGCGCACAATGATACTTTTCGTTGCATATCTTTTTGGATGCGCAGCTTCTTCCAGAATCGCACTGTGGCTGCCTCGGGTGCAAAGACAAAGCCCCTGGCACATTTGCCTCGGAAGTTTCGACGCCTGGGTCGCGTGCGACAATACCGTCCGGGACAGCCCATAGCTGAGCTTCAGACGTGACAGTGCGTCCGTCACTGAGCTTCAGATTAGTTGTGTTCACTATAGTCTTCGGGAGAGAATTGCGAAGGGGAAAGCTTACACGCCTGG
>Ga0265780_10006481_pt1 | contig 14505 bp, 11 predicted proteins | sample P1T30metagenome_FD_192432 | JGI IMG/M metagenome (GOLD analysis project Ga0265780, IMG submission 192432) | Plant litter microbial communities from East Loma Ridge, Irvine, California - P1 T30 | ecosystem: Environmental > Terrestrial > Plant litter > Unclassified | place: USA: California... | reverse complement strand
CGCTCCACACGTCCTTCGATACGTACCTGACGTTCGAGTTCGCTCCAGAAGAACAGCAATGCGGCGTAGCTGTTGTCGCGCAAATCCGCGCCCTTCTTGCTGTCGTAATTCGTGTACCACGAGAAGCCGCGCGCATCGAATTGCTTGACCAGCACGATGCGCGAGCTTGGCCTGCCGTTGGCGGCCACGGTGGACAGCGACATCGCATTCGGTTCATTCACTTCGGCCTTCAGGGCCTGCTCGAACCAGGCCGTGAATTGCGCGACCGGATCGTCGCTCACGTCGGCTTCGTCCAGGCTGGCCTGGCCGTAGTCCTTGCGCAGGTCGGCCACTGCCTGGCCCAGGGCCGGCGACAGCGCGGCAGCCGATGCCACCGGCGCCGCGATGCCACGGCGCAGCTGCATGGCCTGGCCCAGTTGCGCCATCTGCTCCGGCGAAAACAGGCGCATCGCCATCGGGGCCATGGTGCTCTCTTCGCGCTCCATATGGGAGGTATAGCTGGCCACGAAGCGCCGCACCTGGCTATCCGACAGCGCCGTGCCCATGCCTTCGGCAATGGCGGTCAGCTGCTCGTGCAGGTCTTGCCACAGCGCATCCATGTCCTTGTGGTCTTGCAGGATGGTCGGCGCCAGTGCCTGCAGGATGGCGGCGTCGTCGCCCTGGGCGGTGGCGCGCAGCATCGGGATCAGGTCCTGCTCCTCGTCGTCGTGGTGCAGGTGGGCCGCCTTGTCGAAGTAGCGTAGCACCGCGCTTGCGGCCTGGCGCGCCTGCTCGTCGGCGCCGTGCTGCGGCAGGTGTGCCAGCAGTTTATCCAGGGTCGCGAGCTGTTTGCGAATGCGTCCGTGGCAGTGCTTGAGCACGGCGATCGGCTGGGTGAAATCGGGGGCGGCGTCGTGCAGGAGGGAGCTCATGGCGTTCCAGTAGCATTTTGGTGACACGCAAAAAATTTGCTCATCACTATTTGGTTATCTAAGAGGTATTTTAGTGCAGATGCGAAAGGCGTGTCCGCTACAATATTGGGATGAACCAGATCAACACTCAGCTCTTTTCGGCAACGTTGGACGAAGAAGTCGACTTCGCGCGGCGCTTTGGCGGCATTGCCCGCCTCTACGGTGAGCGTGCGCTTGAACGTTTTCGTTCAGCACACGTTTGCGTGATCGGCGTCGGCGGCGTCGGCTCGTGGGTGGTCGAGGCGCTGGCGCGCAGCGCGGTCGGCCGCCTGACCCTGATCGACCTCGACAATGTGGCAGAGTCGAACATCAACCGCCAGATCCAGGCGCTGTCGTCGACCGTCGGGATGGCCAAGATCGAGGCGCTCAAGCAGCGCATCGCCCAGATCAATCCCTTTTGCCAGGTCACGCTGGTCGAGGATTTTATCGATCCCGAGAATATCCCGGCAATGATCGGCGATAAGGATTTCGATTACGTGGTCGACGCCATCGACAGCGTGAAGCCGAAGGCGGCCCTGATCGCCTGGTGCAGCGCCAACAAGATGCCGCTGGTGGTGGTGGGCGGCGCGGGCGGCCAGATCGATCCGACCAAGGTCGAGATCCGCGACCTGGCCCGCACCGAACAAGAGCCCTTGCTCAAGAAGGTGCGCAAAATCTTGCGCGCACAATATGGTTTCTCGCGCGGCGAGAAACAGAAATACCATATCGATGCCGTGTTCTCGATGGAACCGCTGCGTTATCCCGATGCTGGCGATGCCTGCGATGTCGATCCGAACAGCATCACCGGCCTGAACTGCGCCGGTTTCGGTTCGGGCATGGTGGTCACCGCCACCTTCGGCATGGTGACGGCGGGCCAGGTGCTGCGCCGCCTGGCTGAGGCGGCGGCTGCCGCCAAGGCCGACGAAGCCGCCGTCGAAGCCGCGACTGCCCCGTCCGGGCAAACTGTGCAAGCCGAAGCGGCCTTGTTATCATAAGATTGTTGCAACCGTCCGGTTGCCTATTCTTGGAAGAGCACACATGATTCGTCGATCCGCATTCATTGCACTGCTGCTGGCCGCCGCGAGCGTCCAGGCACAGGAAGGCGCGCAGGACGCCAGCAAGCCGACCACCCAGCCGCCGCCGGACGTGCAGCAGTCGAGCACGCCGCCAGTGGCGCCGCCGGAGAACCAGGTCCCGGCGCCGGTGGCCGAAGCGCCCGCGCCCCAGGTCGAGATCGTCGATCGCGTGGTCGGCACCGGCAAGGAAGCGTCGCTGGGCAGCAATGTCGTGGTCAACTACACCGGCTGGTTCCACAAGCCGCTGGCCCGGCAGCAGCGCGGACGCAAGTTCGATTCGTCGCTCGATGGCGGCCGCGATCCGCTCGAGTTCCGGATTGGCGCGCGCCAGGTGATCCAGGGCTGGGACCAGGGCGTGGCCGGCATGAAGGTCGGCGGCAAGCGCACCCTGATCATCCCGAGCGCGCTGGCCTATGGCAAGCGCGGTGCGGGCGGCGGCATGATCCCGCCGGACTCCGACCTGATCTTCGACGTGGAACTGCTGGACGTCAAATAACGTCAATATTTGTTCGACAACGGAGGCGGTAATGAGAATCGCGAACGATGTCACTGAACTGATAGGCAATACCCCGCTGGTGCGCATCCGCAAGCTGGCGATGGGCAGCGGAGCCGACCTGGTCGGCAAGCTGGAATTCCATAATCCGGCGCACAGCGTCAAGGACCGCATCGGCCTGGCCATGATCGAGGCCGCCGAGGCGGCCGGTCTCATCGACTCCGACACGACCATCGTCGAGCCCACCAGCGGCAATACCGGCATCGCGCTGGCGATGGTGTGCGCGGCGCGCGGCTACCGCTGCAAGCTGGTGATGCCCGAGACCATGAGCAGCGAACGGCGCATGCTGCTGCGCGCCTATGGCGCCGAGCTGGTGCTCACCCCCGGCAGCGAGGGCATGCTGGGCGCCATCCGGCGCGCCGAAGAGATCGTGGCAAGCGACCCGCGCGCCTTCATGCCGCAGCAATTCAACAACCCCGCCAACCCCGAGGTGCACCGCCGCACCACGGCCGAGGAAATCTGGCGCGACACCGACGGCAAGATCGACATCCTGGTGGCGGGCGTGGGCACTGGCGGCACCATCACGGGCGTGAGTGACATCATCAAGCCGCGCCGGCCCGGCTTCCAGGCGATCGCGGTGGAGCCCGAGGCCTCGCCCATGCTGTCGAAAGGAACCAAGGGCCCGCACCCGATCCAGGGCATCGGCGCCGGCTTCGTGCCGCAGGTATTGAATACCGGGTCCTACGACGAAGTGATTTGCGTGAAGAACGAGGATGCCTTCGAGACGGCGCGCGCCGCGGCGCGCGAGGAAGGGCTGCTGGTCGGCATCTCGTCGGGCGCGGCGCTGTGGGCCGCGATCGAGGTGGCGCGCCGGCCTGAGAACGCGGGCAAGCTGATCGTCGTCATCATTGCCTCGTTCGGCGAACGTTATCTCAGCACGGCCTTGTACGCCAACCTGGCGGGGTAGACGCTTCGGCCTGCGACCCTGCACGTCGTACCCGCGCAGGCGGGTACCCAAGTCTTGCGCATACCTATAGCTAGTGCGCGTGCCCCTGCAAGGTGCAGTGATGATGAATCGTCCCCTGTTCCACCTGCAGCGTGCAGTGGTGGATCGCATAGTCCTTGCGTAGCGTGTGCTCGATGGCGTCGAGCACCGCGTCGCCCGGATAGCCGCCCGGGATCACCAGGTGGGCGGTAAGCGCGGTCTCGGTCGTGCTCATGGCCCAGATGTGCAGGTCGTGCACCTCGGTCACGCCGGGCTGGCCGGCCAGGAAGGCCTGCACCTTGCCCGCGTCGACGTTCGGCGGCACGGCCGCCATCGACAGCTGCACCGATTCGCGCAGCAGCGACCAGGTGCCGATCACGATCACCACCACGATCACCAGGCTCACGATCGGATCGATCCAGGTCCAGCCCGAAAACATGATCGCCAGCCCCGAAATCACCACGCCAAGCGACAGCGCGGCGTCGGCCGCCATGTGCAGGTAGGCGCCGCGGATGTTCAGGTCGCCCTTGCTGCCAGCCAAGAATAGCCAGGCCGAGAAGCCATTGATGACTACGCCAATGGCGGCCACGATCGAGACCGTCGCGCCGGCCACCGGCGCCGGCTCGGCGATGCGCTGCACCGCTTCCCAGGCGATGGCGCCGCAGGCCACCATCAGGAGCAGGCCGTTGCCCAGCGCCGCCAGGATCGACGAGCCGCGCAGGCCATAGGTGTAGCGGCCCTTGGGCGCGCTCTTGGCCAGCAGCGCGGCGCCCCAGGCCAGCATCAGGCCCAGCACGTCCGACAGGTTGTGGCCGGCGTCGGCCATCAGCGCGGTGGAGTGGGCGATGAAACCATAGGTGAACTCGACGATGACGAAGGCCAGGTTCAGGCCGATCGCCAAGGCGAAGGCGCGGCCGTGGCCGTCGGGCGAGCGCATATGGTGATGATGATGGCCGAAGCCATGGGAATGGCCATGATCGTGACCGTGGTCATGGTCATGGTCATGGTCATGGTCATGGTCGTGCTTGTGCTGGTGGTCGTGTGCGTGGCTCATGCGTCCATTCCGTTGGCGGGTTCGGCGATGTGCTCGAACATGGTGGAGAGCAGGCTGCTGATGTGGGCGTCGGCAGCCGAATAGAAAACTTGTTTGCCCTGGCGCTCGGCCTTGACGATGCGGGCCGCGCGCAGCAGGCGCAGGTGGTGGCTGACCAGGGAACTGGACAGCGCCAGGCCGGCCGCGATGTCGCCCACGGCCGTCGGCTGGGCCAGGCAGGCCAGCACGATGCGCAGCCGGGTTGGGTCGCCCAGCAGGTGGAACAGGTCGGCCAACTGGCCGATCGCCTCCTCGGGCGGCGGGGCGATGGGCTGGGCGGGCGGATGAACGTGTTCGTGCAGGCAAGTTGTGGTCAAATTCGTCTCCAACATGTGAATAGCTGTTCATATGTTAGGTGATATGCCGGTGTCGGGCAAGCTTGCTCGTAACAGGGAAATCATCCGAATCCGCATGTTATTCATGGTGGGTGAAATTTCAAAACCGATTGTCGTCATGCGACAGGTGTCGTACCATTGCGTCATCAGTCACAGTGCTCGGCGAATCATGCCTATCCCATCGGTCACCGAACTGGCCTGGCGAAACCCAGGCCTGGACGTTCACCGTGTATTTTCCGGTACTGGTCTGTTGCCATCTCCTGGCGCTGCAGCTGGAACGCCTGTTCAGACAGCCGAGATCCGGCTACGGCCGGCGCGCATCCCGCGCCGGGGCGACTTCTGTCTGACAGGATGAGCATGCCCTTATCGTGCCGAAGCAAAGATAGTGCTTGCGCTCCCGGTATGCCTCGCAGCCTATCTTGCGGTCGTTGCCTGCTGGGCCCATGCGACATTCGACGACGTCGTGGGCGCCGTGCCGGCCCGGCCAGACGTACGACTGACGGTAAGGCAGACAGCCATCCTGATGCGGGTCGAAGATCCAGCATTCTTCAGCCACAGTGGTATCAGCCTCGGAAATGGCCAAGGATTCGCCACGATCACTTCGGCTGTTGCGCGCGATATCTATTTGTCCGGCGAAGACCTGAAGGGGATGGCAGGCGCCTTGCAGACGTTCTACCGTGGCGTTTTCAATTGCTGCAGGAAGATCGACCTCGGCCGCGACGTCATGGCAGTCGTATTGAATGCCAGGCTATCCAAGGAAAGGCAACTTGCCTCTACGTCTCGCAGGTGTACATGGGGAGCCATGAAGGCCGGCAACTGCGCGGCCTGGCGCAGGCCGCCCAAAGCTATGCCGGCAAGGCGCTTGGCGAAACGAGCGACGACGAGTTCATTGGGCTGGTAGCGATGATCAAGGCGCCCAACCAGTTCCATCCGATCAAGAACCGGCTCGCCTACGATACCCGCGTCGCACGCATCCGCGCCCTCGTCTCGGGACGATGCACGCCCGGCGGGTGGTTCGATACCTCGTTCGAACAATGCAGCACGCCGCAATCGTCCTGATCCCGGCCCGGTCGTTGGGAAGCGGCAACATGTATGCATTCATTTTCTGTAGGCATCATGTGAAGGCATTGCTATGATCGATCGGCTGCTGCTCGCGCCGATACGCGGCGCCTTGTTTTTACAGGAGAAGGTCCGATGATGAACAAGCCGTTCACGCGCCATGCGCGCGCCGCCGTTCTGCTGGGATGGTTCCTCATGGCGCCGCTGGCGGTGCAGGCTGCGCCGGCCGGCGAAGCGGTGCAGGAACTGGTGCAGCGCTTCACCGCCGCCCAGGGCAATTCCGACACAGCGACCCTCAAGGCGCTCAGCGCGGAGAACTACATCGAGATTTCACCGCTGGGCGAGGTCGACCCGCGCGAGAAGATGCTGTCGTTCTACGTCAGGAAGGACGACAAGCCACGCCCGGCGATCCTGCTCGACGAGCTGACGACGCGCGTGCTGGGCGACACGGCGGTCGCGATCGGCCGGGTGTCGTACACCATGACCGCGGGCGGCCAGAGCCGCACCTTCGCGCTGCGATCGACCTTCGTCGCACAACGCCAGGGCGACGCCTGGAAGCTGGTGTCGGCCCAGTATACGCCGATCCGGCCGCCCGCCGCCCCGGCCCAGGCGCCGCAATAATCCTGGCCCGGGACCCGCCGCGCTAGCGCGCGGCCTTGTCCTCGGGCTGTCCGTCGTCGTCGCGCATCTCGGGCTGTCCCAGTCCAAGTTTCTGCAACTGCGGCAGGATCTTGCGCCGCTCGCCGACCGCGACCACGATCATCCGGTCCGGATCGAGATATTCCCGCGCGACTCTCTGCACGTCTTCCACGCCGACCTGCGCCAGCTCCCGCGCCAGACGGTCGTAGTAATCCGGCGCCAGGCCATAGACGAACAACTCGGTCAGGCTGGCGCCGATGTCGGCATTGGTCTCGAACTGGCCCGGCAGCGACAGCAGCTGGGCGTTGCGCGCCGCGTCGAGTTCGGCCTGCGACAAGGGCTGTTCGCGCATGGCCGCGATCTCGCGCAGGATCTCGCGCACCGATGCGCCGGTGGCGTCCTGCTGCACGCTGGCCTCGACCGAGAATGGCGCCGGCGTGCGGTCGTAGTCGAAGTGCGAGTAGATGCCGTAGGTATAGCCCTTGGTCTCGCGCAGATTGTTATTCAGGCGGCTCGAGAACATGCCGCCCAGCGCGCCGTTCATCACTTGCAGGGCGGGGAAGTCGGGCGTGTCGCGCGCGGGGCCCATAGAGGCCACCTGCAGTGCCGTCTGGCCTGCGTCCGGCTGGTCGACCAGCACCAGGCGCGCCGGCGTGGGACGGGTCTCGGCCGGCTTCACCCCGGGCGCGTCGGCCGCCGGCCAGGCGCCGAACTGCGCCTCGGCCAACGCTTCCAGTTCGGCGCGCGTGATGTCGCCAGTCACCACCAGCGCCGCATTGGACGGCACGTAGTGGCGCTTCCAGAAGCCGGCGATGTCCTCGCGCGTGGTGGCGCGGATCGCCGCGGCCAATCCCAGCTGGCCATAGGCCTTTGGATGCGCGCTGCCAAACAGGGCGCCGGCCGCTGCGAGGGCGGCCACGGTTTCGGGGTCGTCGCGCTGCTGCGTCAGGGAGCCCAGGCGGTCCTGCCGCTGGCGCTCGATCTCGGCCGCCGGGAAGGACGGGTGCTGGACGATGTCGGCCACCACCTCGAGTGCGCGCGCAAAGGTCGCGCGCAGCGCCAGCAGCGACACGGTCGAGACGTCGTCGCTGCTGCCGGTGTCCATGAAGGCGCCCAGTTGCGCGATCTCGTCGGCGATGTCCGGGGCGCTGCGGGTGGCCGTGCCTTCTTCGAGCATCTGGGCGGTGAAGCCGGCCAGGCCCGGCAAATGCTCGGGGTTCGCCGCGCCGCCGCTCTTGACCACCAGCTGGCTCGACACCAGCGGCAGCGCCGGATTGTGGTGGTGGATCACGGTCAGGCCGTTGGCGAGCTTGAAGGTCTCGCCACGCGGCAGCGTGACCTTCGGTGTCGGGCCGGCCACCGGCGGCGTCGCGCGCCACGGCTCTGCTTTGTTGAGCGCGACCTGATGGCTTGGCGCGGGCGGCGTCTTGGCGGGCTTGGGCGCGCGCGGATCGTCGACCTTCGGCTTGCCGGGCACCCCGGTCACCACGGCGCGGGCCTCCGGCTTGAGCCAGGTCTGCACCGCGCGCTGCACGGCGGCGGCGTCGATGCGGCGCAGGCGCGCCAGGTCCTTGGCCAGGTAGCCGGGGTCGCCCGTGTACAGGTTGTAGTGGTTGAGTTGCTCGGCCAGGCCGTCGCCGCCGAGTTTTTCGAGCGACGCCAAGAGGGCCGTTTCCAGGCTGTTGCGCGCGCGTTCGACTTCGCGTTCGCTCGGGCCGTCCTTGCGCAGCCGTTCCAGCTCGGCGTCGATCGCCGCTTCGAGTTCCTGCGGCGTGTGGCCGGCGCGCGCGGTGACGTCGACCACGAAGGTCGAACTTAAGGCCAGCGAGGTCTGGGTGCTCGATACGTCCTGCGCGATCTGGCGCTCGTACACCAGCGCCTTGTACAGGCGGCTCGACTTGCCGCCGCCGAGGATGGTGGCGGCCACCGCCAGCTCGGCGTCGCCAGCCTGGTAGGCGGCCGGCGTCAGCCAGCCCATGAACACGCGCGGCAGCTCGACCCGGTCGCGCACCACGACGCGGCGCTCGGTCGTGATCGGGGGCGTGACCACCTTGGGACGCACGACGTCCGGCCCGCGGCGCAGGCCGCCGAAGTAGCGTTGCACCAGTTCGCGCGTCTTGCCCTTGTCGATGTCGCCGGCGATCACCAGGCTGGCGTTGTTGGGGCCATAGTAGTTGGTGAAGAATTCGCGCACGTCTTCCAGTCGCGCGCCCTGGATGTCGGCGTGCGAGCCGATGATCGAAGCCGCATACGGATGGCCCTTGGGGAACAGCGTTTGCAGCAGCGCTTCCTCGACCAGGCCATACGGCTCGCCCTCGACGGTCTGGCGGCGTTCGTTGCGCACCACGTCCTGCTGGTTGGTCAAGGCCGGCTGGTCGAGCACGTCCAGCAAGAAGCCCATGCGGTCGGCATGCACCCACAACGCCAGTTCGAGCTGGTTGCTCGGCACCGTGTCGTAGTAGCTGGTGCTGTCGAAGCCGGTGCCGCCATTGCTGTCGGTCGCGCCGGCGCCTTCGAGCAGGCGGTCAGCCTCGCCGCGCGGGATGTGGCGGGTGGCGGCGAACATCATGTGCTCGAACAGGTGGGCAAAACCGGTCAGGCCGGGCGCCTCGTTGGCCGGGCCCACGTGGTACCACAGGTTGACGGCCACGATCGGCAGGCGCTTGTCCTCGACCAGGATCAGCTGCAGGCCGTTGGGCAGCACCGTCTTTTCAAAAGCGATCGACGGGATCGGCGCCGACGCCGGCGCAGGGGGCTGGTCCTGGGCCTGGCCGGCCGCCGGCGCGGTAGCCGGAACGGCCGCAAGCATCAGCGGGACCATCAGGGTGGGAATGTTCAAATACTCTCCGTAATTCAATGACAATGCCCTTGCCGCGATCGAGCGGCGCACGCCTTGCCATTATCCCGGATACGGAGAAACTTGTGGCAAGGCGCCGCTTACTCGACGAAACGCAGGATGCCGCGCAGCGCGTGGGCGATGGACTGCTCGCGCACGGCCTGGCGATCGCCCTGGAACACCAGGCGTTCGGTGTGGACATGGTCGCCGCGCGCCCAGCCGAAGCACACGGTGCCGATCGGCTTGCCGGGCACGGCGCCGGTCGGGCCGGCGATGCCGGTGGTCGAGACGGCGATGTCGGCATTGCTGTTGGCCACGGCGCCCGCGGCCATGGCGGCGGCCACCTCTTCGCTGACCGCGCCGAACTGGGCGATCACGGCGTCGGGCACGTCCAGCATCTCGTTCTTGGCGGTGTTCGAATACGTCACGAAGCCGCAGTCGAACCAGTCGCCCGAGCCGGGGATGGCGGTGAGCGTGTAGGCGATGCCGCCGGCGGTGCAGGATTCGGCGGCGGCCAGCATCATTTTTTTGGGGCCGAGGGCGTCGCTGACTTTCTGGGCAAGGTCAATGAGTTCGTTCGTCACGTGGGTCTCCTTTGGAAGCCGCCGGCCGGGCGAATGCCACGTCGGGAAACCGGTCGGACTCTCTTCATTCTAGCGCGCTGCGCGGGCGCGCGGTAAGCGAACGGCAGGTCAAAGTTTCAAAAATTGCTACCCAAACAGCAGGCGAACGTTTACAGTGCCAGCCGCATTCTCATCCTGTCCCGGCTTGATAAATGTTTCGTGCGACACACAGCACGGCCGTGCTGCTATGCTGGGATGACCGATTTCTCGTCTTTGTTAGAACTTTTACATGCCGCGCATGCTTTTCCATGAGCGGTCCGTGGAGGAAGCATGAGCCGCCAGCGCTCTATCCGCAAGAAGCTGGTGGCGGTGGTGATGACGACCACGTTCGTCGCGCTGCTGGTCTCGATCGCCATCGTGATCGGCTATGACTTGCGCAGTTACCACCGCGCCCTGGTGAACGACCTCTCGACCCAGGCCGAACTGGTCGGCCACATGACGTCCGCAGCCCTGAGCTTCGACGACCCGCGCCTGGCCAATGAGAACCTGGCGCTGCTGCGCACCAGTCCCCTGGTGCGGGCGGCCGCCATCTACGATGCCAAAGGCGCGCTGTTCGCCTCCTACGCCGCCGCCGGCGAACCCCGCAATATTCCCCAGCGCCTGGACGCGGACTTGCAGTCCGAGGGCGCCACCGACGACCTGGTGGTGCGCCAGCCCATTGTCGAGAATGGCGACACCGTGGGCACCGTCGTGCTGCGCGCCGAGAACCGCCTGCTGGCGCGCACCATCGACTATCTCGCGATCGCGGCCGGGGTGACCCTGCTGGCGATGGCGATCGCCTATCTGCTGATGTGGCGCCTGGGACGCGTGATCACGGCGCCGATCGTGGCCGTGACCGAGATCGCGCGCGAGGTGGTGGCCACGCGCGACTATTCGCGCCGCGCGCCGCGCATCGGCGACGACGAGGCGGCCGAGCTGGCCGACTCCTTCAATGCCATGCTGACCGAGATCGAGGGCCGCACCCGCGAGCTCGAGGATTCGCACAGCACCACCCTGCGCGAAGCCCAGCAGCGCACCCGCGCGCAGCAGGAAGTGATGCGCCTGAACGAGCAGCTCGAGCAGCGCGTCGACGAGCGCACCCTGCAGCTGGCGCTGGCCAACGCCGAACTGGCCAACGCCAACGAAGAGGCCAAGAGCGCCAACCAGGCCAAGTCGGCGTTCCTGTCCTCGATGAGCCACGAGCTGCGCACGCCGCTCAACGCGATCCTCGGTTTCGCCCAGATCCTGACCTCCGACACGCTGCCCTCGACCCTGGAGCAGAAGAAGGAATTCGCGAACCACATCCTCAAGTCGGGCCGCCACCTGCTCACCCTGATCAACGAGATCCTCGACCTGGCCAAGGTCGAATCGGGCACCATCACCCTGTCGATGGAACCGGTGGCCCTGACCGACATCCTGCTCGAAGTGCGCACCATGATCGAGCCGATCGCCGCCACCCGCAAGGTGCGGGTCCTGTTCCCGGACGCGTCTGAGGCGGTGGTGATGGCCGACCGCACGCGCCTGAAACAGGTGCTGCTCAACCTGTTGTCGAACGCCGTCAAGTACAACCGCGAAGAGGGCGCGGTGGTGGTCAGCTGCGAACATCCGACCCCCGATCGCCTGCGCCTGTCGGTGCAGGACACCGGCAACGGCCTGAACCCGGAGCAGCTGGCCAACCTGTTCCAGCCCTTCAACCGCCTGGGGCAGGAAGCCGGCGCCCAGGAGGGCACCGGCATCGGCCTGGTGGTGACCAAGCGCCTGGTGGAACTGATGGGCGGCGAGATCGGCGTCACCAGCAGCCCGGGCGTGGGCAGCGTGTTCTGGATCGAGCTGGCCAGCACCACGCCGCTGGCGTCGGCGCTGCCCGAGCGCGGCCCCGAGGCCGCGAGCGCGCCAAGCGACATGCCCGACGAGGGCGAGCCGCACCTGGTGCTGTACGTCGAGGACAACCCGGCCAACCTGCGGCTGGTGGAAGAAATCGTCGCCTTCCGGCGCGACCTGCGCCTGCTGTCGGCCCCCGACGGCCACCTCGGCCTGGAGCTGGCCAGGGCGCACCTCCCGGAAGCGATCCTGATGGACCTGAACCTGCCGGGCATGAGCGGCTACGAGGTGCTGCGCCAGTTGCGCGCCGATCCCGAGACCACCTGGATTCCGGTCATCGCGCTGACGGCCAACGCCATGCCGCGCGATATCGAGCGCGGCATGGCGGCGGGCTTCCACCGCTATCTGACCAAGCCGATCGACATCGATAAATTCACTGAAGCGATCAATAGTACGCTGGCGGAGCAGCCCAGGACGGGCGGGCCAGGCGAAAGGAAGGCTAGATGATTTCCCTGTCCGACATCCGGCGCGCGCGCATCCTCGTCGTCGACGACGAGCCGGTGAACGTGCAGCTGCTCGAATACCTCCTCAAGACCACCGGCTACGAGAACGTCAGTTCCACCCACGACCCGCGCCAGGTGGTGGCGCTGCACCTCAAGCACCGCTTCGACCTGATCATCCTCGACCTGCACATGCCGGGCATGGACGGCTTCGAGGTGATGGAAGCCCTGAAGCCGCTGGAGAGCGATTCCTGGCTGCCGGTGCTGGTGGTGACGGCCGAGCCGGACAAGAAACTGGCGGCGCTCGAGGCGGGCGCACGCGACTTCATCGGCAAGCCGATCGACACGGTCGAGGTGATGACCCGCATCCGCAACCTGCTCGAGGTGCGCCTGCTGCACCGCGAGTCGCTCGACTACGGCAGCCAGCTGGAGCGCCAGGTGCGCGAGCGCACCGCCGAACTGGCGCGCTTTCGCGGCGCGATGGACGCCACCCAGGACGCCCTGTTCCTGATCGACACCGCCAGCATGGCGATGGTCGACGTGTCGGAAGGCGCCTGCCGCATGCTGGGCTTTTCGCGCGACGCGCTGCTGCGCATCGACCCGGTGGCGCTGGGCCTGGCCACGCGCACCCAGCTCGAGCGCCTGCTGGGCGGCGGCGCCGCGCACGATGGCGAGTCCGAGTCCGAGGCCGACGTCGTCGAGACCGACCTGCTGCGCGCCGGCGGCGAAGGCTCGGTGGCGGTCGAGATCAGCTGGAAGCTGCAGGAACCAGACCTCGAGCACCCTGCGCAGCGCATGCTGATCGCGGTGGCGCGCGACATCAGCGAGCGCCTGCAGGCCCAGGAAAACCTGCGCCACGCGGCCAGCTACGACGCCCTGACCGGCCTGCCGAACCGCACCCTGTTCTTCGAAAACCTGCGCGATACCATCGAGCTGGCCCAGGACAAGAACTGGCGCGTGGCGGTACTGTGCATCACGCTCGACCGCTTCAAGGTGATCAACGACACGCTCGGCACGCGCGGCGGCGACGAGCTGCTGCGCCAGTTCAGCACGCGCCTGGTGCGCTGCGCGAAGGTGCGCGATTCGGTCGGGCGCCTTGGCGGCGACGAGTTCGCGCTGATCCTCACCATGCCGCGCGAGCAGCAGGACGCGGTGAACATGGCCAACGACGTGCGCGAATCCCTGCGCATGCCGTTCGACCTGCACGGCCAGCAGGCCGCGTTGACGGCCAGCATCGGCATCGCCATGTACCCGGACGACACGGTGGAGCCGGGCGCGCTGGTCAAGTATGCCGACACCGCCATGGTGCGCGCCAAGGAGGCCGGCCGCGACGGCTACCGCTTCTTCACCGCCGGCATGAACGTGCAGGTGCTGGCGCGCCTGGACCTCGAGCTGGCCCTGCGCGGCGCGCTTGAAGATGCCCAATTCGTGCTGCACTACCAGCCCAAGATGGAGTTGAACACCGGCCGCATCGCCGGCACCGAGGCGCTGCTGCGCTGGCACCGTCCCGGCTACGGCCTGGTGTATCCGGCCGAATTCGTGCCGATCATGGAAGAGACGGGCCTGGTGGTGCGGGTCGGCGACTGGATCATCGACGAGGCCTGCCGCCAGATCGCGGCCTGGAACGCGGACGGGGTGCGCGACGTGCGGGTGGCGGTGAACGTGTCGAGCCGCCAGTTCGTCGAGGGTGACCTCGAAGGCGTGATCCGCGACGCCTTGGCACGCCACGACGTCGAACCGGGGCTGCTGGAACTGGAGCTGACCGAGAGCGCGCTGATGCAGAACGCCGAGCGCACCACCGAGGTGCTCACGCGCCTGAAGGCGCTCGGGATCCGGATCGCGATTGACGATTTCGGCACCGGCTACTCGAGCCTGGCCTACCTGAAGCGCTTCCCGATCGACAAGCTCAAGATCGACATCGCCTTCGTGCGCGACATCGTCAACAACCCGGACGACGCGGCCATCGCGCTGGCCATCATCAGCATGGCGCACAGCCTGCACATGCAGGTGATCGCCGAGGACGTCGAGACGCGCGCCCAGATGGCCTACCTGCGGAGCCACCGCTGCGACCAGATCCAGGGCTTCTATTTCTCGCGCGCGCTGCCTGCCGACCAGCTGGCTGAGATGGTGGTGTCCA
>Ga0265780_10006480_pt1 | contig 14510 bp, 16 predicted proteins | sample P1T30metagenome_FD_192432 | JGI IMG/M metagenome (GOLD analysis project Ga0265780, IMG submission 192432) | Plant litter microbial communities from East Loma Ridge, Irvine, California - P1 T30 | ecosystem: Environmental > Terrestrial > Plant litter > Unclassified | place: USA: California... | reverse complement strand
CCCTCTCCTTCCTCTCCCCTCTCTCGCCCCCAAACACTGCCTCATACGCCCTAACGCTCCTAACCCGCTCCCCAACGTCGTTATCACCGATGAACCCCCTCAACGCCCCCTCCACACACGCCAACAAACTCGCCGCCGCACTACTCGTCGGTATATCTCCCATCGTGCCCAGAAACTTCAACGGCGTCGTGAACTCTTCTTGCCACTTCTCCACCGCCTTGTCCATGTGCGCAACGACCTCGCCCATGAGTCCGCAGTCCAGCTCGCATACTTGGGCTTGGCGGTGCATCAGCTCTTTGTGCGTGCCGAACGGGTACGTTTTGACGACGCGCGAGATGTGCGCGGATTTGTACGCAGTCCAGCGCCAGAGGTGTTGGTCGATGCTGAATTGGGCGTTGGAGGGGTCGATGGCCCATTGGGTTTTAGTTTTGGTGGATGTGATGCGTAGCAGGGTGTGGGAGGTAGTGGGGAAGTTACTGTGGTGAAGACCGGTGGGGTTGATGATTGTGGTGTAGCGCGGGACGGAGTGGAGGGTGGTGGTGAGCTCCTCTATGGTTATGTTTAGGCCTTTGCGAGATGTTAGGTAGAGTTGGGAGGTTAGGGAAGAGGTATGTATACCAGACAAGAGACCAGTGATGGTTTCGTGCATCCATGCGATGGACGCTGAGCTCATTGACGTGCAGAGGACTTGATTCTTGATCGCGGTGGTCTCCATCAGGTGCTCAGGGAACGGCAGGAAGTAGTCCTTGTCGTTGTCGCTCCCGTGATGGATGATGAGCTCTTGTCCGCCGCTATCCTCAATTTTGACGATTGGCATGTTCCAAGTATTCTCGCGGAATTTGAAGTAAACTGCCTGCAGGATGGTAGAAGCCCGGATGAGCACCTTCTCGATCTTCAAGTCAATGCAGAGAGTCTTATGGCTAGGCCAGTCTTGCTTCTGACATGCCTTGCTGCAGTAGGAGTGCGAATGGGTGACAGATCGGCAGCCGCGGCACACGCTTGTCGCTGGGTTGTCGCAGACCTGGCATTTGGGTACAGTCTCTGGAGCCATGTTGAGCAATAGCGCGAAGTCGCGGCTTTTGTTGTTTTGTGGTGTGGAGGGCGGAGGGCGGAGGGAAAGAACCGAATAGTTTGCAAAGTTGCAGTAGTGCGTGTGAAAAGCTTCCCCGCGAACTAGACGAGGTGAAGGTGAGTTTACTGTGCAGCATCGCAGGTCGGCTACCAGGTGCTTGAATTTCCTAGTGTGCAGCCCGGCTGGGTGCAATGGGATTTATACAAAGACGCCAAGCGATACAGGAGACGGGACGAATGGAGATAGTAGACAGTGACACAGTAAAGTGATGGATTTATGAAAAGTTGGAGTGTGTTTAAAGCAGAAAGAAACGCAGATGCCACCATGCGCAAACCTCTGCCATTGCACTGCCCTAAACTTTCCTGCTGCGCATGTCCTTGCGCAATAGCTTGCGTCTCCGATTTGTATCCAATATAACCATTTCGCATGATGGGACTTCAACTCCCTCCCCGGCCGAGTCTGATAATATGGGTAAAAACCGAAGAGCTGTTGAACCAGATCGTAACTCTCGTCAATTTCGCGTCCATCTATCGAAATGCCAACGATGTTTAGCCGTAAATTTGTTTCAAATGGATGGAAGCTGCAACGTTGATCCTCGTACCGCCGTTCTCATCCAGTCGAGGTACATCTCCTTCTGCTCATCAGTCATGGATCTGCCAATTCTTTGCTCCAACCTCGTGATCACAGCAGCGTCCTTTTCTTTGGCGAAATCCGATTCGCGTACATAGGCTCGCACGGGGCGATCCAACGCTGCAAGGAGACTTTGCTTCAGAGTTTCGAAGTCGTCCAGACGTAGCCGCACAATGACTGCCAGACTCATGCCATCTGTCTTGACCCAAGCAGCGATGGCCTCGTTAACATGTGTGGACGCTTCCATAGTCTTTCGCATGATGAGGCCCGGGATGCCAGGCCATTCGGCTCCTTTACTGATTCTCTTCCTATTAGAACCGAAAGGACGAACTGATTTGATGGCCTTGACGTATGTGGCGAGATACTCTTCAGCTGTCCAAAAGCTGCGGTTGATGCCGTACTGTCCGCCGCTGATATCGATGTACCAGGCCTTTCCGCTCTCGGTCGAGGTAACTCGTACCACTTCATGGATGCAAGTCGGCCAGTTGCTGCAGGCAGTTCCATTTCGAAAAACCACCGTCGTTCTGCGAGGAACATGCTTGAGATTGACGCTCACCTCTTGGACCTTGATAGCACAACCTAGGTTGTCTCAGTCAGAAGTCAACGCACGCTTCGAAGTTGAGACTTACCATGTAGCAGCTGCTGAAAGAGCTCTTCCATGTACACGAGAGGCTCGTTGCATGTGTCAAAAGTAAGCACAGCCTCCTTGACGCCTTCGTGCTTCACCAGATGATTCGGAAACGGTATGAATAGCGGTGAACGATGTGGTATGAAGTCATCGTACACCATAATCTCGTCGCCCCGGATTCCAACTTTCGAGTTGGCCGTGTCCCAAGTGCTTTCGCGGAAGTTGATGTAGGCCTTGTGAACGACATCAGCTGTCCGCTCGAGAATTGTGGCAAGCTCCAAATCGAGGCAATCGATTCTGTGGGTTTTTCGGTGGGCTACTTGACACTCTTTGCTGCAGTACGCCGACGTCCTGCAGTGCGGGCACTCGTGCGAGGCCGGCTTGTCGCAGATTGCGCACGTTGAAGACGCGCTGGTAGCCATTAAAACTGGGCGCAAAAGGGTTGTGCAGTAGGTTCAAACAGCTGAGAGTGGCGGAGGCGCGAGCAAACCTCATCCCAGCGTAACGCAAAGCAGGGGTGAAGGTGAGTGTGAGTCGCCATGTAAATATGAGAAAACATGCATAGGTAATCTGGATATACCTTGAGCACCTTTCAAATTCATGATGCACGTGAGGTCTATTAGGTAGAGTGTGCATGTGGCGTGTCGCGTGCGCGTGAAGTATGCGGCGAGCATGTACCTACAACCCATTGATCTTACAGGTCATGGCGCACTGAGCTCTACATACAGGGATTCTTGCTCGGGCTGCTTCGTGGAAGTAGACAGTCGTAAGTATGCCTTGCAAGAAGAGCGGATGAACATCGAACATTCAAGTGCAGAACATTTCTCGAGTCATTGTCGTGTCACATGTCGACAAACCTGACTCGCACAGATCTCCTGACGTCGTCAGCTCAGCCACGCAAGTGGCGAATGCCATCCGAACAACTATATCACTCCCCTTCCACACCTCTACATCCCCTGCCACCTACAACTGCAAAGCCACACCTGCCAACAGTACCAAATCACCGCACCTTTTGTTGCCCATCATGGACGAAGACTTCCAAGATCTCCTTGCCCTGGGCGTCTTCATGGTGGCCCTCCTGTCGATGCCCTTCGTGCTCCTCATGTCCATCATGACCTGCGTCGCATACAGTCGTACTAAAGCCTGGGACAAAGCCCGCAACCAGGGCGCCATCGCCCTCGAATCTGAGCGTCTAGTCGACGATGACGAATCCGACTTCCTCGACACCGACGATGAGGACGACCACAAGAAGCGCAAGGCCGACGAGGAGGCCGACAAGACCTTAACCTTCAAGCAGAAGTTCTGGAAGGAGTTCAAACACGCCTGGACCGGCAAGAGCCGTGAGGATATCGTTAAGACCAAGGAGCGCGAGGAGAGGAGGAAGCTCGCCAAGGCGGTGGCGAGGGAGATGGACCGCAGGGAGCGAAGGAGGGCACGTCAGGCAGAGGATCTGCCGCCCTCATACAAGAACTAGATTCTCGCTTCGCCTTGCTGAGCTCCAACGACACGGACATCGATAGGTGTGCTTTGGGGCTCTAACAAAGCGAAAGCATTTCTCCATAGGCTCAATTTGATACCCCATTAAACCCAACTCCTCTTTAATTCAACACGAGCGCTCTTAAATCAGTCGCGGAGTATTGATACATGTCTTGCTGCATGACGCATTCCAGTCCTGCACCTAGTTGCTGACACTTGGCACGGCTCGCTTCAGTATGTCGAGGTGCTCACTCGTACTGCCTCCATGGCATGGTTGGCATCTGCGTCATCTTGTTGGCTAATATCGCCCTGCATTCCATTCCATCACTGCAGTTCGCAGATCGAAGATACATGTTCCAACACGACCGGTCGCGTGCAGACCCAAGCTAGTGAAACAAGTAGATTACCTCGCCCAAAGACAGCCTTTGCGCAACGAACATGAAAAAAAAAGTCAAGAATACTCAGACCTCGAATGCAAACCACGTAATCACATTCAGTACCTCCCAAACTCCCATCCATCCCCTCCTTCCCCCGACCCCCGCAAGGCTGAACCCGCCCTTGCCCTTCCTGTACCACCACACCATCCCTTCACCCACCCCACGCTACTCCTTTGTCCCCATCCCCAGTCCACCTTCACTCTAGCCCCCATCCGCATCCTTCCCAAAATCGCAATCATCGATCGCAGCACTAGCTCTGACTACCCTCCATTCGGCCAACCTAGACTAGTTTGCATTAGTAGTTTGGTGTGTTGAGCAAGGGTTGTAGAGGCTCGGCGCGCGGGGGGGCGGGCGGAAGGGTAGGGTACCCGCTGCATGATTTTTTTCGGGCCGGACTAAAAAGGGGAAATAATCAAGACTGCAGGATTTGGAGCTGGGAAGTAAGAGTGGGAAGTTTATTTTGAGGGAGGTGATGATTTGTATTTGTTGAAACGGGGTTTGTTTGGTGGGTGTTTTCGGAACTGTGTTGTTGCGTGTTTCAAACATTGGTTTTGCAGCGGAGGACGAGATGAGACGCAGTGGACAAGAGATCATTATGTAGTTGACAGGTCCTAGCTATTTACGGGTATTGATGTATTTACATATTTACAATTGGTCTGCACCCTGGCGCTTGCGCATGGGGGTACGGATTACGGACTTATTTTGTACGTGAGACGTCGCGATTTCGCGATGAAAGCTTTGATGTCGTCGTTGAAAGTAGAGATGGAATAATGCGGACGAGACTATCGCGTTTTAATTAGTGACTGGTTCATGGAGTGAGATGGGCTGTGAAACTCACGTCTCGATCCTCGTCAGGCGTGACCGCTCGCGTCACAATGGCTTTCTCGCTTTCAGTCAAAAATGGATTGTCATGGAAAGAGTTGCGCGTAGTATTGCTGGCAGAAAATTCTGTCGCAAAGGCGGGATCGACGAAATTGGGGTTGCCGTCGTTCCTAAAGTAGTCGAACTCTGGCTCGGTGGGCCTTTCCCGTGCTTCACGAGCACGCTTCTTCTTCACTTGCAGAATGACGACGACCCCAAAAGCGATGAGGAGAGCGGCAGCACCTAGAATGGTCAGTCCGAGAGCGTATCATAAGATGTGATGGATCTCACCGAGAGCACCAAAGACAATGAACAAGGTCCTCGCCAATGGCGTCAGTCTAGCCCGTTGCCGAAGCTCAGCATTGGCGGTGGCATTTAAGATTGGTTGTCCAGTGGGAGCGGTGATGACTGATGTGACCACGACGATGGATGACAGTGTCGTAGAGAGAGAACTGGCAACAAGAGTGGCTTGCGAACTCGATACAAAATCAGACGATATTGGTTGCGACCTTGTGAGAGTGGCAATGGACGTGGTTGGTGGTGAAGTCGGCATTGGTGTTGAAGTTGTCAGTGACGACGATGATGTTGAAGTAGATGAGCTTGACGATGACCAGCTAAGAGTAGACAATGGCCCTGGCTCAACCAGCTGAGTCAAAGATGCTGGAACACCATCCAGTATTGGTCTTGGCTGATTCTTGCCAGGCAATGGTCGCCCTATCGCAGCCGCGGGTGAGGTTCCAATGATAGTTATGTTCAGCTTGGGCATGATTTGATTCTTTCCTGGTAGAGGGATGGCGTCTACTTTCGCCTGCCCACCGGCACCAATTGCAGTCGAGTTCCTGGATGGTGTAACTGATGTGTAGGTCTGGTTCCACGATACCTGTATGGTAGCAGCAGGTGCGGCTGGAAGACTCGAAGTTGCCTTGAGCCGTTGCCTAGGCGTCGAAGACGAAGCAGGGCGAACGTTCTCTCGAGCGCGCGAGGGTGTCGGTAATGAGTCTGTAGCGTTCCAGTTTAGACGTCCATCGCCCGCGGTCCTCGCGCTTTCCTTCTCGCCCTTGCCGCCATCGTTCATTCCGTCTCTTGTACTAGATATTATTGAATAAGTTTTGGTCTTGTAAGATCGATGCAGCACCAGTGCTACATTTTCGGCCGTACCTGGTAAGACCATGGCGCATTATCTCGACGTGGAAGTGGTGAACTCACAAAAGCTCACGACGAGGTACGTAGAGAGGACAGGCAGACATGATGTACTAGTAAGCTTCGATCGGAGCTCGCATCGCCGTGATCTTGGCCCTTAGAAACAGTTCTGAGAGAGCGCGCGTTTCGGCATGCGATGCCACGATGCTGCGCGAGTGGACGAGGACCATGCTCAGCAGGGATGGTTTGGAATCGGATTTGCAACACGATGATCTCCAGAACACCAAACGACGCCGGGAAACGGGCTGCCGCACATTGGCGTTCTTCATATAGCCGCTCTAGGACAAAAGCGTGCGTGGACGAGGGCAAGCGAAACCTTATGTCAGTTTTTGAAACATGGTCCATATCTTAGCCTCCTCATGTCCACGACTTGCTTATGAACAAGCATAGGCCAGCCTACAATTTAAGCACATCTAGAACCTGTTATGCCATCCACGTACATTTGTGTTCAACAGGATGACCGCGAATAGCACACTTGGCCATTAGTGTCTTGCTGGCGCACATCGTGACCACGGCCAATTTGGTACGGTATGTCCCGAATGAATGCGGATGTCAGTCTACTTCTTTCAAGTCTGTACGGTTGCAATGACTGACTGTTTGAGTACCGCACTTACCACTAAAGCGAGTCTTGACATCGCCTCTCTTATCTCCCGGAAGACATGGCCGGCGATGAGGCGCAGTCTTCGAGCCCTCTCACTGGGTGATAAATTAGCTGTTTGCCGAACAGTAGGTCCTATAGGCTGGGTATAAAGTCTTCACTTGCTCCATTAGTAGTTGATCTTCTACAACTCAGTACTGCCCTTGTGCCACATCCTTCCTTCTTCTTCTGCTTTTTCACAGGCCGCTGTTGGTGCCAGACTCTTTCTCAGAAACCACACTCCTTTGACCAGGGACTCTACATATTCATTCTTTTGGTGTACTCTTCGGAGACGTATGCCCGACTATCACTCCAAGTGTCTCAGTTGATACAGGCATCGGTATGGCGAAACTAATTGGGAAATCAATTGTCGAGCTGACGTTGCTAGTATAGATACCAGCATGGCCGTTGGAAACGATTGTGAGTCGCCTACTGCGATTGTTTTGTTTTTTGTCTTTCTTCCCTCTTCAATTCCTGCATCATGAGACTCACGATTCGGCCGCAAAGCCATAATCCTTGCTCGTGTGCCTTGTCCGTCGAATGGAGCAGCCGCAAACATGAACCCAAATGCGCCAAAGCCCTGTGCGACCTGCGGCAAAGAGGGCAAAATCACCTGTCCCGCGTGTTCCATGGCCATGTACTGCTGCGAGATGTGCCGTAACAGAAATCTGTTCCAACATAAGACTCATTGCGAGAGTCTACTTCAAGCCCTAGTCGAGCGCGTTGGAGAAATATTCCAAGAGATCTTTTTTGTGTTCTCCGAGCGCGCCTACACGCTCAATATCAGCAGTATCGCCAAAGGCAATGATATCGCGATGGTCTCTGAGGGTTCAAACAACGTACGACTCTCACGCCAGGCGTTGTTCGCATTTCCAGCAGAGATGCTGCCAGATCTCCAGGATAGACACGCTGTCCTCGGCGTTGGCCGCAGCGAGCATGCCCTGGCCTACTTGCATGATTTTGTGGCTCAAATGCTCAAGGGTGACTTAGCAATCACGCTGCTGTCTATGGCGTAAAGTCTTACAATCATTAGGAATACCTATATCAAGAGTTGAGGAAACGGGGTTCCATATGCTCCGAGCCCCAAAAGCTGTCGTACTACGCTGCGCAGACGCGAATGGAAATCGCCACGTCCAAGATCCGCAGCAGCATCGAGTGCTTCAGCTTGTGGCCTCTGTACATGGTAAGCGATGGATCCTGGACCCAGCTGGTCGAACATACGGCATTACAACCCAGGCGATGGCAGCGGCAAACTACGAGCGGCGCTATACCGACCTCTCGCGTGGTCAGCCGTATGCGTATGGCTTCGGATATCATAAGAGCAAGTTGCAAGATCGCGCGCGGATGACAGGTCTCCGAGGTCTTCCGCACGCCGTTTCTTTTCTCGCCGTGGATCATCTGCAGACAGGCCTCGACGGATGGATGCTCAGGTCAAGTCTGACACTGCCGGAGATGCTGCGTCTGCCAGACCAAATGTTTGATGCGCAACTGGTATTTCTGCGGACTTGCGTTCATGATGAGATGTCCTCAATTACGACGAGCCCCAAATATCGTCAGTTGGTCCAAGACGCTTTGAATGCTTGAGCGTGTCCTGCGCCCAACAGATGTGTGCAGCACAGCGCTTGATGAAGCTCCAGCTTTCAAATGTGCGGCTACTTTTCCACCTTCAGCCTTGACTGTGCGCTAATACAGGAATCAGTATGCACCAACGATGATGCGTCCGTGGTTTTGCGATGGTTACCAGTTTTGTGCTATAGACGGCATCAGGTAAAATTGTTTTGGGGCCGGAAAGCGAGGGGTTTTCCTATTGCGATGCAGCTTTGTGGGCTCAGAATTTGTCTTCCCATTCTCGGCTGCATATTGAGTTCTGTCAGGGCAACATGGGTGTATGCTCGTGGGCACATGGGTAAGAGCAGGCCAACCCCAAACAGGTGAAATGAATTTTATGCGATTGACTTGAAGATACTCAGCGCGACCAGTGAGTATGAACGAGCAGTTTGTGATGGGCTTTGATGATTTGCCCGTTGCATGGGGAAGGAATCGATGAAAGGGTTGAGGCGCGTCCTCCAGTTCCCGAAAGACGGGAACACGCTACTAACTTATTACGTCAATATGAGCCCCACTTGCCGAAGCTATCCCATTATTGCATATCTTATGCGTTCTATCTTTCCTCAATTCAACTTGGAAAGACTGCATCTGCGTTTTAATCGAGTGATGACCAACATTGCATGGTATGGAGACGGGTTCCGGTTCCACATATCGATACTACGTTCAGCACTTTCTCCACGATAGATTCAAGATCTGGCTGAAGGCGAAGTCTTGTGAGCTCCCCTGCACATAACCGTTGGCAGTCGCTGTGTTCGATGTCACAGTTGCAGACAGACTGATCGCAAGCTTTGCATCCTTCTTTTGGCAGACCGACGCCTCGTTGCCAGAGAGCTCGCCATCCTTATGCAGGAGGAAATCGTTGTTGAACGGGCCGGTGACGATTTTGTGGATGTTTCCCTAAAGGACTGATCAGCGAATAATCCTTTTCATACACTTAGACTCCGCTGCCTACCTTGCCATTCAGATCGACTCCGTTAGCATCAACGTATTTCCACCTCGAGACCAGGCTTGCTTCAGCGCCAGTGTCGAGATTGACATATCCACGAAAATCGGCGGAGCTAATATCAAAGGCCCAACCAGGCGAGTTGATCCCGATGGTCACACGGCAGAAAGCACGACTCTTGATCTTTCCAGCAGTTGGACCGTCCGCAGCCTGGAAGTTGTCGAGGATAATCGTCATAGCTGAGTTGTCTCGAGCGATTACCACGTGCGCATCTCCTTGCTTACAACCACTGCCCTCCATATCGACAACAGGGGAAGACAAACTAACACCGCCGGCTGGTGGAAGGACAGGGGCTGCGGCTGGTATGGCTACTGCACATGTTGGAAGCAGAGCGATAATGCAGGTGAAGGAAAATGGATTCATTTTGTGATGCGAAACATTGATGCAGAACAAAGACGACCGCTTCCCCAGTACCTTTATGCCTGCTGACAACAGCGAGGTAGCCCAGTAATTTGGATTATGACTTATACTTTCTTATTCTCATTCCTTCGACAAATGAACTGCATGTAAGCTTGTGTGGATATTGTACAGCCTCAATCGATCACTCCGCAACTCAATCGAAACCCCAAATGTCCAGATTGAAGGTGGAGCCGAAAGCATTACCCTTGTCAGTATCTGACCGGCGATATTCATTTTTGTTCCTAGCGATGCGGGACCCTGGGTCTTCGGTCGATATTACAGTTCAACGGAGATATTGTGCAGCGTGGTTTCGCAATTAGCCTGTACGAATAGAACTGCCGGAGAGAAGCGCGCATAGAAAAGCACAACCGTAAGGCGAAATCTTGTGCGACAGAATACTATATCGAATTCGGTACGAGATATCTGCGGAGTTTGCGAGTCTTCTAGGCGACCTGTTCGCCTGTTTCATACCTGAGCTAATAATTGGAAGCTTACATTGACAGAAGATGGGTTTGATTTCTGAAGTAAAGAAATCAGATAACGCCCGAGAAATGACAACAAGAGCAATACTGTATGGCCACCGACGCTTCTCCCTTCAATCCCGATCACCTCATTATACCTACATCTTTCCTAATTTCGACCAAACCTTTACCTGGCCGGATGCTTTGTGCAACACCATTCCCTTCCTCTTCATTTTCTCCGCACCCTTAAGGCTGTTAGATACCCCAATCGTATATTTAGCAATGCCGTTCTTGTCAAACTTGACTGGGGCTCGGAAAATAGTTTCAAGCAAGTTGTTGTAAGATGCGGGTCCAATTTGCATCTGTCCTGGAGCCGGAGGCGGAGCTCGGCCTTTTCCAGCGTGCTTCGTGGCCTTCGGCTTGATTGGTCCAACTGCTTTAGGTGCTGGGTTGAAGGCCTGGTAAGCCTGGAAATTCGATGGAGGTGCATTGGCGGAAGCATTATAGGCTTGATATACTTGGTTGTTTGGTCTCGTGTCTGGTCGCATCGTAGAAGCATGCAGTGCAGCCTTCTGGTTCTGGTTCTTGGATGGCATGCCTATGCTTGGAGAGTGATGAGGTCTCTGACCGGCGGCAGGAGCAGGGGCGCCGCGTGAAGCGAGCTTATGGGACTGAGAAGCTACTCCAGGTTGGTATCGAACGTTGCCTTGGGTAGTTTTCGCATTGAAGTTTTGTTTGCCTTGTAAGTTCTGGTTACCGCCACCCCTCAACTGCGGAGTGCCTTTCGCAGGTGCAGATGAAGGGGTGTACTTTGCATTCACTGGCGGACGAGGCTGCTTGATGGTAGCTGACGACGGGGCTTTGTTTGCACTTGCTTGCGGAGCAGCATAGTATGTATCGGAGACTGGAAGCGCATGGTAACTGTTCGCTGGCGGGTATGCAGTATTGGTCTTGGGTAGTACAGGATGCGGCTTCGGCTTCCTCAGACCAAAGAACGAGGATTTCTGCTGTATTGGCGCTGGCTCAATTGAGCGGGGTGCATTTGCCGCAGGACTGGCATTTCTTGCATTTCCTACAGGTCTAGTATGGTTCGGCGTCGACAATGGGAAAGGGTGATTTGCACGTGATGAAGGGACATTGTCGATGCCCTGGAACGAAGGAGTGTAAGCCAAGTACGATGTTGAAGGTGCGTATTCGAACTTGGCTGACACAGGAGCGTAGCTCAGATTGGTCTCAGAGAGATCGTAGTGTGCTGCTACTTGTTTGGTGTAGTTGTCGTAGTACGTCTCATCATGTACGTAGTTATTATGATTGGTAGACTCGTAGTTGATGTAGTTGATGTTAACGTTGGTAACACCGGCATCTTCCGTAGACTTGCCATCGTCGGAAGTCTTTTCTGCATCTTCGTCCTCTGCATTTACCTCGCTTTCGTTCACATCCTCAAAGTCTTCGTCGTTGTCTCCTTCATCGTTTTCGTCGTCATCATGCTCGCAGTCTTCGTCATCGTCTTCCTCATCATCGTCACTGCTTTCGGATTGTTGGTCTTCTTCGCTTTGCGAGGAGTCGTCTGAATCGCCAATGGGCACAGCGTCAGACTGCTCAACATACTCCGCTTGGTCGTCTCCTACCCATGGCGCATCTGGAGTATCAAATGTGTCGGCCTCAGAATATTGGCCCGCTTCGTCTGGAACATAGGAATAATCGAAGCCATAGTCGGCCATTTGGAACGAGGTGATGAATGAGAATGTTGGTTCCGGGCTGTGCCAGCCACAAGATCGAGGCTCCAAAGCTAAAGGAAAGTTTGAAAAGGGGACGTGGAGGCATAGGTTTAGGTCTTAGCAGTCGTGTGAGAGTCGCGCAAGATGTCGCCTCCCGTCCAGTCCACGGGCGTGATCCACCGTGTCACTGACCGGTCAACATTCTCTGTTGGCATTACCAACCCCGCGTTACTCATCCAGACTCCTCCTAGACACGGCATGCGGAATTTGCCGATGAGAAGTTTGTGTATCTTTCGCTAAGTATAGTAAGCGCTGCATGTGTGATATGTTTGATGTAGCAGTGGAGTACAATTGAGTAGTACAATGTAACGTGGGAGCCGCACTGAGTAAATGCGGCTACGACCCTTGTGCATGAGCTTGTGAACAAAGTTGGTGAATCCATGTACGCATTACCTCCGGGATCTAAGCAAGCAGTACGGGATTATTTTGAAAAATGCAGTGCAGAATATGTGGATACCTGACACAATGTGAATCCGGAAGTAGCAGGGCTTGGTTACATAGACTGATGGCTCAATGCCGTGTTGTAGTTGCGAGACGATCCCGAATGGCATTCAGTTCGACATCGAAGCAGCATTTGCACGGTAGTCATTCAATAGACAATGCTTCTCTATTCAGAAAAACGTGGCGGGTTGAAGCTCGCAGCTCTCTGATCTACCATGAGCCTCTTAGGTAATATCTGCGGACTGCTAGCCTAGCCTCCAAACAGCATCAGACACGATCGATGTGAGTGTGCGCAATCTTCTCGTTGTGCTCGCTCTCATCATCTATAAGCTTGTTATTTGTCGTGCGGGACTCCGGAATCTGATCCGTCCGCTCGAAGCCGAAGAGCTGGTCCATTTGGTCCATACGCAGACCTTTAGTATCGTGAATGAAGAAGAAAGCATACACGCTCGCTGCAATCAAGGCAGTAGCGAAGAAGACGTATACACCCCATTGCATGCTCGTGTACATCTGCGGAAGAGCTTTAGTAACCACTAAAGTCCTATTAGAGTACGAAGTTAGTGTTTGTCTCATGTGCAGTTCGTGAGTGTAGTTACGTACCAGATCCAAACAGATGCCGCAGCGAAGGGACCCGAGATTGACCTTAGTGACGACGGAAAGATCTCCGCAGAGATAATCCATGGAAGTCCATTGGCTCCGAAACTCTGCCATGGAGTGGTTAGCTGTTTTCCGAAAATAGTCCAAAAGCCTGGATAGGTAGATAGTAGCTGCGCCCGGGACCAAGAATTTGATCACTTTGTACAACGCCACTACCACTTGCCGGAAATTCACTCACCCATGCAGCCCCGAAGATCATGATCATAGCCGTTGCCCCCTTGCCTCCGGCGACTGTCGAATCGGACATTGGTTGGCCAACGGTTGGTTTGCCGAGTGCGATGTATATAGCCAGGTAGTACTGACAGAAAGCACAGATCAAGGACGAAACGATCCAGGGCCACTTGCGGCCGAACTTGTCAATGAACCAGGTGAAGAATATGATAGATCCAACGGCTTTGATGATTCCGTAAACACCAGTCCAAAGCGTAACGTCGCTCAATCCGATCGATGTAAAGATGGTTGGCGAGTAGTAATTAATGGCCGCGGCACCGCTCCATGCCTGCCACATGAACATGAGGAAGACGAGTAGGAAGCGGTTCCGCATGCCCTTTGTGCTTCCCTCCTTGGCAGCACTCTTGATCATGCGACCGAAAGTCGCGTGCTTCTCATCTCCAACAAGGTGGGCTCGCTCCTTGGCAATCTCAGTCTTGACAAACTGTACGTCCTGCTGTATGTATTCGTGGTCCTCAGGCAGGTTGCGGAAAAAGCTGTAGACCTTGAGAGCGTCGGCATCACGACCACGCTTGAGCAGCCATACAGGCGATTCCTTCAAGAATGGGATCATGATGGCGAGCAGTCCGGCTGGGATGAGCTGTACGGCCATGGGAATCCTCCAAGCAGTAGACTTTGTGCGATCCATGTTATGTACAATGCCATAGTTGATCCAGAATCCAATGACAGCACCGGTCTGGTAGAACGACTCGAAGAATCCGGTAAGACGCCCACGGATGGCGGGCGGAGAAATCTCGGCAATGTATATGGGCGAGACGGCTGCGATACCTCCAACGCCCATGCCGGTGAAGAAGCGCCCAGCATATATGAGACCGAGCTGGTGGGTAGGAACAGTGCAGAAGATGGCGCCGATGATAAATATGGTATCGGCGATGATGACCGTCATACGACGTCCGAGAAGCTCGAGTGCAGGGTACATGAGCAAGGCACCAACTAGGCCTCCTGCAGAGTCTAGAGACGTGGGTCAGCGGACTTTTGGCCATTCTGTGGA
>Ga0265780_10006479_pt1 | contig 14511 bp, 13 predicted proteins | sample P1T30metagenome_FD_192432 | JGI IMG/M metagenome (GOLD analysis project Ga0265780, IMG submission 192432) | Plant litter microbial communities from East Loma Ridge, Irvine, California - P1 T30 | ecosystem: Environmental > Terrestrial > Plant litter > Unclassified | place: USA: California... | reverse complement strand
TTGAGCGCTCCCCGGCCTGCACGCCTTAAGGGAGGTGGCAACTTCCAGGCAAGAGCAGCAACGAGCCTCATGTATCACTCCATTGCAGCGATCGCGGGAAAGCTATGAGGACTGCGATTCCTAGAGAAGGACTGGCGTGGTTACGGGGTGCTCGCCAGATACGGTATTGATCGTCGCTCGCCTGAGCTTGGTTGCCTTGGCGCTTGTTCCGGCTTCGACCAAGCCACAGCTGAGCTGCTACGCTTTCACGCAGCTGGCTTGAAATGGCAGAGCCTGCTGTCTGCTGATTGCCGTCGCGGAACGAACCGGCTGTAGCACTACTACCGTCGAAAGACGTAGCGTGAGCAGCGCGCGTCTTGTGCCGTCCTTGCCCGATCCGTGAATCCGTCATATCTTTTGTCCTTTCTAATTCGGACCACGGCCGGGCTTCAGCGACCATGTTCGAAAGGGGCGCAGGCATCGGGAACCGGGATCGAATAGGCGGGCGGTGCCAAGAAGGGACGGGTTAATCCCCAAGGTATGGCGAGCGAACCGGTTTAATAGTCCGGCACGGACAATCGTTGCGATGAGGGTAGACGCGGCTGCGCCCATAGCGCCGAACAGGGGCGTAAGCACAAGGCCTGCCGCCACTGCCGCCATCACAGATGCTAAAAACGCTCGAGCGACCACCCGCTCGTGTCCCGTCATGCTCAGAAGCATGACGCTCGGCCCCAGGGCTGCAGCGAGCAGCTGATTGCAGCTGAGGACCAAAAGCGGCCAGTAGGCACCGACGAAATTTGATCCAAAGGCAAGCGGTAGCAGCCATCTCCCGGCAACCGCGACGCCAAGCGTTGCTGCTCCAACCGAGATCGTCATAAAAACGGTTGATCCAGCGACGATGCGCGTGAGCCGCTGGCGCTCGCCCGCCGCATGCGCACCGGCGAGGAACGGTCCCACGACGATGTTCTGTAAAGAGATGGGTACTGATACGACGGCCGAGCAGGCCATTGCGACCCTTAGCAATCCGGCGTCGGAGATGCTGGCTGCATAACTGGCCAAGAGTACACCATAGCTGCCCTCCAACGCCCGCATTGCCTCCAACAGCGTCATTGGTAACGCCGCCGCCGTCCACGCACGCAGGCGCGGCGGACTACGCCCAGCAGCACGAGGAAGGCGGACGTAGAACAGGGCAAAGCCAATCGCTGTGATGCCGACGGCAGCCAGAGTTTGCGCGCGGATTGCTTCCCCAGCCCCAAGCGGCTGCGACCAGACTAGGAGTGCAGCGAGGAATGCTAGTGGCCGCACCAGCACATCAAGCAGCTGGCTAGTGACCACGCGCTCTTGCCCGCGCAGCAGGCCGGTCGCGAGTGCTGAGAGCGCCAGTGTAGGTAGCAATATCGCCGCAGCGGTAAGAGCCGGCTTGAGCGACGGCGCAAGCGGCAACGCGTGGGCGCAAATCCAAAGGGCAGTCGCCAGAAAGAGGGATGCAAAACCGACCGTCAGTGCAAACCACCAGGCTAGGGCGGCCACCTCGTCAGCCCGGCCGCGGACGCGTGCTGCCGAAACCTCACGGGTTGCCAGCAGTGGTAAGCCCAGCTGCGCCGGCACAGCGAGCAACGTGACTAGCGCGATCGCCGTGCCGTAAATGCCGTAACCGCCGGGACCGAGCTGCCGCGCCAGCACCACGCCGACGCAAAAGGTCGCCAATGTGCCTGCCGCCCAGACCGCCCCGCTCCTCAAGGTCGCCATCGCCAGCCGCTGTCCAAGACTGGATTGGGTCAGCCTGCGGAGGCGGGTCAGCATGCCACCCCCCGCCGATCACATCGCAGGGCAACGTCAGTGGCGAGCGCTGCGATCACGAAAGCAATCACGTGGGCGCCCGCAAGCCGTCAGCCACTAGGGACCAACTCCACGCCTGTGACCTGCGCCTCGATCTCACTGAACATCTCGCCGGGCGTTCCCACCAAACGCACCCGTAGTATGTTGCAATCCGGTGTGACGTTTACAGGCGTTGACAGCGTCCGCAGCTGTGTATCGAGGGGATCGAGCGGCAACGTGGCGATTACAGCGCCGTTAGCGCAGCGCACCTCCATGTTTAGTCGCCCGCCCGTCGCCCCGTTTGTGCGACGCCGTGCGGCGAGCCGAAGCTGGTATGTGCCGGATCGCGCGTACACATATTGCTCCGCCAGTACGCCGGTCGTTGATCCGAAGTAACGAACATCAAGCGCCGTCGCCTGCGGTAGATCGCCAGCGGTCACCATGCGCGTAGAACCAATTTCGTCCTGCGCAAGAATCCAGTTGAACGGCTTGGCTCCAGGCCACCGACCGAAGTTGCCGTCATAGATACCGTGGGCACGTTCGCGATAATTGGTCGGAAGGAGCTGCTGCCAAGCCCGATAGGCGCGTGCTCCATCGCCAGCGTTAACCATCGCAACAAACACCGCGCGCTGCTCATCCCCCGTCGCGGCCGAATTTGCGGCGCCCGATGGAGGCGATAGCAGAGCCAGGAGGACGTCTGGCGAGGTGGTGTTAGCTGCTGTCTGGAAAAAGGCAGTGCGCCAGAACGGCCGCGTCGCCAGTTTGTCTGTCAGCGCCTTTTGCCCGTCAGGCGTGGCGGCAATAGCCGTCAGTACGGTCATGATTGCAGTGATCGCCTCCGGCCGGAGGTGAATCGCTGGCCCAACCTCATCGAGCGCCGCCGCATAGTGCCCGGTGCGCACGAAATGATCCAGCAACCAGAAGCGGGCGAGCGGGGCACGGGGATCGCGATCTCGCGCGGCCACCATCAGTCGTTCTGCACGGCTGATATCTCCCTTGACCGCTGCATCAATGCCCGCGAGCGCAAGCGGGTCTGCAAGCAAGGGATCACGGACTAGCGCAGAACGATAAAGCGCGCGCGTGGTATCGTCGATATCGCCGCTAGCAGCAGCGACACGCTGACGTGCAAGCGCCGCGAGGCTTGCACCATCAGCGGGCCAAAATTGCGCTCCTAATTGCGGATCAGCATCACGGACACTGTCTTGAACCGCAACGCGTACCGACATCCAGCCGAGTACAAGGGCGGCCCCCAACATTGTCGCCCGTACAACGTTGCCCGGGATATACCGACCGTCCTCTACAGTCATGCGACGCGATCAATATCGAGTTGACGGATTTCCGCGTCTTCTCCGTAACGCTTCTGGCGGCTTGTGCCGTAGCCATAGCCGTACCCATAACCATATCCGGAGCCATAGCCGTAGCCGTAGCCGCCGTTCTTTGGATTGTACTTCGTCAAGATAACGCCGGTTATGCTCGCATTTGCCGATTGCAACCGGCGTAGCGAACTCAACACCGCCGGACGGCGAGCCGAACCAGCTTCCACCACTAGGATCGTGGCATCGCAGATTGCCGAAAGGACCGGAGAGTCCGCCAAACCGAGCACTGGCGGTGAATCAATCAGCACAATGTCAAAATGGTCTGAAAGCTCACTGAGAATTGCTTCTATCCGGTTCGTGGCCAGTAGTTCTGCAGGGTTTAGCGGAATCGGTCCGCTCGGCAGAAGCGATAAATTGGCAAGAGCGGTCGTGGCCACGTGGTCCATGGCACGCCCAGGCGTTACCAAAAGCGTTGCCAGCCCGATATCACTCGGTTGACTGGTTTTGAATGACGGCTTGCGCATGTCAGCGTCGACCAGAACAACCTTTGCGCCAGCACGGGCAAGATTCTGAGCTAGCGCAAGTGACGTCGAAGACTTGCCTTCGCTTGGTCGAGTGCTCGTCACCAATGCCGTTCGTGGAAAGTTGTTATTCGAGATGAACTGTATCGAGCTCATGATCGTGTAGTAGGCTTCACTAATCTCCGAACGTTGTTCCTTCAGCTCATCGACGAACGAAACGCCCTTAGCTGTTTTAGGAACGATGCCGAGTAACGGCACCTTGAGTTTGTTGACCACGTCTTCGGGAGTTTTAAGCGTGTCGTCCACGAACTCTATGGCGAATGCCAGGCCCAATCCAAGAATGACACCAGCCAAGAGGCCGATCGCTAGATTCTTGTAGACGTTAGGCGTGAAGGGTGACGTCGGAATCTTGCCGTTATCGACGATCGCGGCCTGGCTTTCGCCGACACCGCCAGCGGTGCCGATTTCCTTGAAGCGCTGCAACAAACCGTCATAAATCGTGCGGTTCGTGTCGAGATCTCGTTGAAGAATGTTATACTGGATTCCCCGACTGCGTAGATCCAACACATTTGTGCGATATGAATTCACTTGTGCCAAAAGCTGGCGTTCGCGTCCCTGCGCTGCAACAAAAGCTGACCGTAGCGTGTCGCGTTGCGCCGAGCTTATCTTGCCAGTTTCAGTAGCAATGCTGTTACTGATCGACGCCATGCGTTGGCGAAGCGCGACCATTTCGGGGAAATCAGGACGGAACGTTCCAAGCTTCTGTTGGTAATCGGCCTGCACCCCGGCGAGCTGGCTACGCAATCCTTGAACGGCCGAAGCGTTGTCGGCAGCGGCGTTGGCTGCCGGAGCCGCCTGACGATAGGCTTGCTCGGCTGCAATACGGTCGCGGGTCGCAGCGGAAAGGGCCTCGTTATACGACACGAGTGACTGCGCCGAGAGCGAGTCCTGTGCAGGACTACTGCCGTCGCCAGCTTTGCCAGTTCCCGCGGTGCTGCTGCTGAGGGAAAGAATGTTCTGGGAACGAGCGTACGCGACGAGTGCTCGTTCGCTTGCTTCCAGTTTCTCGCGCGTAGAGGAGAGGCGGGTTTGCAGGAACTGTCGGGCGAAAGCAGTGGCGTTATAGCGCCGCTCGAGTGTGGAATCGATAAAGCCCTGTGCATAAGCGTTGATGACCCGTGCCGCTCGCACCGGATTGGGATCACTATAGCCAATGACGATCAAGTTGCTGCCGCGTAAGGGCGTTACCTCGAAATGCTGCATCAATTTGCCGACTGCTGCACCTTCGCGGTCCGCGCGGTTTGTATAGCCTTTTACGAACGCATCGTCATCAGCCATGCCAACGGTTCTCATCACCCGCTCTGCCAGCGTACGGCTACTAAGTAGCCCAACCTGCGTCGTCAGAAACTGTGCCTCGTTGCGTGCAACTGGCTGGAGATCGGTCTGCTGCTGCATGAGTTGCATAGGCTGCGTATTGATCTCCAACGTTGCCGTCGAGCGGTATACCGGCGTCGTTGACAGCGTGGCGATGATCGAGGCGGCAACAGCGGCAATCAGTACACCCAGGATCAGCCACCGCCACTTCATCAGGACGCGCCAAACTTCGTTGACGTCGAACTGATTTGGCGCTTTGCGCGTGTCGATCGGATCAAGGAGCGCAGTTGAACCCTGGGCCAACTGGCCGCGGGATGCTGCAGCGCGTTCGGGCGGGGAAGTCGCGGTGATATCGTTCATGGATTTTCGTCGATCTGGCAGATGGCCATGCCCATTGGTGGCAGTTCATCGTGAATGGGCATGACGGTTCGTGCAGCGCCCGGCAAGCGTAGCATGTCAGCCAGCGAAAATTGCTCAGTATCCATCAGTCGGCCAGCGCGATCTCGATCGTGCGCGCGCCTTTGGTGCGACGTTGACGCCGCCGCGTCGACTGCCACGCCGGCATCTCGGCTGATTGTGGGGCGACCATCAGCGCTGCAGCAATGGCAGTAACGGCGGCCAACGCTGCAGTGCGCGTTGGATAGTCCACTAGGCTGTGGGCAAACAGGACACCTATGGCGACGAAACCGGCGCGTGCAAGCGCATCGCCTTCCCCGCTACGCCATAGGCGTCGTCCCTGCGCAATCCAGAATATGAAAGCCGAGACGAGCAGAGCGATGCCAGGCAGACCATGCTCCAAGGCAACTTCTACATACTCGTCGTGAGCGTGATTAAGGTATTCGAGCGAGGCCTCTTTCACATCTTCATAATGCGGATAGATACGTTGAAACGTACCACCCCCGGAGCCGAACGGCAGATAATCCAGCGATGCTGCCGCCGTCGTGCGGATCGACTGGTTACGCATATGCGGATCGATCCCGCTTAACTTGTCACCGAGGTCGTTTATTTTGATCGGCGCCACGACCGCAGCGACACTGCATACTAAACCGATCGTCAGGCCGATCTGTATCAGTGAGCGCGGGACCGTACCGTGTTCGCCCCGGATGAACACCGCCCCGGCAGCCAGTAGTGTTGGCATCAGCAACAGCCAGCCTGCAGCGGACTTGACCACCACTACCCCGACGGCGATCAGCAGGGCGACGCATCCCGTCATCATCAACCGCCCGATCTTTGCATCGACTTCTTGCGATTTGCGTTTTGGGCTGATCGCAATGGCGCCGATAAAAGGAAGGGTCGTCAGCAGCAGCGTTGCAAGATGATTGCGGTTGGCAAAGAACCCTACAACGCCGCCCCGGTTTGTAACATCGTAGATGTAATAGAGAGAGTCTGGCCCCTGCATCTTCTGAAAGATGCCGAGGAAGACTGATACAACTGCTACGGCCACAAGCACGTACAACGCGTAAAGTCTTCCGTATCCCGACGAGCCAAAAATTAGCAGCAGCATCGCAAAGGGAGGTACAATCGCAAGCAGGGCTGCGACCGTACGATCGGGCGATAGGGAAATTGGGAGCCACGGCGCGCCGCCACCAACAAGATCAAAGCTTGTCGCGGCCAAGTCATGCCCAGGAAGTAGCTTCCACAAAACAGGCGGCAGTGGCACGAGCTGGAGGATCAGCAGGAGCCCTGCTGCGGCGAAAAGCATCAGTAGGTTGCGGGCAGGATTGGATATCTGGGGAAGCGATCCCGAAAGAACGACCGTTAATATGCAGAGCAATCCAATCAGCTGGAGCGCACCGTTCACCAAGAGCCCAGCGGCGCTTGCGCCGCCCAGCACTAGGCACAACAAAAGGTATGCCGGTGCTAGATAACGACTAATAATGCGCGACAACTACGAAGCCCCAGATTGAAGCCGAGGCACTATCGCCGCCAGCGGATGTGCATGCTCGCCCCTCAGTACCGCGGAAAGCATGTCCGCGCGACGGCACTGAATTTCAGCAAGCCTACGCTTTATGGGCTTGTGGGACGAGTACCGCCGTTGCCACCACCACCCGACGCAAGGGCGACTACCAGACCGATGGCGGCTAGCCCGGCCAACGCGTAAAGGATCGTATTAGGCCCCTTAGCCAAATCCGACCGTGAATCCTGCACTTTAGCATTGGCCTGTACAGTGCCCGCCCGCGTCGTCTGAGGTGAAGGCGCGGCCATGCTCACCTGAGATGTCGCAAGCGCCACTACGGCAGCGATCGTTGCAAACTTGCGCATCAAACCTCCCAAAATCGAGCCAATGCAGAACCCGCACTTCTCTGAATTATAGAAGCGTACCACGGCACATGTGCGGCCGCAATACCTTGATGCTGTATAAGACCGCTAGAGTTACCAGCTTTTAGAATCGTGTAAAAAGACCAATAAGCGGGACCGTTTGCAACAAGGTTGTCCACGCTGGGTTTGTCTGTCGCCCGTCGACAATCACAATATCGTTTGCATAGATCACCGGATCGGCGTCGGTGCCATTGCGGATCGTTGTCAGGTCGAACGCCGCCGCATTGCGCTGACCGTTGATCTGGCGGAACACCACGACTTTTTTAGGATTGGCGCCCTGTGAGGTGCCCCGCGCCATTGCGATCGTTCTCATCAGCGTGGTTTTGTCGGGAATGGGGTAAAGACCCGGTGCCGCGACCGATCCGTCGACGGTGACCGTTCTGGCTACTGTTGTTTTTAACGACACTGTAACTTGGGGGCGCTGCAGGTAGCGTGTGTCGAGCCGCGTGGTGAGGTCCGCGTCGATTTCCTGCGTCGACTTGCCGGCCACTGGTACCACGCCGATCAACGGCATCGTGATATTGCCAGCAGCGTCAATTTGGTAATCGCCAGACATGGATTCGACGTTGAAGATCGCAACATTGATCACGTCACCAGGACCCGCCCGGTACGTCACCAGCGTATCCGACATTGTGATTTCGTCAGGTGCTGTAAAACTCTTCGGATTATAAGAAAGCTGACTATCGCGCTTACCGGCACAGCTTGCCAGCACCATGACGCCCGCTGTGAGTGCGATCAACTTGAGCCCAAAGCGCAACTGCTCATCCTTGTTGTATGGTGCGCCTGAGGGGCACTTCCCCGACTTTACCGATTGCTCCTTCATGCCCCAGCTTCGAGGGCGCGACAAGCCTGGCGACTGACAGTCACTTCAACCGGTGGAGAGGAACCAGCGTTGCGCACCCTCTAGGCCGATGGCGGTAAGGATGCCGGTTTGATAGGCACCCGTGTCGATCCCAATCCGGTTATCGTACTCGGTAGCGGTCTTCTCGATCGTGTGCCCGTGAACGATCATCGCACCGTGGGCTGCCCGACTTGCTAAAAATTCTTCTCGAATCCAGCGCAAGTCTTCACCCTGCTGCTCAGCGAGTGGCACGCCTGGGCGGATGCCGGCATGAACGAAAAGATAGTCGCCAATCGCGATTTTATGCTCAGCCGCATCCAGCAGAGTGACAACATCACGCGGGATCCTGCTTTTCAGCAGCGCGGCAAGATCATGGTAATTTCCGCGGTTGATGTCTGTCTCCGCCAACCCAAAGCTGGTGAGCGTCGCTAGCCCACCGTTACGCATCAAGGCGCGAACGGCTTGACGGTCGCCGCGTGCGGCCAGCACGAACAGCTCCTCATGGTTGCCTTTGATCAACCTGCCGACGCCTGAAGCGAGGAGGTCGCGCGCATAACCAATAACCCGCGCAGAATCAGGCCCGCGGTTTACCAGATCGCCAAGCAATATGACGGTGCGCGTCGCGGGTCCCCGGGCAGCGTGATCGGTTTCAATCATGTCGAGGAGACGTCGCAGCTCGTCTGCGCAACCATGCACATCCCCGATTGCATATACACGCTGGCCCGGTGGGACTGCAGGAGGTATCTGGGGGCCGACACGTGGTGCCTTGCGGCGGAATAAGATCGGCAATCGCACCTTCGTTACCTTGAATCTTGGCGCGTTAACGTTGGCGGTATTACCGTGGTCTTGGTCCGCGCCCTGTACGGCGTTCTGGCCATCGCGGTTCAGCGTGCACCAAATCCGTTCAGGATCGTTCGCAGCGTCTTAAGCGCGATCAGCACATCGAGCCAAGCAGAGAAATTTTTGATATAATAGAAGTCGTAGCTCAGTTTTGCTCTGACAGAAGTAAGGTCGGTAACGTGCCCTTGCTGCACCTGTGCCCACCCGGAAATGCCAGGTCGAACGATATGTCGGTAATGATAGAACGGAATTTCCCCCTCGTACCATCGTGATAGCGGGATGGCCTCCGGTCGCGGACCGATCCAGCTCATTTCGCCTTTCAGAACATGAAATATCTGCGGCAATTCATCCATGCGGCTGCGCCGCAAGATATGGCCGATACGCGTGATGCGCGGATCGCGGATCGTCGTCATCGCGTCACCGCGTGCTGCGGCGTCATTCGCCTCGCTCCGCACGTACATGGTACGAAACTTGATCATCCGGAACGGAATGCCGCGATGGCCCATCCGTTCCTGGATAAAAAGCACTGGCCCCGGCGAGCTAAGCTTCACGATAAGCGCAATGCCTAACAGCAGCATCCCGAGGAACGGTGACAGGGCAACTATACTGAGCAGATCCAGCAAACGTTTAGCATGAACATAAGCGAGATTGGGAACCAGCGAGCCGAAGCTGTTCTCGGACAAATGGTCCATGGCAACGCGGCCGGTAATCGACTCCATCAGCACTTTGGTATGATAAACCTCATGCCCCCGGACTGCGGCGATCGCGAGCATGCGGGCCCAGTCGTCGTCGTGATCGTGCTGGAGATCGGCGACGATGACCGCCTGGGGATCGTCCGGCACCACCGGATCGGTCAACACCGTCCAGTCAACGCCGGGCACTTCACGCACAGTTTTGGTATGGCCGAACGGCACCAGCCAGAAGTGCCGCTGTATCTTGCGCGCGACATGCAATGCGACGCTTAGCGCAACTAGCAGTGACAACGCGAACGAGACTGACAGGAACAGTCGGTTGTACTCAAGCCGCGCTAGAAGAAGCGTTGCAATAGCCAGCCCGTAAGCGCTGGCGAACGACGGTACAATATAGGTGAAAGCCCGCGTACCCGGAAAGGACGCAACCCGTCGAACGATGAGCGTCGCGCCGATGATCGCAAACGTTGCGCCGATAATGCTGTAGGTGACACCCCGCCCGGCCCGGTTTTCCTCACCGAGATAGGGGATTAAAAGCATCGCTGGCAGCACAACGCCACACAGCAGGCCAAGCGCCAGCTGTACGCGAAGCCTCTCGGCCCTCGATCCCAAAGGCCTTACAACGGGATCGCGCATCATCAGCACGTACTACCACTGCCCACATGCAGTCCCCTTAACACGCTATTAGGCGTGCTCCCGCGCCTGCCTGCAAGCCGTTAGCCACGGAGGATGATTATCCTGCCCCCGGTCAGCGGTCCACTTATCATTTAACCCTGCGCTGGATCGTTGCCTCCAGACAGATTGCGCAGGCCCTTAACAAGATCAGTGCCACGTTGGGGATCTGATAAAATAAAGGGTCGGATGCAGCTTGTCACATTGCCCATAAAATCAAAATTAACCCGCAACCGAAACTTCCAGCTACGCACGGGACCGGTCGTATCCGGCTGAGTTGATTACGCTTATCATCAATTCAGGTAGGCGGATCCGCAAAATCATATGCTGTTGCCTGAAACCTATACGGATGCTTTGATCCATTTGCTTCAACAGGTTAGGTGGCCGCAGCGATTTGAGCATGATATTGAGAGGGCTAGGCCACTTGCGTGTATAGAGAGCCGATGCGATGGACAGCCCCTCTAAGGTGAAGCTGGAGGGCGTTTATGCGGATCACGATGGTAGGGACAGGTTACGTTGGCCTGGTGTCGGGCGCCTGCTTTTCGGACTTTGGCCATGAAGTGATCTGCGTCGATAAGGACCCAAGCAAGATCGCCTTGCTTGAAAAAGGCGTCATGCCGATCTTTGAGCCAGGCCTTGAGCAACTCGTCGTGAGGAACGTCCAAGCCGGGCGCCTTTCGTTCACTACAGATATTGCGGCGGGTGTTGCCAACGCGGAAGCGGTTTTCATCGGTGTTGGAACGCCCACGCGACGCGGGGATGGCCATGCCGATCTTAGTTATGTCTTCGCAGCTGCTCGCGAAATTGCTGCCGCTGCACAGGCGCATAGTGCCGGGGCCGCAGACCTATTGCTTGTTACAAAATCGACCGTTCCGGTAGGAACGGGAGACGAGGTAGAGCGTATCGTTCGCCAAGCCGCGCCTGACCGTATGATCCGCGTTGCTTCCAATCCTGAGTTTCTGCGCGAAGGCGCTGCGATCGAAGACTTTAAACGCCCTGATCGGGTCGTGTGCGGTACGGACGACGAAGTCGCGCGCAGCATGCTAAGCCAGGTTTACCGTCCGTTGTCGCTGAATCAGTCTGCACCCATCTTGTTCACAGGCCGGCGAACGGCCGAGTTGATCAAATACGCGGCCAACGCTTTTCTCGCGACGAAGATCAGCTTCATCAACGAGATCGCTGACCTGTGCGAGGCTACTGGGGCAGACGTTCAGGAAGTCTCACGGGGCATCGGACTAGACAACAGAATTGGCCGGAAGTTTCTTCATGCAGGCCCTGGATATGGCGGCTCGTGCTTTCCCAAAGACACGCTGGCGTTGCTGAAAACGGCTGAGGACTATCAGTCGCCGCTCCGCATAGTCGAAGCCGTCGTGGCAGTGAATGATTCACGTAAGCGGGCCATGGGCCGCAAGGTTATAGCCGCGATGGGGGGCGAGGCGCGTGGAAAGTTGGTCACGATCCTCGGGCTGACCTTCAAGCCGAACACCGACGATATGCGCGACAGCCCGGCGATTGCGGTCATTCAAGCATTGCAGGACGCCGGCGCCACAATACGAGCTTGTGATCCAGAGGGGATCGAGCAGGCTGCCAAGATTCTGACCGACGTTACTTTCGTCGAAGACCCCTATGAAGCGGTGGCCGATGCCGATGCCGTGGTGATCGTGACCGAATGGGATGCCTATCGTGCGTTAGATCTTTCGCGGATGGCCAAAACGATGCGGGCGGCGCTGATGGTCGACCTGCGCAACGTCTATTCCATGGATGAGGTAAACGGGGCAGGACTTACCTATGTCGGCATCGGCAAACGTCACGATGCCTTGGCAATAAAGCAATCGGTGGCAGGAGCCGATTTGGCATCGTCACTCGTCTAGGTTACCGCCGTCGATTACTTCGGGGATGTGATCGACTATCGCCGCACATTTCTGGCGCCGATTATTTCATGATTGCCGCCGCGTCGTCTAATCGTACCTCAGTTCGGTCCGAAGACTGGCATTAGATGTTGCGTGAATGTAAGCTACCTAGGTGTCGATCGCCTTCGTCAGCTTTATTCTGTTTGTCTGGAGCGCGGCTCAGGCGACGAGCCGTGCTGAGCTGCCGCCTGACATAACAGTGCGCGCGATGCGTGGACGGTGTGAAATTGTCTACGCGGGGTCGGTCTTGGACGGTCGCACGCTTAAGCATATGGCCGACGGCTGGCCAGAGGGCCGCCCATTACGGGTTGTGGAGCCTCGCGGCGCAAGCCGCAAATGCTTGGTAAAAATCACCTTTGAATTGGCGGAGCACGGCTTCGGCCAGGTACAGTTTGTTGATCCTGCGGCAGACGATGCCGTCGCGCCGCCAGCGCAGGGTGGCGAGTGATGTCTACGCGCGTCAACAATTGGTACCTTACATACCAATCGTGCCGCTACGTGACGGCTTGAAAAAACTATTGCGTATTTTCGTGCGCTGCTCGGCAAATAATAAGGCGCGATCGGTTGCGAAGCTGCATGGTCCGAATGACTTTTTGTCATTTAAATCGCATTGCTAGGATTTCGTATTAGAATGATTTGCCATTCTGGCTGGCGTTGAGTTTGATGAAGGCATAATAGGTGTGAAGGAGTGCGTCTATACCTTATTTGATCTTGTCAAAGGTCAAGTAATTAAAGAGGGTGAACTTCTTAGGGGTATAAACGTTATTAATGCTGTGGTGGGCTTATACTGAACATGCTTTTTATATTACGATGCTTGTTTCACATGCGGATACGCAGAAAAGCTCACCTGCCATGCGGGCGGAATGGAACTCCTGTCTACTAGATTATGTGCAGGTCGGGGCAACGGGTTATGACACCGATATCGGAATAACTGTAAAACGGCTAAAAAACTGCTCACTCTACAAAGACCGTTATGCAAAGGCATTGATCCGGGACTATAGTTTATCACTTTCAGGCAACGATTCTCTGGCAGGTCGAGCGGTGATTCAGCTTGAAAAGAATCGGAAGATCCTGACGCGAAATATGCTCGCTTCATAAGGAAGACGCGTCGACAATAGATGTCGTTGGTGGCGAAATTTTCAATATTAAAGATATCGTGCCGTTCGAATAAAATCGCCTACATTCGAAGAGAAAAAAAGTCTGATCAACGGTGAATCGTTTGTAGCTCAATATCCGGATATTGCTCTTCAGTTTATCGGACAGTCTTGCCGCACCGGTAATATATCTGAGACGTCGCTCGAGCAATCACGGCGCGAGAAGGACTGAACGAGCATTGGAGCACATTATGTAGATTCTCAGACTGGATGCTGTCAGCTTTGCCGCGAGCGTGAATGCGATCGTTTCATCATTGGGCGGTTTTACGGTGAGCTTTCAATATACGCCGTGATCACGGCTTTGTCTCATTTGCCCCATAAACATTCCCCTGTGTCCGATAACTGTCATTCTCGGACGAAAAGGTAGCGCGCCGAAAGCGAGCGTGGCACACGCTCTATATGGTCGCTCCACACCCCCTCGAGCCGGCGCCGGTCGATCTTGACCTCGCGCTGGCGCCAACCGCGCTCGTTACGGTAGATCCTGACGAGCCGACGCTCCCCGCGATCCTCCACGAAAAGATCGAGCGGGCGGCCGCATACGCCAAAGCGGCCCGCGCCGGCGCGACGCGGCGCGCGTATGACTCCGATTGGGTAATCTTCACGGCGTGGTGCACGCAGCACGGCTTGGCCTCGTTGCCGGCAACGCCCGATGTCGTCGCCGTCTTCGCCAGCGATCAGGCAACCGCCGGGCTCAACCCGTCGACGATCAATCGGCGGGTGGCGGCGATCGGGCATCATCACCGCGCTGGCGGCTATCCAGCCCCCACCGCCATGCCGACCGCGGGGCGTCTGGCCGAAGTGCTCGCCGGCATTCGCGCGGAACACGGCGGTGCCAAACGGCAAAAGCATCCCGCAGACGCGGCTGCGCTCCGCAACATGCTGGCCGCTATCGAAGGCGAAGGGCTCAGAGCGCTACGCGATCGCGCGATCCTGGCGATCGGGATGGCGGCGGCGTTGCGGCGGTCCGAGATCGTCGCCCTGCAGGTAGAACATATCGGGATCGTGCCCGAAGGGCTCAGGCTGACCATCGCCCATTCGAAGACCGATCAGACACGGCAAGGCATCGTTATCGCGATCC
>Ga0265780_10006477_pt1 | contig 14515 bp, 13 predicted proteins | sample P1T30metagenome_FD_192432 | JGI IMG/M metagenome (GOLD analysis project Ga0265780, IMG submission 192432) | Plant litter microbial communities from East Loma Ridge, Irvine, California - P1 T30 | ecosystem: Environmental > Terrestrial > Plant litter > Unclassified | place: USA: California... | reverse complement strand
TGCAATTTTTTATTTTTAGAGCTATTATTATATGCAAATATCTCTTACTATAGCCTATACTACGCTATACTACTATAACTACTAGTCTTTATAAGGCTATATCTATACTAATCTTTACGTAGTATAAAATAGTATAGTTCTAATATTTAAATAAATAATTTTAGGTTAATTTTAGTAAGTGCATAAACTATAAAGATATATATAATAATATTTTAGTATTTCTTGCTAAGAGTTAGCGCTTAAGAGATATTTTTCTCTAACTCTTAGCAAAGAATATTAAAATTAACTAATACTCTCTATATCTACTGTATTAGCTAAACTTAGCCTTAAAATAGCTATTTAAATACTAGAATAGTACTATTTTATATTGCGCATAGATTAATATAGGTATATCTAAGTTTAAGTTACTAGTTATAGAGATATAGCATAGTATAGGCTGCAGTAAAGAATATAGGCACGTAATAGGCTCTAAAAATTAAAAATTGCAGCTCTTAAAAGCCTAATTCTTTTATAATTTGCACGTTGTAATATTATAATACTTCTATTTATTTATTATATAAATATTAAGATAGAAAAGATAGAATATAGTTACTATATCTATTAACGCTAATACCTAAAACTTTTATATATTCTATACTTAAGTAGCTAGTAAGGCACTACTAGCTAGCAGTTAGCTCTAAGTAAAGAACTCTAAGTAGCTAGCAAAGCACTACTAGCTAGCAATTAGCTCTAAGTAAATAACTCTAAGTAGCTAGTAAGATACTACTAGCTAGCAGTTAGCTCTAAGTAAAGAACTCTAAGTAGCTAGCAAGGCACTACTAGCTAGCAGTTAGCTCTAAGTAAATAACTCTAAGTAGCTAGTAAGATACTACTAGCTAGCAGTTAACTCTAAGTAAATAACTCTAAGTAGCTAGCAAGGCACTACTAGCTAGCAGTTAACTCTAAGTAAATAACTCTAAGTAGCTAGCAAGATACTACTAGCTAGCAGTTAACTCTAAGTAAATAACTCTAAGTAGCTAGTAAGGCACTACTAGCTAGCAGTTAACTCTAAATAAATAATTCTAAGTAGCTAGTAAGGCACTACTAGCTAGTAGTTAGCTCTAAGTAAATAACTCTAAGTAAGCAGAGAAGCTATTCTATCTTTAGGTATAGCAGAAAACTTTCTAATTTAGAAGTTATAGCATAAAATTACTCTTTTAAGACAGAATAAATAATAATAATAATATCTTATTAATAAGCAGGTAGATTATAGTAAGATTCTAATATAGTATTATTTAATAGCTTTTATACATATTCTATATAGTGCAGTAATTTATTAAGATAATTTATTACTTTGCTATAATATTATTAGTTATTACCTTAAATTTTAATTTTTACTATATTCTACGAGTAGCAGGTAAGCTTAACCTAATATTTGCATATACTATATATACTACTAGAAAGTAGGCTAGGCTAAGTAAGTATACTAGGCCTAAAGTAGACTAACTAAGAAGAAAAAGAAAGAAAAGTAATATAGTAAGATAGAGTTAGAGAGTAGCTAGTAAGTTAGAGAAGTAGTAAAGTACTTTACTTACTTACAAATCTCTCTACTCTTATATTTTATACTACTTTTATTATCTTAAGTAATAACTTATTTATACTCTTTATAGAAGTATTTATTTATTATCTTAGTATTTATAATCTTTAATTTTTTATATCTAGTACTATCTTACTTATTTATAAAAACTAACTTAAGCTCTTTAATACTAGCTATCTAATTATTAGCTACTTAAAAAGGTTTTAATATAGCAAGAGCGCTAGTGCTTTTAAGCGACGATTTTAGGCTGCGTATCGAGTGCTATATTAACTCCGCCGCTACGCCGCACGTATACTCAAGCAAGGCGCGTTATTTATAGATCAGCTCTTTCCGCAATTACATCAAGCTTATTATCTACTGAGTAGCGACGACGCCGTTATGGAGCAAATGCCTCAGGAGGTCGTTGAAAGGATATGCAGTCATCTTCCTAAGAATAGCCTCAAAGCTGTTCTTACGATCAGCAGCAACTTTCGCTTTGCCGCGGAAAGATGTTCTGGTGCTTTTGAGGAGTTCACCATCGACGGTTTGAACTTCAACACGTTCCGCGCGCTTTACTCTGGCCATCGACTCTTGTACCTCCGGGAATTAATATTTCGACCGTCGCTTCCCGACAAGACCGCAGAACTGCAAGACACTTGTCGCGAGAACGAAGAGCAACTGCTCGAAAAGGACTTAGCATTCACAGGGCAGATCAGTCTTCTTCTCGCGACTCTCAAATTAGTTGAGGAGCAAGCTACGAAAACATGCAACCCAGGCGGCTATCGTCTATCGCTCCATGGGCCCAGGAGTTCTCTTGATTATGACAGCGTGTGCCATCACCATCTCTACGTCAGCTGGCGCCTACACCTTCTCGATCCAAACGAATTGCCTCAGATACTCTCTGTCCGCTCTTTCGAATTTTACAATGGCGAGTGGGTGTTTCGTGACGGCGAGGGCTGGCAGCCAAGAGTGGACTTGCGGTGCATCGTCGATTTGATCACCAAATTCCCAAACCTGGAATATTTAGGATCTCAAACCGGGGGATACGAGTGGCATTCTATCAAGACCAACGAGGATGCGCAGCAATACGAACGCGACTGGGAAGGACCGCGGCGCGACAGTCGGCATGATTTTGCAGGTGCGCTTGTACAGGCAGCGCATGCTGGCCAAATTCCGAACACCCTCACGCGAGCTTCCTTGGACTTCCTACACCCGTTGACTGATGTCGTCCAGATCCATCATAGCAAGCCTTTACCAAATCTGGTTGGGCCCACACTAGGGCATGACCCCTTCAGTACGAGCCTTCGCATCATGACGAACCACCTTCGCGAGCTTCGGATATGCGCCATGGTGGACGAAAGTGTGTTTTGGACAGGAGATACGACAACAGCACCATTTGGTCCGAATCTTGAGGTCTTCGAGCTCGTCTTCCATCCCGCGCACCCCAGTGGGAAGTGGTATTTCCAGGGTCCAGGAGGCGAAGGTGGCGACGCCATTGGGTACGAGGTAGTAACTGATGCGTTTTATCCACCCTATGAAACAAGCAATCTGGACATCGAGATGGATGACCAACGTTTCTTCGATGGAGCTTTCAGTCGTTTAGAGCATGCCAATCTACAGTTTCGAATCGCGCCAAACGCGCCCGTTCTGAGGCCGTTGTTGTCAGGATTTGCCCAGGCAGCAAAATTAATGCCCAGACTCAAGGAAGCCATGATATGGTCACCATTGACTTGGGGTATACCGGATAGCCACGGAGACGACTTTATGGGATATGATATCGATGAATCATCCGAGCTATTATGGGGCCTAGCATACACCGAGCCAGGTCGGTGTCTAGAGAAAACTTCCTCCCGCCGATTTGACTGGATGACAGGCCAGTGGCGGCCTGATCAAGACCTAGCCAACCTCATCCATGGCATTGGTCATGAAACGTATGGAGACGACTTCACCGATGTTTGGCCTGAAGATGTTTCCGGTGAGTCGGTTGGGCATCGGGATTGGGCTAATAGCTTCATGTTCTTGAAAGATCCTGGTCGAGTTGCACGTTAGCGGCAATACGCTAGCAGGATTGGTACAGACTGAGATTATGTGCAATTCATTCTCAATTCATCATCACCGTCGATCATGCTCATTTCTGACTTTGAAAGCTTCGAGTCTTACCAACCATCCGGCTTCTTCCAGTCCTTGACCTTGTCCCACTCCCTTTGGGTTTTCGCGATCAAAGCAAGCATATCCTTCTGTATCTTTTCTAGTTCCTTTTTCTTGGACTTGGCCGTATCATCATCATTCTTTTCTGGCTTGTACTCATTCGTCTTCTCGTCCGACTTCCATTGCCTCTCGAGATTCCCCAAATGCAGATCCATATAGTCTGTGGCTCGCTGCTTTGCCGTGTCAAAAACTTCATCCATATATTTGTCCCATCTTCCACCGAGTCCTTGCTCCTTCCAAGGAGCGAATGTGACCACTGATTTGTCTTTATTTCTAGTTTTCTGTCGCGGGGTCTTGTGTAGAGTTTTGTCGATAGCATCGATCATCGCACCTAACCTTCTCTTTTCCTTCACGAAGATCTGTTCCACTTCTTTCTCTTGCATGTATTTGACAGTCCCGATCATCTCTCGGAGGTACTTGATTACTACGATTCCTTGGTCAAAGTGTGTGTGTTTGTCGCCCTTTTTTACTTTGCCTTTGCCTTCGATCAGCGCTTGCAGTTTCTTCGGATCTCGGACGACCTGTTTCTTGCGAGAGAAAAGCTGTATCAAGAGTTATATTGTCAGATGCTTCGCGGTGTTGGTCTGCCCTAAGTAATGAGACTTACCGGTTCCTTGTTCTCGGTATTCATTCGTCTTTCAAGAAGGGGCATTTCGTCCAACCAGGCTTCGCCACCGCCGTTTTTTATATCCCTATACGGATATTGACTAGCCAGCCATTGCAATGGCGTCCGTTTTGTCAGTCCATCGGGTGCAGCGATTGGAGATGGGCTGTGCACCGGTACAGAGGGCACAGGGGTTGCGGCAGCTGAGCGTTTCGGGATGGCCGGTGTTGCCGATACAGGTTCTACCGGGGTGGCGAATGCAGATGGAGTTGAGATGGCTACCGGGGACGGAACCTGGGCAACATGCAGGGGATTGCTGATGAGCTGCCCACTATGAAACATCCACGATTCCTTCCAATATTGACAGAATTTCAATTTACGATTCTGATCTGGCTCCGGATGGTCGAACTCAGTGGTAATCTCTTCTCCCATCTTATCGAAGAAATCAGCCACGACTTGCCACTCGAGGACATGTTCTGTCTGATACTGGGCTTCCGGACTAGAGTCTGGATTGCCCCAATCGTAATTATCGCAGGAGTTGTAGATATTGAACCCATACCTTTTTGGATTTTCGTGTGGTTTTCATTCATTGAGAGATGGATACTTGAAGGCTGCAAGATCCATATTGCAAGCTTTTACTGACTTTGGCGCCCGGACTTCCAGAGGGTTCCGATGTAAACCAATTGGATAGGTTCGCCGCCTGGGAACGTCTGAGGGAGTCTCTTCGTAACCAGAGGCATATATGGCAGCCATTCCCTTGCATCCAAGTGTCGATACAGGTGCAATCGACGACATTACTGATGACGATGACGTGCTGGAAGTTGGATGAACACTATTCCTTGTTTGCGAAGATACCATGGTAGCCTTAGACATCACTGTGCTAAATTTTAAGGTCGGCTGGTCATGCTTTGTCGTCCAAGTGGCCTGAGTAATGGTGTTTGAAGGTTCACCATGACTGTTGTTGTTGTTGTTGTTGTTGTTTTCGTTCCTGCAATTCGGTCCTTTACAACCTCTACACCCCTTCTTGGGACAAGGGAGGCCGTCATAATCCATGCCGCCTGGTATAGATTCGTCCGGAGTGTTGCTCAAATGCCCGAAAGCCTTCTCGATTAAGTCCTTCTTGGATGGCTTGATCAAAGATGGACAGCCGGCCTGTCCTGCTAAGTCCATGCCTCCGAGGAAGAAGTCTGCCCACTGCTGCGCAGCATCTTGGGCTTCGTATGCATACTTGTATGCTTTTGCCGAGCGAGCAGCCGCAACTAATAAGTGTTAGATGTACTATCAAGCGGCAGAGGTTGACAACTCACCCATGCCACCCGTGATTGCCTTGCCAGGTGGTGGAATGGCTGCCATGCCTATGGCCATCACTATGTCTAGTGCTTGTAGAGCTGGGCAAATAACCTTCTCCAGAATCTTGCCCGCCTCTACGACGCTCTCTATGAAAAAGTTCCCCACAAAGTCAAGAATTGGTGAATCGCATCGGCAGTAACCAGTCTTTATAGTTTTTTCAGCTTTGCTAGTTAGTGATGTTACAGAACGCGTAGCAAGAAGTGACTGGTACTATACCTTTGGGGTTATCATGTTTGATACATCCGGTCCTCAGATCGAGCCAAGGTGCACCTCCAAAATCACAGGATTCGGATGAACCTATAGCTTTCTCATTGCTTGTGCTTGTGTTTGGAACACAGACATCTTTGCACTGATCCTTTACGTTCGGCTCTGAGCGATCCGAATACTTGTAGCAAGTATTCTTAGACAAGTAATTGGTGAGTCGTTTCCGAGAGGCTGGATCTTCTGTCGTTTTCCCTTCGTATGGCTGAATAGAGTATGTATCACAGTTCTCGGCACTTGTTAGCACTGCCAGAGGAGCAAGAAGAGTGATGAAAGTTAGGCTTGGTTTCATGATGGACGATAGAATAGAAACAGTTGAAAAAGAAGCTGTACGCCAGTTGTCTGTGTCTTTGGGTTGCAAGATGATATCACTTATTTATCATGTCTCTCTAAAGGGGCGCAGTCCAGCAATTCGGAACCTAGGCAGTAGGTGGGTGAATTCGGGATCCGAAATTGACTTGGTCATTGGTAATCGGCCTCCCAAGGAGCATCTTTGCCTCTTCTCTCACCAGGACTATGCACATCATGTTTCAGTGTGTGCGCCACGATGCCACTTTTGAGGCATGAAGGGAATTCCTCAAGGAATTCTCCACGACTCGGCGCATGGTGCTGGTACTGTGCCGTGCGGCTATGAGCATATACCTGGAAGTGCTCAGGTCATTAAGCCTTAGACTTTGAGCAAGTCGACCCATGCGGCGCATACGCTGACCGGAACAGCCTTATAGGCGCCGCACTAGAGTGAGTCGTATCAATACATTAGACAATGAGCATTGCTCTTCTCCTATGTTTGGTCAACTTCGTTCACATGCCTGCTAAATTTGATCTGCGTCAACCACGCCGCGCTAAGTCGGGCTCTATGTGTTTGGATAAATACCCGCTGCGGCGTATTCACTGTGCCAGGGCGTACTCAGAGAGACGGCGCGCTTGAGACCCACATTTGAACCTTAATGTAGAGCAAAAAGTGTGAGACATGGAAGACTAGGAACTTGGCTATGGTCACGTACTCACTTTCTGCCTAACGCTGTGGGCCGTGCCGCAATCGGCTGTGTTTTTGGAATATTTAGCCCCCAAAATGCTTCGATACAATTAGAAAACTGAAAACCTTGGGCATCCCATACTATCTTGAACTAACACCAACGTGTCCATGTGTTCTGCGTCTATGATGCTGCGCCGTTCAGCACTACTTGTTTCCAATGGGGCTGCAGTCTGCGGCATCTCCGCCCACTGCGGTCGGCTCAAAGAGGCAGTGCACTTATGGCTCTCATTCTGCCTTTACAAGCGACACGTTCAACAGAAGGTATGCGGGATGTGTCAGTTCACTGATGTGCAGTGTTCGGACCGCATCGCTGCTGACTTGTGCCGTGAGGTAGTCATGTGCTCGAATCGGCCCTTCTTCAGATCACGGCATGGAATTCACAATATACAATAGATATGCTACATGTTCTTTTAAAATAGGATTAGAATACTCGAAGTCTCCTTCGGTTAACGGAGGAAGTTAATATAGAACTTTATTTGCAAGTCTTGCGCCTTTCTGAACCGCTCAATGCGCACCATGCAAACGCTACTGCCAGCTGTAGTGTTTGTTATCAAGACGATGTCCAGTCATCACAAGAATCAGATCTTGCTGCACTTGGTGCCGGTGCCATTGCCATAGGAAGATCCGTTGCTATCGGCGGGAGCAGGATTGGCGGCAGGAGGGTTAGGCGTAGGTGCGGCAGGCGGTGGCGAAGCCAACGTCTGCATCGTCGTCGGAACAGTAGGTGGTGTTGGCCCTGCACCAGCGGGCTGCGTTGGCCAGATCGCTCCAGGGGCAGCGAACTTGGGGTTGACGCGGCCTGTAAAATGCCACTCCACATCTTTGATAACTATATCATGGACGCCCTTGGGGTCTCCGTTGATGTTCGAGAAGGCGCCGATCATGATGTCGATGGATGATGGAGACTGACGAAGGGTATTAGTGGATAAGCGGGTAGACTTGGGTGCTGGAGTGACTTACACGAACCCAGGCAGGATCGAACGCATCACCAAGGTACAGGAGCATCTCCTTGCCAGTCTTGGGGTCCTTGACCGAGGCTTCGAGACCGCAGAACTTTTGGGTCGCCGCCTTCCAAGCAGCATGGTCGTCTTTGTAGGTCTTGCCACCCATTGCTTTCAACGACTAGTTTTCTTTCGTAAGCGAGCATTCTCGACATTTGAAAGTGTTTAGGACGTACCACAGCAAAGACGGGGTCAGTGTCGGAGTACGGGTATCCGCACCAGCTCTTGCCGTTGGTCCCCTCGGAGACGGCAGTAAACCATGACCCAATGCCGGTCTGCGGGCCATTAAAGAACCCAGAGGGAAGGGTGACGCTGTGAGTCTCTGCGCGTGCGAGAGCAGCGAGACTAATCGCCGCGGAGAAAGAAGCGAAGGAAGGCATTTTGGTCGATACTGGAACGAATGAATGAAGTTGGTCAAAACTGAAAAGAATGGATGGGGTTTGATTCAGGATCTTAGAACCTCAAGAGCTCTCTTATGCTAATCTAGCTTGTGTATACCAACTGATGTTGCAGCTACGTCGTGCACAGTTCACGGACCACCTCAGGCCAACTCATGCTAGCCTGGTAGCCAGTGCGGGAGACTAGCGCAACGAGCAAATGAGTAGACAGCAGCACGGTCAAGCTCAAACACCGGAACTTACTGCATGCTGGTAATACCTAGATTGTAGCCGCACTGAATTCTCCTTAGAGTGAGTGTATGCCAACCTGATGGATCATCGGTCCCACCGGTCCTACAATGAACTTGCGCCAGCGGCCCCACGCGCATTTACGGTGACAGCGATTATCGTACGATAGCTACTCCGCCGATGACGTTGATCTACGCTGCGCTCTGAACAGTTTTCATTCGTGAATTTCACGCATGCATGAGTGTCGTTGCAGGTAAACACTGCCCAGGTGGTTATCGCAATCGATTGTGTGATGTAAACAGCCGGAGCAAGTGATCAATCTTGCAGCCATCAGAAGCCCACCTGCGTGCGCGCTGGGAACATGCAGAACTCGAGGCAGCAACTTCACGATCTCAGTCGGACCGATCCGATTTCCAGCAGCACAGCCGCGATCTCGGAGATCATATTGAGAGCCGAGGGCGATACCAACATGTAATTTCCGACTACATAGTTGTCGGACGGTAAGATACTCCACTACTAACATTGGGTTCTGTGACGAAAATCTGAGATAGGAGCGGCCGGTGATCTCTTTTCGCCTTCGGTTCTATTCGCACAGTTGCCTTAGGTAAAGAATACCATGGGTTCGTTTCTACTTGCCGCAGCTGTAGTGTCATTCTACAAGCGATAAGCGCGGGAGTTTGATGCGTTAAAGATGTGCGACTGCTGAGAGAGGGCAAGCTAGGATTACAACGCGTGATGAGGGAATCTGTAGACCCAAATACCGGTGCTCATTCAACAAAAATGGTTGTAATTCGTAAATCGAAGGACTTGGATGTACCTAAGATGTTTAGTCGCACTTCACTGCTCGAACCAAGACCATGCAATGACAGACAAAATGAAAGCCACTACGAGGTGGCATGTGAATTGGGGGTATAAGTACGGAGTAAAGCGACACCCAAAGAAACAGACTGTTGTACACACAACATCAGACCATTATCAAAACCTCCCACTCTCCCTCCTTCCCACGCCCATCCCGCCATACGCACTCGTCCTCCCCAATCGATCCGCCTGACTCAGTGGCCGGTCACCTGCGCCTGGTGTACCCATACTCGATCGCTTGAGTGGGCTGCCTTCACGCTTTGTCGGGCTCGTTCTCCTCTCGCCCATGCCACCTAGACTATCTCTCCCGCGCTCGCCGAAAGTCACACTGGCTGATTTGCGCAATGGGCTGGCGGCGTGCGTGTATACGCCAAGGCTGCCGCCGTCACTGGTGCGCATGGCGGGTGCTTGCCGGAATGGGTTGGGCGTGTTGGAAGGGCGGATGGGCGAGGAGAAGTCTGCGGGTGTGGTGGCGGCAGAGGTCATTGATGTGGACGTGGTGCTGTAGCTAGGTCTGGCAGATGGTGTTCGCGCAACGGACGTGTTGTCGGGGTCGTATTGGGATGCGTATGCGACATTGGGGTTCGTGCGGAAAGAGCGGTTTATGACAGTTGTGGGTGTGTATGTGACGACTTCGCTCGCGAGATCGTCACTGTTGCCCTTGACGCCGACACTTGAGTCTCTGTTGCGCTTGCGAGAAATGGTTTGGATGCCAACGTCGCGACTGGTCTTCTGTAGTCGAGGATGAACGAACTTGTTGTCGTATTCGTGCAGGACTTCGCGGCTGATGATGTGGTTGTCCTTGGTCTGCTGCATGAAGGCGCTCCTCAGCCACCACAACTGCAACGACAATATCGCTCCGATGAAGATGGTCGTCGTGACTTTGACACTCGGTCTCGGATCCAGAGGCGCGACTGGGAGGTTGAGATAGTACAAAACCACATGCAGCGGGCTAAACAGGCAGAACAGCTCCAGACACAGCGGATTCGGGTCCCACACAGCAATCTCCCAGACATCTCGTCCAGCGTCCGGATGTGCCCTGGACGCCGCCGAATTTCTCGCGACCACCTTCTTGATGTATCCCATCGGCGAGACGCCCAGCGGCGACGAATCAACCCTCACGCGCTGCGCACTCGGCGTCGCAGGCACAGCTTCCACGCTCTGTTCGAACAGCCGGTAGTACCTCCTCTTGCTCCACACCAGCCACGCATTGCCCCATGCCGTAGCACTCAGTATCAGCACCAGCAGGCTCGAAAACCAGCGGACCCAGCCGGGGCCCGAGACTTCTTTGAACACATTGTCGCTGTCGTAGCCCGTGGCTGCGCTGCTGTTTGCTTGCGCGATGACAAAGGCGAGATTAGCCCCGAGCCCGATGTACAAGGCATATGTCGAAGCGAAGTCTTCCCAGTCGGAGCTGTTGAGTTCCTCTGAGATCCAGATGAGCCAGTCGGAGGGATCGAGGTAGGCTTTGACGCGGTCTGCGAGGGGAGCGCGGCGGACGAGACGGGGCATCTTCACAGTCGGTTGAATTATCGAAGCGGAGGTGGTGGAGTGATGTGGAATTAAGAGCGAGACTCACGACATAGCGAAGTGGTGCTGGAGAAAGGAAAGCGGCAAGCGCGATGGTGAAAGACAAACAGTTCGCCTAATGCGGCGAGCGGTCTAGGGCGGCAGGGTTGCGCCATGACGACGGGTGGAGCTCCCAGCGACTTCAAGCTTCACGACACCACGAGAGCGAGCTCAACACCACAAAATGTCGGCATCTACGGCGCAGTACAAGGACAGGCAGTTCCTCGCTGTCATTGGCGATGAGGTACGCATATCTGTTTCCATGTGGCGCAGCTGTAGCTAACGAGCCGCAGGACACAGTAACAGGCATGCTGCTCGCCGGCGTAGGCGTACGTCTCTCAACCTCCTCCACTTGTTCACGCTGCTGACTAGCACAGCATGTTACCCCAGCTCCAGACGCGCAGAAGAACTTCCTCGTCGTAGACGCAAAGACGGAGAATGCGACCATCGAAGCGGCGTTCGACAAGTTCACCACGGAGCGCAAGGACATCGCCATTCTGCTTATCAACCAGCACATCGCGGAGAAGATAAGACACCGCGTCGAGAGCTACACGGCGGCGTTCCCGAGTTTGCTGGAGATTCCGTCCAAGGACCATCCGTATGATCCTGAGAAGGATAGCGTGCTGAAGAGGGTGAGGAGGTTATTCGGAGAGTAGATGACGGCTTGAGAAGGGCGGTGAAGATGAAGAAGCAGAGGGCGTGACGATTTTGGCATAGTTCAAGTCGTGTTATGGCGAGGTCACGATCTACAGCAAATGATACCAAGACATTGCATCGATCACACATACAGATGAAGATGCGTATTGATTCATATCTACATTAACATCGTTGCCACCAAAACTTCGACTACAGAGATTGCATGGTATCGCGCCAAATCACAAGAGAAACTACCATCGCATGTACATTCACAACTCATTCCTTCTACGTAGACGCTCTTGCACCATGCCCGCCAACGGGCCCGACATCTTGAACTTGGGCTGCCCAAACTTGGCAATCTTCTCCTTTGGCTGCTCGTCATCCTCAGTCGCAGCACCATTTCTGCATGTTCGTATCAGGGCGGAATGGAGGGCGAGGCGCCGTGTGCATTTACCGGTGGAAGGCGATCTTGGCAGTCAAGCAAGTGATCTTGTCGCCGTCTTCGGTGTAGACGTCGGCGAGGACCGTGTATGTGCCCTGGGTTTTGTTAGCTTTCTTCTATATCCTGCTTTGCACGTGATGAAACATACAGGAGGAATCTGCTGGGGCAGGTCGACGTCCTTGCTGAGCGTCATCTCGCCCTTGTCCAGCGGGCACTCGAGATCCGCCTTGCCAATCGTGTCACAACCATCGGCCTCTTGGTTGATCAGGGTAATCAGGCCGTACTTGACTTGCAGGTGCATCTTAAAGCCCTTCTCGACTTTGTCCTTGAAGTTGCCCGTGGCCTTGATGGTGAGCTTCTGGCCGCTGTGACATGTTAGCTCTATGACCGAGGTTGTAGGCGATGATTCGAGACGCACGGCTTGGGTGGGTTCGGGTCAATGTCCGCCTTCTCGATCTTCAGGATGTCGTCCGCTGGGTTACCGCAGAAGTAGAGCGGGTTGTCGCCGGGCACCTTGTATTCTTCCTTGATGGCGACCTGGTCACCGCCCATCCATGATGGCGTCGCCGATACCGACACGGCGCTCAGCGCAGCGAGGACTACAGTTGTGAGCTGCATGATGGTGTGATAAGTCGCTGGTATGTGCGACTATTGGCTGTGGGGGAGGTTGTTGTTGGGGTGAGTTTGCCGCTCAGATAGCTATAGGATGAGGCTGGGGCTGGGCCATGGACGTCATGTCATGCGCACGGGATCATCCGCGGCTAAGCTGCACGTGCCGTCTGAACTCAGCCTGCAGCCACGGGCAAAGACCAGAGCATGGTGGAAGAGAAACATAGTGTTCTAGGGATTTATTTGCATCTCACCGGACTGGTACAGTAAGCAGTATGCATCGGACGGCGTAGGTTGGGTCATTGGTGTGATTTACTAATTACAAGCATGCAGGGCCGTCGCGGCCCCAACGGATCTGAAGTGACGCCAGACGCTTCCCCACATACTTCAGCCGCTACGCTATCGTTTGCCCGCGCAACTTCACTGAAAATGGAGGAGCATCGATCTTAAATCAACATCATTCGACACCAATCTCGTTTTGCTTGCATGCGAGATGCACGCTCAGCCCTAGCATAGCCCCACTGTCAGCATGGCTGCCAGTATAAGCAGGTGGGCGTCAGCTTCAGCTGAGCTGCCTAATGGGATTCCTTCTTTAACATTCACACATTCTCTTAGCTACGAACTTGGCATTTTTTGCATCTCTCAGTCTCAAATCACTCGTCAGCCCTCCTTGCGACGACATGGCTCCCAGCTCTTACATGTCGACGTCCGTCGACATAAATTTTCCGCATCGCAACAGTGTTTACATGGACCAAAAAGAGATTGTCGCCGAGATTAGTGATCGTAGTCGTGGAAGGAGTTCATCATCCTCAAAACACCAGAAGTTGGGGAATTGGCTCCCTTTCAGGCCTGGTAGTCTTGTTCACGATCCCGATGAGCAGGGCAGCACCAGGTCTCGGCCTGGGGATCCCAGAAGTCAAAGACGAACTATCGTGCAGGAGTCCAGAACATCTTCCAAGGACATATGCGAAGATTGCCGTCAGCTCAGACTCGTCGAGTTGTTGGAAACGTTGAAAGAGCCAATCTTGCATAAAAGACAATATCCGGCCCCATGGACAGTAAACGCATGGGGTGATAACCACACACTTGTTTCCAATGTTGGGCACCGATGCCGATACAAAAATTTGCAGCATTCAAACTGCTCGTTATGCGCACGACTTGCCGCCTCTCGAATTAGCTCAAGGACTATATCCCGGAAAGCTGAAGGGAAAGCGTTCGTGTCACAAGATCTTGGCGATGTGATATTTGCAGTAGAGCTTCTTCCTCATGTAGCGGCCAGACTCATGCCTATGGCCCCATCCACGCGCATATCTGCCCTTTGTCTGATGCTAGTATCTGATCAGACGAGAAAGAAACATCCTAGACATCTCAATCAACGAATCTCCGATGACGCAAGATCCAATGACTGCTTAGTTTTGATTCAGGATACGAAGGAGACCCCAAGTTTTGGGCCAAAGACGATACCCCGGAAGTTCGATGCACATGCTGCAAAATCATGGCTTCGGTATTGTGTAAATAACCACGGGCCGATATGTCGGCATGCGCAATTACCAATGCATGGCATTCGGGTAATTGATTGCGAAACATATCTAATCAAGAATTGCGATGTGAATGTGGCCTTCGTTGCGTTGAGCTATGTCTGGGGGTCGGCAAGACAAGCATGCGAGGTTTTTCAAACGGGTGGAGGCCATCAAGCTCTACCAGAGCCCCTGCCTGCCGTAGTTCAAGACTCCATCCAGGTTACCAAGGCTCTCGGCTTT
>Ga0265780_10006475_pt1 | contig 14520 bp, 12 predicted proteins | sample P1T30metagenome_FD_192432 | JGI IMG/M metagenome (GOLD analysis project Ga0265780, IMG submission 192432) | Plant litter microbial communities from East Loma Ridge, Irvine, California - P1 T30 | ecosystem: Environmental > Terrestrial > Plant litter > Unclassified | place: USA: California... | reverse complement strand
TCGCGACCCGGGTGCGCTACCTGTCGACCCAGGCCCGTCAGCCCGTGGCGCACTACGAGCACACGGAGGTCGGCTACAACTACCGGCTCAGCAACCTCCTGGCCGCCCTCGGCCGCGCCCAGCTGTCTCGGCTCGACGAGATGATCGCGCGCCGGCGCGAGATGCGCGAGCTGTACGTCGAGCTCTTCGCCGATGTGGAGGGCGTCGAGGTCTTCGGACGCGAAGGCGACGAGCACGACAACGTCTGGCTCACGTCGATCCTGGTCGACGAGAGCGTGACCGGGTGGGCCCCGGACAGGTTGTCCGCCTGGCTCGCCGACGACCAAATCGAGTCTCGCCCCCTCTGGAAGCCCATGCATCTCCAGCCCGTCTACAACGGTGCCCCGTCCCGGGTCACCGGGGCGTCGGCAGATCTCTTCGCCCGGGGCCTGACCCTTCCGAGCGGCTCAGCACTCTCCAGCGACCAGCGGGATCGGGTCGTGTCCCGCCTCGCGTCGTTCCTGGAGGCACGGTGATCGCCGCCCGGCCCTCGCGCCTCACAGGCAAGCGCGTCTTCGACATCCTCGCCGCCGGGGTCGGCATCGTGCTCACGGCGCCGCTCCAGGCAGGCGTCGCAGTCGTCATCGCCCGCCGGCTCGGACGGCCCGTGCTCTTCATCCAGCCTCGTCCTGGCCAGCACGGGCGCGTCTTCTCCCTGGTCAAGTTCCGGACGATGCTGCCCGTCGACCAGGCCCGCGGCCTCGTCTCCGACGCTGATCGCATGACCCGATTCGGTTCCGTCCTACGTTCCACGAGCCTCGACGAGCTCCCGACGCTCTGGAACGTCCTGCGGGGCGACATGAGCATGGTCGGACCCCGGCCGCTCCTCGTGAAGTACCTGTCCTTGTATTCCGAGCGACAGGCGCGTCGGCATGAGGTCCGTCCCGGCGTGACCGGTCTCGCTCAGGTCAGAGGGCGCAACGCCATCTCGTGGGAGGACAAGCTCGAGTGGGATGTCCGCTATGTCGAGACCCGCACGTTCCTGGGAGACATGCGGATCCTCGGCGCGACGCTCGGGGCTGTCCTTGCACGCCGCGGGGTGACTGCCCGGGGGTCCGCGACCACCTCGGAGTTCGTCGGTACGGGAGGGACCTCATGACGAGAGACGTCACCGTCGTCGGAGCCGGCGGTTTCGGCCGCGAGTGCCTCGACGTGCTCGCTGCCGTCGAGGCACGGACGCCGGGGACCTTCCGCGTCGTTGGCGTCGTCGACTCAGCGCCCGACGAGCTCGCCCTGGACGAACTGGGCAAGGGTGGGGTCGCGTGGCTCGGCACCGTCGAGGACTGGCTCCGGACCAGTCCGTCTTCGGCCTTCGTCGTGGCTATCGGCTCCCCGGAGGTAAGAGCGCGGATCGTGCGGCAACTGGAGAACGCGGGCCTCGAACCCGCCACGGCCGTCCACCCGAGCGCAGTGCTCGGCTCGAGATCAGTGCCCGGGCCAGGCTCCGTCATCTGCGCCGGTACCCAGATCTCCACGAACGTCCGCCTCGGACGCCACGTGCACGTGAACCCGAACGCCACGGTCGGCCACGACGCCGTCGTGTCGGACTTCGTGTCGGTCAACCCCGGTGCTGTCATCTCCGGTGCGGTCCGCATCTCCTCGAGGGTCCTGGTGGGTGCAGGAGCCGTCGTGCTCCAGGGGCTCGCCCTGGGGGAAGGCGCGACCGTTGGCGCCGCCTCCTGTGTGACGCGCGACGTCGCGCCCCACCGTGTCGTCAGGGGAGTGCCCGCCCGATGAGCTCCAGCCCCCCTCCGACTCCTCTCCGCGTCGTCATCGTGAGTCAGTACTTCCGCCCCGAGGACGTCCAAGTTCCGGTGACGCTGGCCGACGACCTCGCTGCTCGAGGGCACCACGTCATCGTCGTCACGGGATGGCCGAACTACCCGTCGGGCCGGCTCTTCGACGGGCACAGGCAGAGGCTCCGCCACGTCGAGCGTCAGGGCAGAGTGACGGTGCGGAGAGTCCCCCTCTACGTGGACCATTCGTCGCGCGGGCTGGCCCGCATGGCGAACTACTTGTCATTCGCCGTCATGTCGATCCTCAGCGCCGGAGTGGCCCGACGTGCCGACGTCTGCTACGTCTACGCCACCCAGATGACAGCGACCCTCGGGCCCTGGATCTGGCGACGGCTCTTCGGATTGCCCTATGTCCTGCACGTCCAAGATCTCTGGCCGGAGTCCATCGTCGACTCGGGCATGCTCGGTCGGGGGGCTTCCCGATCGGTCGAGGCGATCCTCGTTCCGTGGCTGCGACGGGTCTACGGCCAGGCGTCGGGCATCGTGGCGCTCGGCCCGACCATGACCAGGTTGCTCTCCAGGAGGGGTGCCGCGCCTGGACGCCTTTCGACAGTCTTCAACTGGGCCCCCGCCGATCGCGTCCCTCTCCCGAGGAGTCAGCCCCTGACGGTGTCGGAGAGCGAGGCCACCCAGGCCACGCACTTCGTCTACGCGGGCAACCTCGGCGACCTGCAGGACCTCGACGTTCTGCTCAACGCGATGGCACAGCTCGGAGACGACGTGGAGGCACGTCTGACGATCGCCGGCGACGGCACGGCCGCCGCTCGGCTGCGAAGCCTCGCCGCCGAGCTCGAGTTGACGACTGTCCAGTTCCTCGGCCAGGTCGATCCGGAGCAGATGCGGCGGCTCAACCACGCGAGCGACTTCCAGATCGTCTCCCTGAAGGGCCTCGAGATCTTCAAGGGCACCATCCCGTCCAAGTTCCAGAACAGCCTCGCGTCGGGCATCCCCGTCGTGACCACGGTGCACGGAGACGTCTCCGACCTCGTCACCGCCCATGGGCTCGGCTACGTCGCGCGTCCGAGCGACGCGGCGTCGCTCGCCGAGGCCCTGAGGCAGGCCGCAGCGGCGTCGCCTGCCGAACGAGCAGAGATGGGGTCGCGAGCGAGCCGGTTCTACCGAGACCGGATGTCCCAGCACGCAGGTGTCTCGGCCATCGAAGCGATCCTGCAGGAGGCACGACGCCCCGATCGGAGCAGTCATACGCCACCCTCCGCGACGTCGGTCGACGATCTCGACACGAACACGAACACGAACACGAACACGAGGACGAGACATGACCGATGACGCAACGACGGACTACGACGGCAAGCGCGTCCTGATCACGGGAGGCACGGGCTCGTTCGGCAGGACGGTGACCCAGAAGCTCCTCACTCGAGGTGCCGCGGAGGTCCGCGTCCTGAGCCGCGACGAAGCCAAGCAGGATCAGATGAGGCACGATCTCGGGGATGCTCGTGTCCGCTTCTACGTCGGCGACGTCCGTGACCACCTGAGCGTCGAGCGCGCGGTGCGCGACGTCGACTACGTCTTCCACGCTGCGGCCCTGAAACAGGTTCCGTCGTGCGAGTTCTTCCCCATCGAAGCGGTGAAGACGAACGTCCTCGGGAGTGAGAACGTCGTGCGCGCCAGCGAGGAGGCGGGGGTCTCGTCCCTGGTCTGCCTCAGCACCGACAAAGCCGTCTACCCGGTCAACGCCATGGGCATGAGCAAGGCGATGATGGAGAAGGTGGCCCAGTCGCACGGGCTCAACAACCCGAACGCGAAGACCACTGTCTCCTGCGTGCGCTACGGCAACGTCATGTACTCGCGCGGCTCCGTCATCCCGCTGTTCATCTCCCAGCTCCGAGCCGGCAAGGACCTCACGGTCACCGATCCCACCATGACACGCTTCATGATGTCCCTCCCGGCGTCCGTCGACCTCGTCGAGCACGCGTTCCGCAACGCGCGTCAGGGCGATCTCTTCATCCGCAAGGCTGCGGCATGCACTATGGGCGACCTCGCCCAGGCCGTCATCAACCTCTTCCGGAGCGATCGACGCGTCAAGGTGATCGGAACTCGCCACGCCGAGAAGGTCTCGGAGGCGTTGGCAAACCGGGAGGAGCTCTCCCGCGCGGAGGACATGGGCGACTACTTCCGGATCTCGGCTGACAAGCGGGACCTCAACTACGGGGCCTTCTTCGAGGAGGGTGACCCGCTGCAGACCGAGTACTCGGACTACGACTCGCACACCGTCGACCGGATGGACATCCACGAAGTCGAGCAGATGCTCTTGAGCCTCCCCGAGGTCCGGTCCGAGCTCGTCCTTGCCGGTGTGGATCACCCCGAGGTCGACGCATGACCGTGGCGATGACGGGCGCCGGCGGCTTCCTGGGCTGGCACACGCGCGCTTTCCTGCACTCGACCGGTGAACACGACGTGCGGGCGTTCCGCTCCGGCGACGCCTTCGACCCCGAGGTTGCAGCCGCCGCGGTCTCGGGAGCTGACAAGCTGCTCCTCCTGGCGGGCGTGAACCGCGGTACCGACGCAGAGGTGCACGACGGCAACGTGCTCTTTGCCGAGCAGGCCGCCAGCGTACTGCAGGGGGTCGCGGTACCTCCTGCCCTCGTCGTCTTCGCCAACTCGAATCAGGTCGGGAACGGCTCGGTCTACGCCCGGGCGAAGGCGGCCGCGGCTGACATCGTGCGCCGGGCCGCCGAGAGCGTGGGCGCTAGCTTCGTCGACCTCCGCCTGCCCAACCTGTTCGGCGAGCACGGCCGTCCGTTCTACAACTCCGTCACAGCGACTTTCTGCCACCTACTCAGCCGAGGCGAGATCCCGACCGTGGAAGTCGACCGTGAGCTCACGCTGCTGCATGCTCAGCACGCTGCCGAGGCACTGGTCGCCGGTCGGGAGAGCGACGAACTCGCATCCGACGTCCACATATCCACCGTGTCGGCCCTACTCGCCACGCTGACGCGCTACTCCAAGGCCTACGCGAAGGGCGACGTCCCTGCGTTCACCTCGACTTTCGAACGCGACCTCTTCAACACCTACCGGTCATTCGCGTTCGAGGTCTCGCAAACGCTGCCCCTGGTCCAGAACACGGACGAGCGCGGCAGCTTCACGGAGGTCATCCGGTCGCACGGGGGTTCTGGCCAGACATCGTTCTCCACGACCGTGCCGGGTGTGACCCGGGGGCAGCACTACCACCGTCGCAAGATGGAGCGCTTCACCGTCCTTGCCGGTTCCGGCGAGATCCGGCTCCGACGCCTCTTCAGCGACGACGTGGTGACAGTCCGAGTCGACGGCTCGACACCCACCTCCGTCGACATGCCGACGTTCTGGGCCCACTCGATCACCAACACCGGCGACGGTGTCCTCTACACGATGTTCTGGTCGAACGAGATCTTCGACCCCGCTTCCCCCGACACCATCCCGGAGACCGCATGACCACGCCCACTCCCCGCCTCAAGGTCCTCACCGTCGTCGGGACACGACCTGAGATCATCCGGCTCTCGTCGGTCATCAAGCGCCTCGACCAGCACGTCGACCACGTGCTCGTCCACACCGGGCAGAACTACGACTATGAGCTGAACGAAGTCTTCTTCGAGGATCTCGGCCTGCGTCGTCCCGACCATTTCCTCGAAGCCGACACCACGTCGCTCGGCGCAGTCCTCGGCAGCATCCTCGTCGGGATCGAGCGCGTCCTGCTCGCGGAGGCGCCCGACGCGTTCCTCGTGCTCGGTGATACCAACAGTGCGATCACCGCCGTGATCGCGAAGAGGATGGCCATCCCCGTGTTCCACATGGAAGCTGGCAACCGGTCGTTCGACGAGAACGTGCCCGAGGAGACGAATCGGCGCCTCGTCGACCACGTGGCGGACTACAACCTCGTCTACACGGAACACGCTCGTCGCAACCTATTGGCGGAGGGCATCCACCCGTCCCGAATCATGTTGACGGGGTCGCCGATGGCGGAGGTCCTCGCCGCCAACGCAGCGGCCGTGGCCGTTGACGACGTGCTCGTCCGCGAGGGTCTCGAACGAGGCGGATACTTCCTCGTCAGTCTCCATCGGGAGGAGAACGTCGACGACGACGAGAGACTCCGTTCTGTCCTCGACGCGCTCCGGACGCTCTCTGAGCGGCACGAGCTGCCGGTCCTCGTCTCGACGCACCCCCGGACCCGTCGTCGCATCGACGCCCTCGAGCCCGAGGCGTCCCGCGGCCTCGTCTTCCACAAGCCGTTCGGTTTCCACGACTTCATCAGACTTCAGGCCGATGCTCGGGCGGTGCTCTCCGACAGCGGCACCATCAGCGAGGAGTCCAGCCTGCTCCGGTTCCCCGCGGTCACCCTCCGGGACGACATCGAGCGTCCGGAAGCTCTCGACAGCGGGCACATCATCACGGCCGGCGTCACCACCGACTCCATCGTCGACGCAGTCGACATGGTGCTCGCCCTCGGACCACACCCGGCAGACGTTCGCCCCCCGGAGGGCTACGAGGTGCTCGATACCAGCCGGCGCGTGGTCTCGTACCTGCGGTCGAAGACTCAGACCCATCACGCCCGCCTAGGGATCAGGAGGTCGGCCGCCCGTGGGAACTAAGCTCCATCTCGCGAACATGATCTCTTCACTGCTCCCGCAGACGCGAGCCTTCGGCCTGCGCCGACGGCTGTACCGCGCGTGCGGTGTGTCCGTTGGAGACGGCGCGCGTCTCAACGGCGGGGTCGTCCTGCAGCACGGCAACGTCACGATCGGACGCAGGACCTGGGTCGGGCGTCGGACGGAGTTCGTCTCAACGCCGCGGGCCGCGATCGTCGTGGGGGACGACTGCGATATCTCGCAGGACGTGTTGATCATCACCGGCTCTCACGAGATCGGCCTCTCAGGCCGACGTGCCGGGGCCGGGAGGAGTGAGCCGGTCACCATCGGGGACGGGAGCTGGGTCGGAGCACGCGCGACGTTCTTGGGCGGGAGCAGCATAGGTCGCGGTGTCGTCGTCGGCGCAGGTTCGACGGTGATGGGCACGTTCCCGGACAACGTTCTGATCGCGGGCACGCCGGCGCGGATCGTCCGCGAACTGTGAGGACGGAGACGACGAGCAGGAGATCTCGCCTTCTCCAGAGTTCAGGGAGCGCGGTGGCGGCCGCGCGGATCGTCAGCCTTGCGAGCGCGGCACTGCAGCTGCCCGTCCTGACCAGGAGCCTCGCCCCAGAGACGTACGGGATCGTGGCCATCGTGATGGTCCTCTCGACGTATTTCGCCTTGGTGGCAGCCGAGCCAGCGACGCTGGCCTTCCAGCGGCATCCCGGTGCCGACGACGCGCGTCGGAACTACTCCTACGCACTCGGTCGGGTCGTGCCCGCGATCGGGGCCGTCGCCGCTCTGATGCTCATCGTCGCGGCCGTCACGGGCGATGTCGCCGCAGCACTGGCCGTCGCTGCCTGGGGAGCGGGCCTGGCCATCGCACGCCTCACCGCGACCGCCTGGCTGATGTGGGGTCGCAATTGGTCGTACGCCGGCAACCTCATGGCGAGCACCACCGTCCGGACCGGGGTGCTCGTCGGTCTCGTGCTCGGGGGCGTCGACGGCGTCGTCGCGGTGACGGTGGCCGGGGCCGCAGCGGCCGTCGCAGGTCTGGCGCTGTCCCCGCGGTTCGCACCGCGCGGAGCATTCCTGGGTGAAAGCCCGTGGCCTCGTCGGCTCGGGTATCTGCTCGCCGCCGCCAGCCTGGGAGTCACGGTTCTCACCAGCGCGAACATGGTGGTGTTGCAGGGCTGGGTCGGCCCTGCAGGCGCCGCCAGCTTCGCCGCCATGTCGCAGCTCTCGACGCTGACCTGCGCAGCAGTGGTCAGTCTCCTGCTCACGGCGCTCTACCCCCGGGTCCGTCGTGACTGGGACGCTGGGCACCGCGACGCAGTACGATCGCGGCTGCAGACGACCCAGCTCCTGATGCTCACGGTAGGCGCAGCCTGCGTCGCTGCTCTCACCGCTTTCGATGGTCTCGCAGCAAAGATCGTGGTCGCGCCGCGTCTCGTCGACGTTCCCGTCCTCGTCCTCCTGACAACCGCGGCGACCCTCGCTGGTCTGGGCCAGGCGTCGGGATGGTTCCTGCAGCTCGAGCTCAGGGCTCGGTCGTTGGCGGTCCGCACTGCTGTCGCGGCGGGTGTCACGATCACCCTGACAGTTGTCTCGCTGCTGACCCCCCTGCCACCCGACCAGGGCGTTGCCCTCGCCACCCTCCTCGGCTTCGCCGCCTACTTCTTCGCCACCACGGGTCGCCGCGCGGCACAGGCTCCGCTCGTGCCGTCGCTGGCGTCTCTCCTCTGCGTCGGCGCAGCAGCCAACGTATCTGCCCCGGCGGCGACGACGAGCATCGCCGCCACGATCGTCACTGTCTGCTGCGCAGCCCTCACGTTCCTGTCCATCCGGAGGACGACATGACAAGCACTGAGTACGACCTCGCGCTGTGGCAGAACACGGTGTCGGTCCACCAAGGCCCCCTGGTCCGCGAGCTCGGCGACCTCGGGTTCCGCGTCCTCGTGGTCACGCAGACAGGCACGAGCGCTGCACGGCGCTCGATGGGATGGTCGGACGCGGACTTCGGCGACGCGGACGTCGTGACGGCCCCGACCCCGTCCGAGCTACGCGAGATCGTCAGCGGCTTGGGAGACACGACGGCACACGTCTTCTCCGGATTGGACACCTACCCACTCGTCGCGGCGGCGCGGCGCCTCGTCGAAGCGCGGTCGCACGGCCACGTTTTCGTCTCCACCGAGTCGTTCGACGCTCGAGGCGCGGCAGGACTGGCGCGTCGGCTGCGGTACGTCCTGAGGAGCCGTCGCCTACAGGGTGTAGACACGGTCCTGACGATCGGCGGGCAGGCCCGGGAGCAGTTCAGGCCGCACCTGCCCCCGTCGGTCCGCGTCTCCGAGTTCGGCTACTTCGTGCAGCCCAGACCGACTGACACGTTCCCTGCCCCGGATCCGAGCGGCCCGACCCACGTCGCGTTCGTCGGGGAGCTCATCGACCTCAAGCGCCCGCTGCTCCTGCTCGAGTCACTCCTCAGCCTGCCCCGCAGCTCCTGGCGTCTCTCGGTGGTCGGCGACGGTCCGCTCCGGGGTCATCTGTCAGACGTGGCCACGCGCGATCCCGCCGCTGACGTCACGCTGCTCGGAACGCTCCCCAACGCCGCCGTCGCCGACGTGCTGCGCTCAGCGGACCTGCTCGTCCTGCCGAGCGAATACGACGGGTGGGGCGCGGTCGTCAGCGAGGCCCTCAGCGTCGGGACACCCGTGCTCGTCAGCTCGGCAGCGGGCTCGTCCGACCTTGTGACGCTGCCCCTCGCAGGCCAGGTCTTCGCCTCTCGCTCGCAGAGCGACTTCGTCGCCCGCTTGTCCGCCGCCGTCGCGGCGGGTCCGTTCCCTGCCGAACGACGGGCGAAACTGAGCGATTGGGCAGCTCGGACGGCGTCGCCGGCCGCCGCAGCGGCGTATCTCGCTGCCCTCCTCCGGGCTCCCGCGGATCAAGTCCTGCCGCCCTGGCGCGTACCCCTCGACGACGGAGGCGCATCGTGAGGTCGTTGTCGGCAGCACGGGTCTCGGCCCTGGCCTGGTTGGGCGGCGCAGTGATGTTCGGTGTCCTGGTCCTCTACGCGACACTCTCCCTCGACCTGCGAATCGGCCTGTCCCTCGTAGCCGCGACGCTCGCTCTCACGGCCTTCTCCCTTTACCCCACGGTGAGGACAGGCTTGGGATACGCCGTCGGAGCCCTCCTGATCATCGGAGCCTCGTCGACCGCGATCTCGGCGTCTGAGACGGCGGCCGTCCTCTCGGTTGGGCTGCGGGTCGTCGGTTTCGGCGTCGTCATCGTACTCAGCAGGAAGCGGCCCGCCGACGCGGGTCACATGCCGCGCTCGCGCCCGAGGTGGATCTACGTCTTCGGGGTGAGCCTGGCGTGCTATTTCGTCATCGGCGCTGCCTTCCACGGCCAGGTCGTCACCTTCGTCCTCTACTCGGCAGGCCTGGTCCTGCTCGTGGCCGCGGCTGTCAGGGCCCAAGCGTCATCCGATCCGCAGCTACGGATCGGGGTCGTGCTGGCACTCAGCACCATCGTCGGCGCGTCTCTCCTCTACGGTCTCGCCGTTCCGTCGGTCGGGTACGAGAGCGGACGCCTGCGGGGCTTCCTGGAGAACGCGAACACCCTCGGGTTCTTCGCGTTCCTCCTCGGAGCCTCGGCACTGATCCTCGTGCGGCGGAGCCGCTGGCGCGTTGCACTTCTGCTGCTCGCGGCCGTTGTGCTCGTCCTCACGGCGAGCCGAGCAAGCGCGCTGGCTCTCGTCCTCGTCGTCCTGGTGCTCGTCGCACGTCGCGGGTTCCTCCGGGCCGCCGCGATACTCCTCGCCATCATGCTGGTGGTCTCCGTGGCCTACGTCTTCGATCCGACTCTCTTCGATCCTCTCGCGAGCCTGCTGCGGCTCAACGATTCACGGTCGGACTCGACGTCGACCGCGGTCCGAGCGTTCCTCAGCAACCCCCTCATCGGCGTGGGCGTCGGCAACGAGTCTTCGATCATCGCCAGCAGTCCCTTCCGAGCACTGGCCCAGGCGGGAGTCGTCGGACTCCTCGCCGTCCTCGCGATGTGGGTCGTGCTGGTGGCCCAGGGTCGCCGGCATGGCGCCCGCGCGCTGGCCCTGGCCGTTGCCGCTATCGTCCACAGCATCTTCGAGGGTTGGTTGCTCTCCCCCGTCAGCCCGCTCCTCGCCGTCTTCGTGCTGCTCTGGATCGCCGTCATCGCAGACGATCACCAAGGTCGTCCGATGCCCCAGCCCGCCCCCGCCGCCACTCCACGACCCGTACGACCGACCCGGACAGGACACACCCGATGACCAGTCGAAGTGCCGAAGCTTCCTCCCCCGTGCCGGTGTCGACAGCCTTGGTGTACGCACCGTTCTTCCCCCCGGCGACGGACGGAGGGGGACCCATCCGCTCCCTGTCCGCGTTCGTGGTGAACGCGCCGACGTCGTGGACGTTGTCCGTAGCGACGTCCGACCGCGACCTGGGAGCAGCAGACCGACTGACCGTCCCGAGCAACATTTGGTCCTCGTGGCGCGACGTTCCCACGCTCTATGCGAGCGTCGACCGCCTCCGCGGCCTGTTCAACCTCTGGCAGCCCATCTTGACCCGCACACCAGACGTCCTGTACGTGAACAGCTTCTTCAACTGGAAGTTCTCCCTCGTGCCGCAGCTCGTCACACGATTGGCACGCCCGCGGGTACGAATGGTCGTCGCCACTCGGGGTGAGATGGGCGCTGGAGCACTCGGGCGACGGAACGCGAAGAAGGTGCTCCTCCTGACCCTGTACCGGGCACTGAGACTGCATCGCCGGGTCGTGTTCCATGCGTCGTCGGAGATGGAGCGGCGCGACATCGAGAGGAGCCTCGGCTCCGATATCGAGGTGCTGGTTCGTCGCAACGAGACCCTCCTCCCCCCGACTGCCCAGACTTCGCAGGTCCCGCCGGACTCCCGCATCGTCTTCGTGGGCCGCGTCGTGCCACACAAAGGGCTCGAGCTGCTCCTGCAGGCTCTGACTTCCGTCTCCGGATCCGTGCGACTTGATGTGTTCGGAGCCGAGGAGGACCGGGCTTACGCTGCTCGCTGCAGGGATCTCGCCGATGCCTCGCGCCACGACGTGACCTTCCACGGCAGCACGGAGCACGGGAAGATCCTCGAAGCTGTCCGGGCTGCGACCCTCTTGGCACTGCCGACCGCCGGCGAGAACTTCGGCCACGTCATCGTCGAGTCTTTGTCAGTCGGCTGTCCAGTGGTCGTCGCCGACACCACTCCGTGGTCGGCGCGCCTCCTGGAACACGGGGGTGGCGTCGTCGTGGACCAAGCGACGCCTGAGGCCTGGGCACAGGCGGTCAGCTCCGTGTTGTCTCTCGTCCCCGAAGAGCAGACGACCATGAGGCAGCGGGCGGCTGACGCCTACGACTCCTGGCAGGAGGAGGCAGGTCCGCACCTCTTGGACCTGCTCAGCTGAGCTGGCGAGGCCGTCGGGGCGATGGCGCGAGGCCGTCCTGCATATCCCCTAGAGCTGAACGATGCCGTCGCCGCGGATGACGTTCCGAGAGTCGAAAACCGGCGTCGAGGTCTCGACGAGTACCTCGAGCGGCAGCTCGGGGTGCTGCGTGAGGACGACGATCACATCGGACGCCTCGGCCTCGTCGGCCGTCAGCTCGACCTTGCTGACAGCGGCGGGCCACCGGTGGTCCTCGACGTGACCGTCGACCGCGGCGAGCTCCGCTCCCATCGCGTGCAGCAGCTCGACCACCCGCATCGAGGGTGCTTCGCGGACGTCGCCCGTGCCCGGCTTGTAGGCAAGGCCGACGAGCAGAACCCGGCTGCCTCGCACCGGCCGCGAGACGTCGTTCAGCATCGTCACCACACGCTGGACTACGTGATCGGGCATGTGGTCGTTGACATCGTTGGCGAGCTCGACGAAGCGGAAGCTCTGTCCGAGCTGGCGACGCACCTGCCATGAGAGGTAGCTCGGGTCGACGGGAAGGCAGTGACCGCCGACTCCGGGCCCCGGCGTGAACTTCATGAAGCCGAAGGGCTTGGATGACGCTGCCTCGATGGACTCCCACACGTCGACGCCCAGCTGGTGCGCGAAGATGGCCAGCTCGTTCACCAGCGCGATGTTCACATGGCGGAAGGTGTTCTCGAGCAGCTTCGTCAGCTCGGCTTCCTTCGTCCCGGAGACCGCGACGGTCTTCTCGACGAGCTCGTCGTAGAACCCCTGCACGGCGGTCAGCGACTCGTCGTCTATGCCCGAGACGACCTTCGGGGTCTCCACGAAGCCCCATGTCGCGTTGCCGGGATCGATGCGTTCCGGGCTGTACCCGACGCAGAAGTCGCTGCCAGCCGTGAGTCCAGACCCCGACTCGAGGATCGGGACGAGCAGTTCTTCTGTCGTCCCGGGGTAAGTCGTCGACTCGAGAACCACAGTGGCGCCGGCCCGCAGATGCGGAGCCAAGGAGGCTGCGGACTGCTCGATGAAGCTCAGATCGGGTAGCGACTCGCGGAGGGGCGTAGGGACCGTGATCACGGCGACGTCGAACGCGGCCACGTCGTCGTAGCTCGTGGTCGGCAAGTACCTGCCGCTGTCGAGGGCTGCACGCAAGGTGGAGTCGCTGATGTCGTCAACGTACGAAGACCCCTGTTTGAGGAGTGCCGTACGGTTCACGTCGAGATCGATGCCGACCACTGTGTGACCGACCTCCACGGCTCGCATGGCGACCGGAAGCCCCACGTATCCCTGGCCGACGACGACTGTCTTCATCACTGATCTCTCGATAGGGGTGCCGACGGGTCGGCGTGAGCGTCCCCCTGGTCGGGTGCACGGCAGCGCAGCCTGTCGTCGGGTGCTCAGCGTGGACACGCCGTCACCCCGACCGGGCACCTCCGTCACCGAGCACGGATGCCCAGGACGCTCATGATCCTAACAACGATCTTTCCTCAGACTGACAGGGTAGAGGCTGTCACACGCCGGGTGCCGCCTTCGTCCGCAGGCCCGCGCAGCGCTGCCCAAGAATTCGTTTGTCTCCTGCTGTTCAAGCACGCTGCCGCGAGGGGAGAACCGAGCGCTCGACATCGCGTCCTCGCGGATCATGGTCCGCGCCGAACCAGTGAGCCGAGTCCGACCGAGCCGTGGCCGCCACCCGTCCCAGGGACCATCCCGTGTGCTCGGTCAGCGACGCATCATTGAGCGACCGGCAAAGTCTCCAGGGTGTCGGTCGCGAGCCCCTGGGCCACGGCCGCGATCCCCTCCTGATCGACGTTGACGATCGACTGGCCGCCGACCGTGCCCGTTCCCGCCGTGGGAATGGTGAAGAAGTGCATCCTCGACGAGTCGATCGACCGGAGGCTGAATCCGAGGGACGCGATGGTGCCGACGTCGAACTGCTTGTCGACGGTCAGATACGACGACATGGCCGTCACGAAGGCCGAGATCTTTCCCGGGTCGGTCAGCGTCGACCGGCTGAGCACGGTGTTCGCGAGGCCGCGCACGAAGGCCTGCTGGTTCTTGACGCGGGTGAAGTCGGCATCGGCGAAGGCGTGGCGTTCGCGGACGAAAGCGAGGGCCGCGTCGCCTTGGAGCTTGTTGATGCCCAGCGCGTAGGAGAACTCACCGGCGTTGAAGGCCTGCGGCGACACGACGTCGACACCGCCGAGCGCGGTCGTCATGCCCTTGAACCCCTCGAAGTCGATGATCGCCACGTGGTCGATGCGGACGCCGAGCAGCTGCTCGACGGTCTGGACGGTCAGCGGAGATCCGCCGTAGGCGAAGGCCGCGTTGATCTTGTTCGACCCGCGCCCGGGGATCGGCACGTAGAGGTCGCGCATGATCGACATGACGTAGACGTTCTGTCGGTCGGCGTCGACGTGCACGAGCATCATCGAGTCGGTGCGCTGGTCCGACGACGAGGCGTCGTCGATGGTCGTAGGGTCGGCGCGGGAATCTGAGCCCATCAGCAGGATGTTCATGCCGCTGTCGGGCACGGCCTCCGGCCTCGTGTCCTCTTCCGGGAACGCTTGCTCGATCTTCGTCGCGTTGTCGTTGAACGACGAGGCCAGGCGCGAGGCGTAGACGCCCCCGACGGCCGCCACCGCGACGATGATGCCGACCAGCACGGACGCGAGCAC
>Ga0265780_10006473_pt1 | contig 14522 bp, 10 predicted proteins | sample P1T30metagenome_FD_192432 | JGI IMG/M metagenome (GOLD analysis project Ga0265780, IMG submission 192432) | Plant litter microbial communities from East Loma Ridge, Irvine, California - P1 T30 | ecosystem: Environmental > Terrestrial > Plant litter > Unclassified | place: USA: California... | reverse complement strand
CTACGACATTAGCTTACAAGCAGGCAAACGGCCAATCTATACAAGGTAGTTGCTAAGGGCGAAGAGTTAGCTCAACTGTCTTCATGCGATGAAACATTCGGAGAAGAAACTACATCCGCTATGGAACAATCGTGCGACGCTCTAGACACGGACTGCCTCGAGCTTTGTATCTCTTTGCTAGATCACGACTTAAAAGGCGACCTCTTCGAGAGCGCCGTTATTAGGTTTCTAGCGGCAATTACTATCGATCCTGTAAAGGGGATCCTTAAGGAAGCTTACCACTTCACACCTACTCTATCTGGCTTCATAAAGATAGCACAGATGTTTTCATCTGACATTCACCTCTCCCTCCATACTTTCTCCTACCCTATTCCTCCTCGTGGAAGTCCAAGCTGTTCCCACTATGTTCACGGCATGTTTCGCGCTTCCGAGCGGCACAATCTGGACCTCTAAACATCATGTTCCTCGAGTCTTAGCTCGATGTCACTGCTCAATTTTGCCTAGCTCGCTATCCCCTGTACTGGGCAATCTACTTCCCAAGGGTGGGCTGTCTTCACACCACATGCCTTTTACAGGGCCTACAATTACCAGCGACCTTCCTCGGACTCATCCTGCAGCAAGGTCGGGCATTCGATTAGACAGGTCTGCTCATTCCAGCAATCCCGACCACACTAAGTTTAGCAGAGCCTACAACCTGTACAATGCTCCCGACAATGGAGCTCCACATTAATACTGATAGGCGTACAAGCTCTGACTTCTTCCCGAGAAGCTGGAGTTTCGTGAAGAGTACGAGATGTCACCGTTGATAACCCTGGGCATGAACGAATCATGCGACATCGTTAGCTTCAAGGTTGTGTCGCCCACCCTTGACATACTCCATTCACCGCCACCATCAATCATAGAAGCGCATGACTCCGCTACTAAGAAGGGCACTTTCTCGGTCTTCTAGATGGCACACGGCTGGGCCACGACTGCAACTGTGTTCAACCGAGATCACAGAGTCCCTTGCATGCTCATCGAACATTGTGTGCAATCCAAGCCGTACACTGTGACGGTGTACGTGTAATGAAGCAAGGTGCTACAAATGTAAGGTGCGACTTCGTGTAACCACAGTTAGTTCCTCTGGTCGCACAAAATGCAAGGATGTGCGCCGTCAAATCAGGTTCACTATGGTTTACCGGCAAAGCAGCATCATATAACAGATGTTTTGGGTGCCTCTTCACGATGGCGAGATCCTGCCCACGTCGTCTTATATTTGTATCTAAACACGAAGATACACATAGCCAAAGACCACTCCCAGCACCTTCGATCTTTCAGGATAACGAGCAACAACCAAAACTCTCCGCCCGCCGTGATCTTGCAACCACCGACGTTCGTGGCCGCCGGCGTGCGCCCAAGTCTCCACAAGATTACGGTGGCATCCCTTTGCTGTGACGCCGATGAAGCGAACTCTGCATTTACCGCATCGACTGAGGACCATCAATCCTACGGACTCAAGGCATCTTCTACATTACATGCAGCCCCAACCCGGGCAAAGCGTCAGCAGTTTGAGTGCCCTGGGCTCGCTGTCACCCTGCCTCTGCCCCTGTCTGCACACTCTCAATATTCCAACGTCTTCGAACTCGCGGCCCAGGATTCTCCTCCCAGTTGTCCCGACACCACAAAGATCCTGAGTGGCGCATCTGATGTGACGGACTTGGCCAGTGGTAGTGTCTTCCATCCAAACAGGGCTTTTGATCACGATACCGACCTCCGACTACATCCGGCGACTCAGACGGCACATGCTGGGTCGCCTCGGCGCATCCTTCGACCTGCTAGACCCTCTTACACGGACGAACAGAGGTTCTCCATCATGTACTATCGTATTGTTCGAGAGCACTCGTGGCCTGAGATAGAGGACGAGTTTGCGAGATTGTTCAATTTGCGCACCAAGGATGCCCTCACCAGCGTTTACTACCGCATACGCAAGATGTGGGGCATGGAAAAGATTCTCGGCACCGACCTCCGCACTACAAGTGAGCGTAGCAGAGTCGAGAGCGAGGCCATTCGCTTTTCTAGGGACTTCCTGACGGACCTCGGTTACTCTGACTAGGCTCACGTGTCGGACTTGTGAAAGAACCGTGGGGTTGGTTGACTAAGAACAGGCCGTTAGGATGGTCATCGGAATTTCTATGTACCTGCTATCGATTCAAAATATAGCTATGGGGTTACACAATGTTAGTCACTCGAGTCGTCACTTGTGCAGGTGGTGGATGCAATGTCTTCCTCGTCGAAAGAGTTACGAGTACTCTCACCACCCAACACAGCATGGCTGTGCTCTCCGAGCGAGAGATTCGCAACTGGCTTGATAAACGCGACCAAATTCCAGGAGCTGTAAGATACTGCATGATGACTCACAGTAGATATTGTTACTGGTGAGTCGGACTGATCAGTGAGTGAAGAGCCCAGCTTTCAGGGTTAGGGTTTTTGGACTTCGCGGAAGTCCAAGATGGCGTTTGCTGAGTCATCGCGCGTTGCCGCTGGATTCGCCCAGGTCTTGAGATGCAGTACGGTCGACCGGACTCTCTACTGCCGATGCATGTCTGGCCGCGCTTTACAACACTTTTGCGACATTCACGATGTGTCGCAGAATCACCCCACACAGCTCATGCGTGGTAGAGCCAGACGGACAGCTACCGAGATGTGGACTCCGTAAGAGAACAGCTCATCAAATGGCATCAGACGACATGAGTCACGACGACGCATCCAAACACCAGAGTCCACCGAAAAGACCCAAGCGGACACCTACCTTCACGCGCGCACAATCGCCATCCTCACGAGGCCCTGCCAAGAAGAGAACGAAAGAAGGGCAAGGACGAAGGCAAATCATGGTCTGCGGAGGCTATACTCGAGGAAAGCGATGCGCAGTACCTCATAAAGTATGAGCCTATAGAAGAGGGTGCGCAATGTGAGATATCATGGCAACCGAAGTGTAATGCAAACGAGGCACTTATCGCTTGGTGGGAGGAGCGTAATGTCGGAAGTGCCCTGGAGGATGGTAATGCTGAGCGTGACAACGTCCGGGACCTGCTGTCGGAAGACAATGAGGCCAGTCAGCACTACATGCCTGTGGACTTACACTCCAACGGTTGTGACGCAATGGTAGGCTCGAAACAAAGGTCAGGGGCCCGTACCATCGTCAGAGACAGTCAAAGAATGTTATGTCCATGTTTAGATACAGGTATCAACACAATTCTGTCACCGGAAAGCCCTGCTCGTCCCAATGGCGGGAACGATGGAATCGCTTCCGTCGTTCGGAAGGAAAGGAACAAAGCTCCGTCAGAGAACTCGGCTCATGTTGGAGTCTTACGCGATGGTCACGCGAATGTGTCAGGGGCTCCTTTGGGAAGGCTGAAGAGTGCAGGGCAAATGTTGCGTTTGAAACTTCGTGAATCAAGAAGGAAGAGGTGGCGGAGCACCCGCGTTCTATCCCCGCCAGCCGATTGAGGCACTCACTACACGGCCGCAGCTGGTCATCCATGGACCGACAGCGCGGTTAGCTTGAAGTACGAGGAACATGTCCAGCATGTGCGTTATGCTCTGGCGGCGTTGCGCGGCATGAATCGCCGCATCGAGCCAGAAAAATAGAAACCCACAAGTAGTACGCAATGAGATGAATGTCGCCATTATCCTATGCTCCTGGACCGAGACGAGACTGATACTGGAATATCTGAGACGCCTTCCCCCCTCCAAACCACTCCCCTCGTAAATCCCAGACCCCGATTTGTAAGTCGTAATCCAAAACAGTCCTTAAGCAGCCTACCTTGAGGTCTGCTTCCATTTCCAGAGGAAAAGAATACTGAGAGTACACGTGCTGACAACAAGAAACGCAGCAACCGGCACCCACATCGGAAGCGGCGAACCGTTGATCTCTTTCACGTTCATGCCAAAGATGCCCGTCACGAAAGATAATGGCACATATAGAAAAGCGAGCCGTGTGATCATTTGTCCTTGTTGTGCCTGCTCTTTGATGGACCTCGCTTCTATGACACTGATGGAACTCATCAGAAGCGTAAAAGAGTCCATGAGAAACTTCTCGAGCACGTTGGCTTGCTCCAGAACATCGTGTAAGATCAAATCTGGATACCCAATGTACTTTGACCCGGGCAAATCAGCTTTCACAAAGTCTAGCTCTGTCCTTACACATGGAGGCAGCCATTCTAAGGTCATCTTCACGTGCCACAGCATTTGCAACAGTTCAGCACGTTGGTTATGGAGTGTGTCGTTTATCGAGATGCTGGGCCGTCGAATGTCCTCGAGACCTGTTTGCTTGATGTTGCGGTCTAGTATTCTCAAATTTGTTGCCCAAGTGGAAGATGCAAGAAGGTGGAGGACGGTGTCGGGGTTGAGCTTGATGTGCCCGTCCTGGACCCCGGAAAAGAGTACGTGGTAATGCCAGGGATGCGAGAAAAAGCGATGTAGAGACCAGTATAAGGACAACTCGGTATGATCGACCAGCTTGGGCAAGACCAAGCCGCCGCGACTGAGTCCCAGTGGAAGCCGAACGTAGGTCCTCAGACCATTCATGTCAGACTTCCTAGGTATCTGTAGTGCTGTCGGAGCGTCCACTAAGAATAGATCTGTGCACTCAAGTCAGCGAGATCCTCCACCTAGGCGACTGCAGAGTCTAGACCTACACAAATTGGGTTTTGCCAAAATGTATGATATCCGAGTGCCTGCACTCCAGCCGCGATCTTTGCTGTAAGAAGTTGGGCGGTGCATGAAATTCGTGCTTGTCAGTTCGGTTTGGGAGTGTTGTCTATTACCAGCAGGCTCGTACATCAAGACACCGTCAACATGCCACCGATCTCGGAAGCCTTCGGCAGCATCATCTTGATTAGTCGACGAGATTGACATTCGTCCATTCTGAGATGGCTCGCGACGATCCCCAGACCAGTCTCCGATGACCGCCTCCCAAGGTGTATCGCCGGGTGGGTTGGAAGCATGATCTGTGAAAAAGGTGTGATCAATTCCGAATGCCACACCGAGAGCAACGCACCAATTTAGGTCGACGTTTTCTATGACAAGGACGCCGTTTTCGTGGTTCTCACTCTCGGCAAAAGTGGCGATCTGCGTCAGGTCCAAGTACCGTTGCGTGTGGATGTCGCGATAAGATGCTTTTGTTGCACGAGGATTTTTATGCTGCGAGTGGAAAAAAGAGGTATGCAAGCTGCCACCACGTATTTGAGCGCAGATAGCAGCTGAGTACGTCCGGCTGCGTGCGTCCAGTAGACTCATGTTGAGACGTGTTTTGATCGTAACGCCAGGTGCATCAACATAGAGTTGATATTGGTATTCCTTCGTGGAGTGAAGAGCAGGGCAGATGACCTGCCAAGCGACGCATTTAGTCTCTGCCGGCCCGCTTACAGGCCATGGTACATACACAAGGTCAGCTGCGATGCAATGTTGACAAAGGCTTTACAGTGAGCAGTGGACTAAGTGGCTGAGCAACTTTGTCACCAGCATATGTAGGGAAGACCTGTCAACGTGAACAAGTAACTCGCGCTGCTCGCATCCAGATAAGATATCGCGCGTCTCAGGTAGTGTAAGATTGCCTTGGGAAGAGAAAGCGGCATTCGACTCGCCATTAAGGCATCGCGCTCAGCCCTTCAGCGGTCATGCCAGACTGCCTGGTTCGTATGCGAGCTGTTGTCGCCACTCAGATCACCTCGATTATGCCATATAGCTCATCATTCTCGAAGACCGCGTAAGCAGTAGAGCTGTGGATGCGTATGGCTGTCAGCGCCGATGCAAAGCAGCAGTATATGCAGGCATAGCCTGACATCACCAAGCTATGTGGGCTAGACCGTCCTCACCGCTCTTCCATCGTGCAATGTCTGTTGCAAGAAGCATTACGACCTCTGCATCATTGTCTGCCTTAAAGCCACGTCTAGAGCAGTCGTTTGTGGTTGCCGTACTCCACGATGTCGTTGTGGTGCCTTAGAACAAGCGTTTGGGTGAGTGGCTGAGCCCCTGCTTCTTCGACACCTGCGGGGTCAGTCCAGTCGTGCTTGTCAGCGGACAGACTTCTTGCCAATAGCAGTCGCAGGTACTATTCCGCATCACACCACCGATTGTCGGCTGGATACTGAAACATGTCAATCTGTAAGGTATCGCCGTTGGCTGCGCCGCCACCGTTCTGCCTGGCCCGAATGCTGCGTCGGTCGTGCATACGCTCCGCCCAACTGCCAGCGTAGGATCCGGTTCTCAGAAATACTGGCAAGACAACGTTGAATTTGGAGTCCATCTCCGCCCAAATTCTTACGACCTCGAGCTACATATCTTTCCAAGATTCCGACTACCTTCAAAAGCTTTGCTGTTGTGGAACTATTCTGGACTAAGCAGCCACGCTTCTTTGACCATAACTACAAGCAAGCATTCCCGGGCCTTCATCGAATTCTGGCATGTACAAAGCTGGTCCGGGGCGACCGGCTGTGAAGTGACAGCTTCGAGAATGGTAATAGTACACGCGCAGGCAGTATCGCACACGCTGACACCTATCTGTACATCAGAAGATACCAGAAGAAGCCCTTGGGCTTAAAGAGCTGTATTCACCACTTGCGTCGAAGCATCAAAGCGCAGATGAAGTAACTGTGGAGTACGTAAGAGCAGCCATCGACCAGGGACAAAGCGCTGATAAAAGAGAAGCATCGTAGCCATACACGGCAAGGGAGCACATCCTGTGGAGACGTGGAGCACACTACGTGGCCCAGACCTGGACCGAAGGAACCCAGCAAACTGGATCAACTGGCTTGATGATGAAGAGATGCTACCGGCCGCCTTTCCGACAGCGAGGATACTGAGTTACGGCTACCGATCTGACTGGTTTGGGGAAGCCGCATTGAACACCAGGGCCGCTACTATCGCCGAAGGGTTGCTTGATGAGCTCCGAACCGCTCGCAAAGACGCTCCACTTCGACCGCTGATCTTTATCGCGCACAGCTTTGGAGGTTTGGTGCTTCTAAAGGTGAGTCTCTGGTTGAAATGTCTAGAGCTCATCATCTAACAGAGTTCAGACTCTCCTTCTTGCACAATCCGAAAAATGTAGATGGCGTGGGATATTCGACAACACTGTCGGACTGGTCTTTCTCGGTGCTCCACTTCGAGGAACAAACACCAAACTCCACATCGAATTCTTGCATGAAGCTGAGGAGGCCGTCATTCTAGTCATGCATGAGAACCACAGAGCTTCGAATCCTGACAACGACTGGTTGCGCGATCTTTTTGATGAGTTTATCGATGCCGTGCAGCACGAAGAAAGGTTCCGCATCGCTTGCTTCTATGAACAACAGCCGACAGATCTTGGTTTACTACTCAAAGGACGAGTAAGTCATCTTGTGTTTTTGTTAGACTAAGCCTAACAGCACAGCAGGGAAACTTCACATACGAACCGGGGAAACATCTCGTCCTTCTCGTCGACGAGCGATCTGCTTGCTTTGACCGAGCTACGCGAATGATTGGAAAATACCCAAGAGCGTGCAATCACTTTGCTTTGAACAAGTTCTCGAGCGTGAAGCTTCGGGAGTGGGAATCGCTAGTCCAGGTCATTCGGGACATGCAGAAAGGTATTTTTATTGACCCCGGTTGTTCAATTTATCTTCCTAATTCGATATCAGATCTTCCTACACTCACCGCAAATGGGAAAAGTACTACGAGCATGCATAATGTTCACGGTGACAACTTCAACGGCGATAAGACCCAGTACAACAACACTGGGCCAGGTACCATGATCAATGGTGCCAGCGGCCCAATCAATTTCGGAGGTACGTGAAAAGGTGCAGCAGCCGACAATGTTGTGTCCACGCTGTGCTGCCATTGCGTGGATATGTAGGCATGAACATTGTGACAAAACTTATGCCATTCTGACCGCAGCAGAAGAGCTGTCAATTGTGCTGTGCCTGTTTAGCTGAGATGCGTAACAGGGCTCGAGGACCCACTGAACCAACTTCCGTTTGCCTCCAATGCTCCATTCAATTCGTCCTACAGACAACACGACTCGTACTGCTTGGCTGAAACTCGGGTTGAAGTTCTCCAAAAGATATACCAGTGGGTAGATATCGAAGACAAAGGTTGCATATTCTGGTTGAGTGGGTTGGCAGGCACAGGCAAATCAGCGATAGCTCGAACCGTCGCGCGCAATTACAAGGAGCAAGGGCATCTTGCGGCGAGCTTCTTCTTCTCGAGAGGCGGCGGTGATTCCAGTCACGCTGGCTTGTTCGTGACAAGCATTGCTCGCCAACTTGCGGACAGCCCGATGCTCAAAGTTGGAAAACACATCCGGGACGCGTGGATACAGCGTAGCCATATCGCAGGCCAAACACTCCGGGACCAATGGATGCAATTAGTCATCCACCCCCTCTCCATGCGCAACAAGACAACATCTTCAAATGCGTTTCTACTCGTTATCGACGCTCTAGATGAATGTGACGACGACGCAAACATTAGCACAGTGCTGTCACTCCTCGCACGCGTTGGCGATCTCGTCAATGTGCGCGTTCGTGTACTGATAACGAGCAGACGAGAGACGCAAATTCGAAACGGATTTCACGACATCGAAGCCACGATTCACCACGAGTTTGTGTTGCATCACATCCCACCCGAAGTCAGCGACCGAGACATCCTAGTGTTCCTCAAGTATCATCTGCAGGCCATCGCCAGGAGACGCGACCTGCCCAATACCTGGCCGGGGGAAAACACTCTTGCGCTGATGGTAAAACACGCTGAAAGACTGTTCATCTGGGCTGAGACTGCGCGCAGATTCATATCCGATGGGAAATCTCAGAAGTTCACTCGACAAAGACTGGCACTATTATTAGACCGCAGCAAGAGTGACCTTGTAGGCCCAGAAGTGGAGCTAGACAAGATTTACACCACCGTCTTGACTAGCTCGTTACCTACTGATGTCGTAGAAGGCGAGAGAGAGGAAGCTTGCAACGACCTGAGACTCATTCTTGGAGGTATTGTGATTCTCTTCACGACTGTATCCATCCATACATTGAGCATCCTACTGGCCCTCCCCGAGAACGAAGTTTTTCAGAGTATCGCAGAGCTGCACTCAATCCTGGATATCCCCCAGAACCCGACCCACCACCTGAGACTGCATCACGACTCATTCCGCAACTTCCTGTTGAGCGAGAAACGCTGTCAAGAGCCTGGTTTGCGGGTTGATGAAAAGCAAGCGCATATGGCCCTAACCAACAACTGCATCCAAATAATGTCTTCGGTCCTTAGAGAAGACATCTTCAACCTGAGTGCGGCAGGCATACTGGTTACCGACCTAAGTAACGACTACATCCAGCAATATCTTGCTCCAGAAGCTCAATACTCTTGCTTGTACTGGGCCTCCCATTGTGCAAGAAGCGAACAACAACTGACCGACGACAATGCCGTGCACGAATTTCTGCGAAAGCATATTCTCCATTGGATAGAAGCTATGAGCTGGATGGGAAAGACCTCCGAGGCAATCCAAGTGTTGTCGTCACTCGAGGCCATGACAAAGGTATTATCCTTCGCCCCGATTTGGGATTTCGTAATGATTTCTACAGGACCATTGGGCTAAAGGGCGATTAGGACGAAAGTTGCGCGGGTCTGCATGCTCTTACCCACGATGTAAAGCGATTTCTCATGTACGCAAGATCAGGGATCCAACAGGCGCCACTCCAGACATACGTCTCGGCTTCGTTGTTCGCACCCTCAAAAAGTATCGTAAGACAGCTATATGGCCATACGACACTTGTTGACTTTGTCGAGCGATCGCCTCAGATGCCAGAGCGTTGGAGCGCGATGCTACTAGTGCTCGAAGGCCACTCAGACCAAGTCAAAGCTGTGCATTTCTCGGTTGACGGTAGCAAGCTAGCGTCTGCATCACGTGACCGGACAGTCATAGTGTGGGATCCGAGCACAGGAGCCCAGCTGTGGACGCTCGAAGGCCACTCGGACTGGGTCATTGCTGTGCAGTTCTCGGTTGACGGTAGCAAGCTAGCGTCTGCATCATATGACAAGACAGTCATAGTGTGGGATCCGAGCACAGGAACACAGCTATGGACGCTCGAAGGCCACTCGAACCGAGTCAGTGCTGTGCAGTTCTCGGTTGACGGTAGCAAGCTGGCGTCTGCATCACATGACAATACAGTCATAGTGTGGGATCCGAGCACAGGAGCCCAGCTGTGGACGCTCGACGGCCACTCGCACTGGGTCTTTGATGTGCAGTTCTCGGTTGACGGTAGCAAGCTAGCGTCTGCATCAGATGACCGGACAGTCAAAGTGTGGGATCCGAGCACAGGAGCCCAGCTGTGGACGCTCGAAGGCCACTCGGAACGGGTCCAAGATGTGCAGTTCTCGGTTGACGGCGGCAAGCTAGCGTCTGCATCACATGACAATACAGTCATAGTGTGGGATCCGAGCACAGGAGCACAGCTATGGACGCTCGACGGCCACTCGGACTGGGTCATTGCTGTGCAGTTCTCGGTTGACGGTAGCAAGCTGGCGTCTGCATCACAAGACAATACAGTCAAAGTGTGGGATCCAAGCACAGGGTGTCTCCTCGAAACGATCGATACGAAAACCTGCGTCTCATATCTCGACTTTTCTGCAGATGAATCCTTCCTTCAGACAAATGTTGGTAGGTTTGATCTCCGAGCTGTGCCGAGTGGGTTGTGCGGTGATGACGCTTGGGTTTCCCGCCCCCAAATCCAGGGGAGCCTTTGGCATCATCGACAAAAGATCTGGCCTACTCCGCGACGAGTCCTTTTAGACCATGGCTTCGCAGCTCATAGGCCGAGTGTTGGTTCCGGCCAGTTGCCTGTCGCATCACACGCGACAGACGATGATGACGATAATCAACACGGTTCTCATGGAAGGGAAAGTTCGCTCGATTCTCCTACCACACCCTCGAAGAGAGCCATATCTTGTGAGAATGCCAGAATCCCCCACCTTTCCGTTCAGGGAGAGTGGATTCATCGGTATGGTCGCAAGATAATCTGGGTTCCTGCAGAGCTCCGGTCTCACGTCGCGGTTCGGGGGGCAATCATCGTTTACGGCCATTTCACTGGCAATATCTCGTTCTGGGAGATAAGCTGTTGATTAATGATGCATCTCGGTGAACCCTCAACTTTTCTTCGATAACCCACCCGCAATCGTTTGTTTGTTTGTTTGTTTCAATCAGGCTATTCACGGTGACCGTATGAGCCGTCCATATCGTTGCCTCTCGTTTGTTCCCTCATTCTGCCGCACTTCATAAGTTAGCCATAGGCGTCCCTTCATACTAGTCTCTTGTCTCTCGATCTATATCATTCTGTTTCTCCCTCCTTAGGGTTGAGGGTTCATTGACTGTTATATAGGCCGGTCTACCTTTACACCTGATCCAGTACGCGCTGAAATGAGTCAAGCCTTGTTTCCCAAGCCGCGAGGCAAGGTCTTCCAGAGGGGAGATCTCTCCGACGAGCGACGCTCCTCTTAAGGGGTCCACGAGAGGGGTTCCGCGATGCTTAGGCAAAAGGGGTGCCACCTCCGTACCGATCTCGTTTCCCGATGATTACCGTAGATAAACAAACTCCACCCTGTATTCCCGCCAAGGCAGATGGAGCGTCCTAACCTAGCCAATATGACCCGTAGGGGCCTAACCAATATGTTTGTTTGTTTGTTTGTTTGATTCAATCAGGCTATTCACGGTGACCGTATGAGCCGTCCCTAGAGAGTGACCTTGCTAATCCAACACTAATTCAAACGCCTTTGCTCAGAAACGAGAGTTGTCCAATCTTACTAGGCCTCTACTGCCTGGGGGCGGTAAGTAAGCCTTCCAGTCTGTTCGAGGAACCGGATTGTCGCCTTAACAACCTTTAAGTCCGGCTTCCACTTGTCTCTCGGGCCATCTACTAACTGCCCCTTACTGTCTTTCTTTTTCCCCCACCCCCCTAGAAGAAAGGGTACGTCTCCTGCCCTTCCCTCTGCAGCTTTCCAAAGTTCTTTACGCTCCTCTGCCCACTGCGGGCATGATAAGATGACGTGTCGAATTGTCTCTTCACCTTGCTTGCATTCGCAAAGAGCACTTTCGACTAAGCCGCCCCTTGAGAGGTACTGGTTCAATCGGCAGTGTCCCGTTCTAGCCTGGATCAGGATCGCCGATTGGTCTGATGTTAGCGACCCGTACAGCCGGAGAGTATGTGTCCCTGGCAGGGCTTGATCTATCTTCCACGTGTATTGACCGGCAAGCCCTGACGAGTCGAGCGGGGTCGGATCGTCACTCCTGTCCCGGTTTATCGAACGGATAACACCTTCAACCTCCCGCACCCTCTCTAGTGCTGGCGCTGTTGGTCTACCCTTTTGACTCGACGCTGCCCGAGCTGCTTCATCTGCTTCTTCGTTGCCTACAATCCCTTCGTGTGCTGGCACCCATCTGAACCTTACACTGGTGTTCTTCTTAACTAGCCTAGCTATCGCTTCTGAGATCCTATGTAGGAGCGCTCTCTTTGACCCAGATACCTCTCCGGACTGTACAACCCGTAGAGCCTGTTGGCTATCCGAGAACAGTACGATTTGTGTCTGTTGGAGGTCACGATCGGCGTATTCGAGTGCCATAGCGATAGCTGCTAGTTCAGCTGCTAGTACCGAGCAAGTCTTGGCCCATCCTATCACCTCTTGTCGGGCGACATGGGTTTGGACCCCGACCCTCTGGACTACCGCGACTGCTGCTAGCTTCTCTCCTACCGATGCATCTGTGTAGAGACACATTGTGCATGCGGCTGCGGCCAGTCCTGTTTCTCTTGTTGCTTCTTCCCGACTCTGGATTTTTACCCTCCAGCTTTGATCCAGCCAGGGAGGTTGAGTCCACGCCGGGTTCCCTAGCGGTAGGACCGAACCTCTCGGTTTCACTCTCTCTTTGCAGGTTGCTATCGTCGCGTTCAATGGCGAGACCTGCCTAGCCACGTTCATTGTACGCGGGATCGCTTGCCGCACTGGGTTGTCGGCCGGGAGAGCTAGGACCTTCACCGTATGCTTTGTAACCTTTCGAAGTATACGTTCTGTGGTTGATTCCAAGCAAGCCTCTACCTCTAGGATCGGTAGAGCTACTCTCTTCCATGCCCGGAGGATCATCCTACAAATACTACCTTATAGAATAACTAGGTTATTCTATTAAAAAAAAGAAAAAAGTATATTTTTAATTATAGAGCTTCTAATAAGAGTTTTTAGATCTAGCTTTTATTATTATTCTATATTACACTTAAATCTCTATATAGAGAAATTAAAAAATTCTAGAATTACTTAGTATTAGAAAAGTTATAATAGATCTAATAAAACTCTAGATCTTAGAAAATTAATAACTTTTTAGTTCTAATATCTAGCTACTTAGGCTAATAGTTATAGAGGAATCTATATAGAAGCTACTAGTCTAGCTATCTAAATCTTACTAGTTAATTCTAAAAGAATAGATAATATTAAATTACTACTACTTATACTAGTTAACTTTAAAAAACTAAAACTATATCTAAAAAGAGTACGAAGACTTTATAAACTTAGCTATAGACTATAAGATACTAGAACTATATTATATAGAGTTTATAGAGCTTAGACTATAGTTTTAGCTTATATTAAAAAAGAAAAATTATTAGTTATAAGACTTAAAACTAAGATAAATACTATTTTACTTTCTACTTTTACTAGACTTTAGCTTTATAAATTAGAAGATACTACTAAGTTTTCTCTATCTTTTAAAATTTATAGTAAGTTCTTTAAAAAACTAGATCTTCTAAAAGTATTAGTTAAAGTTTATATCTAAATAACTAAGTATAACTTTAGACTAGATAATAGATAACTTTCTTAATATCTTACTTATAGACTTTAGCTTTTAATCTTAGAGTATATATAGACTCTAAATTATAATAAAGGATTTAGATATATCTAAAGTAGTCTAAAAACTATAAGATTATTAGATAATCTAATATAGTCTACTAAATCTAATACTATTAGTTTAATCTTAATTTCTATAGAGTAATTAGAAAAGGTAATTAATAAAAGTAGACTAGAATAGTATAATAAAATATAACTAATCTCTAAAATAATAGTATAACTTTTACTAAAGTAGAAAAACCTTTTAATATAATCTTAAAATATTAATTATACTAGATATAGATTTACTTAAAGCTATTCCTATTAAGTATATATAGAGTTAAAGTCTACTATCTTTAGAGATAGTAGAATAGAGCTTTACTAAAAGTAGAAAGTTTATAAATATATAGTAAAAAATCTAATAGTATAACTTAGACTAAGAATACTTAGAGTTAGATAATAATTTACTTTAACTTTATAGCTATACTAGCTAAGCTATAGAGACTTTTATCTTTATATTATAAGAATATAAGAATATTACTAAGATAAAATTATCTAAAGAAAAGTTATTCTACTTTTATAAAATATTAGAAAAGTAACTTAGTTACTTTATTCTAACTAAAAAATAAGAGTATTAAGTTAATTTTTAAAATAAAATA
>Ga0265780_10006470_pt1 | contig 14527 bp, 12 predicted proteins | sample P1T30metagenome_FD_192432 | JGI IMG/M metagenome (GOLD analysis project Ga0265780, IMG submission 192432) | Plant litter microbial communities from East Loma Ridge, Irvine, California - P1 T30 | ecosystem: Environmental > Terrestrial > Plant litter > Unclassified | place: USA: California... | reverse complement strand
TAAGTATTTAGTAGGTAGTAAGTTCTCTATTCTGTACTATCTTCCTCTTAAGTAGACTCTAAGAAAGCCTCTATTTCTCTTCTTCGTGCAACAGTATAATAAGATAAGCAATAAGAAGCTTATACGTAATTATAAGATAGGCTAATCTCTTATATAGTAATACTTATAAAAATAGAAAACTGCTAGTGTTAGTTATAACTACTAATATAAGTATTCTTTATATAAGAGATAGCCTTAGTATAGTTACGTAATTTAGGCTACCTAGAAATCTCTGCTATATATAGAGAATACCTATTCTACTCTTACACGAAATATTAGAATACTACTACTTACCTACCTTGTTACTATACGATCGTACCTAACTGCTAGCCTATTAGAATGCACAATAGATAGCCTATTTAACATAAAGAATATATATACTAAGAAGAAGTAGTATATATATATAAAGAAAGTAAAAGCGCTATACTAGTTAGTAGCAGTAAGTAGACTAGGTATTATATAGGGACACCTAAAGTAGAACAGCTAGTGGAAAGCTATCAAGATCGAGACGTTGAGCGAGCGGATGCGGATGGGGAAGACTTCGGCTGAGACCAGGTATGGGATCGAGAACCAGCCGATCGACCAGGCTACAGCGTGGATGAAGATGGCGACGATACTGGCCTTGCTGGCTGCTGTGGCGCTCGCGCTGGCCTTGATCTGAGCTGGCGTTTCGCCGTTGGTGACACCAAGGTATGCGCCAACGAATGACAGAGTAAGGGTTTGGAGGGTAATACCGAGCATGGAGTGATCTTCGGCGGCCGATGAAGTTGATGACGAAGATTGAGAAGATGAGGACCGACACAAACTTCACGATGGTGTAGAGTCCTATCCACGAGTAAAGCCGGGCTCTTCTTTCAGAGTTTTGGCACTGCGGGACCCGACGGTCTTGCCATTGACGAAGGAAATTTCTTCGTCTGCCACCCGAGTCTTCGCTCAGTGTTCGTCGAGCTCGGATAGTGTCGGGCACACAGGGTGTGAACCTGACGAATTGCTGTTTTGGAGGGCCTGACGGCAAGAGGCTCTTCATCACGGACAGCCTGGAGGGAAATGTGCAGTACATGGACTGGCACTGCAAGGGCGCAACACCAGTCCCCACTGTGCGCCAGCGATCTTCGGCATCATAATTGAAATTGCTTTGGCTCCCGGGAGCCTACATTACAAGTACTTGCAAACTGGTTCTCCAATGAAACTTCCTCATCCAAGTCTAGCCAAGGCTCGTCGAGCCGGAGCCAACTCTGCTTCCCTCTTCGCCAATATAGCATCTAACTTCTCGCAAGTCTTCTGAAACTGAAGCATGCTTGCCGGAGACCTACCAGGATGCGGCACCATACTCGCCCGATCGGCATATAAACTGTCAAGCTCTTTCAACGCAGCTTCTGCCTTCCCTCGCGCAACTTGAATCTCCTCCTTACGCCTCTGCTCCATAGATGCATCCAACTCATCTTCCGCTGCCCTTCGCGCAACTTCTGAGTTCATGTTTGCCTCCCAGGGCAGACAATTGACGCGGAAGGCGAGAGCCTCGTCCCAAACTTTCTTAACTTTAGCATGCGCCATGTCAGGAAACTCGGCGGAGGAACAGTTCTCGCCAGCCGGATGAACTGCGACGCCGAAACCGGTGTCGTGGTAGCCCTCCGCAAGGGCATTGATGATGATCTCACCAAACTTGGCCTCCTCTGCGGAGACGGCGAAACTCGTGATGAAGGTCTCGAACTTGTACGAGAGGCCAAGTGACTGGCACGTGCTCTCCAGAAGCTGCATCAGAAAACTTGAAGTGTCACCGTCCTCATGCTCGAGGATGCAATTGTTAACTTTCTGCGCATATCCGACGAATGCCAGAGGCCGCACATCTGGCTTGTCGCGGTCTCCCTCGGGACCTTGGTCCAAACGATGCTGGACAGCATCGCAAAACTCCGTAACTTGTTCAACTCGCTCGTGGTTCCGAAAGCGCTGACCATTCGCTTTCTTTGAACAAAGAAAGTGGTGCTTCCAACTTCACATGATCCTCCGTTGAGCGATTGCTTCGCTTCACGTTGTCGATCTTGAGAACTAGCTTGCAGGCGTAAGGAACTGAGATGTACTTGCGCAGAGCCTTGAGAATGGTGAAAAACTCGATGGGTGTAGGCGCATCGCCTTTGCCATTAACTAGAACTCGGATGTAGTGCCCAGGGGCGAGACGATCGCCGTTCTCGTGCCAAAGTGTTTCATCGTGGGAGTCTGACTGTTGGAATAGGTTAGAAGTGCCGTCTCACATAGGGAAGCACATACAACTACGCTCTCTTGATCAAACAATGTGTCTGACTCCAGCCCAAACTTTGGTGGCTCGTACTTGCCGAAGAGCTCAGCTAACTCCAGATCGCCACACGCCCATGTTTTGGCGATGTTGCCTTGAATGAGGCACTCGAGTAACTTGTTTGGCATGGCTGCCAGGAAGTCGACGCCAGCGCGCCTCCATTCCTGGAGTTCGAACTTTCGCGTGAAGGAGTGGTGCCTCTCCAACTCGTAGTCGTGAACTGTGTCGACCAAAGCAAGATAGCCATACTCGAGAGCCTCGGAGAAGGGAACTCGAGCAGTGTCTGTAGGCTGAGAACTTGACGCGCCGTTCGGATCCAGGGTGAGCTCCCTGAAGGCCAAAACTTCTATAGGCTCACTATAGGTGATTAGTTGCTTCTTGATCATGCGCATTGTTGTCTTACACTGGCTGGCTGTCCAAACTTTGTTCGACTTCCTCATGCGGTGCACCTTGCACAGAACATGGGCGCTTGCTTAAACTCGACTCGCCACCCTGGAGGTGGCGCTTGTTGGTGATTTGAGGTCCTCCGGGTGTCATGGTGAAAACTCTCTCGTCGCAGAAGGGTGTGGTGTAGGTAGACAGGAGGAGAGATGCGCGATCAGATTGTGTTGAGCTGACGCGCTACTGGCAGTGGGAAGGCACGCGTGAAGTCGCTCCTTCCCCGCCAGATCAGAACGCGCGCAAACTCTGGGCCAACGCAACACAGCTGACTAACTGATGCGTCGCGTTCAGCGGAAGGTTCCGAAGAGTAATGCTGGTCTTCGTTAGTTCTGCTTCACTCTCACACCCACACTGTCCACCCTGCCATACCCCTAGCACCCACACCCTTCTTCCAGTTTACATTCCACCCAACTTCCAGAGTTCCTCTGGTAAGATGGAGAAGCCCCAAAAAGACACGAGTTTCTCCGATATGATGAAGAAGTTCTACGAAGAGGACAAAAAGCACGACGAGAAGTTCTCAGAGCTCGAGGCTAAGCGTGACGCCTTGCGCTCGCGCATGCATAGTTCAACGGCCAGAATACAGGCCGACATCGAGAACGCGGAACGTTTGCTGGAGTATGTTGCAACTGAGAAGATGAAGGTGCAGCTTAAGAGAGCATCGCGAGCGAAAGTTGCAGAGCCCTCAGTGAAGAAACGCGCCAGTATCAAAGACATCTTCACAGTTCGCTCGCAAACACTCACAAGTTCCGGCGATGATGAGTCGAGCCCTGCAATAAGTTCATCAAGAGACACTTCGATGGTGAGATAACTACGCGTATACGGACAGCATCATGCTGACGTTTTAGTTACAGCTACCTTCGACGAGTTTGCCATACGCCACATCTCAAGTTCCATTCACCTCAGAGGGGGACGAAAAGTCTTACTCGTCGTCTCTCCAAGTTCCCATCGCTGAAGTGGAGGCTCTGTGGACCAAGTTAGAGGCTCTTCAAGCCAAGTTCGATGCGCAGAAAGAGGCTCACATCGCAGAACTAGTCCGAGTTAAGCATCAAACTGTGGTCGATACAGTTCAGCGCTCCATTGGCGTTCCGTTCTCGGACCCTGAGTTGGAGAAGTTGGTCGACGGGTTGTGGCCACCTTTGGCAGAGTGAAAGTTATTCGCGCTCTTCATACATGTTTTGCTATCGAGTTCATTCAGAATCTACCGGAAAATTGCCTTTGAGCGCTGAGTTGCGCTAGGGCTTTTCGTCGGGCGATATCGAGTTATGGCTGTACTCAGAGTAGTTTAAGACCCAAGAAAAAAAATTGTTCACACCACTTGAGTTATACCATGGTGTTCAGTTAAAGCTGTAGGATACTGAGACACAATAAGCGTTGCCTTTACGTTACGTGTTGACTGGCCATTGACCGAGTCGCAAATAGTCTACGGAGAAAGCGCTATCGCAATACAAATTCGCATTCCTGGTGCCCCTCATACATGGCCTCTCCGTCCATCTTCCCATAGATGTAAGCCTCACCAATGAATTCATACACCGGTGGTAAGGACGGCTCCCGCCGGTATGGGCGAAGAATGACCGGTACGCTACATCCAAAGAGGATAGCAATCACGTCATGGACGAGAGTCCTAGGTGGACCCAGGCCGACTAATTCCCCAGTCCCAGGCGAAGCGGACACTGGCGAGTCCGGTCGTTCTGAGTCGGAACGGCCTTGAAGAATTACCCTATTCCAGGTGACAGCACGAACACGCTCTAAATAGTCCTGCACGATGCTTTGTTGGCCTTTGATGTCGTCAGCTTCGAGCAATTCCTTCGTGTTGATGTGGCCGTTTGGCGTCTCATTCAATAGGCAGAATAGACACGCCCGAGAATAGTACGTGGGTACTCCTTTTCCATTGTGCCCGCGGCCTGCTACCAGCGTACGACAGAGCTGATCGGGAGCTGCGGGAGCTGCAAGGGAGCGTTCTTCGTGAGTCCAACCAAGTTTTTCTATACCACGTTGTGGGATGACGCCATCGGGTATGGGATCCGATGTCCAGTCGACGACACCAATGAGGAAACCATGGGCTGTTAGGGACATGCCCGACTCCGCCATATCGAAAGCAGACATGGAGACAGGGATGCCCGTTGCATCGCTTGCAAGGGGTGGTTCGGCAATGTAGTCTCCAAACTTCACTTTGGGCTCGGACCGTCCCGAAGCGCAATATGACCCTTCACCCGGGAGACCGACAAAACTGTCGCCTGCTTTGCGTCCCCTGAAGACAGCCTCGCCGGCTCCATAAGAACCTTCTTCCGCTGTCAGGATCCAAGATGGCAACTTCACAAGCCTCGGGGCAGCTGTTGGCCCCTTATCCCACTCATCATCTTTCTCGCGAAGAGCCCAATGTCGACAAATTATATCCATGGATTTTGAGTCTATAATCGTCCATTGAAGAAAGCTCTGGTACACTTGAAACAGGTCTTGTTTGTAGTCTGGTGCTGGCGGTAGTGGTAGTTTACGAGTTGAGTTCAGCTCCTTTGATATGTTCCGTAGACAATTTATGGTGTCGCGAGGATCTGAAGTGCTAAAACTAGCCAACTGTGAAACCAACTTCTCCAGACCCATGGTGGCTTCATGTTTTCCGTTGGGTCTGCGTCGGAACAGCTCGCTTGTCATTTCAACGAGTAATTTGGCTCCGAGTGGTTCCAGGTCGGATATTTGGCTACCCACGAGCTTGGATTCCTGGAGTCTGGGCTGCAGCGATTTGAAATAGCGATGGAATATGCCAATAGCATCCCGAAAATCGTCCCAGTGCACCATCGATTGTCCGCAGTGAACGGTAGCTTCCTGGGCCAGAGCTAGTTCTTGGATCACCCAACGTCGGGAAAACCAGCTCCATTTGAGCAGTTGGAACAGACTCGCCCATTGATGGATATACTTGTCGTCAGCGAGGAGCTTCGGTAGCTTTTTCAGGTCGATCAATTCTTTTATAAATGACATTGCCTTGCTAGAATGGAGATGGGGGTCCTCTGTGCCTAGCCATATGCAGACATTGTAGGCCTTGCGATATATCTCGTTCATCTTCTGCACCTGCATGGATTTCTCTTTATCATCTTGCTGATTGATGCACAGTGCATCGACCCACAATACCACGGGAGTGTCGGTATGCCTCAATCGTTTCAGGGCGCTGTGTAGATTTGGTCGCACATACAGTCGCGACATGCGACTCCCCTCCTGCGCCATCTTTGACAACACGAGTTCATCAAGGGTCTTGATGGTTTTGGCACTCCAATCTTCTTGTATAATGATGCTGTGGTTTGTGTCCCCTTCTCCCCAATGATACGATAGGGCTTCATAGTCGTATTCGCCGACACCAAGGTCGTAGTCACTCACGACTTGCAGAACTGCATTGATCTCATCGCTTTCAGGTCCAGGCTTAATAACTAATAAGCGAACTTCGTCAGCTTCGATCCTGCTGTACTTATATGCGTCCTGAAGCTTTTTGACTGCTTTTTGCCACTTTCCTGGTGTCGGTCTCTCACTCCCGATAGGATTGCGTATATGCTTCTCGTTGTTCCTGACCACAGTCCGCTCGACTCTTTTCCATTGTTTCAGTCCTGGTGGCATAGCCTGTTTGGATCGTCGGGTGCCAGGTACATTCAATCCTCCGAAAGCGGTTCCAGTCGACATTGGCCAAGCTAATATGCTCCTGGGTCTTTCACGACTACCCGAAGGCAGATCTGAGGCAATGGCCACAGATATTGCTTGCGTCGCTGTCTGAATATTCGGGATTCTGTTAGATTTACAAATGAGTACAGAGGGGTATTATAAATCACCAACCTCATCTAGAAATGCTTTGTCGAAATTTTCTGCACCTGCGATAGTATCGCCATGGCTATTGCGGCCATTACTAAAACCGCTTCCCCTTCTCGCAATCTTGGACGGTTCCTGAGATACCTGGTCTGCTGCAGGTCGCTTCCTGGGGGGTGTCATGATGAGTAGGATAATGTTATTACTCACTCAGAGGCGCGACCAGAGCGCGGCCTTTTTTATGTGTATCAGGGCCAGGATGCCGATAAAAGGTATAGTATGGCCTTTGGGGGCCATTCATCCCGTGCCGTCTCTCAAGCAGAAGACCAAGATAGTAGGTGGTTGTCCTATCGGTTGTAGCCGAGTGAGCTGAGTGGGGTCTAGATTTGCAAACGCATGGTCTAACCGCGTACACGTGCACTTCCTCTGTCCAGCTTCTGTGAAAGTGCGACGAATGCGACGATCTCGTTCACCCCTGCCGCCACTGGTCAACGCATCGTGTGTAATCAACCATCTTGGATATCGTGATTGGTGCGTCGCGAAGCTTCCTTTTTGGAGCGATATTACGGTAAAGCGAAAAACATCTTCCAGAAGCGGTATGTAAGCCCGACATGTGCTCTTTGTAAAATGTTGAATGTTGGCGGCCAAAGCGGTCCTAGTCAAGGTGTGCTCGAGGAAAAGCACAGCATGCTTGCGTCGAGCTAGGACAGCCACAATGTCGTCGAATACCACCAGCCTGATGGGGTTCTAAAGACCATGTCTCATCTTGAAGCTCTATTGGCTATGCGAGTCCTGGCAATATTGTGGCGGTAGAATACCCCAGCCATGACGGCCAGACGATCGCGCAAAAACAGCGTGAAACTTGGATGGGCAGAGCGACTACCTGCAGCACCGCGGACATGAACACGAAGAATTTCCATCGTATAGAACCAAGGCGCTTTGAAAGTTCTAGAATCAGAGATGGAGAGTATGTATATGGGGGTTGACACGGAGGTCGTTCATCTTCAGCCTTCAAACACGCGATGTGATCGGCGCTTGGGCGGCAGAGGCCCGCCCCTACCTCCCGAAGTCGTTTTCGCCCCCACCTACCTTTCCCTGTTCCTGCACCTCGACCCCAAAACTTCATGCACCATGCAGACCTCGACTCGCCGTGCCGCCTATCTAGGGAATGTCGGTTGTGACGACAGAATACGGCGTGAAGTGCCGCGAATCGCGCCTGTCCCTAGACACTGATCCCTGACAGCCTGACAACTACGGCTGAGGCTGTACAACTTTGGGGATTTCAGCCCCTGATGACCTGCGGTTGATACAACAGCTCTGCTCAGGCTCCAATATGACATGACAGCTTTCAAAGTGCGCGCGCGAACTGTTGGCGCGCCTTATGACTCCCTTTGGCGCTCGACATCAGCCATGCAGCCTGGACGCAGCCTTCTTGATGGGAGCCTCGAACATTTGCATCCATTTTGTTGACCGCAAAGTGGCGGAGCAAGCAGTCTGAGCCCCGCGTCTTTCTTAGGCCCTTTTCTCTGCCTGAGCTTCGACTCAGTCTCTGGCGATGACTCTGGCGATGACAGGCTCGACCTGATAGGTCTGCCTTGCGACCGCAGACATGCTGAATATGGGCGCAAATCATGCACGACACCGCCACGTCAGTCTACTACTCTAAAGAGACCATTTGCAGCCCCCAACAGCGACATTACAACTTCCTATTTCATCATGGATCCTCTCAGTATCACTGCCAATATTATAACGGTCTTGCATGTCGCCAACTCGATTATCTCCGTGTGTTACGAGGTAAGGTCAGCAGTCAAACAGAGCCCTTGGTCTCTTACACGAACCATCGACGAGCTCAGGGACCTTCGCAACGTATTAGAAAGTCTCGAGACTGCCTACAATGCACTCGACCGCTCTAAGAGCGTCGATGAGACCAGAGTTCGCTCATTTCGATTACTTTGTGATTCTGAGGCGAGTCCTCTGGCTCGATGCTTGCAGGAGCTCTCAATGCTCGAGAGGAAGATCACAAAAAATGGCAGAGGGAAACCAAAGCTATTTTCCAAAACACAAGCGATCACTCAGGTTATTGGTTGGCAGTTGAAGGAGAATGATGCCAGACTATCGTTGGAGCGAATTGAGCGATGCAAGAACACGATCATCCTTGCCCTCACCGCTGATGAGACGTAGGCTCCGCTCTCATGTGCAGTACCTACATTCCCAAGCTAATACTTATTGCAGTGCACTTCTCATCGATATCAAGGCCATGACCGCAAGTCTGAGTGAAAGTACCGCCTTGATAAACGACAATGTTTCGCGAATACTCGTACGAATACAAAGTTCCGAGATGGGCATGTGTCTTTTGTTTCAACTCTCATATATCTACTGATAGATACAGATGACAAATCGCGAGCGATAACGCGTTGGCTTGCGCCGATCAATCCATGGGAGAGCCACAACGCAGCAGTTGCAGCCCGTAAGCCTGACACAGGTGGCTGGTTGATACAGTCAAAGGCTTTCCAAGATTGGTCAATCTCAAAGGGTGGCGGTTTGTGGCTGAGTGGATTCCGTAGGTCATGATATCCGTATAGGTTTCGGGACGCTGCTAATATCACTACAGCTGGTTCTGGCAAGACCATCTTGTTGTGAGTGAAAACATGTATTGTCACTGCATGTCTGCTGACTTCTAAAGTGCAAGCGTGATCCTATCATTGCAAGATCAAATAACGAGCTCGCCGCAACGGACAGTTGCAGCGTTCTTCTACTGCGACTTCCGGCAACGCGAGTCACAAGACCCAGTCAACGTTCTTGGCTCTTTGACAGCTCAAATCTGTTATCAGTTGGAGTCATATCATGGTGACCTTGAACGAACTTTTCAACACAGTCTCCATTCTGGCAAACGTCCAAGTATCGCATTACTCAGAGAAGCGCTCTGCACTTTGTCAGCATCAGCGAACATTATTCTTCTGGTAGATGCCATCGACGAATGTGGCGAGCGACAGGAGTTGCTGGATACCTTCAATTCCCTATCAAGCGTGTCGGCGAACATTAGCATCTTGCTCACCAGTCGGCACGAGCTCGATATCCAGGACGCTCTGGTGACATTTGGGCATGTGAGTGTGGAGGATTGGATCAAAGAGATCGACGAAGACATTGAGACGTACATCAACTACAGATTGGAGAGCGATCTGCGTCTGTCACGACTCAAGCCTTCAATCAAGGATGAGGTCAGAAGCAGCATACACGGAAAGTCACATGGCATGTAAGTGATACACAGACCAAGCATGATTTTCAGTTAACACTCTAGGTTCCGCCTGGTCCAGTGCAGTCTAGACGGCGTTTCAGCGCTTCGAACTGTCCGTGACATCCGCACCGCGCTGCAACACATTCCCCACGAACTCGGACAGACGTATGAAAACATCCTGGTTCGTGTATCTGCAGCTGATGCAGCTATCGTACGTAAGATCTTGCTCTGGCTATGCTTCACCATGCTGCCGATAACCCTGGACGAGCTGCACTCCGCTATCGCAATCGAGCATGGCCTCGATGAGCTGGACGAAGATTCTTGTCTTAGCAGTGCTCAGGAGATCATAGCAGTGTGCGGGTGTCTCATCACAGTGTCGACTACTGGTCCTGGCTACGTCCGCCTTGCTCACATGTCTGTCAAAGACTACCTCTTCTCAGAGGGCATTCGCAATGGACCAGCATCGTCCTTTGCGCTCGGCCAATTATCCGGCAACTGTGAGCTCGCCCTGGATTGCTTCACATATCTGTCTTACGGCAGCTTCAAGAGCGGGCCGTCCCGTTCAGAGGAAGAGTTCGCGCAGCGTTTGAAGAACTATCCATTCCTCCGCCACGCAGCCACGGCTTGGACGTATTATCTTCGCGCCACAGAGGTACCTGGCGAACCTTCTATCCAACTAGACGACAAGATCCTGAGCTTCTTCTCGCCTGAGACTAGCGGGGCTTTCATGTCCTGGGTACAAGTGCTGAACGCGGGCTCTTCTTCGGGCGGGAGTAGCTGGACTTCTTATCCGAAACATGCTACCACATTGTATTACGCAGCATCATTCGGGTTGCTCGACGTAACTCAACACCTCATTGAAGCGGGCGTTGATTTGAACACACCAGCCAGTCGCTATGGAGGCACCGCATTGCACGGCGCTGTTTGCCGCAATCACCTCTCAATCGTACGCGCGCTATTAGAAGCTGGTGCAGGTGCCGGACAGGGTGACTGGGACAAAGTCACTCCCCTACACACTGCGGCTGTGGAGGGTTATGTCGATTGTGTAAGACTACTGCTTCAACATGGCGCAAACAGGAATGCGTTGGACAAAGCTGGCGAGAAGCCGATCGATTGGGCTATGAATGGCGAGCAGAAGGAGTGTCAAAAGATTCTGGAGGCAGACGAGGTAGGTCTGTGGTCAGGCAGTGTCAAAGTTCCCGGAAAGATTGCTGCGAACGCGGCTGATGTGAAAATATGGGCTGGATGGGGCGGGAAGTACATCCCCGAGTGGTCCGAGTAAGGTTTTCTGGTTACGGCTGCAGAAGACGACCTCCCTCTCTTCTCCTTCCACCCCTCAGCGGTATTTTTCTGGTCTCAATCCCTTCGATTACAGCACTACTTCTCCCCCTCAGGCACCCCCATCCCATGCATCCCCTTATATCCACTCCGTTCACTCTCCTTCCACCCGCCCAACACCTCCCCCTTAACCTCCTCCGCAATCTCCCAAACCTCGACCCTTATCGGCCTACACGTCCCCTTCATGCCCTCCTCCCCACCACCTTCCTCCTCCTCCGCCTGCGTCCACCCCCACCTCGACAAATCCCCCCCAGGACACGTACTCAACGCACACAACAAATCCGTCTCGGCAAACCAATCCACAAAACTCTCCCGCGTCGCCGGACTCGCCTCCATGAAATACCTGCCCTGGGAATCCAGCCCGGTGGTTTGGAAGACGTTGAGCACATCATGCACATCAAACTCCGTCAAACCAAACGGCAGCACCGCGCGCACGAGATTCGAGTGACAATGAAAATCATACGCCGCACCCGTGAGCACATGCCCCACATACGGATCACACCGCGTCCCGAGTAAATCATGCGTGCGCCCGCCCCAGCGCGTAACTCGCCCACGCTCATCACTCCTCGCTGCTCGCTCGTCCGAAATCACACACCCATCCCTCACCAGCCCGCACAGCGGCCGCATAAACGGGAGATTACTCCACAACCGGTCGCCTTCGGTCACATGGCTGCCCTGTAATTGGCGCGTGCGCGCCGCCCAGAAACGCTCGCGCGCGTCGTGGCGGTGCCAGATGTTTAGGTCGCCGACTTGTGCGCCCAGGGGCGTGGAGAGGCGCCAGATTTGGCCGGCGGAGACGGTCCAGGCTTTTCCGCTGCGCGGGGGGATGAGGAAGTCTTGGGTTTTGATGAGGTCTTGCGGGGAGAGGGCGCGGAGGCGCTGGTAGAATTCTTTTGGTGGGTGGAGGGGGGAGGAGGCGTGGGTTGGGAAATATGCGGGCGCTGGGGGAGTTGGGGATGAGGACATTTTTTGTGAGGGTTGATCGGCGGGAAACGGAAGTGGTGGTCTGGCTTGGAGATAGGTGTGGTTGAGGTTGAGGTTGGTATGCTGTGAGCCGCGGATAAGCGAGTGTATACATCCCGGTATCGGACGTGGAGTATTGCTGATTATACATAGGGCGTGCTACTGGCTTGGCTTACTATAAAGGACTGATGCTGTTCCGACACGCAGTTGGAGAAAGAGTACGTGACAAATGCGGTATATTGAAGTCGACAAATACATTCAACCATCAACCCATTAGCACAAGGACCCGTTTCGCCTCTCATGTAAAGTCTGTTAGACGATCATCTTCTACTTATGAATAATAAGTCTTCATGCTTTTAAACGCCCGCACTTTTAACCTCCGCGCCCTCACCATTAACCTGCTTCTCCAACTTATCCACCACACTCTCTTTCCTCGGCGGACTATCCTCGGGGCTAGGAATCTCCAGGGTATTCGATCTCTTAGGCCTGAACGGGATAGGTGTCGTAGGTCTCGAGGAGAGGAACTAATGCATCTGATCAGCAAACGATTTCAAGCAGGATGTAGAGAAGTGAGTGTTAACTTACCGAACTCGCCGCACTCAACAGCGCAATCAAACTCGCCTGTACAACATCCTGATGAATGCCCACGCCCCACACCTTCACACTGCTCTGCGCCGCCGTGCAGCCAATGTACGTCGCGGCCTTGGCGTCTTTGCTCGTTCCAATGGTGTGCTCGTTGTAATCCACGACATCCAACTCAATGCCCAGCCCCCTCAGCGCGTCGACGAGAGAACTCAGCGCGCCGTTACCATTACCCTGAAGCTGGTGCTCCACATGGTCAATCTCAATGACGCCCTTGAAAATCCTGCGCAGATTCCGCGAAGACTGCGTCTTGCCCTCCTGCGGCGGGGCGGGCGATTTCGAGCGATCGGCTGTGATTTCGTAGTCGACGAGCTGGAAGCGCGGGTTACGCTTGAGATGGTACGCCTCCTCGAACAGCGCGACGATTTCTGAGGGACGCAGTTCGCGGCCCAGCATGTCCGTTTCCTTCTGCACGACCTTGGAGAAGGCGATTTGCAGGCCTCGCGGCAGGTCGAGCTCGAGTTGGCGCTGGATGATCCATGCGACGCCGCCTTTGCCGGATTGGCTGTTGACGCGGATGATAGCTTCGTAGGTGCGTCCGATGTCCTGGGGGTCGAGGGGGAGGTAGGGGATTTGCCATCTTGACTCGTTGGTTGCGCCTTCCTTCTTGCGCTTTTGGAAGCCCTTTTTGATCGCGTCTTGATGTGAGCCGCTGAAGGCGCAGACAACGAGCTGGCCTCCGTATGGTGCGCGGGGGTGGATGGGGATCTTATTGCACGTCTCCACCATGTCGATGATGGACTTGAGGTCGGAGAAGTCGATGCCGGGGTGTACGCCTTGAGTGTAGAGATTGAGTCCTAGAGTGACGAGATCCACGTTCCCAGTGCGCTCGCCGTTGCCAAACAGGGTGCCTTCCACGCGATCTGCGCCAGCCATCTGTGCCAACTCTGCCGCTGCGACTGCGCATCCACGGTCATTATGCGGGTGCAGAGACACGCAGATCTTGTCGCGCTCGGTAATGTTCTTGCAAAAGTACTCGATCTGATCGGCGTACACATTCGGGGTTGCCATCTCGACGGTCGCAGGGAGGTTAAAAATGAGAGGCTTTTCAACACTCGGTTCCCACGCCGCCTTGACGGCCTCGCACACCCTGATGACGAACTCGGGGGACGAGTCGGAGAAGGTCTCTGGCGAGAACTCGTATGCCCATTCCGTGCCCGCCTGCTCAGGGTCGTCCTTGGTTATCGAGCGCGCGTACTTTGTGCACTCGACGGCCAGCGCGACCGTCTCCTCATCGTTCATGTTGAAGACAATCTGCTGGAAGCACGGGCTGGTCGCGAGGTAGAGATGGAGAATAGCCTTCTTCGCGCCCTTGAGGGAGTCGACGGTGCGGCGGATGAGCTCTTTGCGACATGGCGAGAGGACCTGCACCCAGACGTCGTCGGGCACGACGCCGGGTGTTTGTATCAGGCGCTGGGTGAAGTCGAAGTCGGTTTGCGATGCCGAGGGGAACGAGACTTCAATCTCCTTGTACCCGAGCTTGACGAGCATCTGGAAGTACTCCCATTTTTGCGTGCCGTCCTGCGCGTCGTGTTGGTGTTGTCGCGTGTAGTGCATGTGGGGGTGGACTTACCATAGGATCGACCAGACTCTGGTTGCCATCGCGCAAATCGGTAGACAGCCAGCGCGGCGGCTTGTCAATAGTTTTGCTGGGCCATGACCTGTCTGGGAGGTTCAATGGCTGGAACTTTTTGTATTTGGTCGAGGGGTCCTTGAGCATTGGCATGGTGCAGTTTTTCTTTTTGGCGGCGCAATTCCGCTGTGATGTGATGCGTGGTCTGTTTTATAGAAATCCC